>Ga0255779_1000076_pt1 | contig 109955 bp, 69 predicted proteins | sample 011ome_21_FD_179977 | JGI IMG/M metagenome (GOLD analysis project Ga0255779, IMG submission 179977) | Coastal salt marsh microbial communities from the Groves Creek Marsh, Skidaway Island, Georgia - 011508AT metaG (version 2) | ecosystem: Environmental > Aquatic > Marine > Intertidal zone >... | reverse complement strand
GGAAGTAGAGAAAATTTTCATCAATATCTGTTGTACAATGTAGTGTTTCTTCGTTTAAATAGAACTGTGCACTTCTCTCTCTTTCTTTCTTTCTTTCTTTCTTTCTCTCTCTCTCTCTCTGCTGCGGGTCTGTCTATTCGTGAGTGAGGAACAAAGCTTCGCGAACTGTCTCGATCGCGCTCGATATTCCCGACTTTTCGTCGTCGGCGAAAAACAACGCCTTCTCTTCTCGAAAGCGGGAGAACAAATACTGAACTCCCGCTCGAGCGCCGATGGAACACTCTTTACCACCTTGGAACGCGTTTTCTTCGTCCGACTTTTCCGCTCTGGACGCGACTGCGGAGGCGGTTTGTAAAACTGTTTCGGGTAAACCGGCTAAGCGAGCGACGTTGACGCCGTGGGATTTCGGGCACGAACCGGAGACGACTTTGTGCGTGAACGCGACTCGGGGCGGGACTCGAGTGGAGTCGACGAGCGCTTCGACGTGTTTTAATATCGCGCTAGAGGCGAACGCGAAGTAATCCGCGAGTTTGTGGTAGTGCGTGCTGAAGAGCGTGCGGGATTTGTTTCGCAACATCAAGTGTTTGCCGCAACTTAAAGCGATGGCGCAGCCGTCGGTGGTGGACGTGCCTCGACCGAGTTCATCGACACACACCAAGGAATTTTTCGTAGCTTCGCGCAACGGCTTCGCGATTTCGGACATTTCCACCGCAAACGTGGAAAATCCAGAGCGCAAGTCGTCTCTCGCGCCCATGCGAACGAAAATGGCGTCGCATGCGGAGAGGTTGAAAGTCTTCGCGGGGACCGACGAGCCCATGTGCGCGAGGATAGTGGCTACGCAGATTTGTCGGAGATACGTGGATTTTCCACCCATGTTCGCACCGGAGAGAAGGAGGAAGTTTTTATCCGCGGCAAAGTGACAATCGTTTGGAACGAACTGCTTGTTTAAGAGAGATGCACACGGGTGTGTCAAAACGTCGCACTCGAGGAATGCGCTCTTACCATCCCCGGGAAAAGGCGAGACGTTCGGTTTCACCGCGTGGCCTTCGCCGAGCAAAGCGAACTCATCCGAAACCACCGCGAGCGCGCCGAGCGCGTCGACTTCGGCGATGCACTCCGTCGCCAAACGCCATTCGCGCCAGTTTGCGCGGAATTTTAAGATTAAACCTTTCATCACGCCTTCCATGGCGGTTTCTTTTGCCTCCATCGCGTTCGCGCGCGCCTCTCTCAAGGGATCAACCGTCTCGCACGAGAATCGCTCAAACCCTTTTCGCTTACCTTCTCTCGTCCACATTTCTGGAACCCGTCGAGATAATCGATCTGGGATTTCAATAATGTGCGTGTCGCGCATGACGGTGACGAATTGTAGCTCGGATTTTTGACACTGCAACAACGCTCTCGCTTCGTCGAGCCAGTTTTCCAACTTTGCATCTGCTTGTCGGATGGCTTCGTCCGCGGCGTCCACGGCGGCGTCTACACCAGCGGCTGGTTCGATGCGGCCGCATTCTTTCGCTTTAACCCAATCAAAGGCGGTTTCAAACTCGCGCAAACCTTTAATAATTTCGTCTTTCGGGAAGAAGAGGTCTCCGCAGTAATCTTCTTCGTCGGCGTTTGTTTTTTCGCCGGTGACTAAAGCTCTGAGCAAATTTGATTTTTCCAACACGTGCTCGTTGCTCGAGATCTCCTCGGCGACATCGCGGACCGCGCGAACGCTTTCTAAAGCCGCTAAAAAGTCATTCAACTTTGCTTTGCGCATGTCTTCGTACAAAACGACGCGATCGGCGTTTCTGTTTGAATCCCCGCTGCCGACGCATCTCGCCACGCACCGCTCGTAATCTGGACTCGCTTTCAACAGCGCTCGAATTTTTTGAAACGTATCGACGGAGTCGTTCGAGCGCAACGCGTCTATTGCCTTTTGCTTCGATCGAATCACTGACGCGTCGCACGATGGGCGACAACATTGCATTCGGAGGACGCGCGTGCCTGGTGCAGATGCCGCTCGGGAGACGAGCTCTAACAAACTTCCCGATCTCCCGCCTTCAGTGTTTTCTAGAATCTCGAGACCGGACAAAGCAGCAGCGTCCAGGCGCATGAACGCGTGTTGGTATTGTAACCTTTTCGTAGTCGCAGCTGATGTCGTTGTCGCTTCTTGTTCCATGGCGGATGGCGAAGGCGGTGCGGAAGAATTCACAACACTTCCTTCGACCCCGAAAAACGTCTCGTCGTTGGCGATGGTTTCGTATTTTCCGTAGGGCACAACATCGTGTGCGACCAAATTATCGTTCAAGTAGAGCAGACACGTGCCGAAAGCTACGAGCGCAGCTTCGGCGTTAATATTACTTGCGTTGCCAAAAAAAGTTTCAATAACATCCGGGTACGCCGCGAGTGGTTTAAAATAGCCTTGTTTTTCAACTTCCTCTCTTACGCCTTTTGAGGACGTCATCGAAGACGAACACACGTATCGAATGTGTGCATTTGGCACGCAATCTCTGAGCGCCGCCGCCACGGCCGGTCCAGGGAACTCTTTAGCATCCGTCTCGCCCCTTCTAAAAATAATTTCCACCGGGTTCAGCTCGCACAACGTCGTTCGTAAACTCGACAGGGTTTCTTCGTCGCCGCTTCCTGGCACGACCTTATACGCGCCGAGAACAAACTTCCCCGCCGCACATTCTGCCGCGCAGACGCCAAAATGCATAGCCCCATCTTCATTCTTTCGAAACTCTGAAATTGCCAACACGTGAGACGCATCCGGACAACTTTCTACCATCACGCGATCAATCATCGTCCCTCTCGTCACCACCGCAATCTTCTCGCGTTTCACCACCGTATCTTTGCATCTCGAGTCTTTCTTTTTCCTCTCCGCGAGCATGGCGGGCGTTTCTGTTTGCTCAATCGTGACCACTTTGTGCCCGTTTCTCGCCAATGTTTCGGCATTTTTCTGGTAGTTCTTTTCCGGGAAACCCGCGTGTGGTTGTTCTCCTTTCATGTAAATCAATCCGAGTTCTTTCACGCCGACGTGCGCGTCCATCTCGTACATTTCGTAAAATTTGCCCATCTTGAACAATAAAACGGCATCAAAGTGCGTGGCTTTGAACTGCCACCACTGTTGCTGTCCCGGAGAGATTTTATGCTGAGAGCCATCCGTGCTCGGAAAGCTCTTCGGGAAGGTTTTCGGGAGTAACAACGTGGTTGGATCGTATTTTGGGCTGTCGAAAAGGTTTCCGTTTTGATCCTTCAGTTTCGGAGGGAACATGAAGGAAAACAAACGACGCTCTCGTTCGTCAAACTTTGATATTTGGTCCGCTTGGAGTCCGTTTTGTTGCTGCGACGAGGACGGTTGTTGTTTCGGCGGCGACGCGCGTTGCTTTATCGGCGCTACCGTCGCGGACGCTTTCGAAGCTTGCGCCGACGGAGGCTTTTTCTTCGTCTTTTTGTTTGCCACCGGCGAGTCTTCTTCTTCGAAGTCCTCGTCGTCGTCGTCGTCGTCGCCATCCTCGGACTCTTCCGGTGCAAAGTCCGATTCGCTTCCTCCTTCCTCCTCTTCGTTCTCGTCATCATCGCTCGAATCCATAATCACCGTTTTCTTCCTCTTCCTCTTCGCCTCTTCCTCTTCCCGCCTCGTCGCCCGGGTCGGTCGTTTCGCGATCGACGACGCGGCGTTCGACCGCTTGCGCTTGTTCCTTCGCGCGAAGGAAATTGGATTTTCCTCCTCCTCCTCTTCCTCGAAATCTACGTCCACGTCCATCTTTTCCTCTGTTCTCTCGTTCTCTTTTACCGTCGATGTGGTTCTCCCCGTCGCTCTCGTGGCTTCCGCGATCATCTCGACGCCTTTCCTCTCCTCGCTTACGCTCGCCAAAGAAGGTGCATTCTGGGCACCATTTTTCTTGGAAACATCACCTCCTTTTGTTACTTGCTTCGCTTCGTCATCAGCAGCGATTGCCTGCACCTTTTCCTTTTCCTTTGCAAAGACGACTCCGATGGACTCTTTTTCTTCTTTCGCGTTCTCCTTTTCCCCGGAGAACGACGACGAAATATGCGTTGGTTTCCTGTTCTCATCGTCCCCGTGCGATAATTTTGAATCCTCTTTCTCCCCTAAAGTCTTTTGAATCATCTTCATCGCATCATCGCTCTTCTTTTTCTTGTTCGAGGAACTGACAGTCGTCGTCGTGGAAAAGAAAGATTTGAGCGTTTTTTGCCGACCACCGTCGCGAATTTGGGAGAGAGGCGTTTTGTTGGTGGTGGTGTTGTCGTCGTTTGGTACCATTTCGTTCGTTGTTCGAGATGAATTTTGTGAAGCAAACCGATTTCAAAAATAGTGTTTCCCTGATGTGTTTGATGACGATGCGCGAAAAGACGCAGTAGTAAAGAAGAAGACGCGATCGATGACGAGAAGAAAGAAGAAGCTTTGATTAAATTGTATTTTAAATATATATATATTACGTAAGTGTTTACACGTGCACAACAACAAATTCTCTACAAATAGTATTATTAATCGCCTCGAAACAAAGTCCTTTTGGCCACGGAAACGATATCGGCTGGTTTCGGCAAGGCCATCGCTTCCAAGTTTGCGGCGTAGGGCATCGGGATGTCGACGCCGGTGACTCTTTCCACCGGGGCGTCCAAGTAGTCGAACGCGTCTTCGTTCACGCAGGCGGCGATTTCAGACCCGACGCCGCATTGCGGCCAGCCTTCTTCGACGATGACGACGCGTCCGGTTTTTTTGGCCGATCGAGCGACGGCTTCGCGGTCGAACGGACGCAAAGAGCGAAGGTTGATGACTTCCGCGTTCACGCCGTCTTTTTCGAGCTCTTCGGCGGCTTTTAAGCAGTAGCCGACCATTTTGGAGAAGGCGACGAAAGTGACGTCGGAACCTTCTCGCATGATTTTTGCTTTGCCAATTTCAATGGTGAAATCTTCGTCTAAGGCTTCTTTCGGGAGTTGGAAGCTTTCGCCGTATAAGAGTTCGTTTTCGAGGAAAACGACTGGATCCGGGTCGCGAATGGCGGCTTTCATTAACCCTCTCGCGTCTTCCGCGTCGTACGGGGCTAAAACTTTCAAACCGGGGATGGACATGTACCAGGCGGCGAAGCACTGGGAGTGCTGCGCACCGACTCCGGCGGCGGCGCCGTTTGGACCTCTGAATACAATCGGACACGAGATGGTACCGGCGGACATGTATAGCGTCTTCGCGGCGGAGTTGACGATGTGATCAATCGATTGTAACGCAAAGTTGAACGTCATAAACTCGACGACTGGTTTTAAACCCATAAATGCGGCACCACACGCGATGCCGGTAAAACCGGCTTCGGTGATGGGCGTATCTCGAACGCGTTCGGCGCCAAACTTTTGGTGCAACCCTTTGGTGATTTTATACGCGCCTTGGTATTCGCCGACTTCTTCCCCAATGATGAACACTTTTTCGTCTCTGGTCATTTCTTCGGACAACGCGGAGTTCAAGGCGTCGCGGACGGTCATACTTGGTGAATCCGCTGGGAGTTTTGAAGCCGTGGCGGTACCGCCGTTCAAATCTTCGTCTTTCGATCCGTCTAAGTCTCTCCCAGCCGCTCGCGAGTTTCTCGTCAAATCTCCTTTTTTAATCGCCTCGTACTCCGGTCGTTCCAAAATCGCTTTCGCCGCGGGTTCGTCCGCCGCGGATGCTAAAGAAGTTTCGCCACTGTCCAACACAGAAGCAGTACCAACGGTATCTTCCGCCACGTAATCCGCGAATTTCCCCACGTCCTCCTCGTTTTCGCACGTCACCGCAATCGCTCTTCCAATCGGTATATCGTCCGCTTCTCCAGCTGGAACCAAAATCTTCGCCAAGTACCCGTCGTCCATGCATTCCATCTCCATGGTCGCCTTATCGGTTTGAATTTCCGCTAAAATATCCCCGGCGTTAATCTTCGCGCCTTCGCTCACCGCCCACGACGCGACGCCGCCTTGCGTCATCGTCGGCGAGAGCGACGGAAACGGAATCACCGAGTGCGGAGGGTAATCCTCCGGAGATTTCGCTGCCGCTGCCGCAAATCCTCTGTTAGATCTCGCGATCGTTTTATTATCATTCTGGAAAACGCTGCTACTGCTACTATTCTTCTTTGGTATTTTTCCTCCGATTGCATCATCGCCGCCATGATGAGAGTCGTTCTTCTTCTCTTTCGTCGTCGTTGTCACCACCCCCCTTCTTTGTTGTCTCTTTTGCGACGACAACAAAGACGACGAAGAGGACGGAGAACAGCGCGCCGAGTTTAAGGACGAGGAGGAGGAAGAAGAAGAAGAAAACACCAACAACGGATGATGATGATGATGATGATGATGATGATGAAGATTTCGAACCGACGTCTGATTTTTGGAGGCGAAAAATCGCGCCAAAATCTGTTGACTCGTCGTACTTTCAACGAACTGTCGTCGTCCTCCTCTGGAAATCATAGTTCACGCTCTCGAGAGATCGCAAAGCAAATATTCTATGTATTGCGTGACTGTGACTTTTACGCCCCTCTGAAAGCCTCTCTAAAGCCTCTCTTCCAGAGCAACAACAACACAACACAACACCCCTACGAAATGTTCGAATTTTTTTCTAAAGAACAGAACAAAAGAGAGAAACGAGAGATCTGAAAAGAGCGACGCTTAAACCCTAATTAGGAGTGATACCCTAAATTATTTTTTTTTTCTCGATTTTTCTTCTCTCGACCAACTTTGAAGAACCGACGGACACATTTTACTTGCGCACCTACGACAGAAGTCCGACGATGACTTTACGACGACGACGACGAGAGATTTCTTTCGATGAGCGCAACAGTTAAGAAGAAGAAGGAGGAAAGCGAGAAGAAGAAGAAGCTCGATGAACCCGCGTCTTCTTCTTCTTCTCTGGATGTGTTGACCGAAGGGTTGAAACGATCCATTTTGCCTCAGATTCGCAAATTGGACGGGACGATCGCAAACGCGAGATGGATGCAAAAAGAAGTCACGGATGCAACCGATCGGTGTTCTCTCGAAGTGGAGAGAGTGATTTCTACCACGGTTGGAGAAGAAGAAGAAGACAACACTACGAAAGGAGAAAGAGAAAGAGAGGAAGAAGAAATCGACGAGCGGTTACGAAACGTGCTCGAATCGGTCTCCAAATTGCGCCAAAGAATGGCCAAAGTGGTCGAACGAGAGCGAGCGCAACGAGAGAAACTTTTACGCATGCGGAGGTGCGATTTGGACGTTCTCCGAGCGAATAAAGGAGAGGAGTGCGATTTTGAAGCCGTTTTGAGAGCAGAGGCGTACGCGAAACAGCAACGATAAAGACGATAAAACGAAGACGACTCTACCGCGGGGGCGACGCGTTGAATATACGTAAAATGTATTACGAGCGCAAAGCGCGATATGTGTGTTTGCTACTACACCTTCTTCTTTCTATTAGTATTTCATCCCTCCGTGTGGTCTTCTTTTTCTCATCATCTATTTGCCTTTCGGTCCATTTAACCCTAATCCTAACCTTTGTTCCATGACTTCGTGCGTCGTCTGTCTCGTCCTCGCTTCCGGTTGGAACTCCATCTGCCCTAAATAGTCCTCGAATCCGATCCGATCGACGTTCCCGCTTAAAATCTCCAACCCGAATCGTTTGCTTTTCACCGTTTGATTGTTCGGTAATCGTTCCACGTTTTGTAATATTTGTCGTTCGATGTCCATTTGTGCCGGTAAGGCGATGCCGTAGACGTGCGCGAGGTGGTTTTTCTTCGTTTGAGAGAGCACGTACGGGTGCGAATGGTTTTGGATCTGCTCGACGGGATGGGTCGTTGTCGTCGTCGTCGTCGTCGTCGCAGTGTGATGTAAACCATCGCGCATGGGGTCCCTCGGCACGTGCGAAAAACGCTCCCTGGTGAAGTCAACACCGTTGGCCTCGTTATCCTCCATGGACGTAGAGTTCATCAGAGTTCTTTCGTGCGTCTTTGTTGTGTGTTTGTTGTTGTGCAAGCGTTTTAACTGACGATCTTGGTGTTGTTTGACCTCTCTCTCTCTCTCAACGAGCGGGATACGTTTAGAGTAATATATAAGTACAGATCTGATTATAATTTATGTGCCTTTTCACGAAATGTTTTACGCGCGCGTTTGTTCTACCATTTCTCTCTCTTTTTCTCTCTCTTCGTCTTTGATCGTTTTTCTCGAAACGACGAGTGCGAGTGAAAGAGGTCGCTCTCGCAAAGCGAGCGAGCGTTTCTTTATTATTTCGTGAACCGCCCCAAAGCGCCTCCGAAGAACTTGAATATCCCTTTCACGATTTCTTTCCTCAATGCGGCGAGACCTTTCCCGAACTCCCCTCCCGGCCCAGCGTTCGTCTCTCGAATGAATAACGTAAATATTACCCCCCAGACGCCGTTTATGAGAAAGAGAAAGAGGAAGCCAACCGCGATGGGCGGTTCGCGCTCGATGAAAATCTCCAAGTCTTTAAAGAACCCTTGGCCGAGTTCCGGTTTGTTTTCTTCATTCACGTTGTTGTTATTATTATTGGCTACCGCGTTGTCGTTCAATTCTTGCTTCTCGGAAGAAGAACTGCTCGTCGCTATTTCAAACATCCTCCGCCGCCGTTCCTCCGCGTTCGTACTAAAAAGTTGTTCCTTCGTCGTTTCCTCTGAAGAGGCAGAGGAGGACAAAATCGTCGACGCATTCGCGACGTTACTACTTTCATTTAGCGCGAGAAACGCCGACATCACAAAAGCGCTAAAAATCATCTTCGAACCGCTAAAACTCCGAGCGCTCGTCGAACAACAGCAGCAGTCTTCTTCTTCTTCTTCTTCTTCTTCTTCTTCTGTTCCTCTTTTAAACGCGCGGGTTTGAGTTTCCGTCAAAGTTTTTCGATCTTCGATGGAAAAATAATTCGTTTGTTTGTCGCGAATGAATCGAGCGCGAGGACGACGACCAACTGCGCCGAAATGCGCGGAAGAGTACGCCGAGGAGGAGGAAAGGGATTTTGACGACGACGACATCGAGAGTGCGATGCAATTGGTCATCCTGTGAATGAATAAATATTTTTTTTATGCGGGGGAGAAACAACAAAATGTTTTGCTCAAGTATTCATTCCCAAACAAACTGCCAATGAAAACTCTTGGAAATCTCTTTTTCCTCGCTCTTTTGAGAGGAAGAGGAGGAACAGAACGAAAAAAGGCCCGTCGAGGTAACTTATTATTTCGGCAGTATTTAGGTGTTCTTACAAAAAAAACGTCTCTATATGCGCACGCGCGCGAGGCTATCTATGCGTGGTGAATCTTTTCTCTCTCTTAGTGTGAATACTTTTCCAACAACTGGTTTTGAGTATCTCTCTTCGTTGTTCATTCAGCGGGCACGTACCGAAACATTTGCACTCTCGAGTGTAAGCTGTGATAGGTCGTTTGACTTTCTGAGGAGGAGGCGGCGTCCGCGCACGCCAACTCGAAGACGAACGCGAACGCGGATTTCCGGCCGCCATCGAAATCGAACGCGAGTTGCGTTCGCGGCGCGTTTTTTAGAAGCGGGATGCGGAAGTCGCCAATGTGCTCGGCGTCGTCTAAGGTTTCGTTTCGGAAGGAGGAGACGCGGAGGCACCAGAAGAGAGAGGAAGAGGAGGAGGAAATAGAGGAAAGGACGGGGATCGGAGGCGGCATGAATTTGAACCCGTCGACTTCGATCGTTGGCGATGATGTCGGTGGTGATGGTGATGAAGTCGATGGTGAACCCGGTACGCTGAGTAGTTTCCTCGACGATCCTTTCGTCGCGGTGAACGCAACCGCACAGTAAATGTGGCGTCCGCGAAGAGTCAAAAAGTGAGCGTCGTCGGGAGTCTCTTCCGCGACGTCTTTCACGCGTTCTCTCTTCACTCTCGAGCGCGATTTCAATTCTTCGAGGATAGCTTCTGCCGTGTCGTCGCTCTTTGTGTCGTTCACAAGGCGCGAGGATGGAGATTGATCAAACTCTTGCGAAATTCTCGCCGCTGATGCGTTTCCGAACGAAGCGCTGTGCGAAAGAACATCCGCGGATTCGTCTAAAGATATCGCCAAATCGCGAAGGACGGAAAGCTTTGTCAACACGCGCCGTTCGTTCTCGTCGTCCAACCGCTTCTTTTCTACCAAGACCGGTGAGATAGGAACGATATTATGAGAGACCATCTTTTCCGGAGAGGAGTGACTGCCTCCACCGCCGCCGCTGTGGATGGAATCTCCTCTCCCAGTTTCGTTCTTATTCGAGATAGATAACCCCTCCATGGCGGCGGTAGAATCTTTCAAACTACCGCTAAGCTTAGAACCTGCCGTATTGGCGATTGAGTTCGCAAATCCGGCAAATTTACTCGCCGCCGCGGTAGCGACGGATGTTAAACTCGCGGATGAAGTCAACGCGCCGCCGAGTATCGGTGTTTTCGATCGAGACATCGTTTGAGCCTCTTCCGGAAAATACGTCGCGCCTGACATGGTTTTATCCGCAGTAGAAGACTTTAACGATACATTGCCGACGCTTTGAGACGCATTTGTAGCGTTGCCGACGGCGCTATGCTTCACTGGATTCTCTTTCTGTAATCGAAGATTTTCCAAGATTCGCCTGGCGCGTCGCGTCCGCAACATGGTCGTCGGGTCGAGTTTCTCGGGATCGACGTTTCGTAAGTTTGTAAACTTTGCGTCGCGAAACTTTGACGTCAAACGCAAACGTAAACGCAAAATCTCGAGCATCAAGTTCGCGTTAAGTCGGTCTTCGAAATCTTGGGTATTTGCATGCTCGACAATCTCTACTGCCACGCGCTCGTAGGCGTCTAAAGTAAAGTTTTGCTCGAGATACGCCTCATCTTCCGGGCTTAGTGTACCAACGATATCTTTGTCTGAAATTGACGCGCCATCATCGCCACCAAGTATTTCAACGCGACCGAGCGCCATGGTGAGCGCTAACGCCGACGGTGACGTGCCCACCGTGCGTGGTTCAAACGTCAATTTGATCTTTGATGTGGCGCTTTCGCTGCTCGGAGTAATCTCATTTTGACGTTCTCTGGCGATACCTCCTTCTTGCTCGTAGAACTCGACGTCTTCGAAATTCCTATCCAGTCTCTTATAGCTGTACTTCCACACGCCTTCTTCGGCGTCGAACGGCCCGGCGCACTCTACGAGAGGCAATGCCATCGTCGCATGCGTTGGGATTATTGGAAGCTTGAGTACGATAGAAAATTTCTTCTTCCTACTGGCAGAAAGAAAGGTTACGCGAACGCGACCTGGCGCGAAACGTTCGTTCGCCCCTTTCGGGTCGGTTAGCAACAACCAATTCTCGACACCACCGCTGCTATCGACTTGATCACCAAACTCTCGCACTTCATACGTGAGCGATTCGGAACGCGAGCTTCGTGGACACGGCCAAACCGATTTAAAAAACTGACCGATCGCGACTTTGTCGTTACCATTACTTTCGTTGCCGTATGAAGAAGCGCTACTACCACTAGTTTCGGATAAACCAGACTCTTCGCCGAGGAAAAAAGATTCCTCGGTGAGCATTTCACCGTTCTGTACTAAATTAATGGCACATCTCGGTGCCGCTAATAATGCACCGAACGAAGCTCGTGACTTCACCACTCTTCCCTTTTCTTCCAGCGGGTCTTGCACCAAGCTTGGAAAGTAATATTTCCGTCGAAGGCCTAAAAACAACTCAAACTGCGTCTGACGGAACCCGTCCGAGACTAAGTTTACGAACCGTCTCTGAACGCTAATACTCAGGTTCGACGCCGTTGACTGCGAAGACTTAAACCGCGAGTTTGAATCGTGACTTGTCGTTGAATCCAACAAATGCATCATCGCCGTGTGCGACGCTCGCGTCGACGTGTAAATCAAAGCGTGTAAATCCCCGTTTTGCAAGTATACCTCCGATGCCGCCGATAAGGCCGCTCGAGACATATTCACTCGCAAAGTGTCCACAGTTCGTTCGAGCCAAACGTACGAGTCTTGCTCGGATGGAAATATCGAATGTTCAGATACGTTTGTAGTCTTATCCATATCGAACAGTTTTCGTTCAGCTTCCTCTTTCTCCTTTTCGCGTATCACGGCGTCGTCCTTGCGTTTTTGAAGAATAGCTTCGCGTTTTGTCTGTCGTTCTTTTCTCTCTTCGTCGACGACTTTTACGAAATCGTCCGGTAACGCCCAAGACGTTGAGCGCATGTTGTGGTCGATGTAAAACGTTCTTCCAGTCGTCGTGTCTAAACGTGACTCCCACCCCTCGGGTAATCGCGCGCTTAAATCTTCATCAGCCGAGCGCAAGAATTGATCCTCTTTCGCCTTCTCCATGAGCTTCGTCGATTGTAACGAGTTACTCTCAGGGTCGGTGAGCACGTCCGCTAATCCTAGACGCTTTGTTTGCTCCGCGAGCAATTGAACTGCAACAAAAAATCCGGCTAAGTTCGTTCGATCTAAAGAATCCGCGCAGTTGTATCTCAACACGCCCGCTTGTTTCCTGAGCGTTATCATTTCCCCCGTGGCTTCGTCGAACGTCCCGTAACCGTAACCGTGCTGTCCAATCTTATCGCGAAGTACTTTCCACATCGCTTCGACTGCACTCGCATCGCCCATACTTTTCACATTCGTGTGCCAATCGAAATTCGTCACCGTCAAGTTTGGATCGTTTGGTAAAATGTTGCGACATAATTCTACGCACTCGTGGAAATGTCTGGACAACTCCGCCTCGGGTTTCCCGGGTGCAATCCGCAACAAGTTCACGCACGCGATCGGGTTGCACTCTCCATAACTTTCGCGCAGTCGGGCAAAATATCGCTCGGCATTCTTATACGTGTCTTTAGTCTCCACCTCGATTTGTGCGTCGCCGACGGTTTGTTTGATCTCCTGTTTCCATCGAAGCGGCACGGAACCTCTGCGCCACACGTACGACGTCCAAATAGTTTTTTTCCTACCACTATTACTACCACTACTATTACCATTACTTGAACGCCAGACCATTTGTTCCATCTCAACTTCGTTCCCTGGATTCCCGTCCTCGTTTATTCCTCTCGCTAAAAACCTCGTCCCCGGGTGTAATCGACTCCGTTTCCCAAACACCGCAAAGTGCCACGATCCTTTCTTCGGATCGGTCGCGTCCACTAAAATCTCTCTGCACTCCGCTAAACCTTGAATCATAACTGGAACGTATCGAGACGCATCGTCGTCTAACACATCTCTCAACGGTTTTGCAATCGCCTCGTTCCACACCCACTCGCTTTCCTCCTCCTCCTCCTCCTTTGGCGGCGGCGACGCCAAAGACGAAGAACGAGACGAATCTCGAAACGCTAAACTCTTCCTCAAATCAAACGTCTCGCTATAAAAATGTAACCCATCGATTGGAAAATCCATCAACGCTCTCGCGTGTTCCTTCTCTTGCTCCGTCAATAGTCTCACCGGACTCGAAATTGAACTCGTTTTAATCCACTTCGTCTCGCAAATCCGAAACACGTCCTCTCCGGTAGGTAATCGCATCGCTTTTTGCACTTTCGTCGCCACCAGCGCGGCGACTTGGTCGCCTAAACGCGCGATGCCTAAAACGCACGTCCCTCTCGTCGCGTTTTTTACTTTCCCGAGTTCTTTGAGGTACGTCAACGCGTCCAAATCGGATGCAAAAAACACGCTTTCCTCCTCCTCGTCGTTTCCCCAACCGCGGGGTCTCTTCACGCGCAAAAGCGCGCCGGATGTCGGACACACTCGCACGACTCTCGCTTTCGGCGCGTCTCGAGCGGCGACGAGTACGATGTGAATCTCCGACGCGTCCGATTCTGTCACCACGCACGAGCCTTTCGGAAAGGACGACGACTTTGAACCGTTCTCGGAGGAAGACCCATCGTCCGAGGAAGAAGAAACGCCGGCGCTGTGTCGATGCATCATCTCGCTCTCGATGACCTTTCGAGCAGCGCGACTACTCGAGATGCTGCGTGAAGTGTATTCGTTTCAAGAACAGCAGTCCTCGTCTTTTTCGTCGCAGTCTCGAGATAAAAAAGAAGGCGCAAACATCCTCTCGCGTGCTCTGTGCGCGGAGCGTTGGTCTTCCTCTCTCTCGCGTTTGCGCTTGCGAGTGTGTTTATGTGTGTGCGCGTGTTGTAAGTTAAATTTGTGCGGAAAATGCTTCATTCTTTCCCCGCGTAATCTCTCGCGTTCTCTTCTCTCTGTCGTCCTTTTGTCTCCGTCGTGAGATGCAATTTACGACGTCGTCGCGGTCTCTTGCGTTTTTACCCTCACCCGCGGCGAAGAAGAAGGCTTCTTCTCGCGTAATAACAACGAGAGCGCTTTTATCATCGAAACGGTCTCGTCGTAATAAACGTCGTCTGAATCATCATCATCGAGCGAGAGAAGTGAAAATGTCGACCATATCGTCGTCGTCGGAAATGATTTCCGTGGAACAACTCCTGACGGATTGCATCGAAAGCTGCTTTCTCGGATGCGTCCAAATCCGGGAAGTGCGATCGAAAGGAATATCTTCGGTGCGATCGAAAATCGAAGGCGACGCGCGGTCGGCGTTGACCGAAGCGGACGTGAAAGCGCAAGCGGTCGTTATCGGGAGCTTGAGGAAGACGTACGGTGCGAGATTGAACGTCGTCGGCGAGGAGGACGGGAACGAGGACGCGACGCCGACGGAAAGCGAAATGTGCGAGAGTTTACGGAAAGACGTGCGGTTTAGCGAGTGCGTGAAGGAGGCGGTGAGAAAAGCGTGCGAAGATGGTGGTTTTCGACAGGGCGAAGACGCGGTTTCGATGGAAGACGTGTGCGTGTTCGTCGATCCCGTGGACGGGACGAGGGAGTTCGTGGAAGGGAGATTGGAGAACTGTCAGTGCTTGATTGGTATTTCCGTGAATGGACGCGCCGTGGCGGGGGCGATTGGGTTGCCGTTTCCAAAAGGCGCGAAAGGGTTTGAGGAGGATAAAGATGACGCGGAGAAATCGGCGATTGTGTTTGGTTTGTGCGGAATGGGAGGCGCGGACGATCCGGAGAGCGATAAAGGCGTCGTCGGGGTGTTTAACGAACATTTACTAGCCGATGGGTACGTAACCACGAGCGAAGTAAATGGAAGTGAACGGTTTTCAATAACCACAGGGGATAGTAAGAACTTACTGTTGAAAGCGAGCGTAGACGCCGTCGTCGAAGCGGCGAAGGAAAACCAATCGTATTTACAGGACATAGATAGACCTTTAGTCGGAGGCGCGGGCAGTAAGATTGTCAACGTCGCGTTCGGTAAAGCCGACGTCGCGTTGATGCATCCGACGTGTTTGTGGGATAGTTGCGCACCAGAGGCTGTTTTGAAAGCGGCTGGAGGGTACGTGTCGGATTTTTTCGGCGCGCCTTTGTGTCACAGTAAAGACGCGAGGACGGTGGAAAACAATCTCGGGATCATAGCATCTATGCCGAGAGAAAAGACGCCGAAGAGAGCGGAAATGTGCGCGAAACTGCGCGAGAGCGAGACTTTGCGCGCTTTGTTCGGCAAAGAGGCGGGTTTTTCCGAGGACGGTAGTGTAAAAAAGAGTGACGTTCAAAAAGCTCAAGCTTTTGACATCGCGAGAGCGTTGGACGGAGCCCCGTTGACGGTAGATTATTTAAGCGACGAGATTCTTTGTAGTTTGAGTAGGAAAAGCGCGTACTCGGACGACGACGAGAAAACTGACGATGTCATGTCCATGACCTCATCGAACGCGTTAGTTTCGTACTCAGTAAACGAAGACACCGCGGTTCGAGGATTGATGTCCGACGCCGTTCGAATACACTTGGAGTGGAAAGACAACTCGGAAAAATCGAGGACGCCAAAATCGTTATTTTATAAACGCGTGGACATGCAAAGTCTCGCGCACGTTCGTTTGAAGAAAAGTACCGCGCCGATGAAAATTGGACGCGACGTGAGGTCTTTCTACGTCGAGTCTGCGTTCCTTTCTTCGAACGCGGCGAGAGCTTTGCACTCCGCCGGCGTCGGCGTGCCCAGATGCTACGCCTCGGCGTTTCAACTCAACGAAAATTCCTCCGTGGACTCGAAATTCGCGCTGTGCTTGGAAGATTTCTCGCCTGAGGACGGGTGGTACCAAGAAAAGTCGCTCAACTTGGCGCAAGCGAAAAGCGCCGTTATCGCTTTGGCGAGAATGCACGCGTTTTTCCTACCCGACGCAAACTATTTGAAAGAATCAGAAGAGAACATTCGGGAATTAGAAAGCGCCGTCTGGCGCTCGGGAACGTACTGGCAACCGTCCATGCAAACCATGGACGAGCAAGTCGCGAATCTTCCTCAACGATGGGAAAATTACTTGAAATCCTTCGAAAAGGAAATCGCCGAACACGTACCGAAAACCAACGACATCGGTACCGTCGGCGAGCGGTTACAAAAAGTTGCGGTGGCCATTGGAAACGAAGCGTTTCCGTTCGACGTTGACGATATCGCCTCCGTTCCAGAAAGACTTCGAAAGCAGCGCACCATCGCTCACGGCGATCCAAAGGCGGGCAACATTTTCTTAAAAGAATCGTCATCGTCTTCGTCGTCGTACGACTGCGGTCTCATCGATTTTCAATGGTCCGGCTTCGGTCTTCCCGGCACTGACCTCGGCCACTTCATCTGCGCCTCCGTCACCGCCGACGCGCTCTTCGACGACGGCCAAACCTTAATCGACGTCTACTACGAAAACTTTTGCACCTTTGCTACTGAATTCGGCTGCGGTGCAAACGTTTCCGAATCCATACTCACCAAAGACGAACTCCGGCGTCAAGTCGACGTTTCCATTTTAGACACCATGCGGTGCATCTTCGGCTACCAATGGCACCGCGCGAAAGCCTCGCCAGATATGTTAGAGAGGAATAAAAACAGCGTAGGGAGGAACTCGTACAATAAATGCACGTTCAACGCCGTGTGGGTCATGCGAAGGTGCGACGAGTTGCTCCGATTGAATGCTTTCCATCGATAGCTTTTATAGCCTTGTTTCTACCAACCAATAATCAAGCTAGAACTATACTAAGAATACTATGCTATCTAAAACTATTCTCTAAAACAAGTCACTAAAGATCCAAGAGCAGGTACAGACCCGCGGGACTGTGATTTATTCGTAAAGGACAGACAGACAGAAATTCAAATTTTCTCTCAACACTTCACAACACACGCGCGCTTTGTTTTATAAAAGCAAGAAAGAGAGAGACGTAGAAATCACACTCATGGACCGACCAACGCTCTCGTCACCTCCGAAAGACTTATCGCAAAAAGAGGAGCTGTCGACGTCCACGACCACGCAAACGACGGCCACGCGAGGCGTCGGAGAGAAGTTTCAAAGTTTAAGCATCGACTTTTTTGGAAACAAGTGCGCGAACGACGACGACGACGACGGTTTGACGACGACGAGGAATACGAAGAAGAAGAATGCGAGAAGCGCGAGAGGAAGAATGAAACGAGAGGACGGACACGTTCCGAGCGGGTTTCGCGCCGTCCACGGGGAGCCTTTTCCCGCGTTTGAGTGTTATTCAATACCCGATGAGGAAAAGAAGAATCGAGACGAGAAGAAGAAGAAAAAGAAGATTTTTATGCTCTTTCCTGGCAGTCGGTTGTCCGCGAGGAGGAACGCGCGCGCGAAAAGAGCATATAACGCCGAACACGATGAGATTGTCGCGTTGGAAGAAGGAACGACGAATACTTTGGTTTGGATGTCGTCGTCGGAATACGGGCGAACGGTTCGCGCGAAACTGGCGCTTCCGAGCGACGTTTTAGACGTTCAGTTTTGTAGGTTTGGGCTTTCGAGAAGCGGCGGTGCGGGAGGCGCGGCGAGTTTGTGCGCGTTGCACGAAGACGGCGTTTTGGTGTATAATCCGTTATCGGGAGATATTTTGGACGTACCGAGACCAGAGGGGTGTCGGGAGATGTGGCCGTGCGCGTTTGGTTTAATATTCAGGAGGGAAGAGGACGGGAAGTTGTTTTTGGTGGAGCACCCGACAGATGCGCCGCACGAGTTGAAAAGAATTGGCGGTGATGGAAACGATCACAGTGAAGTAGATATATCTGGCGTAGAAATTGTTTGGAGTGATTTGGATGACGCGCTCATCGTGTGCAGAAATGTTGCATCAAATACATTTTGCGTGTTCCGAGCGGAAACGGTCGCGGACCCGTCTTCGATTGATATCGAAGCGAATTTAGCGACGAATTTGATTTATAGAGAGAAGTGCGTGGCGTTGTTTGAAGCTTGGACGGAACCTACGAACACGCAAGATAACGTTGAGTTCATCAAAGCGAGAGGAATGGAAGTAGAGTTCGCAGAGTCGACGGGAGCGGGCGGGTCCAGGCGTTTGCATTTTTGTTTCCCTGAGATAAAAATGCGCACGAGTATCGATTTGGCACCAATGACGATAAACAAAGCGAAGAAAAAGAACAGTCGTCACGAAAGGTCCACACAAAATTGGGTGCTCTCGGGAACACCGTGTGCATCAATTACGAGCGTCCAGTCGACAAGAGCGCCGTATTTAGACATTCTCGTCGTCGGTGAGGACGACTGCGTTGAATTGTATCGCGATAGCAACAACGAAGACGTTCTGGTGTGTCGTTTGGCAGTTTTGCATTCGGACGAAGGCCAGGCTATCGATACCGACGACCAAGCAAACGCGGGCGTTAATCGATCGGCAATAGTTAAGTGCACGGGTAAAGTTTGGGGATCGATAGGTAATCTCGTTAACGTCGACGTCTCGGAAGATGCGAAGAGAAGGACGCTTAGATGTATTCTCCCTGGCCCTCCTTCGGACCCGGCGGTAAGGAACGTTATTGATGCCATGGTTGAAAGCGATGATAAGTCCTTGATTTTATCTAGATTTTATGAGAAATACTGCGCGGGTTCGTTGCAAGCAGATGCGGAATGGGCGAGTTTTTGCACCGTCGCGAAAGAGTCGTGTGGGTTCCTTGTAGGGGTAGAGGAGGAGAAAGATGACGCAATGGCAACAACATTACAAGACGAAAAAGAAAATATCAACAAGAACGAGATGTCAATTCTAGAAGACGACGATGCAAATTGGCAATTCACTATAGAAAGTGATATGCATTCGAAATACGCGAACTCTTTTGCCTTTTTGAGAAAGCTCGAAGACAGAAAATCGACTGACTCGAATAGAGGCGGTTCTGTGAAGGACAAACAAACTACGAGACTAGAGCGCAATAGGCAAACGACGGCAGAAGTGACATCGGCATCAACGATATCGTTGTCCATATTGCGTGATCCGAATGCGTTTTTAGAAGCCTTGCACGTTGCCTATGAATGCGCAAAGCTCGATACGACACAACGTTTGACGACGCTCGTGAAACTCGGCGCGCTAATTAGAGAGCTGGCGTCAGGGTTAGGGCATGGGAATTTACTCGCGTATCATTCGCTCGAGTGTGGTAATCCGATTGCAACGGATGTAGAACATGTTACTAATGAACACAAGATTTTTGACGTGATCAAAGCGTGCGAAATGGCTTTGAAAGGTACCTTGACAGAAGAGTACCTTCCGAAGGTTCTCGGTAGGGTTGTTTGCGATGACATGTATCGAATCGAGTCGAGCAACTCGAGCATTTGCGATTGGGCTAGCGATGTCCTTCGATGCTGCCACGAGCTTTCCCCAATGCGAGCATTCGCTGACCTTGATGATAACATCAACTTGAGGAGTGACAGAGATCGTTACAGAATGGAATCGAAGTTTGCTTTCAGGCATCTCGAGACGTCGAACCGATTCGCCTATCTCGCCGCGCAGAGAAATTTTACGCTCGCGAGAATAGCCCGTTTACCATCCGGTTTACAGTTGTGCTTTCGTTCGGCATTGCGGCTAAGTCGCGAAAATCCGCCTAGAAATTGGCCATCTTCGGCGTATCTTCTCATCGGGAGAGACGATATGGCGGAGCTTTCCACGCGCGACGCTGCGGCGAAACATAAAATGTACGCCATCGCAAATAGGAAAATTGAATCGTCCCGCGACGGTATCGATGACGATGATGATGACGATAACTTTGGAACGAAAATTGCGTCTGCGCGAGCTTCCGCATCGTCTGCCGTCGGTTTGAAATCCGCCGATGACGCTTTCGATGCGTACGACGGAATGGATCACATCGAGGCGTTTGTCGGTCCGCTTCGGTTTCCCAAAGATAGGCGCATCGTTGAGTTGAGGAATCTACTCGCCACGGCACGTCCAGCGCCCATATACTTGGGAAATCCGAACGCATCAAATGTAGATGGTGACGATGACGACCAAGAAGGACAAAATACATCGGCTGTAAATGAAGATGACCCGAACGCGGCTAGTGATCCAGACGCTGTGACGCAGCAACAGGCAAAGTTGTGGGCGCGTGCCACTCGAACGTCTGCAGCACCGGTCGGGAGAGGTGCGGCGACGCTGAGAACTTTGCGTCCAAAGCCTACGGAACCATTGAAAGTTCCGAAATTGTGTTTCTCTGGAACATTACCGGCGCAACGAAACGCAGTCTTAAGATTAGATTTGAACGCGAATCCCAAAGCCAAGGCGGATTTCACAGATTGGCCCGATTTTCACAACGGCGTCGCCAGTGGTTTAGCTTTGAAAGCCGCCAATGAAATTAACGACCTAAACGGAGAGTCTACATCCAACCGTAACAACAATAATAACAATGATGGTGAAGTTACTCGTTCTTGGATTGTTTTCAATCGACCAAAGCAGGCGAGTCATTCGCACGCCGGCGCGCTCATGGCGCTCGGCTTGAACGGCCACCTCTCCAGAATGACGGCGACAGACTTGTACAGATATTTAGCGCAAGAACATGAAGCTACGACGGTTGCGGCATTAATCGGTATAGCTGCGGCAAATCGAGGTACCGCTGACCCGGCCACGGCACGCGTGTGCTTTTTGCACTTACCAGCTCGACATCCGTTATCGTTCCCGGAGCTCGAACTTCCCGCGCTCGTTCAAGCCGCCGCGTTGCTTTCGGTTGGTATTTTACACGAAAGTACGGCGGATAGAATGATGGTTGAGATTCTTTTGGCTGAAATTGGCGCGCAGCCGTCTGGTGAGCGTGGCGATTTCGGCCGCGAAGGCTACACGCTCGCCGCAGGATTCGCGCTTGGATTGACCACTTTAGGGTTGGGGGACAACGCCATCGGTTTGGCCGATTTAAAGATTAAGGAGCGTTTGCGACGATACGCTATTGGAGGTTCTGCACACGCGAAAGGATTTTCTGGTAACTATGGAGGTGCGAATGGTCCTTCTCTTCGCAAAACGTCGACTTATTACTCCGACGGTAGCTCGGGCGGCAGCAAACGCGTCGACGATAAGTACATCAATTACGACCCAGTCATGGCTACTTTCGAAGAAAGTGAATATCAAACGGAAGATGATATCATGATGAATGGTAGAGCCGGGGGTGGTACTGGCGCAGGTGGTGGCGGATCTATGAGTAACGGTTACGTGCTTGAAGGTAACGTGGTCAACGTGGACCTTTCCGCCCCTGGAGCGATGCTCGCGCTCGGGTTGATGTATTTGAAAACGAACGACGAAGACGCTGCGGAACATTTGTGCGTCCCATCAACGCGGTACGAGTTAGATCACACGCAACCTGATTTCGTTTTACTTCGTGTTGTCGCCAAATCGCTCATTTTGTGGGATTCCGTACGACCGACGAGGAAATGGGTCGAGTCGAACTGTCCGAATCTCTTGAAACGGTCCGCGAAGGACTTGGATCGAGGGTACATAAAAACAAAAGATATCGTGAAAAAGACTAATAATACTTCGAGCGAAGACGATGTAGAAGGAGACGACACCGATGACGACGAACAACCGAGAAGTTTTCGTGAAGGTTCCGACCGCGAAGCGGAAGCGCAGGCTCGCGTCCACGCCATCGCCGGCGCGTGTCTGTCCTTGGGTCTTCGGTACGCGGGTACAGCGGACGAAACGGCGGCGAATACTTTGCGCCATTACTGCTTACAGTTTCTAGAATGGAAGAAAGCGGCTTTGAATGCAGGTGAACGCAAAGCGGTTGTCGATAGACCAACTTTGGAAAAATGCGTCGGATGCTGCGCGATGGCTGCCGCCACAGTCATGGCGGGAACCGGTGACGTCCCCACGTTGCGTCTTCTCAGGCACTTGCGCGCGAGACTCGAAGCGCCCGAATCGAATCAAGCGCAATCCTCGAACAAAGAAAAGGATAAAAATAAAAGTGGAATGTCTTATGGTGCACACATGGCGATTCAAACTGCCATCGGGTTTCTCTTCCTCGGCGGCGCCGCTCGAACGTTTTCGACCGAAAATGATGCCATTGCGTATCTTTTAATCGCCATGTATCCGAGATTTCCAACCGACACCAACGACCACCGGTGCCATTGCCAAGCGTTCCGACATTTGTACGTGTTAGCGAGTCGAGAACGATTGTTAACGACAGTTGATGTGGAATCGAAAGCACAAACGTCTGCGTCGGTGGAAATTGAGGTCCTCGTCGACGCAAAAAGAAGGAAATATAAAACCATCAAAACGACGACGCCGTGTTTGGCACCCGATACAAAATCCATTCGAGAAATCCGCGTGACTTCTAAGAACCTCTGGCCGACATCGAGACGTTTTTTTTTCTGTATAGGAGAAGATATAAAGAATCGAATCGTCAACTTGGAAATACCAGTCATGCAACGTCTTCGGGGCGATATTGCGGTCCAAAGTAACGATGCGTCGGACGACGTGAACGCGGCGTCTTTACGTCCACCCATCATCGATGCTTTCCTTTCCGTTGGCGGTGACGGCTATAGCTCCGCATCGCTCGACATTGAACTCATTCGTAACGAAGGCGGCGGTTCAAATTTGAACCCGCGAACGCACTCTGAAATGTTTGGATTTGACGCCTTATCAAACGCCTCAGTTTTGTTACCTCCAGATTTCAAACGGAGCAGGATTGATAAGAGTTGGATTGATCGCGTAAACTTCTCTAAAGCTGCACAACGCGAGTGCACGAGACGTGAGATTCCAGACGCGTTGCCATGTTATGTGGACTTGTACAGTGCGCTCGAGCATCTCGCCGCAGCTTGTTCGGATGTTAGTGATGACAACCGCGCGATTGGCGAAACAGACGTTCGAAAATTTTCCGCGTTTACATCGGATGTGAAAATCTTGCAGACGTTTCTAGAGTCTCGATGTTTCACCAACGAATCGAATTTAGTAGACACCACGAAAACGACGTCGTTTTCAAAGTTTATCTCGCTTATGCGCAACATGAGCGATATCGGAGACGATTCCAACGACGCGTTAGCGACGATGGCGATTCCAGCCAAATTAATCAACGCCATTCGAAGTTCGACGGAAATTTTGGTAGAGCAAAGAACGAGAGCGTATCTTTCGCGAGCGATTGCGTCTGAAGACGATGGATTTCAGCCAAGTAGCGGTGGTGAATTGTTGTGTGCGTATTCGAGATTACTCGAATTACCGTCTCTGAGTATTTTAAAAGCCGCCACGCGTCTCGCCATGGACACGTTTGGAGACGTTTCAGCGGCGTCTCTGGCTTATGCGCTCGCGGAAACGACGAAGAATGCGGGGAAGGTACCGTCCTCGAGCCTTTTAGTAAAGTTTGCGAGTTTATTTAGTTCATAGTTCATAAATAGCGCATACATATAGATACAAACGTGTGCTTAGATGATGATAGTTACTGCGAGCTTTGCTCTTCGCCTGCGCCATCTTCGCTCTTTACCTCTTCACCAGGTTTCGTGGATGCCACTTCCCCGCAATTCAACAAGGTCACTTTCGCAAACGGTTTTCCAAAGCTTTTCTCGGAAACCAACGCTCTTTTATCTCCGATGCTCTTCGCAACTTGGAAAAACGGCGAATCGCTGTTATCTGGCACCGTCGGCAAAGAACCAATCTGCGCTAAAACATCAAACCCGCTAATAACCTCCCCAACTACCACATTCGTCACGTCTAAATCCTCCGAAGGCGCGTACGTGATCGAAAAGCTCGTCCCGTTTGGCTCCGGCGGCAACGGTTCATACACCCTCTCAAACTTCCCTCTGTTCGACACCAACTTCGATTTCGGCTCTGGTTTCGGCATTCTCGGATCGTCTCTCACCTGAACGCTCACCAAATTCGCCCGGTCGTGTTTCATTTTACCCAAATCCATCAACAACTCTTCATTCGTCAATCCTCCCGGCACGGTATTAATCGCCTCGCCCGTCCCGGGCGCTTCAAACTTGGCAATCGCGGACGAAGTAATCCACAAAGGCGTCTCGACCGTTTCGTCCTCGTTCTCCTCGATCCCAATGATTGGTTTTCGTCGATACGAAAGCCCTTGGATTCCTTTCGACAGAGCCAGGAATCTTCGCGCGGTTATTGATTCGTTTCCGTACACGCCAACCACGACTCGGCCGATTTTTGTCCCATCGATTGCAAATTCAAAGAACACTTGATTCGTAATCAACTTTTGATGTTTCGTTTCATCATCATCCAAAGCCGCCGCCCACGCGTTGAACGCGTTCGTTGGGAAAACGAAAACAGAAGATGTGAGCATCATTAGGTCTCTTCTTCTTCTTCGCGGGTGGTTAAACGCAGTTGTGGTGGTTTCCTCGTCGTCCTCGTCTCGGGAAAGAATGGATTCGATGGTGCATCCATTTTTGATGTTGCGAGGAGGAGGTCTCCTCTCGCGCCGCGTCATGAACGCCGCTCCGGACGATACCGAGTTTAAGGACGACGACGACGACGAGGAGGAGGAGGAGGACGAAACGTGCGCGAGAGAACGCATCATCATCATCGAAATAAAGCGAGTATAATCAAACTTGAATGAGCGAGTAAATTGTGAAGATATTTACACCGAAACAGAATCTAAAAAATGCCACTCGAAGCGCCGCCGGGCGGCGCTAACACTCTGGAGGAGTTCCTTCCGGTTAAAAAGTTCCCAACGTTTTGCGAATTCGAACGCACGTAGTTATTGTTGTTATTGTTTTCGTTGCTCAGTGGCACGCGATTAAGCGTGGTAGTACTATTCCCGGTGTTGGTGTTGTTCTTCGTCGAGGAGGAAGGCGGTCCGAGACTACTCGTGGTGGTCTTTGTCTTGACCGCCAGTACGCTCACGCCGCGCGCGATCATCTCTTCCAATCTTTCCACCAGCGTCTCTTTACACCCGGCGGGCTGAATGTTATTGTTTCGGCAAAGTATTCTCAGGTCTGGTAAAGTCATCGATTTTAGCGCGGACGGGTCGATCGTGCTCGACGTTTCCTCTTCGTTTCGTCTCCCGGAAACAGTTGGGAAAGACGGTTGGGCAGCTAATCTGGACGACCCGAGATACGCCTCCTCCTCTTCCTCCCCGAGCGTGAAACTTTGCGTCCCACCGGGCGCTTGTAAAACTCTCGAGGTATTTCTACCGGTCATGACGTTGCCGCAGTTTTGGTCGCCGCCGGAGGCGAACGCGTTCGCCGATATTGCCGTTCTGTGTTCGTAGCAGCAAAGCGATAGTTCCCCGTTAGTGCTTCGGGAAATGCGTTTATATTCTCGCGGCGAAAGAGAGGAGAGAAAAAGTAAAAAGGAAACGAGAAAGAATGCTGCGAAAGAAACACTCACGCGTTGTCGCGACCGAAGTGCGCGTGCATTTTACGAGCGTATGTATCCGTGATGAAAGAGGTGTGGTGGTCACAGAGTGGCGTTTTGAGAAATTTGTTTTGACTTTTTGTAAATTTTGACTGCGCGGCTGCTCATTTTGTCTCTCATTCAGAAGTTCAAGCGTTCACGCAAGTGTTCTCGAGTGGAAAAGTTGTTCTCGACGAAGCATCCGAGGAAGAACGCGTTTTTATCCATCTCGAAATCGAGGGTCGGTTTGTAGACCTCAATTCTAACCCCAAAACCCAGTACGATTTATCGAGAGGTTCCGCAAAGCCGTACGGATTTCTTCTGTATTCTCCATCAACTCATTGCCTTTGCGTTTGTTACATGTCGCGCACGCTGTCGTTACATTCGCCCACTCTCTTTTGCCACCTTTCGACTTCGGAACGATATGGTCGACGTTCAAATCGTCACCCGCGTATCGTCGTCCGCAATACGTGCACATATGACGATCTCTAATAAACACGTTCTCCCTCTTCAACCTGATCCACTCGTCTCTTTTCAATCGAGCATTTAAAATACGCAAAGTATAAACACTAACAGGCGCTCCGTTGTCGAGGACGTATTTCAAAATCCCAACCTTGCCGGTAGTTGCCGCTACATTTGCGGTTCCTTTTGAAAACTTATGGTGAAGATGCTCATGCGCGTAGCGAACCATCTTCAAGTTTCGGGTTTGTTCTATGATTACGTTTATATGCGTCGAAACGAAACGAAAGGGAAACCCAAGACCAAAATAGTCTTTCGCTGAGAGAACTGTTTGTATCGCCACTCGACTCTCTCGATTCACTTGCCTCAACATAATTCGTTCACTTTCCCACAGTTTAGGTAAGACGTGCTTTTCGAACACATCTCGCTGCTCTAACGTGAACACTTTAAACAGCGCAGACATGTTTTTATTAAACCCTTTCTCTTCTTTCGAGTGCTCGTATTTTTTGACGACTCGTCTCGATATTTTTTTTGTATCTAAAAAATACTTCACAAAAGTAACAAACACATCACAGCAACATTCATTCATCAACAGCGACATCATCCACGATGTCTTCTCAAAGCAAATCGCTCCATGCGATGACACTTCTCGTCCTCGCGACGGCGATGTTGTTTTCGGTTGGTTTTTTAAAAGGAGTTGAAGGAAGAAAACTTCTCCAAGAAGAAGAAACGTTCCCAAGCGAAGATATTCTCGAAGAGCAAGATCTGATAGGAGAAGAGTACGCGATGGCAATGGCACCAGCGCCGGCACCAGCACCTACAATGATGACGATGGAGGAAGAATCGATCGTTGTTGAAGGAGAAGGAGAGGTTCCAGCGAAGCGCCGTCGATCGCTTTTGCAAGAACTCGGGAACGGTCCAGTTCCGAGTGGTGAGGAAATTCTTGGAGAAATCTATGACATCTACGACGAGATGTTCGCGCCGGCGCCGGCGCCGGCGACGACGACGGAAGAAGAGGAGATTTTACCACCGGTGAGGAGAAAGTTGCTCCAGATGATGGAGGGTATGATGCCGGATATGACTGGGATGCCGGATCCGTTACCTTCAACCGGCGACGGCGCCATGGACGAAGGCGAGGCGCCTTCGCCGGCGCCGACTGCCACGACCGACGAAGAGATTCTCGACGAAGAAGTTATTCCGCCGGTAAGAAAGTTGCTTCAAGAAGAAGGTGACGTCATAATGGACGAAGTTATCGCAGTTCCGCCGACAGAAGCACCTATCGCCGAAGCACCCGCGCCGGCTCCAATTGAAGACATCGGGATGATCGTCGAAGAGACTCCCGGTCGAAAGCTCCTCCAAGAAGAACTCGAACCGCAACCAGTAATAAACGGAGAAGAAGAACAAGAAGTACCGCCAACGACGGAAGAAGAAGAGGCTACCGCCGAAGCACCGTCCCCAATCATCGGTACTTTTGAAATAACAACAATCACCGGCACCATCACTGCCGCGGAAGATTATGACCCAGACATGACGGGGCCAAACTAAAAGCGGCGAGAGCAAGACGGTGAGACGGAAAGAATCTCAAAGAAAGAAAAACGAGAGACAAATGTACAAGTGTACACGTGCACGCTTTGCAATTACGACGAATTAAACTTTTAACAAGTTTAAAAGAGAGAGAGAGAGAGATAGAGAGAGAGATGTGCGTCTCGCGTAAAATGTTGTGAACTCAAACTCCTTCCCTCTTAATACTCCACTATAAAACTCAATCCCCCCATTTCTACAAAGAGCATGAACGGGGAACTCGCGTTCGCGTACGTCGGCGAATATTCCAAGCAAAACCCAAACGTACCTCACGGACACGGGTCTGTTCTGTACCACGACCAAGGTGGGCTGTATCAAGGTCACTTTCGAGAAGGAAAACGACACGGAAGAGGGGAGTTGATTTTAGGGGATTCCCCGTTCGAGGAAAACGCAAAAACGTCCTGCGCGAAGTTTAAAGGCGAATGGAAGGACGATTTGTTCGATGGAAATGAAAATGAATTCTCCAACGGACAGGGGTTGAAGCTAACGGGAACGTGGAAAAGAGGAGAGATTCAGTTCGGGGTGGAAATCGACGAAGAGGATGGTAATGTGGTCGTGTACCACGGCAGTTACAGAGAGAAGAAAAGAGAAGGGAAACTGTGCTACGAACGCGCGCGGGACGGCGGCGAAATTTTCGGAGGGTTTAAAGAAGGAAAGATGCACGGCTGTTGCGTGTACGTGTATCCAATGAGTAGCAGCACTAGGAGTAAATCGAATAATTTAGCGAAAGAAAGTGTGTTAGAGTATTGGGACGAATCGAATCGACCGGCGTTGCGTGGGATTTTCGTCGAAGGAAGGTTGCTGAAGGATACGGCGGAGTATTTGGAGAAAGGCTTGAGCAGAGAGAGTGTGAAAGAATACATAGAGAACACGCCGGTAAAATCAGCTATTCGAGGATGCGTATTTGAGGATGATAAGAGAGATCCGAGGGAGCGGGATATAGTGGAGATGGTGAAGGGTAAGTTGGTGGCGAGGAAAGACGTGAGATGGAGCGGTAAAGACACAAAGTCGGTAGAGTTTGTGGCGTTAGTGACGGGTACTCTCGTTCGACACGATAAAGGTGCGAGTAAAGTGAGGTGGTTTCCAGAGCAAAGAATCACTGTTTTGGACGATTTAACTTCCTCAGATGAAGATGACGATGACGATGACGATGGCAACGGTCGAGGGAAAAAGAAGGGAAGGAAGACGAACGACGGGGGAAATGTCGCCATCGGAGGCTACTTTTTTGAATACGATGGGAAGTTAGAACACTCGTTGGGGTGCGAGGCAACTATCGTGCGGAATGCAAGAGACGCAAACGTTAAACGCCGCACGTATTTTAGCCCGTATCTAGGTAAATGCATAGCGCTCGTCCCTACTCGGCACATCAAGAAAGGCGAGGATATCAAAGTTCTTCCCGATTATGCCGCCGGCCTTCGCCTTGGACCGAAACGGTATCGTTCTCTAGTCACACGTGAAGAAGAAAAAGAAGGGTGATACCAGTATGTATAGTAAAAATAATAACTACTACCTGGTAGGTACCTAGTACCAGTATCTAATACATATACAAGAATGCTAAAGCAATCGTCGTCGAACAACCGTTCCGGATCGAGACGCGTGTCCGACTTCGTTCACCGCCGCTATGTACCAACACTTCTCAAACACTCTAATTCTATCGCCAAATCCTCTCTGTTCCATGATCCACTTGACGTACGGAAACGAAATCTGGTCTCTTCCGAATGGTGAGCGCAAGATTTCGTGCGCCCACCTGGCGCTTAACTCGAACCCAATCGCATTCGTCCTTCGAATGAACAACCCCGTATCCGGCAATCCTTTCCCTTGGAACCCTTCCTCTTTATACCTTTTCACGGTTTGACTCAACCATCGGCTTCGATCCGAATCGTACGTCTCGTTTACGCTCAACGCTCCGTGAAACATCTTCGTCAACTTATCCGCCTCCGCAAACACATCCTCCCTGACATGATTCTCACTCACCGCCACGTCAAACTCGTACGGCCTTTCGTGTCTCTTCACCCTGGTAATCTTCGGGTGCGTGTTCGCTCTCAACAAGACATCAACCACCGCCGTCGCGTCTTCGCTCAACTCTAGCTTTGAATCAACCCACACGGTCACTTTACTCTCCGGAAAATGAAATGGCAACAACGCTTTCACTAATCTCGCTTTCATTCGACTGTCCGGGAACCCCGGGTGTGAATACTCGACCACGTTCCAAGCGTCGAAACACCCGCTCTGGTACCCAAACTTTTCAATCGTCGGCTTATCCACAAACGCCACAAAACACACGTCATCTTGCTTATACCGAGTCGGATCCGCACCAATCGGTCTGTGCAACGTATCCTGCGCGCCAAACGACGCAGTCACGACCACAATCTGGCAATACCGAAACCTCGCCAACTGTTCGTCGATGAACCCGTCGCGCCCGCTAAACAAAATCGAAATCGCTTTCCGGCCTACCGCTTTATCCGTATCATCGAACGCGCCGAAATCTTTCCCCTCGTACGCGTACTGCTCCAGCTCCTTCAACTTCCCAATCGGAGGAAGCGAGACTAACACCTCCTCAAACTTCACCTTCTTTATCGCCCTTCCTTCCTCGTCTCTCCGTCTCTGGTAATGAAATCGAGACGACACTTGCATCTGCTTCTTAAACTTCTCCGAACACTGCGTCCGCCATCCAGGTTTCGCTTTAAACAGGTCCTCGCGTAACACGCTCAGCGTTTTCGTCTCGCACAGAGGCGGTAACCTGTTCGGGTTCACGTCTTTTGCTCCTCCTAAGCCAAAGGAAAGTGAGACAAAATCGGACGATTTTTGCATCACATCGAGCACCGCGTCGTGGAGCACGGAGACGAACGCCGCCACGAAAAGGACGAACAAAACTCTTAGCAAGAGAGTTTGACGTTTGCTTCGTTTGTTCTTCACCATCATCGCACAAAGAAAAGGCGGGAGTTCCTCGTTTTCATGCGAGAGATGTGAGTGGATATAATGGAGAATCTTTGGAAAATCTCCTCAAATGTAATACGCGCGCAATAAACAACAACAAACAAACAACTTTAACTCTCGCGATCTCTCTTTAAACACGCGCAAGACGACGTCACCATCTTTGCGCTTCGCTGCTTCGGCGGCAAAATCATCGATATTATCCATAACGAACCGAAGAAGAAGGAGTAAGAGGAACATCATCATCATGGAGCGGTTTCTGATTCGAAAATTCGCGACGGCTTCGTCGTCCCAAGACGAGACGACGACGAAGAAGCAAAAGACGAACGAGAAGTGTGTAAAATGGCACGCACTTCACGCCTCGTTACTCCTCCGCGTGGATCATTCCTGCCCGAACAAAAACGCGAGCAAAATCGCGTGTTTTGATCTCGACGAAACGTTGCAAAAGACGAAATCCGGCAAGAAACCGTTCATGACGCACGAGAACGACTTTACGTTTCGAGACCAATCGGTGAGAACCGCGTTGAATTTGTTACACGAGAATGGGTATAAGATTGTGATTTTTTCGAACCAAGGGATGGTGAAAAGCGCGGTGGATGGGAAGAAAGCGGAACAGATTCGGAAACGGGTTGAGATTTTCGCGGGTGAGGTACGTGCGTTTGTGTTGTCGCTTCTTGGTCTTCGCTTCGTTCTTCGCGAGCGTTTTTTGTTCGTTTCTTACTCCTTTCATCGCGCTGACTTTTGATCGTGGTCGTTTCTTTTCTTACCTTTAATTGATGACAAAAAACAGCTCGGGGAGGCCAAGTTTGACTTTTACGCGGCGACGCAATCCGGCGAGAAAGACGTCAAAGGGTACCGCAAACCAAACGTCGGCATGTGGCGAGAGATGCTTTCGCGAAGAGAAAAAATACAAGAAGAAGAATTAGAAGGAAACGAAATAACGAGCACATTCTACGTCGGCGACGCGGCGAATCGTCCGCAGGACCACTCCGACGCCGATATCGCTTTCGCTCGAAACTGCAACGTTGAATTTTTCCTCCCGGAACAGTTCTTCGAAGGCGGGGCCTTTCGAAAGTTTCTTCAACGTCTCGAAACCGACAAAGACGACGACGACGATTCACCACCAAAAGAAGAAACGGAAGTAGAAAAACAAAAAGGAGTGCCACGAGGAGATTAGTGGCAGAGAAATAACAATAGCGCGTGTCTAGACATTATATAAACAAGCAGCGCGTATTTAGAACGCTCGCTTCCATATCCCCAATTTTCCTCACAAGTAGCCCCTCAAACACATTTCCCCAAAACACTTTTCAAACGTATCACACACTCACTCGAGAGTAAACACGCAATAAACAGTAAAAAGATGCCACCGAAGAAGAGCAAGAAACTAACATCACTGAAAGTCCCGGAGACGGAATCGGCGAGGAAGAAGCTCACCGTCGCGCAGCTGAGAAACGTTTTAGTTTCGTTAGGTTTGTCCGTGGACGGATTGAAAGCGGATTTGTTGTTAAGATTGGAAACGCATCTTTTGGAGGAGAAGAAGAAAGACGAAGAGAAGGGGGGAGAAGTCGGCGCGAGGAAACGAGCTCGATCGGAGGAGAAGAAGGAGAAGGAGGAGGAGGAGGACAAAACCGCCGTTCCCGAGAAAGAAGAAGAATTGAATTCAGAATTGGGGGACACGTTGGGAAAATTTTCGCCAAAACCACAACCAACCGAAGAACAAGAAGGAGCGGCGAAGAAGACAAAGAAGGCGAAGGTGGAGGAGGAAAATGGTGATACGATCGAAAAAAGAGAGAAAAGCGCGAAGTCGTCGATGCCGCGAGTAGATTTAACGCAGATTGGCGCGTACGAGCGTTTGCGCGCGAGACGAGTGGAGATTCGCTACGAAAATTTTCCGGCGGATGCGGACGAGGCGCTGGTGAGACGCGTCTTTGAGACGTACGGCGACGTAAGAGAGATTTTTAGCTCTGGTTCGAATGGCGTCGTGAGGTTTCAGACGCAAGAAGCGGCCGAAAGCGCGTTAGCTGCGTTGGAAAATGGGTCGTACGTGATGGACGGGTGCGAAAAAGGTGTGCGAGTTAGATGGGCGACGTGGGAGGAAGACTTGAAGTCGAACGCGACTGAAGTGGAGTTGGATTTACGAAAGTTTGTCGAGGAGGAGTGCGACGAGACGACGAGAAGTTCCAAACAGATTTGGATAGGCGCGTCGTCGAAATTAGCGAGCGATGAGCTAGTCAAGGCGTGGCTGGAACGGTTCGGCGAGGTTGAATCGTTCAAAGCGTTTAGAAAGGAGAAGCATTTTTCGTTCTTGGCGACGTATGCGAAAGAGGAGGATGCGAAGCTGTGTTTTGACAGCTTAAACGAGAAACAGCCACCAGGTTCGTTGGTATATCACGCGCCTTTAAGGGTGGACTTTACGATTGTAGACGAAACGACGAGAATGAGTTTAGAGAAAATGGCGCAAAAAGTAATCAACCCGCAACAACAACAACAACAACAACAAAGTCCAGGCGGCAAGGCTTTATTGACTCCGGTTGTTAAAACAACGGAGAGTCCTGCGAAGAAGCAAGAAGGCGATCACATGAAACGGTCAGACTCTCGAGACGCCATGCCTCCTGGAATGGTCGTGGAACCGCCGTCTTCTTCGGAACCGACTACGCCCGATGTCATCGCCAGGTACCTCCGATCCGTGTACTCGAACGGTAAAAAATTACCGAGACGGGGTCAGTTCGACCCACCAAACGTACATCATTATGGACCTCCGTCTGAAAAACTCTATGTCTCGAGCATACCCGCGTGTTTTGATAAAAACGCCGTCGCGCCTATGTTTGAAGCGTTGGGCGAGGTAACCGACGTGCACATTTTATTCGACCGCCATACAAAAAAACACAAAGGCAGTGGCTTTGTCACCTTTCGAACGGTCGAAGAAGCGGAGCGAACGATCGCTTTGCTCGACCAAAAGTACATCTTAGACAACAGAGACCCGAATCTACCGACGAACAAGCCGATTTATTTCAAGTTTGCAAAAGGTAATCAGCAAGCTTCCGCACAGCAACATGTGTTCCAGCAAGGCGCGCCGCATCAAGGATATCAACATGGAGGAGGAGGAGGAGGAGGAGGACAAAGCATGCAAAGCATGGCGATGCAAAACCAGCATCAGTATTTGCAAATGCAGCAGATGCAACAAATGCAACAACAACAACAAATGCAGCAGCAGCAATACTGGCAAATGATGGCGCAACAGCAGCAACAACAACAGTTTCAGCAGCAACATCTACAACAAGGCCAACCGTTCATGCCGCCGCAGCAGTTTCCACCGCCTCAGTGAAGAATATTACGAGTAATTAATAGTAGTTTAGTGGGTAATTTATATAGTTAAGCACCAATATTATTGAATGGAACGATACGTTCTCTTTATTAAAAACTACGAAACCTTCTTTTCTTTGTACACTTCATTTTAAAGCTAATACGGCGACGATCCGGGAGCACCACCACCACCTCTTCCGCGCCCACCACCTCTGCCACCTCTGCCACCTCTGCCTCTCCCTCTTCCGTATGGCATCATCATCGGAACCATCATCATTCCGCCGGGAAACCCACCGAATCGTCCTCCCCCTCTTCCCCGGCCTCTCCCGCCAGCCTTCATCCCCGGCACGTTCGTTCTCTTCGCGCTCACTTTCAACTTCCTCTGCGGGAACTCCTCCAACCCGGTCCCATCCAGCAACACCGCCGCATCCACCGCGTCCTTTTCCAAAAACTCAACGTACGCGAACCCTTTTGGATTTTCAAACTTATCGGTTAAAATAGTCACCCGGTTCACCGTCCCGCACTTCTTAAAGTGTTCCGCCAGCATCCCAGGTTCCGCGCCGTAATCCACTTGGCCGACGAACACCGACCGAGAGTCAATCTCTTGTCGCTCGGCTTTCTCCTTCTCCAACTCTTCCGGCGTTTTTTGCGGTTTTCCACCCTGTCCTTGACCGTTATTGTCCGAATGGTGATGTTTCGCCATTTCTTCGTCCAAAGCTTTCCCGTCGATCCCTTGCTCTTGTTCTCGCAGCGAGGACGCTTCGCGTTCCATTTCCGCCAGTTTTTCTTTCATTTTCAAGATCTCGTCGTCCTCGGCCGTCATCGTCGCTTCCAGCTGTTGTGTGTTTTCAACATCGCATCAGAGATAATAAAACGTTTCAGGTCAGACAGAGCACGAGATTGAATGAATTGGATGAATTGAATCGGCAACTCGTTGCCGTAAAGAAGTGAACAAAAGAGCTCGAGAAAGAATACGAAAGCAAACAAAAGCAAACAAAAAGAATACTTACCTCCTCGTGGCCTTCGGCGTCCATGGCGTCGGAAGTATTCGCGTTACCGCGCGTCGATTTGCGCGCTTTAGGCATTGTGTATTAAATAATAATAATTGTGTGCGTCTTTTTGTTTCCAAATGAGGGGAATTTTTGTGTGGTAAAGAGAGGGAAAAACAACGTAAGATGTACGCTGTATGCACGAAAGAACACTTTCAACTTAACAACTACTCGCATTCGTAATTAATAGTATTGTTATTATTCGTCGTTTCCGTTATCGTTCCCGGATGATGACGAGGAGGCGTCGTCGAAGGATGCCTCGATGATTTCCCCTCCTTCGAAGAAATCCTCGTCGTCGTCGTTTCTAGTATTCGTCCCGTTTGCGTCAATCACGACGTCGACGTTTCGACCAACCCCTCCTCCCCCGACGCCGTCGACTTCAAAACTTTCTCCGTTTCTTAAAGTGGCGACGACGGTGACGCTTTTCTTCCCGGTCGTGACCGATTCCATGGTGACCGCGATCGAGGCTACTTTGTTACCGCTCGAGGACGAAGCGATCATCCCAATCCTCGTCACGTCCGTCCTTTTCCCGTTGACGTTCATCGAGTTGCTCATTTGCGTCGTCACCGGTCCAACGATTACGTCCTCGCCGCCTAAAGCTTCTCTCAACTTCCCGTCCTTTTCGCACTTACTCCTCGCGATTTCGTACGCGTCCTCTACGTTCGTTCGCATCTCGGACATCCCTTCCGCGAGTTGACCCGCGAGATTGTTAATCACACCAGTCGCTACTCGCCCCATTAAACCTTTCCCGAAGAGTTGTTCTCGCTGCGTCGAGTTAATCAGTTCGTTCTTTTTATTCTTTCTGTTATTCATATTCATCTGTTGTTCTCGTTCGGTGGTGGTTAATGCATTCTCCTTCTTCTTGAATGGATTCAACTTCTCGAAGAACGATTCTTCTTCCGCTTTTGCAAACACTCTCCTTTTCCTCCTCTTCGCGCGATGACGATGACGATGCTCAAGACGATGAAACGCTCCTCTCGAGGATACCCCCGCAGATGATGATGATTGCGTCGCAGATGATGCAGTCATAACTCTCGCATTCCCGGGAAAGATTGCAAAACTGCTCATGAGATATGAATTTTGGAAAGATATATTGCCGCTGCTACTGCTGCTCGAATACTTTTGAGACGAAAGAATGAACCCTCTCTTCCTCCGCTCTCCTTTGGCTTCTTTAGCGACTTCGAAAGTGTCGTATTTGTTTGTAGACACGCGCGATAGATATGTGGCGTTTTATGAGGGAAATCCCCTTCTTTTGCTGACTCAGACATTTCGTTTTGTCCGCATAATTCGAACACGCGCGTGGATGAAGCGAGGCTTTGATACTACCGAACACAAAAAGGCTTTGAAAAGACACACGGACGAATTTTAGTAACGGCGGTATCGTACCAATGCTGAGCTTTGTGCGTATCGTCGTCGCGCTTCTTTGCTTTGCCTCGATGGTTTCGAGTTCGTCGAGTTTTGGTTTTGCCGTCGACACGGACGACGAAGGAGGAGAAGGAGGAGACGTCGTCGGTGGTGTTGCTGCCACCAGAAATACGGGGAGTATAAGGAGGACGACGACAACAAGGACTCGTAAACTCCTCTCCCGCTCGGGTCTCCCCATCGACGACTTGGAGGAGTTCGAAACCTGGGACGTTGGTGGAGGATTCGAGGAGCGCGACGACGACGATGCAGACGACGACGAATACGAAGATAAAGAACGCAAACGCGCAGAAAAACGCTTACTCGAGAAGCGAGAGAAAGTGCGAGTGCGCGTGGGAAAGCTTCGCGCGAGACGGGCGGATAAACGCCGCGCGAAACGGTTAGCGAGCGGTGAAGACGTGTTGGAGGAGGAAGAGGACGAAGCACAACACACGGAGTTGACGGATGAAGAGATATTGGCGGAATACGAGGACGAGGACGAGGAGGAAAACGAAGAGGAAGAAGACGCGTTCGATCGAAACGATTTGAGAGACCGCGATGATCCGGACGACGAGGATGACGATTACGCGTTGAAGACGACGGAGGAGTTGCGGCAAACGAAGAAGGCGATGGATTTGTTCGACGAAGACGACGACGAAGAGGAGGAGGATGCAGATGGGGAGGATGGGGGGGAGAAGAAGATTAAGAAGAAGAAGAGGCCAACGTCCGACTTAGACGAGTACGAGGATATCGACGAGGTGGATTTGGATTACGACTCGGAAGGCGTGCACGCGGACGACGAGAACGATGTTTTCCGAGAAGACGACGAGTACGAAGACGAGCAAGAGTATGATTTAGATAGCGACGACGACGAGGACGTAAACGATGCAGAATATAGCGGTAAAGAAAAGGATTTTTAGAAAGAAAGAGAGATTAGAACACGTGAAATACTACGGTACCCGAGGTATGATTACATTCGCACGCGAATGAGAGAGAAAGACGACGTTTGTATAGAAAGATTGGAAAATTTTCATTTGTATGTATATCTCTTGGTGCGTGTATTACAAAATTTGTGTGTGTGTGCCTGTGTTTACAAGCTGTGTAACTCTCCATCTTCGTATCGCCAACCGATTGGGAGAGGACAGCGTTTGTCGAGGAGGTATTGTACACATTCGGTTTGGTTGTTCTCGTGCGCGTAGCGTACGGCGTCGGCGTCCCACGGCGCTTTGGCGGTTTCGCGCAAGTACTTCAAACAGTCGAAGTGGCCGTTCCTGGCTGCAAGCTCACACGCAAATACGCTATATTTATCATACTTACGCTCAACAAGATATTCGAGTATGTGGAGATGACCCTTTAAAGCCGCCCAACTGGCAGTAAGATCATCCCAAGGCGCTTTGACTTCTTCGCGTAAGTATTTGAGGCACTCGAGATGACCGTTTACGGCAGCTTCTGCACACGCCCACCTATTAATAGGACACTTCTTTGCCACGCAATACTTTATCATTTCCAGATTACCTTTTTCTGCGGCCCTATTAATCGTCCCTTCATCCCACTTACACTTTTTCTCCTCTCGCGCCCACTTGAGCAACTCGAGTTTATTCGTTTGAGCAACTCGCATGCAGAACCATGATTCGTCTTTGCGCCAGTCTCTCGGCCACAACGATCGATTCTCCCACACAAACTCCAAAGTCGATATCGATGACATCTCTTCAACTTTAAACTTCTCTTTCAAATCTTTCGCTCGAGATGATCTCTTAATCAACTTTCTCGTCTCCGTATTCACTTCGTACAAGAATTTCACATCGTTCGAATTCAATCTCGGAAGAATGTGTTGGAAACAAATATCGTCGTTATTCACGATCAAATCCCACAAAGAAGAATCTCTCTCCCCTCTTCGTCTCTTCTGCGCTCGCGTCCTCACTCCAGACATGAATGACACTTTTCGCTTTTCTCCGCAAAAGACGACGACAAAAACTTCTTCTTCTTCTTCTTTCTCTGATCTTAATGTGATTTGTTTTTTCCAAGAAAAAGTGGCGTTTTGGAGACAAAAAAAGAAGGAAAAAAAGACAGAAAAAGTCCGCATAAAACTCTCTCTCTGTCTATCTGCTCGTATTAATGCTCCTCCTGAGAGCGGTGGCGTCTTCTTTTCCGTCTTTTCACAACACCCACGCGAGGAGGATACCACTGAAGAAACGTTTGGCAACACTATCATCAGCATCATCATCATCCAAAATGGAAACGACGACGAAAACCATCGAAAGCGATGGAACGCAAACGCCGTTAAAAATCGTGCAACTCCCGGCGCTTTCCGATAACTACGTGTTCCTGTTGCACTGCGCGAATACGAAATCGACCGCGGTGATAGACACTCCGGAAGTTGGACCAATCTTGAGAGAATTGAAGAAACGAAACTGGCAATTGACGCACATCTTAAACACGCACTGGCACAGCGACCATACCGGTGGGAACTTAGAGCTGAAAAAAGAGTTTCCCGAGGTGCAAATAATCGGTCCGAGAGGCGAGAAGGCGAAAACGCCCGGCGCGGAGAAGATTCCCGGCGTCGATAGGAAAGTAGAACAAGACGACGTCGTGTTCGTCGGGGACGTGAAGTTACACGTGATGGACGTTCCCGGTCACACTTTAGGGCACTGCGCGTACTACGCGCCGTCGGCGAATTCGGCGTTTGTCGGCGACTGCGTTTTCGCGATGGGATGCGGAAGAGTGTTCGAAGGGACGCATCCCCAGATGTTTGCGAGCATCACGAAGATTATGAGTTTACCGGAGACGACGAAATTGTATTGCGCTCACGAGTATACTTTAGCGAACATTAAGTTTGCAAAGAGCGTAGATGGACAGAACGAGGATTTGTTGGAGCGGGAGAGGAAGTGCAAGGCGTTGCGAGAGAAGAACGAGCCTACGGTCCCGACGACGGTCGGTGAGGAGAAGAAAACAAACCCGTTTTGTAGAAGCGGGGACGAGAAAATTAGAAAGTTTTTAGGAATGGAGGAGAAGAGAGACGTGGAGGTGTTCGCGCAGTTGAGAACGATGAAGGATAATTTCTAGAATTTCCTCTTTTTGTATCTACTAGATTATATACATATACAAATGTTACTAAATTCTTTTTTCTTCATTATCACGCGTAAAAGCTGCTAGTTTTCTCCACGGACATCTCCATCGCGTGGACGTCCATGCTTTCTCTCGTGGCTAACTTACACGTCACCAGCGCGTGTCTTAATAATCTCAACAATTCCTCGTCGTCGCCGCAAGCGTCTAACAACACCGACCGCCTCGGACCCATATCTTCCCACTTACCAAACTTTCCAAAACAAAAGCCCCAACCAAATGGCGTCTCGTGTAACTCTCCAGCGTTCGTTTTCGCCGAAGTACTCGCGAACCGAGGTCGTCGACGAAGCATCAAAGGCGTGTTCATGATTGCGCGAAGGTACGTCCCGGTGCGATCTTTCGACAATAAACGGCGAATGGTCTTCTTTTGCAAGGCGTTCCCTCCAGCTCCGCCCAGAACGACGTGAGCGACGGCGTGGACGACCAAAGCGACCGCGACTGGTGGTGCTTCGAATGGTAAACGGGCGCCTCTCGAACCAATGCCGCCGTAATCCCACCCTTCGAATTTCTCCCACGATGCGAACCATTTATCTAAATCGCCCGATTCTAACGACGAGATGTACAGCTCAAACATTTCAGGATCTTGCTCGCCTCCGCGAGGTAACATGACGTGCGAATGAATAGGCTCGACTAACTTTGCAATACTCGGAAGTAGATGTAGGCTCAAATTTTCGCGCAAAGCGATCCAACAGGAAGCTCGAGCTTTGGCGGGAACGTCCGCGCGGAGCCAAAAACTGATGTGTCTTCCAAACAAAGCATCCGCGTACGAAGTTGTGCCAAAGGCAATCGCCAAAGCGGAAGACACGGATGCGTCTCCAGACCCTTCGGGAACGTGTAAAGGGTCGCTCAACGATTTTTCGTTCGGTTTGATTCTTTTCGTGTAGCCTAAAGGAGAGGATGACGATTGCATGGCATCGTTTTGTAAAAACTCAAAGACGGTTTGCGACCAGTATAAATCGGTCAACGCGGCTAACGGCGCCGTGACGGCAGGATCGCGCCATATAACCATTTCCTTCAAGAAGACGTTGGACAACGCGGAGAGCTTTTTTGAAGAGTTCAACTCGACAATTGTCGATGCGTGTAACTTTTCGTAACCGAGAACAAGTGATAGATTGGACGCGATACTCGCGACGTCCCATCCGCGTACAGCGGAGGACGGAGACAACGGAGCGAAAAACCAATCGCTAAAAGTTGGCAAAACAGACTTCATCGGGTCGCAACCGTATTTGCGTGCCTCGGAGGCGGTGGTGAACTCAATCGTGTACCCACCAAGAAGCGCGTCGCGACAATCCTCCGCGGGCGGTACGAGCGATTTCGCCGCCAAGGACAGAATGACTCCACACTCTTGCGCTGCGCTGACGACTTTGGTCATGTTTGAAGGCGTGATGTTATTCGCCGTATTTATGAAATCACGCTCGGCATCCAACAACGCAGTTCTCGTCGAATCTAACGCGGCGTCAAGCGACTGCGTCGACATGACGCCGTTTTTCAGGGCGAGTTTCGCCAAGCTGCCCGCACCCGGCGGTAACGAGCGCAACAACGTCGCCGTCGCGTATAAACACGTCTTTGTGTACTCCGCGCGTTGCTGCTTCTTGCGACATTTCTTCTCTTCTTCATCCATCGGCGGTGCGAATTCATCTTCGACAATTTCCGGCAAACCAAACTGTTCGAGAATCTCCAACGCTTGCACTAAAGCACGTTGAATGGGAAGCGTCGCGGAGGCCCAGAACACGCGCAAACCCATAAATGTGGTCACTTCGTGCGCATGCGCTTCTTGAACAGACTCCTCGCCGGAATAGTTCTCAAAGTACAGTTTTTCCAACTCGTCGTTTCTGTCCGAAGTTCTATCAAAGTCTGCGCCGCCGACGCGTTTTTGCGCCGAGGATGATTGATCCGTGGCAAATCCTTCGCGCACGGCAACTAAAGCCGGAGATGGGCTCTTCGTTTGACTTCTGTGTGGAAGATTTTTATCCTCGGCAACGAGCGTCGCGGCGACTTTTTCTGTATTACCGATGCGTGCTTTTTGCTGAAACGCAGCCGAAATCTGGTTAGATGTGGTATCAAAAGACATGCGCTTCTTCGTAAACGCCTCGTTTGTGTGGATGAGACCACCACCACCACCACCACCTAAAGGCGGCGATGAACTTAAAAGACCAATGTCATCGCTCGGGCTACCAGCAGACCCAGCGAGCGGCGGTTTCTTCGTCTGCGGTCTACTGGGAGACATTCCTGATTTCGGTGAAATTTGTCCTCTCGCAGCTCTCGCGTCGCCGCTCCGAACATCCAGCGATAACCCGCGGTGCCGCGCACGTTGCTGACGCATCTTCATGTCGGCACGTCTCGCACGCTCAATACCAACTGTCTCTCGATACATCGCAGCACACAGCGTATCGATAGCTTCTAATGCTTTATTTTGAGCGATGGTCTTGATGTATTCGTCCACGCTCGATTCGCGCATCTCTTCGTTCGCCTCATAGCTTTCGTTTACACCACCAGCGAGCGCTTTGAGAACGCACAGCACGCCGTGCATAGCAGCACCTCTGGATGCTCTCGCTTTATAAAAATCCGAACTAGCAATGATACCTCGGGCGTAATCTGCCGCCAACTCTCGCAGTAAAATGTCGCACGCCTTTGAGAGCGCGTTTGCGAGTCGTCTTCGCGTGTTGGAATTTACATCGTCCTCGTTACCCTCGTTCTCGTTACCTTCCTCGCCAATTCCGGCAAGATTCGCAGAATCGAGAAAAAAAGCAGCGGACGCAAACGCAAAGCGAGAACGGGCGCCGCCTACTGAAAACGACTCGTAATTCTTTAATATCCAATGGCTCGCGAAGCCGGAAACTTTCTCTAACAGCGGCGTAGACGCTTTCATGTTCTTATGATTTGAGCAAAACGACGAGAACGCGTTGAATGCCTCGCGAACGGTTTCGTACCCTTCATTTGAAACATTTTTAGGGTCCACATCCACGCAGTTTGCTAACAGAGTGAAATAATCGTCCGCGTTCGGACACGTCGGGACACCTCGGTTGGCGCAAAGCGACCACAAACGCATGGCTTGGCGCCAGCAATTTACCGATGCAGGTTCGAGGTCTTCCATTGGATTGATGGAGGAAACGAGCTGTATCGCGCTGTGTGCGATATTTAACCTATCGTTGCTCGCATCTGGTGCTTCAAAGACAACGCCTGTACCGGCGACGCGTACGATGGAACATATCGTTTCCAAAACGTACGCGCGCGAGGCAATTGAGTTCGCACCTTCTGGCGGCGCCGATGACGACGACGACGACGACGACGCAAAGCTCGTCACTCGCCTACACAACACGTCCATCAGTCTCGGACACTTCGCAACCGCAACCGCGGCGGAAGTTGAGTGCGTCGCCGCCGTGGACAAAAACTGTAACAGAGGGACTTCCGCCACTGGACTCCGTTCCATCTCGAGTAAATATCTCACTCGTTCTAAAGTCTTCGCTCGCAATAAAGCCGCGATTGGATCGACCGCTCGTTCGGATTCTATCCGTCTCAGCTCGGCTTCTGCTTCCGGATCTAGTTTTGCACCAGTCGTGGCGGCTTGCATGACACTGTTTGCGATTTCCTCGTCTTCCTCATCGCAACACACCAAATTTGTGCTCTGATCAATCTCGATGACCCCTCCGGCGGGCTCCCACGCTTTCGGTTCATACCCTCGACCGCCTTTAGGTGCGTCATCTCGCGATTCTCTCCATATGGGCGCGTGGCACGTGACCGCAGAATACGCCTTCGAAATCGCAGGGACGCCTGCAAACGATTCTAATTGTGACATTAACCGTTCTTCGGTCCCGAACACGCCCCCGCCGCCTCGGCCGCAACACAACTCTCGCATCGCCAACGCGGCAGAGGAGAAAACGAGCGGGTTTGAATCGTCCAGCCCTCGTCGAACAAGCGATACGGCGCCAACATCCACGACTGCAGAGACCCATATACCGGCCCAGGTGCTTCCTAGTGGCAACTCTTGCGGCTCCTCCGTCGCGACTCTTTCCGGCGCGTGACCAAATCTTCGCGCCGATTTGAACACGTTGGCTAACAAACGATACCCTAATGCGCGCTGGCCTGGAACCGACGAGACGCACAACTGTCGAGCTTCTAATAACGTGTACCCTGGATCGTCACTCTCTTCTGCCGACGTCGAAGCCGCGATGTTTGGTTTATTAAACAATCCCCCGGCGCGAACAAAATCGCGTTCGGTGGGCGCGGGAATCCGTCCTTCCTGCGCGGAGATGTTTTGGTAGTGTTCCACCGGTACGATTGGTTCACCGGAAGCTGTAAACCGAACATCAGCAGCGTGCACTCTGGACATTGGATCCACGTTCGCTTTCATCAGTTTCATCGCGTCTGGTTTCTTACTCGTGCTTTTGTTGTTAAGTTTACTACTATTCCCCGATGTCGTTGTGGTCAAAGGAGGCGGCGCCGCTTCAGACGCCCCCGCCTCTTTTTTATCCTCGCTCGTCGCATCCATCTTCTTTCGATTGCGATTCCTAAAGAACCCCACAATTTTTGGATCCATCTTCTCCTCCAGTTCTTTCCTCTGCTTCATCGCTTCTTCCACGCTCATGGACGCCAACACTCTCTTCGTTTCCGCCGCCACGTCTTTATCCTCGTGTTCCGGAATCATCATCGCCGCCGCCGCCGCCGCCGACGCGCCATCCGCTCTCCCCTTCTTCATCACATCCGGTTCGTGCACGTCCAAAATCTTCTCCCCGCGCATCTCCGCGCGTCTCCTGGCAAACTTACTCAAAATTTTCGGATCGTTCTCACCACCATTACCACCGCCGCCTTCCTTCGACCGATGCTCCGCTTTCGGAAAACCTCTCGTTTCGCTCCCATCGTCTCTCTTCGTTGGCGGTGTTGGAATCACCGTCGACGTGTCCCGCTCCACAATTTTCAGCGACGCTTCTTCCACCACGAACGGTGTCTCGACGTTGTTCGTGTTGTTGTTGTTGTTCGCAGTCGTTTCCTCCTCCTCCTCCTCCTCCTTTTCGTCCTCCTCGACGTTCGTTCTTTTCTCTTTCCTCAGCGCTTTCGCCGCAGGCGTTTCCTTCCTCTCCAGAAACGCTCTCTGTTCCTCGAGGAGCTCTTCCTCCGTCGTCGGCAAAGGGCGACCGAAACGAGACGAAGGGTGCATCTTTTCTTCTCTCTCTCTCTCTTTCTTCGCGCGACAACGGGTAAGCAAGCGAGCGAGCACGCGCGCGTGTATCCTCCCGCGAATAAACGTGAAATCCGTGCGAAATTGTGCCGCCAAATCGTCACTTGAAGAGTAGCAGAGATGGGTTTCGTGTTGCGTAAGAACGCGCCGAACGATGCGACGACGACGACTCGGACGACGCAGAAAAAGTGTCAGCGATGTTTCTCTCTCGAGCACTGGACGTTCGAGTGTGTATTAAAACCCGGCGACCAAGGGACGTACGTGAAACGACAGTCCAAGACGGAACTGTTGAAGAAACGCAGAGAGGAGGAAGACAACTCGGGGAAATCGAACACCAACAAGGGGTTTCAAGAGTTTATGAAAATCGGGAAGAAGGAAAGACGGGAGGTGTTTCGAGACCCGAGAGAAGGACGAGCGCGGGCGTTGAAGAGGAAAGTGGACGCGCTGAGAGGGACGAAGAAGAGAAAGAAGAAGAAGAAGAAGAGCGGACGAGGGAGTTCGAGCAGCAGCAGCAGCAGCAGCTCGAGCGAAAGTAGCGGTAGTAGTAGCAGCAGCAGCAGCGGTAGTTCTTCTTCTTCTTCTTCTTCCTCTCTTTCTGCGTCGTCGTCGTCGTCGTCGTTATCGAGCAGTAGTGGTTCGTCGTCTTTGTCGTCGAGCGGAAGTTCTTCGAGTTCGTCTTAGCGTCATTTTTAATAAAGCTTCTATCTATTGTTTAAAATAAGAGGATGTCTCGCACAAGCTCGAACACGAACTCCGACGAAGTGTCGGTGTCGTGCTCGTCGCTTTCTCGAGCGTGCGTGTCGTTCTCGTCCTCGGCGTGCGCTTTCGCGAATTCATCGTCTAAAACCACCCGTAACTTTTTAAACAAAGTCGCCGTGACGGCGTCGACGTTTAACACTTTCAGCCAGTCGTCCAAAACGACTCGTTTCATCTCGTGTTCCACGTTCACTTTTCTGCCGGCAAAAAGCAAAACTTCAATGGGCGAGACTTTCGTGCACTCGCGCAAAAACGTTCGCGACGTTTTAACTTTCTCCGCGTACACGCAGAATTGTCGAGGTGGGAGTTTTGTTCCCGGCGAGCGCGAGATTTTAGAAACGAGCGAGGACGGGTGCGGATACACGTCCGCGTTTCGCGAGTCTTTCCATTCGAAGATGGTTTTCTTATCGGCGGCGTTTTTCGGGCCTATTTCCACGGCGTCGGCGTAGGCGAGGTTTGGGTATAATCCAGCGACCAACGCGGCTTTGATGAGCTTTGGTCTCTTAGCGTCCGCGTTCCACGGAGAGAGCGGGTTGTCCATGGAAGAGTAATCGTACTTTGCGTTGTTCCCATCGAGGACGTTCCCGGCTTTCAACGCATCGAAAAACTGTTTGCGTAAATCGGACAGTTGTCGCAACACGTCGTGATCAAGGCCGCTTTCACGAGCAAACTTTTTCTGAGTGGCTGCGTTATTTTTGCCGATTTCGTTCCATTTTTCGTACGCGGCTGCGTGGACGAGATGGTCGGAAACTTCGTTTTTCGCCACACTGCTGTCGTTTTCTTTCACGTTTTTTGTCAAGTTTTTCTTCATCACGGAAGCGGCGCTCGTTTCGTCGTTTTCGGAGTCACTCGCGCGCCAGGGAACTTTATGGCTGACAATTGCGGCAATTGTGAGTGCTGGTGAGAGACATCGCAACAGAACTGCAAAGAGGAGCATTTTTGCCAACGCGGCGTCGAGCGGGAGCATCGAGAGGCGCTTTCCAAGAGGCGTGAGCGCGAGAATTGTGTTTGCGTTGTTCATCTCCCCGTTTACGTCATCGTCGTCCTCGTCGTCCCATCCTACCGCTTCTTCATCGTCGTCGCCATCGTCCTTATTACTCGTAGAATTTCGCTTTCTTCTCGCTCTTCGCTCCAAGGCACCAATGTTCACCAATGTGTCTACCGCGCGATCGATGGACTCCTCCGAAGGCGGTTCCGGTGCTCGCGAGAGTACTGCGCGAGGATCGGCGTCGTCGTCGTCGTCGCGACCACCTCCTAAGGATGCAATTTGCAAAACTACTTCCGTCAACGGTGCTCGTTTCATCTCCGGTTCTTGGTGAGACTTCATCAAAACCTCGTGTCGCTTGGACGTGTACAAAGAGAAGCATTTACCTTCTCTCACGCGACCTGCCCGACCACGTCGTTGTTTCGCGGACGCTCGAGAGATGAAGCATTCTTCTAAACTCGCCAGACCACGCTTTGGGTCCCATCTTCTTTCTTTCACGCGTCCGGTATCAATTACGCACGTGATGTCTGGAATAGTCACGGAGGTTTCCGCGACGTTCGTGGCGACGACAATCTTACGAACGTGAGAATCGAGATTGACATTGAAACAAATCTTTTGGTCACGGTTGCTCACGTTCGAGTGTAACGGCAACACGATTGCGTCTCGAAAACGTTTCGAGCCTCTCAAACGATCGACCATCCTTTCGACTTCGCCTTTGCCGGGTAGAAAGACCAAAAACGCGCCTCCGCCGTTACTCGGTCCCGCGCGTTCTTCGGTCTCGTCGAGATGCGCGAGTAATTGTTCGATGAGATCGTAATCGATAGCGTGTTCGTCCAATCGAGATAGACTCAAACGTGTCTTCGAGCTACAATGTTCAAGAAAAGCGTCGTTGGCGTCATAATCTGGATTTTCTGGATACTCTTCCCCGCCAAACAAGGAGTTGGCATCCTCGCCCCAACTATCGATGAGTTGCGCGTTTCGTCGACGATCGCTTCCTCCTCCGCCGGCTCGCATGGCTGATTTCGCCTCGTCCTCAAAGCCGCGCGGGCGGCGACACGCTCTATTTTCCGGGTCTAAAACGTATTCTAACGATTCGTATATGTTTTCCAAAAACGAAGTGGACACTGGAAACGTTCGTCCCGGCGCGGTTACCACAGGCGCGTTGTCCAAGTATCTGCTGAAAAGGTCGGAGTCGATGGTCGCAGACATCAATACCAACTTCAGCGGCGGCAAACTCATTCGCCGTCGTTGTTCAGGCACGTCGCGAAGTAATGCGAGCGCAAAGTCTGAGTCTAAACTCCGCTCGTGTACCTCGTCTAGTAAGACGTGCGTCACGCCTTTCAAGTATCGATCGCCTTGCAATCGTCTCAGGAGAATACCGACCGTACAAAACGTCAACTTTGTCGAGCTACGATTCGTCTTGTTGTCGCCTCTGACCTGATATCCGACATCGCTCGTTCTTCCACCGACGCCATCTCTTTCGCATCTTTCGAAACAAACGCGTTCAGCGACTGAAGTTGCGGCGACGCGACGAGGTTGCGTGCAAATAATATTCGCGCTCGCGCCACGCAGATTTTCAATCTCGTCGTCCAAGACGAATTGCGGGATTTGCGTCGTTTTACCGCAGCCAGTTTCGCCGCACACGACGACAGTATCTTTCACAGATAATGCGCGCAAAAAATCGTCTCTGAGTTTGGCAATCGGTAAGTCGTTACGCTTGGACTCGATATCTTTCCACGCCGGTGTTTGTTTTTTTTCGCGAAAGGTTTGCAAAATACGTTCGGAGAGCGCTCGTTTCTGTTCCTCTTTTTCTTTTACGACGTCAGAATCTCTTTCGCGATTTTTATTCGCAGCAGTAGTCGATGTAGCCGCGCGGTTCTTCGATGGTGCTTTATCGGCATCTTTATCGGCATTACCAAGCTCTCTTTCTAATTTCTGATTCCACTCTGTTCGAGCAGCGCAGAGCGTTTTCCGAACCCGCACCGCGAACGTTTCCCAATCTTCTTCATCTCCTCCCTCATTTCGTGTTTTGTCATCACTACTCTCGCACGCTTCGCCTCCATCGATTCCAGAGAACAACTCGCGAAGTAACAAGAATTGCCGATAGTAATCTCGCCATTGATGATTTAACTCGCTCGGTACGACGAATTTCATCTCCCTTTCGACAAACAAGATACGGAAAAGCGCGACACACGCGGCGGCGTCCTGCGCTTCCGTCACGCTCTTCCAACCACCGTCCGGCTCGTTACCATCTTTCTCTTCAAAAGAGATTGTCTGCACTAGTATCGTCGGTTTTCGAAGATATTTTGGCCCGGAAGATCGCTCGATTGTCGCGCTGTATCGAATTGTTTTTTTATCGTCGGTTTTTAATCGATCGTAGCGAGGCGTCAACCATTTCTCTTTTTCACACATCTTGGCAAGAAGCGCTTTAGGCGCGACCAGCGCAGCCGATGCACTTTCAGCCACTCCTCCGCCCCCAACTTTTTTCTTGGAATATTTCGTCGCTTCGATGGCGGCACCAACGGTGCCTTCGACGTGTAAGACTGGTCCAACAACTACCGAAGCTTCGATATTTTTGCGCTTCGCTTTCGCTTCGTCTTCCGGCGTTAGCTTCAACGCTTCAGGCTCGTCGTCACCGAAAACGTCAAGAATTTGGAAATCATCGTCGTCGTCGTCGTCGTCGTCGTCGCTGTTGGCATCGCGTTTTATCTCTTTCGCTTCCACTGTCTTTTCTACTACTTCATTCTTTGTTTCTAGTCTATCCAGTTTTTCTTCTACTTCTACTTCTACTTCAACCTCCTGCTTTTCTGCGCACGCCCTTTCTTCCTCCTCCAATTCTTTCTCGCCAATCTTAAACGTCTCCGCGATATTCAAAATCTTCCTCACCCCCTCCGCTAACTCCTTCGCTCTCTTTTTATCCATCTTCTTTCCAGCTTTCCTCTTCTCCTCTTGCGCCGTCTGTTTGGCTTCTTTCAATTTTTTTCGCAGTTCGCTCACAAACCCGACTCTGTTTTCCGCGCACATTTTCGCGTTCCTCTTGTGACTCTTCCTCCGCGCGATTTCTTCCTCGCTCAACCCGAAATTCTCGAGAGAATCCTCCGAATCCGAGGATGACCCTTCCTCTTCCGACGACCCAGACGCCGCCGCCGCCGCCTCCGTCGCTCGAACCATCCTCATCTGCGCCTCGCGAAACGCCTTCGCCTCCGCTTTCTCCCGCTCTTCCAGTTTTTCCCGTCGTCGCTCGTTCGCCACGCGAACCATTTCCTCGCGCTCTTTCATCATCTTTATCCTTCGTTCTTCGAGTTCTTTATCATCGTCTTCTTTTCTTTCGCATATCGATGTCGTCGTCGTCCGTACTTTTGGTTTCTCAACTGTCACCACGAGCACCTTTTCCAAGTCTTCGCCTTCCGTCGTAGTATTTGTAGAAGCGACGGCGCCGCCTCGAAACGCTCTCGGCAGTCGTTGCCTCTCCAGCTGCATCAGTAATCGGTCGAAGCATTTCTCCACCCACTCGTTATTCTTCCACTCTTTTTCATCTTCATCTTCATCGTCTTCGAGAAGTGCGTCCAAAACGCATCGTTTCACGTCCGCTCGCGTAAATCCTCGAGACTCGATGTCCGCGCAGAGTTTCTTAATCGCGCGCGCCGAGGGAAGGAAACGGTTTCGCTGGTTCTTCTTCCTCTTCGTCTTCCTCTCCTCCTCTTTCTTCGAGACGAGGTCGCGGACGCGCTTTTCCAATCTCGCGGTGAGCATTTTAATTCTAACGAGAATTTGTAAATTGTGTTCGTGTATGGATGCAGGAGGGAAAAATGTCAAACTTACTTCAGATGCAAGAGACTTTGATGCGAGATGATGCGCGTGAAAGAGGCTATTATATTCTCTCTCTTCTCTCTCTCTCTCTCTCTCTCTTTTATATATCACACGTGTCTACGCATATCTCTCTCGCTACTTTTACATGGCGTTGTTGAACAACATCCTGGCGCTTTCCATGGCGCTTTCCGAGCCTTGGACGACTAACAGGCTGTTCCCGGCGCCTCCTTTGGTTTCGTCGATGTTCACGCGGACGACTTTGCTTCGCTCGGAGACGGATTTGATAGTCGCTCCGCCTTTACCGATGAGTCGACCGCAAATGAGTTTTGGGATGACGACTTCGATGGTGTGTTCGGTTTTTGGAGGTGTTTTTGTCACGGACCGATCGAATTTACCGTTGGCGTAGGACCACGTGTATCGACCGTCTTTTCCGGCGTCGCCGTCGAGTTTGACCGCGTTGAGGTCTTTCGCTTTATTTTTGGCATCCTCTTCTTTACGTTTGAGCGCTTCCGCGGCTTCGCGTTCGGCTTTTTCCTTTTCGAATAATCGTTTGGCTTCCGCTTTTTCCGCTTCCTTGCGTTGTTCGTCCGTGAGGGCGTACATGAACGTCGGTTTCGATTTTTGCTTTTGTTTTTGTTTGCGCGCCAAGAGCGCTTCTTCGTCGTCCGAGTCGATGGGTTCGTCGGAATCTTCGCCGTCGTCGTTATTCCCGGCGCCGCTAATGACTAACTCTTCCATACGTTTCAGATTTTCCGCGTCTTCTTTCAAGCGTTTTTCCAGGGCTACTTTTCTCGCTTTTTCCGCTTGTTTTTCCACGAGCTTCCGTTTGAACTTTTCTTTTTCCTTCTTTGACATTTTGGACATGCGCTCTTCGAGTTCGGATTCAGTCTCAGAAACGTCGCCGTCTTGTTCTTCTTGTTCTTCTTTTCCGGCGTCTCCCGTCGTCTCTTCTTTCTTCTCTTCTTTTTCTTCTTTTTCTTCGTCTTCGTCTTCGCTTTCTTCTTTCTTCTTCTTTGAACTTTTCACCGCGTTCCCAGCTTTCTTCGCCAATCCCGTCTTGCAATTTTTTCTCACGTACGTTAAGAGCTCCTTGACGAACTTATCGCTCTTCCCCATCATCTTTTTAATCTTGGAGTCCTTGATCGGATTATCGTCTAAATCAATCTCACGGACTTTTTTCTCTTTCAACTCGCCCCACTCTCCCGGTAACTCTTCGATGTTGTTCTTGTTCAACAAGATTTCCGTCAACAGCGTGCACTTCCCGATATCCGACGGCGCATCCACGATTTCGTTGTTATTTGCGCTCAAAGTAATCAACCTCGACTTGGAGCCTAAATCGAAATCGTCCAACGTTCGCAATCGATTGTTATCCACCACTAAAGTTACTAAATTATTCATCTTTTTCAACGCGCTCAAATCTTTAATCTGATTCCTCCCTAAACGCAAGATTTCCAAATTTTGCAACTTGCTCAACTCCTCCGGCAACGCTTCCAACTTATTCCCCTCGCACTCTAACACTCTCAAGTTCTTCAACTTTCCAATCTCTTTCGGTAAACTCGTCAACCCGTTCTCGCTCACAATCAACGTCAACAAACCTTTCAGTTTTTTAATCTCTTTCGGTAAACTCGTCAACGATTTCCCGCACTCGATTTTCAGCGTGTTCACGCTCGAACAATAAAACATCGCCAAATCCAATTCCTCCCCATCTTCCAATTTCCTCGAAATCGTCAATTCCTTCGCTTTTTCCTTCATCGCCTTCTTCACTTCAGGCCATTTCGGTTCCGGCGCCTCTTTCCCGTCGTCCTCCTCTTCGTCCTTATCCTTCTTGCTCTCTCCCTTCTTGCTCTCCTTCGCCGCGACCGCCGCGCCGCCGCCGCCGCGCTCCTTCGCTTCCATCTCCTTCTTCTTCCTCTTGCTTCTTTGCGTCGCCGTCTCGCCTTCCACCGCGTTTGCATCTTCCTCTTCCTCTCCCTCTTCTTCCTCCTCTTCGCTTTCTTCCCCGCCTCGTTCGATCAGGCGCGCCAACTTTTCGTTTTTCCCTTCCGCTCTCGCGTAATCCGCCGCCGTCTTCCCTCGTCCACACTTTACCTTGAAGTCACACCCGGCGTCTAACAGTTCCGAACACGATTCTTCGTGCCCAAACTTCGCCGCCATCATTAACGCGGTCACGCCGTCCCCGTTCCCGTCGGTTAAATCCAGTTGTTCTCGCATTCTCGCCCTTCGAGTCCAGTCGCAAAGCATCTGCAACGCTTTGTGTTTGTTCAAGGAGGCGCAAATCATTAAAGCGGTCATGCCGTTTTCGTCGCGCGAGGACGGTTGTTGCCCGCCGGCGTTGATCCCCCAACGGACCGTGTCCAACTTTTGGTTGCGACACGCGGTCAGGAATTGGTCTTTTTTAGAGCTCATTTATTAAAGTTGTCGTTTATTATTATTACGTTCGTGTGTTGTGTGTGCGATGATGTGATGATGTTTTTGGGAAAGTAAGGAGGATGGCTTTTCTTTGCAAGAGAGAGACGAACGATTTTTCTTGCGCTCGATTTTAACGCAATGATCTGCCAACAGCGATTGGCTTCTTCAATGTAAAATACAATCTCTCTACTTTCTATGACTATTGGTACGTCTTCTACGCTTTCTTCTTCTACTCGCTTTCGCGCGAATTTTCTTCTACTACTCGCCGCTCTACTCGATTTTTTTCATGGCGGATGCTTCTTCTTCTTCTCCCGGCAGAACGATGGCTTTATTCGAGCTGGAGGATAAGAACGAGCTGGCTAGGATTAAAGCGCCGCCTATGTAGCCGTTTATACCCATGCGTTCGCCTAACAAAACGTACGCGAACGCGGCGCCCCAGAGCGGTTCCGTCGTGTAAATCACGCTCGCTTTTTCAGACGGGATGTATTTCAGCGCGACGGTTTCCGCGTATAACGCGAACGCGGTGGTTACAACGCCGGTGTACGCGACTAAGAACCACGGAACGGAGTGCCAATCAAATGTGGAGAGTTCAGCGAGGCTGTTGGTGAAGAGGGTGGATAACTGTCCATCGTCGCGCGGGACGTCGTTCAGTAAAGTTCCGCCGAAAAAGAGCGTCACGACGAAGAGTTGAATCGAACACATGCCCATCATTTCTTTCGTGCCTAAGTGTTCTTCGTTCGCTAAGACGTCCGTGCGAAAAACTTGCACGGCAAACACTACGGCGGAAATAAGAATGGCGAAGTCACCGTATAAGCTTTGGACGGTTTCCACCGTGGCGACTTCGGCGATGTCGGTTACGCTTTCCAAAGGAAGCGACAACGCCGAGTCCAAGACTTCAAACGGGTTCGATTGGACAACCTCTCCAGTCAACACGGACGTCGAGACGACGTCAGAAACCGCATCGGAGACAATTGATAGCGCTTCTTTGGTATCGTGCGCTTCTAAACCGGGTATAGGCACCACGCCTTCGATTAACGCTAAACCAAAAATAGCCACCGCGATGGCCGCCCACGTGCTCTTCGGCACTTTCCTCCCCGCCCACATGGCAATCAACGGCACGGAAATAACCGTAAACGATGAAATGAACGACGCGGACGACGCGTCCGTGATATCCAAACCAACCGCTTGAAAATAATACCCCACCGCGCACCAAAACCCAAGCTCTATTCCCATCTTCAAAATCCTCGAATCTCTCAAAGCGTACTTCGAAAACGGCAAAAACGTCAAACTCGCCGCCAAAAAGCGAAACAACCCAAACGCGTCCGGACTTATATTCGTCTGCGCCATTTTCACCAAAACTATGTTCGAACCCATCATAAAAATGATCAAGTTAAACAAAAGAAACCCTCTGGTTTCCGCGCTCACGTTTCGAAACAATTCATTTTTCGACAACGACGCCACGAAATCTTCCTCGCCTTCGAAATCAAAGTCATCCGGATCCTTCTCTAACGCGTCGACTTCTCGTCGCAACTCTTCCTGAGGAAAAAGAATGTCCTCAATCGTGGTCGGTTCGTCTATGGTTGAATCAACACCCAACGTTACCGATAATAAAGAGTTGTTTTCAATCCTCTCGTCGTTTCCTTTTGAAGTAGTATTAGTACCGCTATTACCGCTCGTCTCCTCTTCCTCCTCCTCCTCCTCCTCGTAGGACGACCCTAACTGTCTTTCGATCCGCTCTTGCCTTTGCTCCTCCGTCGTCCCGAGTTTGTACTCAAAAAACAACTTCTTTTTTGCGTTGTTGTTGTTGTTGTTGTTGTTGTTGTTGTTGAAAACGTCGTCCATCATCTCGTTCGCGTATTCGGCGACTAAAGAGAGTCTTCTTCGAAGGGCTTCGTCCATCGTCGGATTCAATTTTGAATTCTTCTTCTTCTTCGATGATGAATGCGACGACGAGGACAGGAGGAAAGAGAAGAGCTTTTTCGGAGTTTGCACACGACGTAAACGACGAAAACGCGTCGCGGTCGTATTCTCAATACCGTCGTCCTCCTTTTCGTCGCTCTTTCTGTTGCCGTTGTCGTTGTTGTTTCTGAGCATCGCTCTCGCGATGCAATCACAGCGGCGGCGATTTTTCCCCTCCTGTTTCGACGAAATCATCAAAGACTTTGAGGACGGTAGAAAAGCGCTTCTTCTCGCGACGATACCTCTCGTCGACGAACGAGTCGACGACGAAGAACATTCTCGCGTTTGGCAAGGGAGAAAGGTTTCGACGACGCCGATCATTATATATATATATGTGTGTATGTATATGTGCGTGAAAGTCCTACCCCCCTAAAAGGAGAGGAAAAAGTGAAGATATTTTTATTCAAATCCTAATCGTGTGTGGAGAAGAAAAGCAACACCTCTCCGCAATCGAAAGAACAAAAAAGAACGCCGCGCAAACGTCGGACGTATCTCTCGAGAAGCAGTCGATGGTTTCGCGCAGTTTTTACGGGAAACGCTTCCGCAGTCGAAGAGACGTGTAAGTTGACATTCTGCCTTTTTTCAACACCAAAAGTATTTTCAAGCGGAAAAGATATTTTTGCATTCTGAGTTTGGGGGAGTTTTAACTCTCCAAAATGAGAAAAAAGAATCCACACCCGCAGCGCGCGGTGAACGCGAAAACGGTGGTGGTCGCGAGCGACAGAGAGGAGAGAGAAGAACGATTATTGAAGCGAGAAGAAGAAGAACGAGCGTTGTTGCGTTTGAGAATACCTGATGAGGAGGAGGAGGAGGAGGAGGACGAACAGATACGAGAAGAAGAGATGACTGTTAGGAAAGGAGCGAAGAGAAAGAGAGCGTACGAATGTGATGTGTGTGAGAAGGTGTTTGGAAGTCCATCCCAATTGGCCATACACATGCGTATTCACACGAACGAGAAACCGTACGAATGCGATGTGTGCGAGAAGCGTTTTCGTCATTCTAATACTTTGCAAAGCCACAAGCGTATTCACACGAACGAGAAACCGTATAAATGTGTCGTGTGCGAGGCGCGTTTTCGTCAACTTGGTAGTTTGCAAAGCCACGTGCGTATTCACACGAACGAGAAGCCGTATGAATGCGATGTGTGCGAGAAGCGTTTTACTCAAGCCGGTAATTTGGAAAAGCACATGCGTATTCACACGAACGAGAAACCGTATAAATGTGATGTGTGCGAGAAGCGTTTTAGTGAATCTGGTAGTTTGAGAAGGCACGTGCGTACTCAACATTAAAGCTTTTAGAGTCATAGTGTACAAATATACATTAGTGCAGAAGTACCAGGTACCATGGTACCTTTTACTATTCATTATCGATATCATCGTCACTTTTCGTCGCATTTATCCAAAAACTTGAAATGGTCCTCCAAACTGGTCAAAGTGTTCGCGCAAATAACGCCACTCCCGGCCGCCGCGGGAACGCCGACGCCAGGCGCGACGCTATCGCCGACTCGGTAGAGGTTTTTGACGCCTTTAACTGCCGGCCCTGGGAACATTTTCGGCGCCGGGATGACGGCGCCGTAGGTACCTCGGTACCTTCGCAACCATTTTTCGTGAGAGGCCGGCGAGGCAAGGAGTTCTAGGACGACGCGAGAGCGGACGTCTGGGATGACCGTTTCTAACGCTTTAAAGAGAACGTCGCACTTTTCTTTTTTCTTTTCTTCGTAGGCTTTTCGGTCGGTGGCTTTTAACTCCGTCCAGCCGTCGTACGGTTCCATGGTGTAACAGTGGACGCAGTGGTGTCCGTCCGGGGCCATTTCTGGTGACCACACGGTTGCGATGGAGATCATGCACACGTTTCCGGGCGCATCAAGCGGTTTCGATTTATCGTTCACGACGACGTGGTGACCTCCCAAGTGCGAAAAGTCTAATCCATCTGCTTTAATGCCCAAGTGAATGTGCATGAACGAATCCGAGCAGTCAATCGTCGTGTTCTTTTGGTACTCTTGAGCGGAAATTTTCGCATCTTTTGGGAGTAGTTTTTCGTACGTGTCCCAAACGCTCGCGTTGGACAACACCCCTTTTTTCGCTTTGATGACAACCTCGGGATCCATTCGCATTCTCACCCCGATGGCTTCATCTTTCTTATCGTTCAACGCCACCTCTTTCACGTGCGCGTTCACGCGAATTTCTCCACCTCTCTTTTCAATAGCTCTCACCAACGCATCCGAAATCGCTTTCCCTCCTCCCACTGGGAACTCGGATTTCTTAAAATAATCCGACGCGCCAAACACGCTGGCAAACTCCGCGCTCACCGTTCCGCTCGCATCCATACCGCTCAGCAAAAAACACTCTAAATCGCATAAATATTTCACCCACGGATCTCTCACGTCCAAGAAATCTAACAACGCGTTCGTCGGTTGTCCCAACACCCCGCCGTACTTCCCAAGTTTACTCATCTTCTCCAAATATCTTTTTCCTATGACTAACAAAATCCGCCAATCCGTTCGCAGCGCAATCGTCGGTAACCCACTCAACGCTTCAAACATATCTCTAATTTTCGGCACCGCCAACCTCACTTCCTTCGCGCCACCTTCGCTAAATCTTTCGATTTCCTCGCACAACAAATCTAAATCCGCGTGCCTTCTCAACCCGGGAACGCCTTTCTCGATGTGAAAGGTTCCCAACGGATCGTATTTCACCGTCTCCAACGGTTCTCCGAGCACCTCCAGAACGCTCGCCAACGGATTCAGCGCGTTTGGGGTGGTCAATCCAGCGAAGAAAGATGGACCGGTATCGAACACAAACTCGAGACTTTCGTTCGTGTCGTCGTCTTCGTCGTCGTCTTTACTCTCGTTCTCGTCGCCCTTTTTACTCTTTTGGCTGGTGTCAATCTCATCTCTTTTCTTCTTCACGCGTCTGGTAAACCCGTGCGCGGCGCCGCCGGTCTCGTAGTGCGACTCGAGCACTAACACTGAATTCCCGTGATACGAAAGCATCGCGGCGGCGGTGAGACCGCCAATGCCGGAGCCGACGACGATGTAATCGTACGCAGACGAAGATGACGACGACGAAGCGCAGATACGCGTTTTGTGGTGTCGCTCACATCGCGCGGCGGAAAGACGACGCGACGATGATGCGCGAGGCTCCTTCCGTCCGACAGAAGATGTCGAGCAACACAAAGTGGAAGATGCGCGCATTTTTGAGACGTTTTGTTCTGCAGGCGCAGAGTAGCCGCGCGTGTTTAATAGAAGTGATGCATTTTCATATCCAAAAAGAAGAAGTGTCTTGGGGGCAAAATGAAAGCGAGAACGCCGATTGATTCTTATTGGCGAGTAATAGCAGTACACGCACATACCTTCTCTACAAACATAAACTAAATAAACCCTTTCCGAGCGAGCGTGTCATCTCTCTCTTTTTTTCTCTCTCTCTCTCTCTCTTACATCTTAATTTTTACAGCCGATTTGCATTCTGCTCTCGTCCACCACGGTCGGATTTAAGCACAACAACTTCACGTCTTGGTCTCCGATCAAAGCCTCCTCGAAGTTCGCCCCGGTCAAATTCGCGCCTTCATAACTCACGCCGGTTAAAACTGCGTTTTGAAAATTCGCTCCCGTCATATCGCTCCCGTCAAACGTCGCTCGGTCTATGACCGCGTTCGTAAAGTTGACGTTCTTAAAGCTCGCTTTCGTCGCGTACACTTTACTCATAACCGTCTCGCTAAAATCCGAGTTATCGAAAACGCTGTCCACCATCAACGCTCCAGATAAGGTGATACCTTTCACGGAAACGTTATCGTATTGGCACTTGCGCAAATCCAAAGTCTTATCCGAAACCGCGTTGGCTTGACCAATCGTGTTCCCGACAAACGCGCGTTCGCATCTGTTCGGGTCGTTGTCGATGGGTGGTAATCGGACCTCGGTGCCTCGATCGGCCATCGCAGCGAAAGGAGTGGCGAGCGCGAAAGTCGCGGAAAGAGATGCCGCAAGAAACGTTCTCTTTATCGTGCTCGCAGAGACTGGGAGGGTCGCTTTGTTGGATTCTTCTTCCTCTGTTTCTTTCGTATTCCTTCGCACATTTGTTGCCCACGAAGCCGTCGACGTGGATTTTATGCGCCGGTGTTGTCGTTTCAAAGAAGACGACGAGCTTTTGTTATTACGATTAATAGTATTAATCGTCGTCGTCGTCGAAAAGGACGACGTCAAAGAAGAAGAGGAGGCGAACATGGTGGTGCTTTTATGTGTGAGCGAGAAGTGTTTGAGAGTCTCGAGCGGCGCGCTTTTTAATGGAAGATTTCGGTGTTTGAGATAAGAAGGAAGAGGAGTGTGATTTTACGTAGTAGTAGGAGGAGTAAAGCGTACGGGATCGATCGATCATTTCAAGGCTCAATGTCATCACCTATTAAGAGCCGTCTACCGGTCCAAAAGCGCTTTTTTCTTTGCTGCTGCTCTTGCCTTTGTTCTTGCCCTCGCTCGGCGAAATCTTCTTCATACTCTCCGTCTCCTCCTCCGAAGTCCTCCGAGGAAGTCGCCTCTCCTTCCTCCCCTTCTCCGCTACGCTCTTCTCCTCCTCCGGACGTTCCTTCGTCTTCCCACTCGATCGTCGTCTTCACCGGCTCCACTTCCACCTCTTCCTCTTCTTCGATCCTTGGCATCGCCTTCTTCTTCGCTAAAATGGCTTTTCTGACCAACCCGCTCGCTTTCCCGTTACTCAACATCGCCAACGCGCTCAAGCGAATCAACCCGATCGAGACGTCGTTTTCATTCTTGGCGTCCGTGCAGTGCACTCGTCCTTCCAAATACACCACGTCCGTCAAAGGAAACATCCCAGCAAACTCTCGTTGCACTTTTTCCACCCACGCGTCTTGCTTTTCTCTCTTCAAAAACGTCTTCACGGGAATCTCACTCGCTTTCTCCGGCAACCTCTCCAACGTCGTCTTCAAATATCTCAACGCCCGTTCCGTATTCCTTCTCCTCTCCGCTTTCTCCACCGCCCATCCACTCTCCATCTCGCACGTGGCCACGCCACCGAGCGCGCTCGGCTTCACCGTCGCCAACGGAACCACGTAACTCATCGAGACTCCGGGCGCGAACACCACCGGTCGTTTCATCTCCAACTTTTCAAACAGTTGCTCTTGGAACGAACTCCTCGCCAAGTCCGAGCTCGCTGCGAACTTCTTCTCCCCTTCCGATCGTCCGTATCCCGGCATATCGCACGCCACCGATCGCACGTTTTTCTTCGCCAACTGATTCCCGATCGACTCTTTCTTCTCGTACCAATCTTGCGAGTCCGTCGTTTCGTCGTGCCAGAGAAACACGTCCGAAAGTTCCATGCTCTTGTTATCTTCCGTCTCCTCGGCTTCGTTTTTCTTATTCTTTTTCTTTCCTGCTCGCGGTTGCATGTCCAAACACCAGACTCTGATCTTTTGCGCTTTCGTCGTCGCCAAGACGCCTCTGTTGAAGAGGACGTCCGAGCTGTCCACCGGGACGGAGGCGGAGACGACGACTTTGAACAAAACGCCGTTTTCCAGCTTTTGTTGAGAGATCACCGTTTTCTGTTGTTGTTGTTGTTCCGACGCGTTCGCACGGCAGCAAGACAGCAGCAAAAGCAGCGGTAAAAGAAGCGAGGACGAGAAACTCGTCATCTTTTCGCCGCCGACGCGGTGGATCTTCTTCATCTTCTTTCTCTCTCGATGAGGATGCTGTGACAATACTACTACGACTACTCTCGCGTTCAAAAGTGGAGATTTTCGATGAAAAAGAGAATCCAATCCTCCAAAAATCCCCTCAAAACGTCTCGCACGCTTCTTCCTCTTTTTTCTTCGATTTTCAGCGAAGAACGCGCTCGAAAACGCGTCGGTAGTGGTTCGTCTGTTCGCGCGTTTTGTGTGTTTTTGCGTGTTTAAGAGAGAGAGAGAGAGATCGTCTTCATCAAGAGCACGTTCACAAATACATTTACTCTGTAAAGCGACGGCTCTCTGAATACTTTGATGGAGAATAACAGCGAGGACGAGGAGGAGAGGAGAGAGGAGAGACAGATGGACGGAGGACGACGACAAAAGGTACGACGCTTTGTTGTTGTTATTAGTATTAATCGTCATCGTTTTTGTGTTTTTCGTTTTTGTTGCAGACGAAGACGTCGAGAAGTCGTCGGTTTTGTCAAAGCTTGTTTGTTCGCTCTGTGTTTCCTCTTCTTTTCGCTGACTTTGCGCATATACGCGCCCGTTTCTTAATGTCTCTTGTTTTTCACACAGGGCCGAGGCTTTGAGAACGCGGACATTATCGACGACGAGGTCAAACACTCTCGAAACGACCGGTACGAAACTTTGCGAGACAGCGAAGGAGAAAGAGGCCAACCTCAAAAATCCATCGAAGGCTGGGTCGTCCTCGTCACCGGCGTCCACGAAGAAGCGCAAGAGGAAGACGTGCACGAAAACTTTGGCGATTTCGGGGAGATTTCAAACTTGCACTTAAATTTAGACCGGAGAACTGGGTTCGTTAAGGGCTACTGTTTGATTGAGTATAAAGAGAAGGAAGAGGCGAAGAGTGCGATCGAGAACATGGACGGGAAGTTGATGTTGGACCAGGAGGTGAGAGTAGATTGGGCGTTCGTGAACGCGCCGGAGAAAAAATCGAGAAGGAGTATAAGGCGATAGAATATGAGATTCAGAGAGCGAGAGTAGAGTAATAGTAGAAGATTGCATAACATCAACAGTAGCAGAGAAGTACGACATTTGTTGTATGCTTAATTCAAGTTTACGCGAAGTTCTCGCGCGCTTCGTTCTTTTGAATCTCTTCTCTCTGGTGATTTCAAACTCGTCTTGGATTTGAAAATCGCCGCACAAAAAGAACGCTCGAGAAAAGCAACGTACCTTTCCATCTCATCATCATGTTCGAAGCGCGCATTCTCCAAGGGTCCATTTTGAAAAAAGTCCTCGAATCTATCAAGGATTTAGTCACCGATGCGAACTTTGAGTGCACCGCCAACGGGTTCGCGTTGCAAGCGATGGATTCCTCGCACGTTTCTTTGGTGGCGTTGATGTTACGAAGCACCGGTTTTGACCACTACCGATGCGACCGAGACGTGACCATGGGGATGAACTTGTTGAACATGGTGCGTTTCGTACACATCTTTGTCTTCTGTGCATCGCTCTCGATCGTTTCGATAACGATCGAGAGATGCAACGGATACGCGACGACCGCGTTGTATCGAAGAAGAGCAAAGTTTGTTGTCGTGGTTTTCCCAACGAGCAAAAGTCTCACATTTTTGAATTTTTCCAACGTAATCCGATCTTTTTCCTTTCTCTTCTCCGCGCGAGAGAGACGACGGGCGCAGCGAAAGAACGGGAACGTTCCTTTCGGTGGACTCGTCGTCGTCGTCTCGTTGTTTGCGCGATGAAAGTGAAAATGCGAGAGAGTGACCGCCGAAAACAAGGACAACTTTTCCTTCTTTTTGTTTTTGAGAGATCGTATGTTTTAAACGAGAGAGAACGAGAGACTGACCAAAGCCAAAAATCCTCTCTTTTCGATATAATTTTTTCTTTCGACATGATAACAGAGCAAAATGTTAAAGTGCGCGGATAACGACGACACGATAACGATGAAAGCGGACGATGCCGGCGACGTGGTGACGTTCATGTTTGAAAACCCGAAAGCGGATAAAATTTCCGATTTTCAAATGAAGTTGATGGATATCGACACGGAACATTTGGGCATCCCGGATACGGAGTACGAAGCGACGGTGAAGATGTCCTCGAACGAGTTTCAAAGAATTTGCAGAGATTTATCGTCGATTGGTGATACGGTGACTATTGCGGTGACGAAAGATAGCGTGAAATTTACGACTTCGGGTGATATTGGGGAGGCGAATATTACGTGCCGCCGCACCTCGGACGGAGACATGAAGGAAGAGAAAGTGAAAACGGAAGAAGACGGCGAGAAAGTGCATAACACGAAGTCCTCGGAAGGCCAAAATGTAGACATCGATTTGCAAGAACCGGTGACGTTGACGTTTGCTTTGCGATACTTGAACTCTTTTTGCAAAGCGACGAGTTTATGCGAGAACGTGCGTTTACAGTTGAGCAAAGAGTTACCGGTAGTCGTGCAGTACTTGATAGAGGACATGGGGTACGTCCGGTTTTACTTAGCGCCAAAGATTGAGGAGGAAGACGCGGACGAGAGTTAAATTGAGAAGAAGATAATAATACGCGTCGTACATTGCTCTTCTCGAAAAAGAATTGAAGAAAGAGAGAGAAGAAGGAGAGAGCGAGGAGAAGAAGGGCGCTATCATTACCGCCGCTATACAAAATACGCACCACTTTAGCGAGAAAGGCGAAACAGACAAAAGAGAGAGAGAGCGAAAGAGAAAGAAAGACTTTTTTACATACTAATAAAACATTAATAAAGCGTACATCATAACACATCGCAAGCCTCCTCTCGTCGTGCCTCTTGGAATCCACAGCGCGCGACGACTCGACGCGCTTATTAAAGAAAAATCTTCATAAGCCTCCCCCTCCTCCTCTTTGCAATCTCACGAAAAAAACAAACAAAAACACCAAAAGAATTCCGCGTCGCGTCGCGGGCGACACCATCACGAAGACGAAGACGAAGAAGCGCTCTCTGTCTCTTTCTTTCTCGCATCATGGCCGGCGTCGATCTCGCGATGGAAGGTATTCCCAGGTACGCGAAAGATCTCTTCTTCTTCTTCTTTTTTCTGTCTTTTGAAGTCGACGCATTCGAAGCGCGACATGATGTTTCAAATCAACAACAACATGCGTTTTTCGACCAAGATTCGACGATGCTTCAATGTGCGGAATGTCTCTTCTCTCTGCATGCCTACGCGCTAAACGTGCACACGCTTCTCCGTTGTCTTCTTTATTCACAAACAAATTCCTAAAACGTGCGCACGAAAACGTGACGAAAACAACAGAGGATCTGGAATATTCAAAACCGCCGCGATCTACGTTTTACGGAAAGAGAAAAGGTTGCTCACCACCGGACAGATTACCAGGTAACGTTATTCGTAGTCGCTCGTGCGTGTGGTTTGAACCGGATTTGAAAGGGCAAAATCTGGGCACTTAATTGTCTGTCCTCTCATTTTTTTTTTTCACTTGTGCCTTGCCTCTTTTTGAAACGATGCGCGAAACGCGTTGTCTTGGGATGCCGCGATGATGATGATGTTTTTAATGTCCTCATTCGTCTTGTTTTTCTTCCTCTTGTTCTGTATCTTTCTTGATGGCGTTTTTATTCACTGACGCGTGGTTGCGTCGATTTTTTTGTATAGGTACGCGCTCGAGAACGACCTTCTCGGGAACCTTCCCGGGAAGACGCCGGAAGCGACCATGGCGTCGGCGTGTTACACGGACTTGAAGAAGAAGGACGTGAATAAGAGGGTGTTTGCGAGACCGTCGGAAGGGCACTTTGGTTTGAGAGAGTGGGCGAACGATCCGGAGTTGACGCACTTGTTGCAACCGAAGTTGCACAGGTTGGCGGAGACGTTTGAGGAGGAGCAGAAACCGAAGGTGGAGAAGCCTTGGAAGCAACCGGCACCGATGGCAAAGCGTAAAAATAATACCGCCGCTAAGAAGTTCGTAGATGGGAAGCCGCGCAGGGATAGACACGGGTTCGTGCACGCGATCATAGAGCCGAGCAGAGGTGAGTACGGGCCGCCGAAGATGCAGATGCCGCCGCCGCAACAGCAGTACGGATCGCTTTCGACGCACGATACGATGGATTTAGATGCGTTGGTAGATGCTGCGGCGAACCAAGAAGACGAGGACGACTACAGGAACAACGATAACGATGAAAACGACGACCAAGACGGCAACGGCGCGTATAATGGAGGAAATGATGATCACGAGGAAGAGGACGCCAACACGAAGGACCAAAGCGGTGTAACCGCCGGTGTTGATAAATCGTTCGATAACGATCCAAACACCGAGGAAGCGAGTCCCAGCAAAACTAACATCATTAGGAACAACAACAACGACGACGACGACGACGACAACAAATCGGAAGGAGAAAGAGAAGATATCGCCGCCGAGAGCGAGGAGGAAAATAAAGGAGAAGAAGAAGAAAATGCGCCTCTGGTTTTAATCAACCCGGACCCGAACCTTTCAAACGACGAGTACGAAGCGCACCTCGCGAGTCTCGTTCAACAGCAACAAGAGAAAGAGTTGCGCGTGGCAAAACGAAAAGAGAGAGAAAAAGAACGAGCTAGGACGCAGGAGTTGGTCAAAGCCGGATTGATTCCGGCGCCGCTGTCGGCAAAGAAAAAGTCCAGTTACGTCCCAGTTGCATATAAAAAAGACGGTCGTGGGCGTCCGCGAAAGCATTTCGACGGGATACCGCCGGCACCAATTTTGTCTGTCTCGGCCAACGAAGCGGAAGAGGCACCGCTTACGAACAACAAAAAGGCGCGGTTTACGAGTACTGCTGTTTTGCATCAGCAGCAACAGCAACAACAGCAACAACAATTGCAGCTTCAACAACGACAGCGACAACAACAACAGAAAGACGGTTTTGAGCAGATTCAAGAGCACCATCAACCTCGCGCTGGGCACGATTCGTTCGTAGTTGACACGCAAGGTGTCGACGGTATATCGCACGAAGAAATCGCTAACGAAAGTATCGTTGCGAAAGCTACGCGAGCGGGCATGAAGAATTGGAACTCAAAGGTGAACAAGTTCTACTCCACTGCGTTTTTCACGGAGATCATCGATCCAAAACTTCCAACGAGTATTCCGGCTTTTGCGTTCAAAATGTCCCAGAACGATGCGGAACGCGAGAAAATTTTGACGCAAAATGCAATGCGACGCGTCTTCAACGAATTCGCCGAAGGTTGCGATCCTGTCAAGCAATCTTTGAACGAACTTTCCGCGTCGCTCGAACGTTTACGCGCTCAACAAGGTAACCATGAAAACGTCATGTATTCCGCTTTGATATACGCCGTTGCGTGCTATCGTTCGGATTATCCAGAAGAGGCCACTTTGGCGCTTTCGAAAGCTTGGGACGTCTACTATTCTCTCAAAGGCGGCAACGAAACGAATGCGCAAAACGCCGCGTTCATGGATAAAATCCGAAAGGACTACGAGAAAATCGTAAGCGAAGCGTTGGATGCATAATATTCAACATAATCAACGATATGATACTACGATAAGATACGATAAGATATTTTTGTACTACTATATGTACCCGAGAGAAGTGCATATGTGCCCATATATAACATCGACGTGGATATATAATACTACCAAGTACCTACCGGTAGTTCTTCTTTTTTTTTTTAATGCGCGATTTGATATTACATAAAAAACATACACTACTACGTACCATGGTACCTGGTACTTAGGTACCTACCTACCTATTCATGCTCCCTTCCTAATGCTAACACTACTCATACGAACCCGTCTTTCTTTTGGAAGCTGCGACAGCATCGGCAACTTTAGCGATATCTGCGTGAAGTTTCACGTCGTGCGCTCGAACTGCGTTTGCGCCATTCATCAGAGCAACAATCGCCGCCGCCGCCGAAGCTACGTCGCGCGCATCTTTCGGAACGTCTTTCCTTTTTTCATCAACGAGCATATTTCCTACGAATCGTTTTCGCGACATACCGACGAGCATTGGCGCTTTCGCTAGGCCGCCACATTCGTTCTTCGCAAGCGACGCGCGAACGTCCTTTAAATCCGATAACAATTCCACGCACTGTTCCTCCGACTTTGCAAACCCGAATCCGGGATCGATCCAACATCGCCACGCCGAAATACCCGATGGCAAAACTTTGCGCAAATACTGCGACGCGATTTCATCTCCAACCGTTTTTGCCACCGAACCAACCGGGTAGGATGCATTCTTACTCATGACTTGTGGGTTTCCTCGTTGATGCGATAGAACATATCCTAGTGGCACTTTTGTATTCGCCACGGCGGAAAGCATCCCTTCGTCCCAATCGCCTCCGGAAACGTCGTTTATGATATCCACCCCGATCGCATCCGCAACTTTTACCACTTCCCCGTAAAACGTATCCACCGAAACGGCAATATTTCTCGGATCGTCCTTAAACCGTTCGCATATTGCCTCTAAAACCGGTGCCACTCTCGCGATTTCATCCGCCGCCGACACTCTAGACGCGCCAGGTCTCGTCGACTGTCCTCCCACGTCGATAATCCTCGACCCTTCATCAGCCAACTGCTCCGCGCGTCTCAACGCCGTACTCACGCTCGTGTTAAACACGCCTCCGTCGGAAAACGAATCCGGAGTGACGTTCAAAACTCCCATAACTTTCGCTCGTCCTTCGTATGGTTCCAATCGCATGTTCCTCTTAAATGGCGCTACTCTTTGGAGCAAAATGTCATCCTCGCTTGCTTCTTCAAAATTCTTCGTCGGCGTCTGCATTATCCGTCTCTCCTCCTCCTTCCAAAGTCTCGCCATGGCCGTCATTTGGTTTGCCATCGTGATCGACACGTCTCCGCTCTTATCAAAACTCATCTTTTCCGTCAAATCCGCAATCGGTGCTAACACGAACGCGCGCTCTTTGATCCTCCCGTGCGGCACTTCTAACCAAAACTTCTTTTCGTACGACGACAAAGACGAGGAAGACGAGGAAGGAAAAGGAGGAGGATCGTACCTCACCATCGGTTCTTTTTCGCTGAACAAAATGTCTAAATCAATCACCCGCGGTCCTTTATCCGTGTTGTATACGTCTCTGCCCATTTCTCGTTCGATGTCTTTCATTTTCCCTAGACATTCTAAAACCGACCACTCTCTCGGGTGCCTCAACACGCACGCCGAGTTTAGAAATTTCGGCTGGTTTTCAATCAAAGTGTCCACAGGTTTCGTCTCGTACACGCTCGCGAGCTTTTTAATCTCGAACCCTCGCTCTTGGAGAAGACGCAAGGCGACGTGGAAGTGCTGAAATCGAGAGGAAGAGTCTGCATCTTCGCCTTCACGTACGTCGAGGTTCGACCCGATGGCGACGCACACGTCTGCAAATTTCCCCGAAGTCGAGGAGGAAGACGATTCAGACGACGACGAGGAGAAGAGACGCACGCGAAGAGAGCTCGAGAAGTACTTCAGAGTCACCGCACGGTGAGCTCTGCGCATGTTCTTGGACTCGATGCGTATAAATATATTGCCGCCGCCGCGAATAAAAAGTGAGGAAGAGTTTGTTCATTTATCCAAAAAGTCTCGAGTGCCCACTCCGCGGTGCGTCTATACAAACGTTTACTATTACTATCGCTACACATATCTATTCTACCTCAACTACGCCGGCATGTACGTGCTACAGTACAAATCTCTTTTTCTTACGACTACTTCGGCTTGAACCCTCTCGGCGGCGTCGGATCTTTATCCCTCGGAAACGTCCCGAAACAAAACCTCTTCTCGTACCCGTACGTAGATTCGTGCACGGTCACCGTCGGTTGCGTCCGGCACTTGCTCTTGCAGTGCGAAAACGCGTCCGAAAAATACCCAGTCTGCGGCTGCATGCGTCCAATCGGTTCTCGCGTTCGATCGGTTTCCGCGGTGGAGACTTTCGCGTTTTGGCAACACGACACGCACGACTCGTACGTTCCGCAGCACTTCTCGGTTTCGCCGCCTTTGGCGAGGTCGCACGCGGAACACCCGTAGCGTTTCTCGATCGCTTTCTCCGGTGGGCAACACCCGGTTGGAGGGAACACGTCGAACCAGTCGCACGTGTACCCGTTGTCGTCGGTGATGTGATGTAAGCCTTGCTTGGTATTTACGCACTGACGCTTCTCCTCATCCATCGGTCGAATCGCAACTGCGGACAAACACCAAAGCGAAGACGAGGAAAGAAGGAGCGTCATCATCATGGTCAACATCACCCCTCCTCTCCTTTGTCTCGTCACCCTTACAGTCCTCGTCCTCGTCCTCGTCGAATCCGCTTTTCCAACACCACGGCGGAATCCCATCGCAATCACCTCTTTCTCTCTCTCTCGTGTTCTCGCGTAACGTTTGACAGAAGACAGAAGAGAGAGAGAGAGAGAGACAAAGTTGTTCTCGTTTCGTCGAGAAAGAGAGAGGAACGAATGAACGAAGGAAACGAGAGAAACGTGCAGAACGAGGACAAAGACCACCGCACAGAAGAGCGCGCTTTCTCGTTCTCTCGAAATCTGAGGCATTAGACCTTTTTCCCCCGGGAAAAGTCTCCACTTTCATCAGAGCAGATAAAACCTTTCCGGCGGCGCGGGTGGTTCGTTGCGGAAGAAGAAGTTAAAGAAGAAGACAAATTTTTACGAGGCAGTTGCGCTCGAGAAATTCACGAACAACGAGTGGTACTTTTCAGAGAGAGAAAGAGATGGAGGAGGAAGCGCTGACGGAGAAAATGTCGGAAGCGAGTGTGCAGGAACCAACAACGCACCCGTCGGGTTTATCCTTGGACGAACGAGTGAACCTTTGCCTGTCCATCGGCGAAGAGTGCATCCAACCGGACGAGTTGAGACGTTTGCTGGAGAAAAAACCAAACCCGTGCGCGTACGATGGGTTTGAACCGTCCGGGCGAATGCACATCGCGCAAGGGGTGATGAAATGCTTGAACGTGAACAAATTGACCAAATCGGGGGTAACGTTTAAGTTTTGGATCGCGGATTGGTTCGCGCAAATGAACAACAAAATGGGCGGGGACATTAAGAAGATACAAAAAGTTGGGTTGTACATGGTGGAGGTGTGGAAAGCGGTTGGGATGGATTTGAGTAAAGTGGAGTTTATTTGGTCGAGCGAGGAGATTAATAGCCGAGCGCACGAGTATTGGCCGTTGGTGTTGGACATCGCGAGGAAGAATTCGTTGGGGAGGATTATTCGGTGCTCGCAGATCATGGGACGGTCAGAGAGCGACGATTTAGCGGCGAGTCAGATATTTTATCCGGTGATGCAATGCGCGGACATATTTTTCTTAGGCGCGGATATTTGCCAGCTCGGGATGGACCAGAGGAAAGTGAACATGTTGGCGAGGGAGTATTGCGACGATATCAAGAGGAAGAATAAACCGATCATATTGAGTCACAAGATGTTAGCTGGTTTGAAGGAAGGACAGGAGAAGATGAGTAAAAGCGATCCGAACTCGGCGATATTTATGGAAGACAGCGAAAAAGACGTGCAATCGAAGATTAAGAAAGCGTATTGCCCTCCAGGCGTGGTCGAGAAGAATCCGTGTTTGGAGTACATCAAGTACGTGATTTTTCCGTGGTGCGAGGAGTTTAAGTTGTACCGTAAAAGCGACGAAGAGCCGGAGACGGGAAAATTGGAGGTATACGAGTCGTACGAACGGTTTGAGAAGGAGTACGTGGAGGAGAAGATTCACCCCGGGGATTTGAAACCGAGTTTATCAAAACATTTGAACGCGATTTTACAACCGGTCAGAGATCACTTCGAGAACGACGAAAACGCGAAGAACTTATTGAAAACTATCAAGGCGTACAAAGTGACGAAGTAATTAAGAGTTCTTCGAGGAGGGAGAGAGAGAAGGAAGAGAAGGAAAGAGAGACGTGCGCAGATCATGTGGGTATTAAAACTTTGAAAATAAAGTGCAGAATTTATTTAATTTTCTTCTTATACATTACATTGGTACAAGCGTCGCATAATATAATTAAAACTTACTGGCAATCGCGCTCGCGACACCTAACGACACGCCTACGGCTAAACCTACGCTCAGCGGCACCGAGCCGGTGATTTCATTCATAACGAAAACAAGCGCTCGAAGAGCTTTCCCTTGGGCCGAATCTTCGAGCGCCAACTCGACTTTACGAAAATCGCCGGTTTTCGGCTTCAACGACCCTGGTTTGAACACTCGAGCTTCGCAGTTTTCAAACTGCTCGCCAGTCAAGGAGAAGCAGACCCCCCAGTGCGCGACTAAGGCGATGACGTCTTCGTCTCGGTCGTTTATCCAATCTATCAAGTCGTCCATTCTTTGCTCGAAGACGTCCACGGGTTCTAAGGAAACTTCGCCGAACGTTTTCTTTTCGTTTTCAGCGCCGACGTACCACCACGGTTCAGATTCAGACTCAATGTGCGAGAAATCAAAGTCCGCGTGCGTTTGTTCGAGTTCTTTTCTCGTCTTCCCGTGGTCGGAGGCGTGAAAAACTCTTTCGCGCGCGAAAACGCACACCGCTCTCGGCGTCGTTTGGTCGTGTTCGAAGACGTACTTCGCCGTCGCGATGGCGCGAGATAACGGCGACGCGACGATCAATTCAGGTTTTGGTTCCAGTTTTTCCACGAACACTTGCGCTAACTGCGCGCCCGCGATGCCGGCTTTCGACAGTTTCGTGTCGTATAAAAGAGGATCTTTGAACTTTTCATCCGCCCAGTGGTTGGAGGCGAGATATTCATTCATTTCCGTTTTCCCGTGTCGCACCAGGATGACTGTTTTTTCGTTCGTTTTACTACTCTTTCTTCTATCAGCATCCATACCGCTCGTCGTGCGCACCAACGTCGTCGCGCTGCTCATTTTTCTCCCGATTATTCTTCGCTGTTTTCTTCTCAACGTGAACAACACCTTCGAAGACGATGATGAGAATGATGTCGGTGTTGGTGTTGACGTCGCCATTCAACAAAAGAAAAGTCTCGAACAAACACCGCCGGTTTTGGGTCCCAGCGGCAGAGGTATAAACAGAGCGCACAAAAAAAAGCGTCCACAAAGTCACGCAATTTCTCTCTCTCTCTTTCTCTTTCTCTCGGCGGCGTAAACGACGGAGAGGAAGGCGCAGACCGTGCGACGAATATTCCTTTGAAATGGAGAGATTTTGGTTTTTCCCCTTGCAAGGGAAAAAACGGCTTCTCGTTCGAATGTCACATGTGCTCTCACTTTTTCTCAACGCGCCAGACTGCGCAAAAAGACGATGTCGAGCGAAGAGGTGGTCGAGGAAAACAACGCGTTGTGGAGGTTGTTTCGAAACGCCGGAGAGTTTTCGGGAGGCGTGTGTCGCGATGTCGTGGAGGAACACGTGCTTCCGAGATTGAATTCGAACGATGTGAAATTCTTGTACGGAGTGAATACGGAGACGAGAAAGTTGATTAAGAGATCGTCTCGCAAGGGGGAGTTGAAAAAGACGTTTAGAGTGAGAGAGATGTCGTCGGTATCGACTTTGGAAGTAGCGTGGGAGAATAAATCGTTGTGGCCGAGTAACTGGTGGAGCGAAAGAGATTTCTGCTACGAAGTTGCTAAAACGAATAAACTCGAGTTGCTCAAGTGGACGCGAGAGGAGAAAAAGTGTGAGTGGCGGGATTATAGGATGATTCGTACGGCCGCATCTCAAGGTAATCTGGAAATGGTGAAGTATTGCGTTGCAAATGGGTGTCCTATCGGAGAGAGAGCGTGTGAAAATGCTGCCGAAAACGGTCGTCTCGAGGTACTCAAATACTTACGCGAAGTCAAAGCACCTTGGGATCGTTGGACTGCCGCTGGGGCGGCTAGAAATGGTCATCTTCACATACTCGAATATCTTGTCGAGCGTAAGTACGATAAATTTCACGTATTTGCGTGTTGGTGGGCAGCCGAGAACGGCCACTTGGACTGTTTGAAGTACTTACACGAAACCGCCAAAGCGCCTTGGGACGAGGACGCCGTTCGAAAAGCGCACGAGAACAAACACCCCGAATGTTTACAATACCTCCTCGACAATAACTGCCCTCTACCATATGGTTGGCGATACGAAGATGGAACGTTACGCACGTCCTAAACACGTGCTCGGATACACAAAGAGAGAGAGATAACGAGAGAGAGAGATAACAAGAAGAAGAGAGAGAAATACTACTACCCAAAAAACAAGAAAGAAGTTGTGAGAAGAGAGACACACCCTCCAAAAATTATTCATTTACGAAAACGTTTGAAAAAAAGCAAAACGAACCTCCTCTCAAACGCACGAGAGTCACTTGTTTTCTCGACTCGAGATGAAAGATATTCTCTCTCGTGGTCTCGTTTAACCGACAGCGAAAGAGTCCTTACTCGTTCTTGAATATCTCCATTAGTATTCGCACAGACAACCTCTACTTAATCAACAATAAAAATGTTCGCTCAGCAGCAAACGCAACAACTCGTCGGTTCGGCGCGCACGGCTCGCGTCGTTTCGTCCAGGTACGTTTTTCACATCGACGAACGCAAAGACGAAGAGAGAGAGATCTCATTCGTTCTTTGAATTCTTTCTTTTTCCAATTTTAAACGCGCGGCGGGGCCCCCGTCGACGTAGACTTTGGATCTCATTTCTCGCGCGTTTCTGGGTCAACGAAATGATATCAAAAAGGAGCATTCACAGCAAAAAGGAAAACGAAAACGGGGAACGAGAACGCGTCACCTCTCTCGTCTCGTTCGAAAGAGAGAGAGAGAGAGAGAACGAGACGTTTATTCCTCGTTCAACGCGTTCCAATTCTTGTTGGAGGAGACTAATCTTTTTTCTTTTTTTCTCCCCAACTGCCCTCTCTGGGATGGACAAAATTTTCGTTTCTTTCTCACAAAATACTCACAAAATATCACTCTCTCTTTCGAACGCAACAATGTAACATAGAAGACGAACCACCACGGTCGTCTCCGCCAAGAAGACCACCACCACGACGAAAGTGGAAAAAGAACCGCTCGTCGTCCCGGACGTGGCAGAAAGACCGATGAAAATCGTCTTCGTCTCGACCGAGTGCGCGCCGTACTCGAAAACCGGCGGCTTGGGCGACGTCGTCGGCTCGTTACCGATTGAATTGGCCAAGAGAGGCCACAAGGTGATGTCCATCTCGCCGAGATACGATCAGTACGAAGGCGCGTGGGATACCTCGGTGTCTACCACGGCTTTGGGGGAAACGGTTGGTTTCTTCCACGAGAAGAAGAAGGGCGTCGATCGCGTCTTTGTCGATCACCCGTTGTTTTTGGCCAAGGTTTGGGGCAAGACTGGCGACAAGTTGTACGGGAAAGCCTCTGGTGCGGACTACGCGGACAACGCGAAGAGATTCGCTTTGTTTGCCAAGGCTGTTTTGGACGCGCCGACGATGTTGCCGCTTGAATACGGCGAGGACGTCGTTTTTGTCTGCAACGACTGGCACTCCTCGTTGGTGCCGGTGTTGTTGAAGCACGAGTGCAAGCCGAACGGCAAGTTCGTCGACGCCAAGAGCATCATGTGCGTCCACAACATCGCGTTTCAAGGAAGATTCTGGCCGCAACCGTTGGAAGAGTTGGGCATTCCAGCCTCCGCGGCGGATGACTTCTTCTTCGAAGACGGCAACGCGAAGATTTACGACGAGACGAACCCGATGAAACCGGGAGAGAAGGACGAAGCGCCGACTGGCCAAATCTACCGCAAGATGAACTGGTTGCAAGCCGGTTTCAAGAACGCGGATAAGTGCGTCACGGTTTCCGTCAACTACGCCAAGGAGTTGGTCTCCGGCCCGGCTAAGGGTGTCGAGTTGAACAAGGTTTTGAGCGCCATCGGTATCGAAGGCATCGTCAACGGCATGGACCCGACGGAGTGGAACCCGGCCAAGGATAAGTTCTTGGACTTCCCGTACGACAAAACGACCGTCATTGAAGGTAAAGCCTGCGCCAAGCAAGCGTTGCAAGCCGAAGTTGGTTTACCGATCGACCCGGAAGCTCCGTTGTTTGGTTACATCGGTCGTTTGGAAGAACAAAAAGGTTGCGACATCATGTTCGAAGCCATCCCGAAGTTGATCGAACAAGTCCCGAACGCGCAAGTCGTCGTTTTGGGTACCGGTAAGAAGTCCATGGAAAAGACGCTCGAACAGTTGGGTGAAACTTTACCGGCGACGAACTTTGCCGGCGTCTGCAAATTCTCCGCGCCGACCGCGCACTTTATCAACGCCGGCGCCGACTTCTTGATGGTGCCGTCCAGATTTGAACCGTGCGGTTTGATCCAGCTCCACGCCATGTCCTACGGTACGGTCCCGATCGTCTCCACCACCGGTGGTTTGGTCGACACCGTCAAGGAAGGCGTCACTGGCTACCACATGGGCGCCATGGATGCCGACAACTTGATGCCGGAAGACGTCGAAGCGATGGTTGAGACGTGCGTTGCCGCCGCCGCGGACTTTGGCACTCCAGCCTACGAAAAGATGGTCAAGACGTGCATCAAGCAAGACTTGACCTGGAAGGAACCGGCGAAGAAGTGGGAAGCCTTGTTAGAAGAACTCGCGTTTGGCACGGAAGAATCCGCCAAAAAAGCTGAAGTTGTCGAGCCGGAGAAGCTCGCGACGGGCATCGCCGCCGTCACGGCGTAAACTACTTCTTGGTTTTTACGCTCCAACTACTAAATTTTACTTTTTACATTTTGAAAAAAGAGCGCTTAACAATAATAATAAGATAGCCAACATGTTGTATTACTTGAATCAACGCTTTATACTACTACACTAATACTAAATGACAAATTTGTACACGCGGTACCTCGAGTTTGGGTCGTCATCGCAAAAACAATAATAATATAAATACGGATTACTCTGAATAAATATACTACTAATATTATTACAACGCTTCTCGCTCTTTCATGCGTTCTTCTAAGAGCAAACCTGGTTTCATCTTGACGTCCGCGTACGGCTCCTCTTGCTCCACGTCTAAATACCCGTGCGTACGTAATACCAACACTTGGTAAAACATCTTCGCCGCGTCCGCTCTCGTTTTGCCTCTGACTTGTTCTTCTAAGCTGAGCTCGTTCGAGTCGGTTTTATCAAACTGCGCGCTCAAATGGTCGAGCATTTTCTTCGATCCAACCGACCAATCCATGGCTTTATCGCCACTTTCTTCCGCTTTATCGTAATTATCGTCGCCGTCTAAGCTGAATCCTTTTCTAGGCGTATCCATGTTGTCGTTGTTATTGTTGTTGAAGTCGTCATCGTCGTCAAAGCCATCCGCGCCTCCTCCTCCTCCTCCAAAGTCGTCGTCGTCGTCGTTTTCTACGTTTCCACCGAACAAATCCTTCTTCAAGCCATCCTTCGTCGCGTTTGGCGTCGTCGGTTGACTTTCAAAGTTCACCCAGCACGATTGGGCGTTTCTGGCGTAAATAGCCGCTAACTTCGGATGCACTTCGCCCGGTAAACACCTCTCCTCCGCCGCGCAAGCTCGAGGAATTTGAACCGGTGGACCTCTGTTCGCTCCACGGGCGCACACGATATCGCTCGTATCTTGCAACTGGTGACGAATTTGATCGTTCGTCAACGACGTGATTCGATCAAAGACGATGACTCTTTCCACTCTTCGTCTTTTCGCGTTTGGGCCGGCGCGAGACTTTTGCGCCGTTTTCCCAAACACAAACTCTTTGGCTTGTTGTGGATCGTTTTCTGAACCGGGCGTTTGGTACGGATTCGCACCAAACAACACGACCCTCTTCTCTTGTTGTTGTTGTTCTTGTCCTTTCTCTTGCTCTAGCCTTTGCGCGTTCACGTTGACGTCACCTAAAATAGCCCCTTCCAACTCTTTCCTCGCGTCCTCGTCCAACGGCAACGGCTGCGCGTCCTCCATATCGTCGTCATCATCATCATTACCACCACCCGCGTTGTATCCCATCCCAAACTCTTCGTCCATATCCGCAGCATTTCCTTGCAACGCTGCTCTCGCGTCTGGATTCGTCCTCATCCCGTCCCCGTCCTCGTTGTTATACACCGCGTCGTACAAATCCGCGCCTTCCTCGCCCTCCGCCACCGCCAATTCTCTCTCTTCCGCCGCTCTTTGAAACTCCGTCTCGAACTCGTCCTCTTCGAACTCGTCCATTAACGTGATCGACTGTCTGTCCACTCTGAGTGCTAACCTCACGTGCTCCCCGTCCTCGCCTAAATCTTCCATCATGACTCCGTACTTGGCGTTCGGGTCGTAATACATCTCCAAATCGTCGTAATTCTCCGGCAACGTGATCGTCCTCTCCTCCGCGATCGCGGATTCCGGGTCTAAATCCACCTGTCCTTGAGAATCTCTTCGAAACACCTGTTTCGCTTTCGCCAGCGCTTCCGAGCAGTCGTGGAAGAGATAGTTCATTTTCCTGTCGTACACTTTCACCACGCCGAGCATGAGTTGTCCGCTCGTTCTCAACGCGATTGGGGCGTCCGGGTTTATGATCGTTTGCACGGCTTGGATGATGTCTTGCTTGGTGATGGTGTCTTTGTTCAGCTTTCGGTCCATGTGCGCGGCGAGCCAGATTGTCCCCAGAGGGCCTCGTTTGGAGAGGATTTCCGCGGAGTAGAACATTATGGTTTCTCGTCTTCGTCGTAATCCAATTCAAACGATTCTCCGGCGAGAGGAGTTCAAATTCAAACCACTCTCGAATGGAATTAAATCACAAGACTATTATGTGTTTTCTTTACTATCGGTGTTGTTTATATAAATAGAAACGCACGACGAATAATAAATAAATAAATAAAGTTTTGTCGTCTCTCTTTTTTGTGCCGTCTGTTCGTCAAAATCGTCACACGACTACTCGAGAGAGATGATGAAAGCGCGACTGAAAGAGGAAGACGTGTGACGAGAATTTGAAGAGATTTTTCCTTTAAATTGAAAGCAAAAATTTGTAAACCCTAAACATTCTTCTTTGCGCTCTCTTCTTCTCAAAAGACTATAAAGCTACTACGCACGCGCGGGGCGTCTGCCGGTTGGAACATTTCGTCTTCTGTAGCCCTTTTCATTCCCTCCGGGAGGTTAGGAAGTTCGCCTTCATCCGTAACGAGCACTTTATGTTCTTCTATGAAATCGAGAGGAAATCTTCTATCTCGAGGAGAACGCCCTGTCGTCGCGCGACGACATCAATCGCGAGGAGCTACCGGAGAATACATACTATACGTATATATTCTTAATAATACTATCACATTATTTAAAACATCAATACCGCTTGTTCGAATCCATCTTATCGATGATAACACCAACCCCGTCCGTTTCTCGAAACTCTATTCTATCGTCGCAGAGCGCGGCGACGACTTCGGGGAACACCTCGTGTTCTTCCTTTAACACGCGGCGAGCGACCTCCTCCGCGGTCCAACTCGGATCGATCCGTATGATTCTCTGGGCGACGATTTTACCTTCGTCGAAGTTTTCGTTGACGAAATGAACGGTTGGACCGGTAAAGCGTGCTCCAGAATTGACCACGGCTTCGTGGACTTTCGCGCCGTGCATGCCGCGACCGCCAAACGCCGGTAAGAGCGCCGGGTGGATGTTTAACATCTTATTCTCGAACGTTCGGCACAGTTCCGGCGGGATCAGTCTTAAATACCCGGCTAATAAGACCACGTCGATTTTATATTCGTTTTTGAGAAACTCGTTCAATTCGGACGGGGATATTCGTTCCGACTCCTCTAAATCCTTCCCGCCCGGGTAGAGCAACACCGGCACGTCTCTGTCCATCGCCCACTCGACGCCGCCTGCATTATACGAAGAGGTCACGACGAGGGATATTTGTCCGTGAATTTCCCCGGTTTCGCACGCGGCGTGAACTGCTCGCATGTTCGACCCTCCGCCGGAGATGAACACGGCGATGTTTTTCTTCGGTTTCTTTTCGTTTCGTTGGTGTTGTTGCTTCGTCTTCGTCGCATCTTCATCTTCATCTAAATCATCATCGTTTCCCGATGTCCGTTGCGCAGCACAAACGCGGAGAAACAAAACTCTTCTTTGACGACGAGAAGAAGAAGAAGAAGGACGACTTTGACGACTTGTGCGTCGAGAATAACGACCACCACCCACTCCCTGATGATTTTGGAGGAAGCACGACGCGCACGAGGAGAAAGAGGAAGATGTCATTTTTGCGCGCTGATTTTGAATTTATTATGGCGGTGCACTCGTTGGTAAAAATGTCAAAAACTGCTACTGAACGCGCTTTTAGCGTCGCTTCTCGAACGCGGCAAAGTGATGATGATAAATGATTTTGAACGTATGGCGCGTTGCATTTGTGTGTTACTAATGTCAAGAACTGCTACTGAACTCGCTACTCGTGTCGCTGCTCGAATTTTCGCCGCTCTCGTCGGCGAAACTCGCGTGGTGGTTTCGCCGAAAGTTGGTATTCTTGTGCAACGGCGGGAGCGAGGAGGAGGAGGAGGATTCTTTTTCTTCTTCTTCTTCCTCTCTGTTCTCTTGGCCGATGATGAGCGTGTTGTTCTCGGCGACGGCGGTCCCCGCGACGAGCGGCGTGGCGGCGGCGGACCACCCGTTTTCGCCTCCTTTTCGCTTCTCTTTCCTCTTACTTTTCTTGCCTCCGTTTTCTATCCGCAACTTTTCCTCGATTTTTAACAAATCGTCCGGAGATATCGTCCGTCTGACGTCCTCGCTAATTTTGTTCGTGTATTCCGTGTCGTCTTCGGCGAAGATTTCCGGCCACAGCGCTCTTCTTTTGACGCTTTTGATTTGCTCGCGAGTCAACACCCGTTTCAGTTCGCCGGTGACTTTGCCGCCGAGGCCGTTGCCGGACGACGATACTCTTTTCGTCGTTCTCGTCCGTCCCACCGACAAATCCGTGGACGTCGAAGCGACCAACTCTTGTTGCTGTCGTTTTCGCATCTCCCGCTCTTCTTCTTCTTCTTTGCCTTCTTCTTCTTCTTCTTCCGTCTTTTGCGCAAAACCAACGAATCCAGTGCAAAGAATAAAACACCCTCTTCGAACGAAGTAAATGTTCGCGAAGCGACTCGGAATGCGCACCATCGCGCGCTCTCCGCTCGGTTTCGTCACCTGTGATATACACACACGCGCGCGCGTAAAAGAGAGCGTCAGAGAGCGTCATTCGCGACAGTCAGAGAGAGATAAACGATGTCTCGAAAGGTTGTTACACACCGGGGAAAAACAAGATACAAATATACACCCGTCGTACCTCAATCACGTTCCCGCCTTTCACGTCTTCGACTCGGCACACCACGTCGCCTTCCTTTTCGTGAATCTCCACGTCTAAGTCGTGGACGTGCGCGCGGACGTGTTTCCGTCTCGCGCTCATTTATTTATATCTACACAGAGAGAGAGAAAACAAGCGCACATCGAGGTGGTTTCCACGCGTGTTTTTCTGTCCAAATTCGCTCGACTTTCGACACATTTTACGGAACAAACTTACGCACACTCTCGAGCGACGTTTGATCGTTTCAGATACACACACACACAACACACAAAAGATGAATCCAGTGGAACGATCGGGCGAATCTGGCATTTTCTTCGACACGCAAGAGCCGCAGTTTTTAAACCTAAAGTGCGTCGTCGTCGGCGACGGCGCGGTCGGGAAAACCTCCATGCTGCTCTGTTACACGACGAACACGTTCCCGACCGATCACATGCCGACGATTTTCGATAACTACAGCAAGAACGTGACCATGCGAGATGGGCGCGTGGTGAATTTAGGGTTGTGGGATACGGCAGGGCAAGACGAGTACGCGGACTTTCGACCGCTGAGTTATTCCGCGGCGGATTGTTTTATCGTCGCGTTTTCCTTGTGCGATCGGGAGAGTTTTCGGAACGTGGAGCAAAAGTGGTTGAACGAGTTGCGGTCGAAAGCGCCGAAGACGCCGATTGTTTTAGTGGGGACAAAGTTAGATTTACGAGGAGGTGGGGGAGGAGGAAATTCGTATAATAGCAAGAGAGGTGGAGGTAGTATGGGTGATAGGCTTAGCAACGATATGCGAGCCGGCGGAGGAGGCTCGAACGGAGAAGAGGAATCCGAACCGATAAGCGAGGCGGAAGGGCAAGCGTTGGCGAGACGGATCAAAGCGGTCAGTTACGTCGAGTGTTCGAGTTTAGTGCAAACGAATTTGAGTTTAGTGTTCGAGGAGGTCATCGAGGCGCACGTCAATCCGGCGGTTGTGAAAATCGAAGAGCAAAAGTCGTGCTGCGCTATTCAGTAAAAATAGAGCAGTTTTGAGAATATTGTACACAGCCGCACGCGGGAAACGAGAGAGAGAGAGAGAGAGAGAAAGAGAGAGAGAAGGAGGGCGACTCCGCGCTTTTGCCGCGCTCATAATAATAGTAATGCGCACTCGTTTAGGGACGCGCGCGCACTTGTAATGTAACATGTAAGATGTATTAAAGCGCGTTTGTTGTTAAAACTTCTTTGAACGAAGCCTCACAAATATTTCGCCGCCACCCACGACAGACAGACAGAGGAAGAATACGAAGAAAAAATGTCACCAGCTTCGGCGAGGAAAAGAGAGGAAGAACCTGGTGGTCACGACGAGGAGGAGGATGAGACGACGACGAAGAGTAAGAAGCGAACTTTAGTGGTGGTAAACGAGGACTCGGGCGGTCTCGACCCCGAGCTCGCGACAAAACTTCCCCGTCGACACCAAATCAAAACGGACGAAGATTTCCTTCTCAAGTCCGGCTGCGCGCGCATACACCCCGCGAATCAGTTCCAGCACGGGTGTTTGCACGATATGGTCTGCCCGGAGAACTACCAACCGTCGAAGAAGAAAATGCCGAAAGTACCGGCGAAGAAATATCCGTTCGAATTGGACACGTTTCAGGAGCAATCCGTGCTCTGCTTGGAAAGGCAAGAGTCGGTGTTGGTGTCGGCGCACACATCGGCCGGGAAAACGGTCGTCGCGGAATACGCCATCGCGATGGCAAAAAGAGACGGGCAGAGAGTGGTGTACACGAGTCCTCTGAAAGCGTTATCGAATCAGAAGTATCGAGAGTTGAAGGAGGAGTTTTCGGACGTCGGGTTGATGACGGGAGATACGGTTATAAATCCCAACGCGAGTTGTTTGGTGATGACGACGGAGGTGTTAAGGAGCATGTTGTATAAAGGCGGGGAGGTCACCAGAGAGGTTGGGTGGGTGATTTACGACGAAATTCATTACATGAGAGATAAGGAGAGAGGGGTTGTGTGGGAAGAAAGCATCGTGTTGTTGCCGGATACGGTGAAGTACGTGTTTTTATCGGCGACGATTCCAAACGCGAGAGAGTTTAGCGAGTGGGTGTGTAAAGTGCACGATATTCCGTGTCACATCGTGTATACTGATTTTCGGCCGACGCCGTTGGAACACTACATTTACCCGAGCGGCGGAGATGGGATATTTTTGATCGTGGATAAAACGAGCGCGTTTAAGGAGGATAATTTTTTGAAAGCGATTTCAATCGCCAACGAGAAAGGCGCGGAGGTGGCGCAAGCGAGGACGGCGGCGAGGAAAGCGAGCGAGATGAACGGTGGAGATGGAACGCAGGCAAAGTTAGCGCAAAACACGGACGTTTTTAAGATTATTAAGATGATTGTAGATAGGAATTACGATCCAGTGATTGTGTTTGCTTTTAATAAAGGCGAGTGCGAATCGTTTGCAAACGCGTTGCACAAGGTGGACTTGTGCGACGAGAACGAGAAAGAGATGATCGATGCGATTTATTGGAACGCGATGGATGCGTTGAGTGAGAGCGATAAGAAGTTACCGCAGGTTGCGTCGATGCCAAACTTGTTGAGGAGAGGGTTAGGAGTTCACCACAGCGGGTTGTTGCCAATTTTGAAAGAAGTGATTGAAATTTTGTTTCAGGAGGGTCTGATTAAAGTTTTGTTCGCCACGGAGACCATGTCGGTTGGTTTAAACATGCCGGCGAGAACTTGCGTATTCGCGTCGCCGAGAAAGTTTGATGGCACCGGGTTTCGTTGGATTACGAGTGGAGAGTACACGCAAATGAGTGGCAGAGCCGGGAGAAGAGGAAAAGACGATCGCGGTTTGGTCGTGCTCATGGTAGATGAAAAAATGGACGCGCCGACGGCAAAAGATATGTTGAGAGGCCGATCAGATCCGTTGGATTCGGCGTTTCACGTGAGTTACGCGACGTTGTTGAATTTGATGCGCGTGGAAGGCGCGGAACCGGAAGATATGATTATGAATTCGTTTGCGCAGTTTCAAAACATGCGACGAGTGCCGCAGTTGGAAGCGAAAGTTGCGCTTTTGGAGAAGAAGAGAGACGAGATTAAGATTGAACACGAAGAGCAGGTGAATGAATATGTGAAGCTGAGAGATGGTTTAGATGCGTTGACGAGTGAACGACGCGCGATCACGAATTTACCGACCCATAGCGTACCGTTTTTACAACCCGGTCGATTGGTGCGCGTTTGCGTGGACGCGCCTGGTTCGTCTCTATTTTCAAGCTCCGATACAGAGGCTTTGACGCGGATGACTGTAGATGCAGACGACCAATACGACGACGAAGTTCGTAATCCGCTATCGTTCGACGAAACGCTGCTAAGAAAATCGGTCGAAGACGGTAACGATAGCGTCTGGGGCGTCATCGTCCATTTTGAAAAAGTCGGGAGCAAGAAACATTCAAAGCATCAAAAGTATTTGGTGGACGTTCTCGTGAAATGCGCGGAAAAGTTGAAACTTTCGGATGCCGATCGCGAAACTTTAAAACTTAATGACCCGGTGTTTTCGCTGTTGAACAGCTCAGAGCGACACAGTTTGTTGCAATGCGAAGAAAATAGAGTGGTGGACGAACTTCCCGCGGTTGAGTTTCGCGTAGTTCGCGTTCCTTTAGAGCAACTCGATTGCATGTCTTCGATACGCGTATACTTACCGAAAGATTTATACCCGATCGAAGCACGAACACGTTGTGGAGCGTCTATTAGAGAAGTTTTGAAACGGTTCGAGGAAAGAAGTAAAGAGGAACGAGAACGAAAAGAACAAAAAGAGGAAGAGGAAGAAGATGAAATTGTCATTCCGATGCTCGACGCCGAGAAAGATATGAAAGTTACCGATAAAGCCTACGCAAAAACTGTCCAAAAGATTCAAATGCTTTCAAAAATGATGAAAGATCATGGTTTCAAAACGTCCGAAAATGCCATCGAAAGACTTAGAAAGCACGTCGAGAAAAGGCGCTTGGAGTACTTGGTCAAACACGCCAAAAAAGAAGTCACCGTGGCGTCTGGGATGATCAAAGCGGACGTCCTCAAACGCATGCGACGCGTGTTGAGACGACTCGGGTACGTTTCCGAAGACGGCGTCGTCACTCAAAAAGGTAGGTGCGCGTGTGAGCTTGCCGGGGCGGACGAACTCGTCGCCACGGAGTTGATTTTCAACGGTACGTTTAAAGCGTTGCCGTTACACATGCTTGTCGCTACGGTTTCGTGTCTCGTTTGGAAAGAAAAAACGGGAGGAAAAGGAGGTAAAGATGTCAACGGTAAGAAGCAAGGCATGAACGTGAGCGAAGATGTGTTCAGCGCGCACTCTAACGTGAAAGATGCGGCTCGAAAAGTGTTCAAGCAGCAGTTGGAGTGCAAGTTAAAAGTCGACGTCGAAGACTCGATCGAGCGTTTGCGTTGGGACTTGATGGAAGTCATGCTTGCGTGGTGTAAAGGCAACACGTTTAGCGAGATCATGAAAATGACCGAAGCATTCGAAGGATCAATTGTGCGCGCGATCAGGAGGATTGAAGAGTTGATGCGACAGCTCGCGTCGGCGTGTAAAGTCATCGGAGAGTCGGATTTGGAGAAGAAGTTTCTGGACGCCTGCGAGCTCGTGAAAAGAGACATCGTCTTCACGCCGTCGCTCTTCGTGTAAAGAAAAAATATATGCAGCGATTAATATTAGTAAAGTAGCAATCAATCTAGCGAGTAGACGATGCGGCGCGATATTAGTTATTCTAGGTGGTGTAATTAGTGTAAAAACACGGTTAAGTCAACCATATTAAATTATTAAAGTTCTGCTAATGTCTACAATTTTTATGAAAGTCACCCTCTTTTGCTTTTCTCGCTCTGTTCTATGAAAACTATACAATGCTCTCCCGTCTCTCTCTCTCTCTTCCAACTTAGTTGGATTTGATACCGGATCGGAGCTTTGCTTGTTGTCTTCTAGTGTATTTCTTCGGTTCTTCCGCTCTCGCTACCGGTTCTTCCTTTTCCTCCAACATAAGCTCGACGTGGCACGGCGAAGACATGTACGGGTTGATGCGACCGTGCGCTCTGTACGTTCGTCTTCTTTGCGGGATGGCCTTATTGACTTGGATGTGCGTGATGTAGAGATTGTCGATGTCCAACCCCTTAACCTCGGCATTCGATTCCGCGTTCTTGAGCAAGTTGATCAAGATCTCCGCGCACTTCTTCGGCCATCTGCCTTGGCCGTTCGTGGAGCCTTCTTGCTTGGCTTGGGCCGTTCTCCCGACGCCACCGCAAAATCTGCGAAAGACGACGCATCGCTCCATCTTCATAACAGAGTTCAAGAAACCTGTTGTATGTGGTAGTATTGATTGAAAAAGAAGCGTTGGTGAAGGGTCAGCGTGATGATGATGGTGACGATACATACAGACGACGACGGGTAGAAAGATACGTCGACTCTCAAATCGTTTGGAGTAGTTTGTAGTCCTAAAATTTCGAGGACCTAAAGAAGAGGGCGACACCCTGCTGCGAACGAACGCACAAAAGAACCATCGAACGAGTCGCTCTCGGATAAAACCCGCGCGAAACGAGCGGATAAAACGTTCGCACGTTCAATTCCACTCGTCCTTTGCGAATTCAACCTTCGCGAAAGGGTTGGTGTAACCCTCCTTCTCGCCCAAAAATTACGCGTTAAAAGCCTCCTCTCTCTCCGCAGGCAAAATCGATTGCGCACTTAAAAAAAAAATACAAAATGCGTACCTTGCGCGTCGCTCAAACTTCGCCCCTTGATGTTCATCGCCGTTTCTCTCATGTTCTTAAAATGAACTCTCAAATCCGTGCCTCGAGCTTTGCACGATTTCGTCGCGTCGTTGGACTCTCGCGCGTATTTCACCATGGCTGTTTTCCGAGAATTTGTGTTTTGCGCTTGTGTTTATAACGCCAAAAGCAGTCTCTCTTGGAAGAAAGAAAGGAGAAAAAAAGGCGGAGAGACCAATTAGGGTTTAATACCCTAAACATTTTCCTTCTCGTTTCTCTTTTCAAAACGTCGCGCAAACGCGAGAGAAAAAGGAGAAGAAGAAGCGTAAGAAGAAGAAGACCAAGAAGGATGACGAGCGAAAACCTCTCGGTGTGCACGCGCTACCAAACCTTACTCCTGCACTTGAAATCCTTGCAATCGTACGAGTATCTTTTAATAAGAAGCAAGAAAAGAGAAGAAGAACCTTTAAACGATGACGGAGAGGAAATCAACAACTTTGCAACGGCGCTCGAATCGACGTTCCCGATTTTGAACAAATACGCTTTGTGTTTACAACGACCGATGGAAATTTCCGGTAAAAACGCCGGCGAGAGAAACGAAGTGATGCAGTCTCGCGTGGCGGTGATCCCTTCGACCGGTGTGACCGTGCCTTTAGGGGATATCGACGTCGAGAATGCGATTTTGATTTCAGACCAGTTCAACGTCTCGGAGTTTCACGCGATAGAGGCGTTGGCGGGAAGCGCGGGGAGAATCGCCCCGGCGAGAGGAGGCGACGAAGACGACGCAGAAACAACGAGACTGTTTGCCGCCGGGAACATCTTTCAGGAACGCGCGAGCTGTTTGGAAAGTTTGAGCGTTTTGTTGAGGGCGAGGCAAACGGTGAGAGCGTTGGAGAGAGACTCGAACTATCGAGGCGCGAACGAGGCGAGTCGAAACGCGTTTCGAGAGTTTTCAGGGTTCGTGGACGAGGTTGTTTTGATGGGTAAACGCTTTGATGGTGGTCGCGATGGGAACGCGGCGGCGGCTTCTTTGGACGAGCAGAGTTTAGCGAATAGATTGGCAAAGTTGATTCGAGCGGCGCCGACGGGCGGGCCGTTGGGCGGTCAGCCGGCGCAAAGGACCGGGCAGCCTCCAGCGATCGGGGGTGGTCTTTTCGGTGGATTTGGATCGCAGCAACAAAACCAACAAGTGCAGATAATGCAAGCGGACAAGTTTGAAATTATATATGATTCGCGCAACCGGGCAAACTTGCGCTCGGATGTTTTAGCCAAGGAAAAGACGCAAGTCGCGGAGTTATTATTTTTAGCGGCATCCTTGTCGCCGCCGTTATCGCAAGGCGACGCGGTAGAAGTATTCTCACTCGCCGGTTGGGCCGCAGAGCAAATGCGGTTTCCTTCGCAAACGCCGCCGGATTATTTGCCGACGTGTTATTCGACGTTATTCGCCTCGGTAACGGCGTTGATGTCTCCGTTGGAAGACGTGCGGAACGTTTTAGACCAAGTGCACGACCCGAAAAGAAAAAAGTTGGAAGCGTTTTTGAAGTCCATCGAGACGACGGTAAAATCACCAAATCCTCCCGCGCCGTTTGCGATCGTTCGCTTGGCGTGGTCTTGCGTTGCCATGCGTCTTGGGTTTGAGAGCGGCGAGGAGGTCGCGAAGAGCGCGATACGAGACGGCGCTTTCGACGCGATGACGGCCATTTTACAAACTGGCGCGTTTCAAGACGATCGGGAAGATAACAGAAGAAATTACTTGCATCTCGTCGCGAACGCTGTGTTAGGTGAGTTCACGAGTTTAGCTTTAGATAGACCGACGCTATCGATTTCGTTAACGGACGGGACGTGTACGCCGACGTTTATGGAACTCGAAGCCGCGAATAGGATTTCAAACGGGGACCTCGGCGACAGTGAATTCGAAGAACCGTGTCCTACCAGCGCGTTGGCGTCTTTGATGATTGCTTTGGCAGAAACGTGTTCGCAAGATCCTTCGTTGGTTGGTGACGAAGAGTCTGCGGCTGCTTTCAACGCCGCGACGACGTCGCCGGATTACGACCCAGAACAGGACGATTACGAGATGAGTAAACAATCACCGGCTTTACGATTGGTAGACGCGTGCATCGATCTCGAGCACTCCGTAGTTTCTCTCATGGCGCTTCTCGATTTGTGTGCTGCGGTTTCCAAGCACGATATTGGATCTAAAATTGCCTTCAAAGTTTTAGCGAGAGGCGCCGGCGGGTGTAATTGGGACGAATTGTTAAAAGGGATCACCGGCTACATAGCGAGGTACGATTTATCGCGAGGCTTGGAAGAAAACACCGCGGACGGATCGATGCGATCGCTAGTGAGCGAAGAAATTGAAGGCTTGGGTGAAAATCAACAGTACGATCCACGAATGGGCGAACCAGAAATGAACGACGCCGACGTGAAAGCTTTAGAAAAGTATTTGAAAGCATTAGCTGCGTGCTTTTCTACGCAAGCTCGCGAATACGAGGAAAGTAGAGGTGAGACCGGCGTGAAAGCATCATCGTCTGGGCGAGAGCAACACAAACACCACAAACAAAACGATTCGAATGACAACAACGACGGCAATAATACCATCGGGACATCCTCTAGAGGCGGTTCGTTTGATCAAGTCGGCGCGGCTGCCTTGGAGGCTGCCAGAGGCGAAGATCCGAGACGAAGATGGATTCGGTACCTTGAGGAACGCATGGATATGGATTTGTGCGAAGCTCTTTTGAATCTGTACGTCGACCCGGTTCCGCCAAAAATGAAAGCAGCGCTCTTGAATTGCATCCAGTCGCTTTGCGAAGGGTGCGTCCAGAAAACGAACGATGCTTGGGGATTTCTCGAAATGAAAGGCGCTTTACACGTTCCCACGCCAGTGGACGCGAGAGTTGATCTCAAAGACGTTTCTTCTGCCTTGACCATTGTGCCCACACTTCCAGGCTCAAACATGGACGTGGCTTATCATTACTATCAAACGGAACGAAACCATAGTCAATACGAGGGAACTTTAGCGTATGCGAGGTTTTTTAACTTTGCGTTGGAGACGACAAAAGATGCGGGATATTTGGACGGTGCTCTCGATATGGATTCGGCGGGCGCGTGCTCGTTTAATGGACGATCAGCGTGGCATCACGCGAGGTTTTTGAGATTTGATGTCTTTGGACAGCTCCAAAGCAGACGACACTTGGAAGATTCAGAACGATGGATGTTAGCTGGCGAGTGCTTGCGCGCATTTCAGTCGTGCTTAGAACTCTACGACGTCGCCGACGAAGAAGAGAAGATCATTCCGATTAAAACGAGTTCAAACAGGGGACAATTCAACGATCATGACAGGCAGCCGTTAGAGATTGGATTCAACGTATCTTTGCCTTTAGCAGCGGCGGGTGAGATGCGCGACCGTCTCGAGCTCATAGCTCGAGACTCCGTACCACCCGGCCGCGATTTGATTCTCGATTTTCTTCACGATGGAATCACGTTTCGAGGTATCTTGGACGTCATCTCTGTCGGCGCAGAGCGCTTGAGTCGAGAGCGATCAAAACCGTACGGTGAATCCCTCGAAAACGCCGTGTTACGATCTTTGAACGTCCTTTCCACGGCTTTAACTATGGATCTCGAGCACTTGGAGCGTTTACACGATGCCAAGCGCGATGTTGGATTTAAAGCGTTGGACGTCTATTTAGTTTTCAGGGAGGACGGTCAACGCTTTGCGGATATTGTGTCTTATTGTCAATACCCCTTTAATCCTTCACTCGCGCTCGCGGCTTTGGAGATTGCCACGGAAATCTCTCGTCGCGTCGACGGTTTACCGAGGATGCTTCGACCGGAAGTGCGAGCGGGATTGATCGAAGGCTGTTCGACGTTGTTGGAACAATCCTTTTCCTTACAACCTCCTGCAACTAACGATATGTATGAAAGTGGTGACACGTATCGATCCGATCGCGAACTCTTCGCAGAAGCATGTGGCGAAAGCGTTTTGAATTTGATCGACGAAAGCATCGCGTCGCATCCTTCACCGAACATGGCGGAGTTACTGCTCGGATTTGACATCACTGGTGCCTGTAGAACGACGCCTTTGCGACCGGATCTCGAGTTTACGTGCTCGACCGTACTCCTTGAATGTCTCGAATCGAGTCCGCCATCGATGGCGGCTTCGTTCGTGGTTCCGTTGCGGGCGCCTGAAATAGGGATGAAGATTTTGTTCGAGTGTTCTCGACGGTTCGAGACGGCACCGAGTACGCTCGATTTTCTTCGATCATGGAACGCTTTTCCAGTGTTGGTAGACGATGCATGTCGCGCTGCGATGGCGAGTAATGACACGAATCAAATCGCAAGCTGCAAAGTACTCGAAAAACGCATCTCCGTCGCCGCTCACAAGGCGTGGATTTTCGAATTGGCGACGAATATGCTCATCGCGGATTCTCCGTCGCGCAAAAACCAACGAAGTGAAGGCGAGGTTCCAACGTGGGTTGTGGATATCGTCGACGCTATGTTGGCGTTGCGTCGACGCGATCAGTACGAGCAAGACGCGATCGACGGTCGTGTACCTGCGCTCGATGCGGCGTTGACTCTCGGTGAATCCATCGACAACGTTTTGGTCTCTCGGACCATCTCTCGAATCTCGTCCGAGGTAAAGCAAACTATCGACGAGTTGGACTGCGAAAAGTATTTGAAACCAGGCGGAGGCTGTGAAAGAACTTCGAGTCGAGGCGATATCGTTACGGATGTTGGGAAACTCAAGCGCAAATTACTCGCGGAAGCCGTTGCGCGCGACAATGACGGATCCAACAGACAAGGGAGATCATCGCGAATGACGAATAGTCCAGGTGACGGACTTTCGGGAGTATCTTTAGCGCTCATCGACGAGAGCGATGCGTACGCTCAAAGCGTCCCAAGACTCGTTTCGCGAAATCGAGAACGAGCTATATTAGCTGCAGCGGAAATTGCTATAGCGAAAAATCTAGAGATTGAAGACTCGAATGCGCGACGTCGCGCTTTTGAGGCGTGGGAGACGTGCGTCTCGACGGCTATTTGTCGCGCGTTGCCGTCGGCGGAGTTTGTGCAAGCTATGAACGGTACTTACGATCAACTCATAAACATCGAAGGCGGCAGTGGAGAAGACCAGATGACCGCGTTGCGAAGCCGTCCGAGAACCGATCGCGCGTTTCTCGCGTACGAAGTTTTGGATGGTTGCATGCGCCTTTTGAACGATTCGAACCGGGGCGGCGGCTCGGATTCTCCCAAATCTATCGCGTGCTGCGCGCTCGCTGCAAAGATCATGAAGAAATTGACATACTTTGCGAAGGAGAAGCTTGAAGATGCCGCACCGCTATCGGTGTCCGCGTGTCGCACGACTTTGCGCGGTATCTTTGGATCCTTAACGCATAGATTTCGCGTCAATGCGGCTTCGAGGATGCGGTTGATCGATTGCTTGAGAGAATACTTGGAATACTGCAGAAGGATTCGCGAGGACCCGAGGTCTTCGAGCTTCCTAGAGAGCAAGAAAGCACGAGAGAGCTCCGAGTTTCAAAACGGAACAATGGGTTATCCAGACTCCGTACTTCTCGATGGCGACGTGGAGAAGGCAAACGCGGATATAATTCGTCGCGAAGCCGGTTTGATTTTGGAACAACTCTCCAGAGACGTTTCTCACGGCAGCGAAGAGGCTCGAGCGGCAGCGGCTGATGCTTTGGAAGCTATACTCACGGCGGTTTGCGTCACGACGACGACGACGACGACGTCGTCAAGTAGTGAACCGTCCTCTTCGAATTTTGGTTTCGCGAGCAGTGCGAACATTTCCACGTCTTCTTCGACAAACTTGGAAAGGGAGTACGTGCGACTCGGGATATTCTCTCGAGCGTGCGATATCATTGCCAGTTCGAAGATGTCCGAACTCGCGCTCGAAACGAGTTACGCGGAAAGTCGCTTTAAAACGACGCTGAGTTCAATTAAATTACTCTTGACTGCATCTATCGCGTGTCCAAACGCAATTGCGTTCAGTGAACCAAACAATAACATCCTTGGCGCGTTTGATGCCTTGATACATTGCGATACTTTGGACGCTTACGCAGACGTGAACGGAGCGGCGTGCGCGGAGTCGAGCGCGAAAGCCGGTACGCCGATTGCGCCCTTACCGCTCTCGAGAAGACGGCATCACGAAATTTTCGTCAACGCGTTGAGAGTGATTCATTCTTTGTTGAAGTCTGCGCAAGTTGAAGACGATGAAGACGTCAAGAATGCTAAATACGACATCCTCGCCGGCGAAAATATTGACGGAAAGAATCAAACGTACGAGCAAAAGCAAAGGAAGCGGGAAGAATTTTTCAAGCACGTTCAGCAGAGAAGAGAAGCGGTGTACGCCGCCGTGGTCCAAAAGACTGAACAGTTCATCGATAGACACAGAGACGTTATCGCGCGAGCACTCGCCGATCGCGCGTTGGTGCCTCACGTGGCTGATTTGAGCGAGCTCGAGGCATCTTTGTGCGTCGTCTCTTCGCTCTTGAAGATTTCTCCGAACGATTCGCCCAAATTGCGAGAGACGCTCGATCACGTGACGGTTCGATTTTGCGGACCAGAGTCGCCGATGGATAAGTATTGGAAGTATTGCAGAGATGCAGAAACAAGAGAATTGACTGGGAAAGGGAACCGTATTTATGATGATGATGATGATGATAAAGAGGACGATTACAATAACATCAACGAACAGGATTATTACGGCGTTCGCGAGGCGCGAAGGCAAGAAAAGATTGCGATGCATGCAAAGCAAACGCGAATCATTCGCGAATCTGCAGAAAATCTTTTGCGAGGTTCGCGCATTGTTCGCTCGACGACGTGTAAAGCGCAGCGAGATTTACTCGTACGCAATAAACGTCCGTCGTTACAAGTGTCCTCGATAACTTCTTCTTCGATGAACGCCGGCGCCGCGCCAACGTTGTCGATGTTTGCGAGCTTAGCTTCGGATGTTGGAAGAGAGTTACTCGTCGAGCTTCGCGCGAGGGACGAGATTATTAGAGAAGCGAAACGTGCCGATGGCATTTACGAAGAAGAAGAAGAAGACGGAGATGAGAATAATAATGAAGAAGACGATGGAGAAGATGCGTTGTACGATGAAAACGAAAACATCCACGGCGCGCTTCTGGAAAAGAATTCTTTCGTACCTTCCGACGCCGAAACACGATCGGTTCTGGCTACAAAAGACGGTGCGATTGCAATCCTCCTCGAAACTTTCGAGGCGAGTCTAGAAATCGTTCTCTTACACGCTAAAGCGAGCCGATTGGAGGATTCGAGCGCGTCTTCCGCCTTTGCTCGAGAAAAGAAGGACGCGAACTTCCTCTCGACGAGTCGTCGCCACCACAACGTTCTAAACAACGTCCTCGTGCGCGAATCGCACGAATACGTCCGCACGTCCGCTTTTAGCCGCCACGACATCGAACAGCTCTCCCATCTCTCCTCCGCTGCGTTAGCTTCTATCGACAAAGCCACCAAGAGAAGGCGCAAGTACATCTTCTCTTCCAACGCTCGCTCGTTTCTCCGCGCGAAACGACTCGCCGAAAACGTCAAAGTCGTCTTATCCGTCACCAGCGAAATGAGGTCCATTTTGCAGCAACAACAAAATCAACAATACCAAAGAGGTGTTCTCGGTGGTAGCACGAATACCACGCGCACGTGGTAGAGTATATAATAAACTATTGATAGATAACTCAAACCACAAACTGGTACTTTCCTGTTATTTTTCGCTTGCAAATATCCATCCTTCGGAAGATTTTTTTTTTGAAGTTTTGAGAGTTGATTAATTAATTAATCAATCAACCTCGCGCGAATATCATCGTGCGTCACTTTTGTTCCCTCCAACGCGCCAATAACAAAACGTCGCGTTCGTTTGCTCGGCACGAAAGTAACGATGTCAAAGAAAACCGGCGTTGGTACGTTGAAATCAATTTCGCATCGGTCTTTGTTTGCACATTTCGCGTCATCTCGTATTCCCTTTTTCGTTCGCTTTTTACCTTTTTCTCGACGATTTGTAACTGACGAGGACCACGTCATCCTCTTTCTCTCTTCCGTCTCTGTCTCTTTCGCGCGACTCCAAAATGAAATAAAAAACAGTCAAATGGTTCAACGCGAGTAAAGGGTTCGGGTTTATCATCCCGGACGACGGGAGCGAGGAAATCTTCGTCCACCAGTCGCACTTGAAAGCGGAAGGATTTCGCAGTTTACGAGAGGTACGAGATACGCTTTTTGGCTTCTTCCCCGAAAAAAGGGCGGGCGTTTTTTTTCCCACGCGCTTTCCCTCTTCAAAGGTCCGCGTGGAAAACAGGAGGATGACTTTTTCCTTTTCCTCGTTCCTTGTCTCGTTCTTTGTCCATCAGCAATTAGTATTCTCCTCGCGAACGGAGGGGAAAGGACGGGAGGAAACCCCCAAGAAGAGTCGTTTTATTGTTTGCTGCGGTGGCATTTTTCTTTTTTTGAGATACGAGGCACTGACACACTTTGGCGCTCCTCAAACGAATACAACTCTACAGAGCGAAAAGGTAGAATACGACGTGGACGCGACCGAAGGCGAAAAGACGAAAGCAATCAACGTGACTGGACCAGACGGGTCGAACGTGTTAGGTTCAAAACGGCTGTATCGCAAGCATAAAGGAGGAGGGAGTGGAGGGCCGGACGGCGAGGAGGCTCCGGGAGAACCGGAAGCGCATTGACGCGACGATACCGCAATAGCTACTATATATAAAAGGACGACAAGAACAACAACAACAACAACAACAACAACGAAGGAACTCCGAGAATAATGCATATATTCAAATAAGAGAAGAGGAGAGAAAGAACAGAGAGAGATTTAAATAGACGTCATCACCATGTACATCATCAAAGCGCGTGAGAGAAAATTTGCGCATATTAACTCACGCCTCAGTGTTGAAATTTAAAAATCCTTATAGTAAGAGTTGACATGAACGCACACAACAAAAGTACTCCTTTACACGCATTTACCACCATAATAATGTTCGATAATGAGTAACGACGACGATTCTTCCGTCGCTGCTTTGCAAAAGTGGAAAGAAACGTTCAAACGTGTCCGCCGCGTTTGCATCGATTCGTATCTTTCCCGAGGTGAATTGGAAAAAGTGAGAGAGGAGTACGAACGAGTTCGAGAGAGACATCGTCGTCTTCAAATCCCGGGGTGTCATGTAGGAAGGGGCGAAGAAGACGACGAGCAATGGATCGTGCGCGAGAATGGATGCGTGCTCTCTTCCTTCGTGTGTGATTGCGCTTTTTACAACAACGACGAGAGAAGAAACAGTTGTTGGACAAATACGAGAAAGAAAGAGAAGGAGAAGGCGGAGGAGGAGGAGGAGAACGCGAAAAGAATCATCGCAAAAGCGGTCGCGCACGAGACGTGGAACCATCGAGAGTGCTCGAAATATACTCACTCGGGGAGCATTTTTGGGAAAGAAGTGAGCGAGTTGGCGATGACGGGGAAGATTGGACACGCGGCAGAGTTTCTGTTGAGAGCGATCGAGGAGGAGGAGGAGGAGGAAGAAGAAGAAGAAGAAGAAGAAGAAGAAGAAAGAGAAGAGAAACGCTTGAAAGCGACGCGAAAACGAAGAAGGGTCGTTGGCGATGCGCGCAAAGAAAGCGATAGAGCGTACATGTTTAACGACCAGTACATCGTGAAACCACCGCACGTGCGCGGCGTGGAGTTTCCGTGGCACCGGGACGGGCAATACGAGACGTGGAAAACTCCCGAAACATCCGTCGCGTTGCCGTACCTTTCTGCGTGGGTGGCCTTAGACGACGTGAGCGAAGAGAATGGCGCGTTGAGGTTTAAGAAGAATGAAAAAGAAAGGTTCGGTCCCGATGTCGATGTTGCGTCGATTCGAGACGAAGAAGACGATACCATAGCGACCATGAACGCCGGCTCGGTTGTCTTTTTTATGAGCGACGTTTTACACGCGAGCGGGAAAAACATGTCGGAAGAGACGCGGCGCGCGTGGATGCCGCAATTTAGTTTAGGATTGCCGAAAGAACAGGAGGATAGCAGTAGAAATAGCGATAGCTTAAGATGTTTGCGGACAGCACTTTCTGATTTTTGATAAATACGGGTGTTGCTATGTACAATCATGCGATAAAAAAAGTTGACTGCACGCATTGTTCTCTACTCGCTCATAAGCGCTCGCCTGTACTATCTTCACGCCGCCGTATGCTGAGGTGCAGCTCCAGCACCAGCAAGCTCAGCAGCGGCCAGTTTTGCCTTACTTCTTTGCCGCTCTTTTTTACCTTTCCGTTTAAATACTTGTGGGTGTTGTTGCTGCTGTTGCTGTTGCTGCGGAGGACCTTGAATCATCCCGATTTGTTGCATGACGTTCAAGGCGTTATTCGTCGTAGGCGCGACGATACGATGGTCGTAAGCAGCGTTTGCTTGTTGGTGATGATGACGATTATGATCTTGTGCGGGTGATGGAGGGAGACTGACTGCGTTTTGAAATATCACGTGCAATGGATCTGCAACCGAGTTGTTGTTATTATTGTTGTTGTAGTTATTCGACGACGGTTCTCCTCCTTGCATCATCGTCGGCTCTTTCCGAACGATGTTCTTTTTCGAATTACGCTTCTTCTTTGGCGGTGAATCTGACCGCTGCTTTTCGTCGTCTCCGTCGTCGTCCCCCCCGGCGTTCTTTTTATTCTTGTTCGGCTTTTTCTGATGCTGAGCCGGCGGGGGAATGCTCATCGTTGGCAACGGCGGAGGAATGCTCATCGGCGCGCGCGGTAGAACCCCAGTAGTATCATTGTTGTTCGGATCCTTCTTCTTGATGTTCTTGATGTTCTTGTTGTTCTCTTTCTTCGTTTTTGCATTCTTTTGTACTCCAACATCTTCTCTCGTCAAAGTCGTCGCCGCGGTTTTCTTGTTCTTCTTATTTTCAGCGTTATTCTTATTCTTACTTTTATTCTTCGCGTTCTTCGGTACAACCTCTTCAAACATCATCGCCTCTTCCTTTTCCTTCCTTTTCTTCTCTTCCAACGCGATCCGTTCTCTCGCCAATCGCTCTCTTTCCATTTCAATCTCCCTTTGTTTTTCCATCGCAATCTTCTCTAAAATCTCTTTCCGGATTTTTTCGTTCCTCTCGCTCGGAAGTTCGTCGTACTCGTCTGGATCTCTGTTCCCTTTCGCGGCTAAAGGCCAAAACGGTCTTGGACTCGCCTCGTCGCTATTATTGCTCGGTCCGCAACCCACGAACGGGTGCGCTTTCACGTCCTCGTCGTCGTCGTGGTAATCTAAATCTACAACAACAACGGTCACGTCGTCTCGATTATCAAACTTGGCTTTTTGCGACAACTTCACCAACGCCGCGGCCGCGTTTTGACAGTTCATCTTCCTCGTCTCCGCACTGACCATCTTTGGCGTCGCCGCATCCCACAAGCCATCGCTCGCGACGACAATCCTACACGCCATGACCCCTCCCGAAGAAGAATTCGCTCCTCTTTCCAACAAAACTCTGCTCACGTCCGGAGTCGCGATGACCCCGCCTTTCTTCCCGTCCCGATCGCCGATACTTCTGGAAACCGCTAACCCGCCCGGCCAAACTCTCAGCGGCCCAACTCCTCGTCTCTCCCCATTTGGTCCATCCTCAAACTCCGTCGGTCGCACTTCACCGCCGCTCTCTACAATCCGCTTCCTCTCTCCGTCCGAACAATCCAACCGGTGTTCGTTGCTCAATCTCGACGTCCCTTTCCTATTCGGCACGTCCAAAGTTGCCAACGAATCTCCAACCGCCGCCGTCGTCACGTTCCTCCCGTTCACGATAACGACCGTCGCCGTGCACCCGGAGTGTATGTCTTTCCGTAAAAATTTTTCGTCTAGATTTTCAAACGCCAACTTCAACGCCTGCGGGAGAAGATACTCGAACACGTCTTCCGGATTCTGTTGTCAAACACACACACACACACACACAGAGAGAGAGAGAGAGAGAAAAGAGGTCAGTCACAAAACCGCGCGGATGAAACGACAAAGTCAAATGGGAGAAAGAGAGAGAAAAGGAGAGATTTTATAAAGACGACTTACCTCGTTCTGCTCCACCACCTTCTGCTTCTCCTCTTTCTTCAGCTCCGCTTCTAAACTGTTCAGCGCTTTCAAGAGCGACGATAACGTTTCTTTCGCGCAAAAATCCGCGCACTCTTTACCACCGTGGCCGTCGAACACAGACAGGAAGAAAAATTCGCACGAGCTGAGGTCTTCCATTCTCGTTTCGTCTTCCTTCGCATCGTTTTGATTCATCCGATGACGACGACGGTTGAGAATGCTTTTGGAAACCCATCGCGCGTTCGGTGCGCAAAACTCAAAGTCTTCACCTTTTTGAATCTTTCTGGACTTGGCGAAACGGACGTGTGGGTAGTTTCTCAACGAATAATGGTCGTCCGAGGGGGGGCGCTGTCTGTGCGACGCCATTTTTTGTTTATTACTTCGCGCGCGAGCGCTTATTTGTGTCGCAAAAGGAGATTGATGAGAGATCGGTGTTTAAGTTCGTGTTCGCCGCGCTCGCGACATTTTTAGTTATATATACATACATAATACAGCTCTCGCACACATCTCTCTCTCTCTTTCTTTCTACTGCATATCGCTCACATCTTCCACGTCGACGTCGCAGGATAATTCGTCCTCCAACTTTTCCATCTCTCTCGTAAACTTTTCCTCCTCGAACGCGCCTTCGATGAGTCTCACCGTCGTCTCGCAAAAGTACATCTCGTCGCCGCCTACGCCTGCACCTAGATTAGTATTGTTATTGTTATTGTTATTATTATTATTATTATTACTAAAAGGCGACGATTTCGTGTCCATCCTCAACGTTTCGATGTTTAAACCGCAGTTGGATAAAGTCTCCGTGATTCGCGCGGTTATGCCCGGAAAATTCGTCGCTCGGATGATTAACTTCTTGTACCCTCGCGCTCTCGATTGCTCCTCGTTCTGCCTCGTTTCCGGAGGTACCTCGCGAACGTCGAAGGTAAAATTATCGATTCTCGTATCCAAGGCGTCTTGTAACCGCTTCTTCGTCTCGCACTCGGTTCCCGCGGATGTCGTCGCCTCTCCTTCCTCTTCCTCCTCTTCTTCTTCTAAAACGCTGCTTCTGATTTTATGATGATCCGCGTGCGTTTTCACGTTCGTTCGTTTCCTCGGTTGTTTCCGCGTTCTGTTTTCAAAGAAGGACACCAATGCGGTGATTGTAAAATCCGGACCGAGTCTCGCCAATCGACTGCTCTCCACGTCCGCGCGGATGTTCAGCATCGCGCGGGAGAATTGTCCGTAAATTCCCGGTCGGTCCAAACCGTATCCGGTGACCACGAACGAGCGTTTGTTGTTGTTCGTGTTGTCGTTCGAGGAGGAGGAAAAGGAGGAGAAGGAGAGCGGAAAATTGAACGCGACGTCCTTCTTCTTCATCTCCTTCGTCTTCGTCTTTGTCTTCTTCATCAAACTCTCGGAGGGAAAAAGAGGGATGATTGGAATAATCGATTCGTCCGCTCCGATTCGCCGCCGGGGTGGTCGTAACGGTGACGACGATGATGATTCGAGAGGAGGAAACGAAGACGAAGAAGAAACGAAGAAACCGCGCGAGAACAACAACGACGAGAAAGAAGAACAACGAGACAAAGCAGCAGTCGCCGAAGAAGCTCTCATCGTCCTCGTCGTCATCTCTTTATACTAATCGGTCTCTTCTTGTTGCGCGTCGATGCATTTTCGTCCAGAGAGATTTTTGGCGGTTTTTTTGTTTAGGGTCTTCAACCCTAATACGTGTGCATGTCTTTCCTCCTTTCTTTTTCTCGGGAGAATATCTTTCTTTCGTTTCTCGTCAGATGTTCTATAAAGTATAGTGCGCGTACAGCAGTCACGCAAAGGGAGAGAGTTTTCAGAGAGAAACCGACACACACACACACAAACAGAGAGAGAGAGAGAGAGGTGTGTGTGTGTGTGTTTGTGAGAAAATAAGATGCGCGTTTTCGTCGCTTCTTTTTCTTCTCCTTCGCGGTGGTGTTCTCTGTTCAAAGGATCGACATCATCATCAAAATCATCATCTTCATCGTCCGGAAGAAGAAACGAACGAGGCGCGACGATCCAAAAGCGAGGAGGCGCGAGAACGTCCGCATCGTCTCTTTCCTCTGAGAACCACTCGCGAGGAAAACCGAACAAATCTGAACCGTATAAGTTCATGGGGCGGACGGTCAAAGAGAAGCACGTGTTTGATTCTCAAATGGCGAACGAATTAGCCTTGGAAGTCGTCAGCGAGGAAACCGGAGTGGAGAAAGAAGAGTTAAAGAAGACGTTGCAAAATTTGCAAAGTTTGTTGCCGGAACTCTCATCGTCGTCTTTATCGAGTAACGCGGACGCGTATCGAGCGTCGCTGGATATAAAATTGGTCGCCAGAAACGCGATTCAGATTAAATCCGTGTTTCGAGAGTTGCGGTCGAACGTGTCTGAGATGATCGCGAAGGATTTACGGTTGGCGTTGGATCCGAGAGCGAGCGAAAGGTGCGAAAAGGCGTTGGAGGTTTTGACCGGTAGAGGCGAGATGACGAGAGAAGAGGCGGAAAACTTGGTATTTGCGACGCACAGGTATTGCGCGGATAAGAAGAAAATGCTGGCGTTCTGCGAGGAGGAGACGGTGTTGGAGGTGTGCGAGAACGTGAGGAGAATACGTTCGGCGGTTGGTGGAGAGGCGTTCTTAGCGCACAAAGTGTGCGAAAAAGGTGACGCGGCGGCAAATATGCTCTTTGAATCCGAGAAAAACGAAGCGGCGTGCAATGCAGCGAAAGCTTTGGTCGAGAGAATGCCGAAAGATTGCAACGTGGCGTTGATGGTGTCGGACTTTCCGAATTTGTTACTCATGGATATCGATCGGTTGTTTTTCGATTTGACGAACGCGTTCAAATCGACGCCGCCGGAAGAGACGTTGCGAAGAGATCCTAGCGTTTCATTCAGGGTGCGTTCGTTTAATAATTCGTACGAGGATGATGGATTTTCCGAAGACGATCGCATCTGATTCTTCGTTTTCGTTGTCGTCGTTGTCGTCGATTCGCGTTCGGCAACTACTTGTGGTCTCAAAACTAATTTCTCTCTCCCTCACTCTCTCTCTCTCTCTGCTCTACTCTCTTCTTCTTCATGATGGATGCGTATAAAAAGTTTGAGAAGAACTCGAATCGCTTTCGGAATCTGCGCTGACGAAGAAATACAATCATCTCTTTCATTCTTAATATATACGCGTTATATATATAGTTTGAAAATAACAGCGCAAAGTCCCAAGCACTCGGGCCGGCGGCGAATACAATGCAAGCCGAGGAAGACAATTTTGGGCTGATGCGCGAGTTGCCGAACAGTCGCCGCGATATCTTGGCTGGCGCGTTCGCGGCGTTTCTTTTTGGCGGCAACTTATCGCTCACAACACCGCAACAGTTTGCGTACGCGTATTCCGAGGAATACGAAAAAGACACCTTAGATTTGCTCGCGAAGACCAAGGCGTTTATCGCCAAGCAAAACTATTACGAGGACGTGTACGAGTCGTACGCGAAGTGGAACACGAAATACAGCGTTCCTGGCGCGGTGGATACGAAGAGATTTGGCAGGAGTTTTCTTTTAACGACAAAGATTTTCAGCTTGGTGAAAGGCGGAAACATCGAGGGCTTGGAACAAAAAGCGAACGAGTGGGTGAACGTCGCCTCCGCCTTAACCGACGGAACGTTAAGCGGCAAAGAGGCGAGAGATACCTATGGAAATTTGGTCTGGGCAAATAACGATAAGTCTGATCCGAAGAACAGAATCGGTCTGTGCGCGTTTGGCGAAACCGCGGGAACGAAGTTCTTCAATATTAACTGCGATGGATTTTAGTTCGTTTGTATGTAATGTTGTACAAATAGTATTCAAAATGAAAAACGTCCGCTATCGCGAATCTGGCACCACTGCATCTCTCGGTCGAACGACTTGTCCAAACAAACCGGCGACTTCCGGTATGTTAAGCCCGCCCAAATCATCCTGCGCTCGACTCGCCAATCGCGCGCTCAATTTGCTCGCAAACTTTGAGGACATGTTTTGAATACCCGGCGCGGCTTCTGGAATCAAACTCATCAACGCCTCGATTTCGTTCGGCGCGAGCATTCTTAAATTGTTGATCTCCGCCTGCGGTAACTGTCTCGTCTCGGCGGCTCTTTCGATTGCTTTACCGAGAGACGGGACGCCAAATAACTCTAAAATAGATCTCAACAACGCCAAATTTCTCTTATCGTCCATCGTGAGCGTGATTTTTTCTTGATTATTCGCCGCTAAAACGGAGAGAAGGAACGGCAAGTTTAAGCCGGGGATTAAAATCGCTCCCGATAACAAGGACGAGGCGGCGATGACTGGCGATAACGTCGCCAACGCTCTCCACGTAGCCGTCGCGGATTGCCTCGATAACGAATCGGCAGCGCGAACGGCTTCGTCTACGACTAATTCTTGCAAATAGTTTCCATTCTCGTTGAACAAAAGTCTGACGACGTCTTTCGTCGCCGGGTCGATGTTCGCGCCAGTCATCGAGGCGTTCATTTCCGCGGTACCCATGCTATTGGTAAACTGCGAAAACCCGGACGAAATCGAACGAACTCTCGAAACCCGTAATCGGTCTGATCCCCCGTAAATGAACGATTTCAACGCTTTCCTCATTCTCGGTGAATCGTCCGATAATAATCGCCTGGCAATGTACGGAAAACACTGATCGACGATGGCGTAGTTCTCATCCGTGCTCAATCCTAAACCTTCGAGCGTCCCGAACGCTCTCAAAATCAGAACGAAATACGGGGGCAGCTGCAGCGGGTACTCTTTCGATAAAGCCTCTAACTTGTTCGATAACTCGCCGACTCTCGAGCTTTGCTGCTCTTGTAATGACGCGATTTTCGTCGTCGCGCCGCCTCCCGATCCGTATAAAGTTTCCAGCATCTCCGCGAGAACCGGGACGACGATGTTTTTGTTCTCCTCGGAATCCGCCAACGCTCGCGGGATGAAGCCTAAATTTACCAAATCATCGAGCGTTTTTGAGTACTCTTTCGCGGACAAGTGCGCTATGTACTCTACGAACGCGATGCGTTGTTCTTCGCCGATTTCTGTCATCATCCCGTAATCGAGAATGGCCAATCTTCCGTCTTCCATCAACATGAAGTTTCCGGGGTGCGGATCCGCGTGGAGAAAACCGGTTTCCAAGAACTGCACCATGTACGAGTTGAGCAAAGTTTCGACGAGTTTTTTTCGAACAGCTAACGACTTTTCCGAGTTATCCATTGCAATTTCCGTCAATTTCTGCCCTACCACCCACTCTTGACAGATTACTTGTCTATCGCTAATTTCGCGGAAGACGTGCGGGACTTTAATAGCGCCTCGAACGACGGAGATTGAGTTCATATCCTTTTCAAATCGAGACGCGTTTCGTCCTTCAATTTCGTAATCTAATTCTTCCAAAAACCGTTCCGCGGCGACGTCGAGAACTGGGATGAATCCCTCGCACCCGTTGACTAAATCAAAAGTTTGTTCCGTTTTCGGGATTGAGGAGAAAATGTCCAGGAAGGATCGAATGACGAACAAATCAATGCTCACGGCTTCTAATATGTCCGGTCGTTGCACTTTAACCGCCACAGTTCGTCCGTATTCCTCGGTTTCCTCTCCTGATTTTTTCAACGCGCCTTTTTTCAGCGTCGCTTTATACACTTGCCCAATGCTCGCCGCGGCGACGGGTTTATCGAAGCACGAGACATCCTCGAAAACGTCTTCCAACCGAACGTTTTCGCCAATCGTCTTCTGAATCAATTTTCTCGCATCTTCCGAAGGAAACGCTTCCACTTGATCTAACAACGTCTGGAATTCTTCCAAATACGCCGGTGGCAACAAATCTGGTCGAATCGCCACCGCTTGGCCAACCTTGACGAACGCCGCGCCTTGCCTCGCGATCAACTCTTTCAACGCTTTCGCCCGAATAGGCGCGTTCTGTTCCACCGTATTCGACGTCACGTCCCCAACCAACGCAGTCGCCCACGTCAACACTTCCGTCAACAACCCCGCCGACCGCTTCATCACCGCAATCGGCCGTCTCGCCCAATATTTTGCAATCTTCTCGCTGTCGTACGCTTTCGGCAAATCGTCTTCGTCCAACGCCCCTCGCTTAAACACCCACCGCGCGACGGCGACGGAGAACGATCCCGACGCGAACGCGGCAAACGCGCCGGCTAAAACTGGGTGCCTCTCTGCGATTGTTTCCATCGAATGCATCATCAAAGGGTCCAGGGATTGTTCAAAATTTTCCAAAGCTTTTACAGCGGAGGCGAGTTGATTGTGAACAAAAATCGACGTGTCCTCGACCGAAGACGAAGGAAACGTCAAGTTCTTCTCCGTGACGCCGCTCATCTCCGCGACTTTCCCAGAGATGCGTTCAATCGTTTCTCTGATCTCACTTTTCACTTTTTCCACGTCAAAATCATCGATAGTCATCGTCCCGTTCGTCGTCGTCGTCGCTTTTCGCGACTTTGACATCTTTTCCTCGCGACGTCGACAGCCAGAACGACTAATCATCTTTCCCCGCATCATCGTCGAGAGGTTGCCGACGCTTTGTTTTTGCGTCGCCGTCGTCATCACGGAAGAAGCAGAAGAAGACAAAGAAGAAGAAGATAACATCGCACCGTATTCGTTCGGAGTATTCTTATCTTGGGAATAACAGACAGAGTTCTGTGTTTCGAACAGTTTTTGTGTCGCACTCTCCTTATATCTCTCGAATGTCGTTCTCGTGCGCTTTTTTTACTGACTTTTCGTGGTCAGACGAGAGTGGTTGCTCTTTTTTTTTGTTTTTTTTGTTTTTTTTTGGCGGGAGGGAATCTATGGCAGTCAATTAAAATCCCTTTTTATTAAATTCTTTGGAGAAAAAAACAAAAAAAGACAGACCTTTTTACCTTTTTTCTCATCAGACGAGACAAAAAAAGACATTACCTACTTGATGAACTGAAGCGCATAAATGCGCGTAAATAATGTCTCTTCTCTGTTAAAACGAACTACGAGAGATGAAGGTTCTCGCTTTTCATCCTCATCTTTTTTGTCCTCCTTTCGGCGAAGTTTTGGCGTCGTCGCTTCTTTAGCGGGGCGAAATTGGTCCTCTTCTTCCCGTGGGAAAATTAATGGTGGCGCTGCGAAGTCTTGGAGAACGAGCGATGGAAGAAGAACGACCGCCGCGAGGACTGCTGCTTCGAGTTCTTCTCACTCGACGAACGCGTCGTCGTCGTTCACATCGTCGTCGTCGTCCCAGTCGTCGTGGCTTTTACCGATCGTTGGAACAGTCGGGTTAACCTTTGGGTGCGTGACGCTCGGCGTGGAGTATCAAAAAAGGACCGAGAAAGCATCGAGAGAAGCCTTGGGAGAAGGAGGAGGAGAGACGCCAATCGAGGCCGCGCCGACATCGACGACGACGACACCGGCGAAAAATAAAGAAAAGAAGAAAGAGAAGAAAGAAGGCAGCTCTTCGTCGTCCTCGAACGGAGGGGTGAAATCCGAAGCTGATTTATTGTTTAATTTACACAACAAAGCGAGAACCGTGTTCGTAACCGGGACCATAGACGACCGGTTGTCGCACCGAGTGGTGGCGCAGCTCGTGCATTTGAACAACGAGAATGCAAAGTTACCGATCGTGATGGTCATTAATTCAGGTGGGGGTGTCGTGACGAGCGGGTACGCGATATTAGATACCATGAAAGCGCTGGATGCGCCGGTAGTAACGTACGCGGTTGGGCACGCGGAGTCGATGGCGGCGATACTGTTAGCGGCTGGGGAAAAAGGAAGAAGATTTTGTGCCCCAAACGCTCGGATTATGATTCATCAGCCGCATCATTCGATGAGCGGAATGACGAGTGACATATTAATTAAAGCGACAAAAGCGGAGGAGACGAGAAATGCTTTGACCATGTCGTTGGTGGAGACGACGGGGCGCACGTTTGAGGAGGTAGAGAAGGCTTTAGATAGGAACACGTATCTGTTCGCGGAGAGCGCGAAACAGTTCGGCATCGTAGATCGAGTGTGCGTGAATTGGAAAGATTTGACGACTGAGGAAGAGAAGGAAGCGACAACAGTTAAAAAAAACGGAGAAGAAGAGAAAGAGAAGAGTGTAGCAACCGTTACTTCCTCGCGCGTGAGCGGAGGGAGAGGAATAGGACAACAACAAGAACAACAAAAGAAAGTAGACGAGACGAAGAAGAAGACAGACGCGACGACGACGGAGACAAAAAAAAAATAGAAATTGTTATAGTGAATAGGGGTGTTTTTAACTATGTATTACCTACTGTAGGTACACGGGCTACTTACTACTTAGTATGCATCGCCATCCATTGCTCTTTGGACATTTCGCGCAACATCCCGCTCGAACACTCTCTTCCGATGGTGGAGAAATTTCCATTATAAGCGTGTCCTGGGTACACGACGCAATTCTTATCTAATAATTGTCTACACTTCTTCATGCTCTCGTACATTTTCTCCGCGCTCCCATCTGGCATGTCCAACCTACCGCACGACCCGGGAAATATCGTGTCTCCGCTCAACACGATTCCTTGACCTTTCCCCGTCCCGGACGCCACGTCCCCGCTAAATACCAAAACTGCACTTCCCGGAGAATGACCCGGCGTGTGCATCCACCGCATCTTCTTCCTCCCAATCATCTGCGTTGAGTTATCTTCGTACATCTGCACCCTCGTATCTTTAATCGTCGGATTATCGCTCAGAATCCTTTCGGCGTCGTGGACCGGCACGTGCGCCAAAAAGTTCGCCTCCTTCTCAAACTTTTCCAATATCGTCGCTAATCCGGGTACTTTAATCCCCAACGCGTTGAACGGGCTCGGCGGCGTCCCGCCAACGTGATCGAAGTGATAATGCGTCGCCACCGCCCCGATGAGTTTCATCTTCTCGTTCTCTACGTACTCTACGATGCCTTCTACGTCCCAGCACGCGTCCACCACCACGCACTCTCTCGTCTTCGCGTCGCCGACTAAATATATAAAGTTCTGCATCTGTTTCGCCGCTTGAAACACTTGCATCTCCACCATCGCGCTCATCTTCCCGCTCGCTTTCACGCACACGTCTTTCCCCGGCGTTAACTGTCGAAAGTAAAACCCGTTCTCCGACAACGCCTCTTCCACCAGCTCTACGCGTTCCAGCAAACGGTGCAACGTCGCTTTCTCGTTCGTTTTCGTCCTCGCGATTTCGTATTGCACCTTCGCCTCCACGAACGATTTCTCCTCGAACAAACACTCCGCGAGGCGAAAATAACCTTTCTCCCACTCTGGTCTCAGGTGAATCGCGTTTTTCGCGCGGAGCTTTGCCATCGGCATTTTCGCGAGTTTCAACTCCACGAGGGAAAGATTCGATTCGATGGCACCTTTCTCCGCGTTCGTATTCGCGAACGCTAACGCGCACTGGTACTTTTCCAAGGCTAAGGAGAGGTTGTGAGACGCGAGCGCCGCCGCGCCTTCGGCTTTGAGCGCGTCCATCTTTTTTTCTTATTTAAGTGTAAGTGCGTGGGAACAATGAAGAGACAGGGTGAGTTTAATTGAAACGCTTTTCCTTCCGATACAATATACAACTACGCGCTCTACTACGTACGCGCGATCTAAAAATGCTGGCTTATATTTCCTAAAACAACTGTTATATCATCATTTCTTCTTCTTGTTGGAGCTGCGAGTGGTCACCGCCGACGCCAGTGTGAGCTTTTTCGGGCTCTTTTGTTGAAACGATTTCTTCGTCGTCGTCGGCGGCGTCTTCTTCTTCTTCTTCTCGGCGGTTGGAGAAGAGGAGGCGTTGGCCGCTTTCTTTTTCGTCTGGTGGTTCTTTTTTGATTTGATGACAAGTGCTGTTATGACTTGTTTCATCTTTTTCTGTTTCTTGCGCTCCGCTTTGTCTTTCTTCGCTTGCATCTTCTCTCGCTTGGTCTTCTTGAACTCGCTTCGTTTGAACTTGTTTAAGTTATCGTTGACGCTATTTTTTGCGTTAGCGAGAAAGCTGTGTTCGGCGGACCAAGGACCGGTTCTATGCGACGTGATGGCACCTTTCCGTGAATGCATGCCCCCAGACTCTTCCCACATGCCGTTGAGCTCTGCTGCGGTTGGTTTTTTGTACGTGTTCGGTTTCGCTCGCTTCTCGCCTTTCAATCGAATCAACTCAGGTCCAGGGCGTTTGAAAGTGAACTTTTTGCCGCCTCGCATGACGTGCACGGTGTTAGCATTTTGCGGAGGTTTGAACGCGTTTGCTATTTCCTCTAAAAACTCTAACCCGTTCTTCGAAGACATGCTTCGTAAACACTTTTCGAACAACTGCTTCACTTCTTTGAACCGATACGCCGAGGCGGTGATGTTCCTGCTCCTTTCCTGCGGGTCTTCGCAAATGATAAACGGTCGAGGTCCAAACGGATTCGGCGCGACATCGACGGAACCGACCGAACAGGTTCCCGTCGGACGCGAGGCTGCAATAGCGGTGGTTTCGTAATCGTGAGTGACCCCAAACCGTCGGAAGAAACCTAAGAGCAAATCTCCCAACCCGTCCTTCTTATCGCGCATAGCCGGCGTGCATTGTTTCAAATGCGAAACGACCAAGGATATCAAAAGGTACCCACCGCACCCGCCCGTGGCGGCGTTGTTCAGCTTATGAATTTGTAACAATCGCTTTAAAACCAAAACGAGCGGTTTCAACGCGGGAAACTCGCCCACTTGTTCCCGGATCCACTGCGCAGCGGCTAATCCGTTGCTCACGCCAATCGCTAAATCGAGTTTGATGTGCGTCTTTGTCTCCGCGTGGTAGGCGTCTAATTTCGCAATCGGAACTTTTGCCGACGATATGATTTCTGCGCGTTTACACACGCCTTTATTTCGCAAAGTCTTCGCAATAGTCCGCAAATGCTGCACCAATAATTGCTTCTCGCTTCTCGTGAATCCACCGCCGCCACCTTTCACCGATTGCGGCCCGACGCCTAAAATGACTAAATCTACGTCCGCATCTTTCAGCGCCAAACCAGTGGCTCCGGAACCAAATCTGTGGACCTGTGCTTTTGAAAACGAGTATTTCTGTATAGTTTCTCGAACCGTTTGTTCTATCTCGTCCCTAGCCGACGTTTCGGCTTCGTTTTGAACGTTTTCCGAAGCGAATCGCTCGATGTCGTCGTGTAATGGGCATCTCCTGATCATCGCTTTTTGTTCTTCGCCGTTCCCGATTCCGCCGCCGAAAAACTTTGCAAACAACGCTTTCTGTCCATCCTTCCCATCCTCATCGTAATCCGACTCGGACTCCGAGCTGTCCGGATCGTTCGGATCGACTAATCCGAGTTTCCTCTTCTTTGGATTCAAATTCGAACCTTCCGCCGGCGATCGACCGTTGCTCAGAACCGAACTCGGCCGTTCGTCCAGCTCTTTCATGGATAAGGAAATTTCGTCCTCTTCCTCGTCGTCTGAGAAACCTCGCAAATTATATTCTAGGTTTACATCGTCAGAGGAGGATGACATCGATACCGAAACGTCCGAGGAGAAGTCCTCCGACTCTTCCTCGTCCTCTTCCTCGTAGTCGTCGTCGTCTTCTTCATCTTCGTCTTCTTCCTCCTCCTCCTTCTTCTTCTCCTCCTCCTCCTCCTCGCTTTCTTCTTCCACTTCTGGCTTCCCTAAATCCAGCACTTTCTCCACCGCGTCCGTGTACCCGACGTAACTCGGCAGCTTCCCTAAATCCCCGCCCATTTGTTCGTACCATTCTCTCGCCTCGCAAAACTCCACGAAACTTTTACTCAGAGCGTTCGGAAACTTAAACGTCTGTTTCCTGCTCGTGTGCCAGGACGGGTATATCCCTGGGTTTCGTCCACGAACGACCGCGTAGAAGGTTGGTGGTTTCACCGAGGAAGGCGGCGGCGGTGGAGGTTTCCCGGGAGGTGGTTTCGGTGGTTTCGGTTGTTCGCCACGCGTCGGGGGTTGAGGATTCATTTCTCTCTCGGCCGCCAAAAGGAGTCGAGGAACGTTTCTCAAATCCAATTTTGCATCATCGTGTTTTTACTCCAAACAAAGAGAGAGAAAGAGAGAGGAACAAAGAGCGAGGAATACGATCGCGCCGAAATTTAACAATTGGGGCTTTTGTAAGCAGCGATGTGACCCGCGCGTGTGCGTATATATCGCGCGCAGGCAAAATTTGCCCAAATTTTTGTGGAGAAGAAGAGAAGAGAAGGAGGAGGCAAAACTTTAGTAAGAGTATATTTTTAGGCGCGTCGCTCTTATTACACGAGTTTTGTATCTCTCTCTCTGTTTCACTCTCTCTGTGTGAATGTATGTTTTACTACGAAGGTGCATGTAAAGTGCCATGTTCGTATCGCCAACCGTCTGGGAGAGGACAGTTATTGTCGAGGAGGTATTGTACACATTCGGTTTGGTTGTTCTCGTGCGCGTAGCGTACGGCGCAAGAGTCCCAAGGCGCTTTGGCGGTTTCGTGTAAGTACTTCAAACAGTCCAAGTGGCCGTTCTTGGCCGCAACCTCACACGCCAATACGCTATATTGATCATATTTGCGCTCAACAAGGTATTCGAGTATGTGAAGATGACCCTTTTGAGCCGCCCATTCGGCAGTATGCGAATCCCATGGCGCTTTCGCTTCTTCGCGTAAGTATTTGAGGCACTCGAGATGTCCGTATCGGGCAGCGCATTTACACGTCCACTCATCAACAGGACACTCATTCGCCACGCAATACTTTACCATTTCCAGATTACCTTTTTTTGCGGCCGTTCTAATCGTCCATCTATCCCAGTGGCCCCACTTGCACTTTTTCTCCTCTCGCGCCCACTTGAGCAACTCGAGTTTATTCGTTAGAACAACTCGATTGCAGAAAGATATGTCCTTTTCCCAGTCACCCGGCCACAACGATCGATTCTCCCACGCAACTTCCAAAGTCGATATCGACGACATCTCGTTCACTTTAAACCCCTTCTTCAACTCCTCCTTGCGAGATGATCTCTTA
>Ga0255779_1000073_pt1 | contig 110695 bp, 99 predicted proteins | sample 011ome_21_FD_179977 | JGI IMG/M metagenome (GOLD analysis project Ga0255779, IMG submission 179977) | Coastal salt marsh microbial communities from the Groves Creek Marsh, Skidaway Island, Georgia - 011508AT metaG (version 2) | ecosystem: Environmental > Aquatic > Marine > Intertidal zone >... | reverse complement strand
AAGTGTGGCAACCTTAAGTCCTGCGTGTACGCTCATATTTGTGTCCTTTGATCTCGTTAACTGCGAGCAGCTTGCTGTCTTTTGACGAGAAGGAAGACCAGAAAATGTCTATATTTCAGAGAGTTGGCGTATTTTATGGCAAAGGCAGCACCATCAGGGGCGCCTTCCATTCCCTCGTCGATCTCCAGGCCGCCATCAATCGCTTCGTTGCCGAAACCAACAAAAATCACAGATCTTTCTCCTGGACCGCCGATCCAGATAAAATCATCGCCGCCCTCAAAAGAGGGCACCAAGCGTTAGAATCCTTCCACTAGAGAGGCCTTCAAATTGACCCGTTTCTTGCTAAAGAGAATGCTAACAATATTTTTAACGGCTTTCATAACTATGTCTGTCACCTCATCAATGGCTGAAGACCTCGTATACCAATTGCCTACTGGCACAATGCCAAGTTATGATTCTTATGACCGCGGTGTGGGCATTGCGAAAGTTAATGATTCTTATTCAAGGAGTACCGAGACACCCACAGGAGGCTGTTCTGGTGATTACCCCAAACATATAAACGCGAGGTGTTATCGACAAGACATCTGTTCAAAACGTAAAAAAGATAGTTATAGCTTTGATGGAACCTCAAGGTGTAATAGGAACAAAGCGGTTTCCCAAGGTACACCAAGCTCTTACGTAACGCCCAGCAAAGGCGAGTCGTTGTCGTGTCCTTCAGGCTATGGGTTGAATGGTTTACTTTGTTACGGTGGTTGCAAACCAGGTTATTCCATAAATGGTTTAAGCTGTTCCAATGATAGAAATGGCCAATGCAAAAGTAATAGAGAAGTCAGTGGTGGGCTCTGTTATGTAAAGTGCAGAGAAGGCTACCATGGTGACGGGGTAACTTGTTACGCAAATAATAAAAACCTTTGTACTGGTGGTAAAGTATTGCGCGATGGTCTGTGTTATAAAGAGTGCCGATCTGGGTATGATCGTTTTGGTGCCACTTGTACAAATACGGCTGCCTTAAATCAGTACACAAAAGACGCGGCTGCTGGCTTTTCCCTTGTAGCTGCTGAACCTTCGGTGAAAATATCCAAATGTGCCTCTACTAGTTCCGCTACTTCAATTGGATATTGTGAGCAGGCGACCCTCAATGTTCAAGCGTGCGGAAGTATGTTCGGCAACTCAAGCTGTTTTGGCCCCGGCAATCTTGTATTGAAAGTTGCTGGCTCAACTGGGCTCACGACTTATCTATCTGCAGAGAGTGGAGAAGCAAGTGCCACTGTTGAAGCAAACCAGACATTAACAATTGGCTTCTTCGGCGCTAAACCGATAACGGTCGGTGTTCAATGTCAATTTACAAAGGGCGGCGCTACATCATTTAGCCATACTTTTGGGGCAAGCATGGGAACACCACCAATTCCATCACTAGCGGCATCTGACGCCCTTAAAAAAATAAAATCACAGAAGTCTTCTTCATCAAGCGCTAAGGCATCCCCGGCTCCAAAGGTGGATAGCAAATTAATGCAAATATTAAAGTCCGTACCGGTGCCATGTGGAATTATTATGCCAAATCCGAAACTGTTTTCAGGTGTTCCATCAATAAGCCTTTATGACGTAGGCACGACACTTACCCTTAGTGCGGAAAACTGGAATATTGACCGCGGGTTTGCTTCTGTTGAAATTGTTATTTCAGCTGGCGTGGTAGCAACTGTTGGTGGTGATACTGTTGAAGTTACTGGTCTGGGCCGAACATTTAAGACGAAGGTTCCAGGCTTTGGCTTTCAGAAAGATCTGACTAAACTAATATCCAAGCCAATGGGGATATCCTACTGATTGGTCCAAAATATTTTAATCAGTACCCGCTTAAAATATTTGGGGCTGTCCCTTAATCTTTAATAACCGCGTAGTGGGTTACTCCTGTAATTAGAATTTGCATCGACAGATAAGCCCTGTGATCGGCCGCGCGCCTGCCTGCGAAACTATTGCCGCAAACAAATAGTAGTCTTTTTTCGGGGAATTTTTTTCTCTCATTGCCGTATCATGTGGCTACGTCAGTGCTTCCTAGGCTGGCCACGTCACAGCTTCCCAGGGCATTTTTTTCCAGTTTCGAATATTAACTGCCTGGAGTTTCGTATGGCGCCTGGGAGGGTAAATCCGCGACATCGGACGGGTAAATATCTGGGCCACGGATACCATGAATTAATGGGCCTATCCGCAAGCGATATGGCCTGATCGATTGTGTTATAATATAACAATAACCTATTTGGCATTAGAACACCCTCACATGGCAATTTTTATCAATCACGCACTAACGCCGAAGCAGAATGCCTTTGCCGTTCAGTACGTCGCAACGGGGAACGCATCTGAGGCGTACCGGCGCGCCTACAACGCCACAAACATGAAGCGCGACACAGTCCACTCACGCGCTAGCGAACTTTTAAAACACGGTGGGATTGCGGCTAGGGTTACCCAGTTAAAGGCCGACTTAGCGACTGATAATGAGGTCACGTTTGGCGAGGTTGCAGCTGCCTTACGTGCATCTATCAAGGCTGCGATGGAGGCTGGTCAGTATAGCGCGGCGGTCTCAGCCTGCATGGGGCTGGCGAAGCTAGGTGGGTTACTTGTCGAAAAGCGGCGAGTGTCGGTCGACGATTCCGGTCAGTCGTACCTCGATGCGGTGACTGCTTTGGCCAACGCGCCAAGGACGAAACAATGATCTGACTTTCGTTCCCGTGGCTACCAGGTGGCTACCAGACAAGAAGAAGGGGTTAGCGAAAAACCGCTAACCCCTTGAAAACCTTGGTGGGAGATGACAGGCTCGAACTGTCGACCCGCTGATTAAGAGAGCGTGAAAGCTGCGCTTTAATCCCAAACAATATCAAAGGTTTAGCGTTTAAACCACTTGATCAAAAGACAAAGATTTTTACATAGGGGATTTGTAACCCTGACAAGGGAATAATTTGCAGGAATATTTTGGCAGCGGCCGTCCCTATTCAGTGGGTCACGCAAACCGTCATGAATTGCCGAGCGGCGGGACGACGTGGACGTCGCGCGTCTCAAAATTAACGTAGGCCGTGCGCACGCCCAAAAGTTTTTGTAGCGGCGATCGCGGGCGGTGAATTCTTGCCGCAACCTTTCGCCCAGGGTTGACGCGGCTTGCGTCCTGCTTGCTATCGAGCAACAGGATCTCGCCGTCGTCGTTATACGCAACGCAATCAACCGGACCCTGTGCGGCCAGCGGGCGGCACACATAATAGCCCTGCCGCAGCAACCACTCGGTCAGGATCGTTTCGCAGATCTGACCTTGCTGCTGGCGGAAGTCAGGCAGCGTAGACCCCAGAACGGATCCTCTCGGCGATGCGGTCAGCGCGCTTGCCTACCTGGGCCGCCCATCTCGACGACAGCGCCTCCTCGGCGGCGCCCTCGAAATCCTCTCGCGCCAGACTGGCGATCATCATCTTGAATTTAGCTAAGTTTCCCGGCCCCATATTGAAGCACATCTCGATCATTGCCTCGCGGCGGACCTGATCGAGCACGTGCCACGTGTCACGTAGCACGTCCCTCGTCATTGCTTCGAAGCGAACCAGGTCGTTCTCGAGGAGCAGCAGCTCCTCCTCCTCCTCGGTGACGCCGGCACTGTCTAACGTCAGCGCCTATGTGACAAGTTAGCCTACTTGCCTAAGCGAGGATTTCTGGCTCATCGTATTTACCGAAGGGAACGAAGATGAGGCAGAAATTGTTGGCGATCTCGCTTTCAGACCGCCAATTGGCGCCCCTCGGCAGGGCAGCTGAGCGGTCCTGCTTGAAGACGGAGCGGCTGTTGAGATGACGTTCGAGTTTAAAATGATTGTGGATCGAGGCATGGACGGACGCGAATTTTTGCAGGGTCTTTACGTCCCTGAATTTCGACATCACACCCTCCCGTCTTGGGAACGGCTGGTGTGAATTTTCAGCCCGGTTGTTGAGCCAGCGTCCGCATTCCTGGTCAGCGGCGTTTCCGATCACATTCATCGCTGCGCGGTATGATCGAAGGCGGTCTGTCACAAACATCTTCGGCTGGCCATAGCGCTTCATCGCACGCTTCAAAAACGCCAGCGCCGCCGCGCGGTCCCGCCGTTTCGTCGCGAAAACTTCCAGTACCTCGCCTTCGTGATCAACGGCACGCTAGAGATAGTGCGTCTTCCCGTTGACCTTCACGAAAACCTCGTCCAAGTGCCAGCGCCAGTTCGAATATGATCGATGATGAACCCGTCGCCTGCGGATCTCGGCAGCAAACAGCGGACCGAACCGGTTCCACCAGAGCCGCACGGTTTCGTGGCAGATATCGATGCCGCGCTCAAACAAGATGTCTTCGACCTGGCGCAGCGAAAGCGGGTAACGAATGTACATCATCACCGTCAGGCGAATGATCTCGGGTGAACTATTGAAATAGCGGAAAGGATTTTTCATTCGCAGAGGCTACGTGCGGCGACTGTCAGCCTCAAGCCGTTTTGCTCTGACACTGCCTTGTAATCTGTTCAACTGTAAAACGTTTCCTTGGCATCTCTGCTCCCTTCAAGATGGATCCAGAGGCCAAATATCTAACTCAGCAAATGGATCCGGTTAAGGGGGGCAGGTCAAACCGGCTCATGAAAAAAGGGGCCACATCAACGAATGCGGCCCCTTTGTTCCTAGTTACTTCTTTAGTGACTTTCGACCACGGCAAGTACTACCCGGCGGCTACTTCTTCGTGCCATAGATAGGGTGCACGTAAGCAGCAATTACGTCAGTAACCAAAGCAGCGGGCTCAAAAGTTTTTAAGGGCCCTTCACAACCTGCGGGATATTTGAACAACGTGCAGCTTGCATCGGCGATGGCAAATCCCAGGGAGAACAACTCAGCCGCCGTACGCGTTATAGCGTAAGGATCATTGGCAACGGGGGGCGGCTCGGCACCCTTTTTTGACGTGGCGGTTTTACCTAAGCCAGCCAACGTCCATAGTCTTTTTCTGAGTTCTTTTACTGGCCCAGATTTGAACATTCTATGCAAGTCTGCAAGCGTTCTGGGCGACAGCACGGATTTCCCTGCTTTCGCTGCATCAGCGGTTTTTACGAGGTTTTTTATCAAGGGAACAAATGCTTTATCGCCAATTATTGTCATCGCATCGAGAGGCTTAAAGCCGCCTTTAACCAGCCCCTTCATCATATCGAGGCTAGCGTCTAACGCTTTGACAGAGTCCACAGCCGCGCCACTGTTGAGTTTAATAGCCCTCGTCAACGCTTTGGTGTTTCTTGACGCCTTGGCTGCATCGGTAGCCCCATATGCCGCTACCCCCAACTGCGCAGCTGCAAGAACCTGATCTGCCGTCACGAACCCACAAGTCCATTTATTACGCGAGAAACCTGCGCCACATTTCATGTAGCCCGGAGGGGTTTGTCCCCAACACACAGGGCCCTCAGCTGCATAACCTTTGCGGCATTTCTTGTAGCAAAGGCCGTTCTGATTTTCCTCACCCTTTTTGCAGGTGGCGCCCGTCTGATAACACCTTGCACCATTACGATTCGGGTACTTCGCACTTCTTATGCTACATTTTTTGTAACAAAGGCCAGCGTCCATTTCCTCCGTACTTGCACATTGGTCTGCCAGAACCTGGGTGCACATGGTAGCGTGCCCCTTGTACCCATCGGGGCAGCGCTTATAGCAAAGACCATCTTCAAGGATACGGTCGCTACCACACAGCTCTTTATTATCTGCATAGCAGAAAAGACCGTCGGGGTGGAAACCAGCCCTGCACTCAGGGTAGCATAGAGCCCCTGATTTGTTCTTACCACTCGGACAGGAACCGTGTTTCGGACCCTCACAACCGGGCTGCGCCCTTACTGTTTGATCTTTCCAGCCGGACGGGCAATTTTGAAAGCACCCGCCAGCAATAATCTGGGTGCCGCTTGGACAGCCCAACGTCTCGGCTTTGCTGGGCGTTGGGTAAGAGCTTGGTGTACCTTGGGAAATCGCTTTGTTCCTATTACACCTTGAGGTTCCATCAAAGCTATAACTATCTTTTTTACGTTTTGAACAGATGTCTTGTCGATAACACCTCGCGCCTATATGTTTGGGGTAATCCCCACTGCAACTGCCGCTAACGTTACCTTTTTTTGTTCGAACTTGTTGTTCATCTATCCCGGGTGTGCCTACGCCGCGACCATATGAATCGTACTTCGGCATGACGCCTGGGCCACGATCCTTATTCAGGGCGACCGGGGCATGACCGACGCCACCATTGATAGATTTCTTGGTTTCCGGAATTGTTCCGACACCCCGACCGTAAGAATTTTTGTAATAATAGTCGGAAATGATCATATTGGCAGCGACGCCCGCCTTGGGCGGCCATCCAAAAATGCTGGCCACCAATAGGCCTAGCATCAAAATTAATAATTTAAATTTCATATTAAGTCTCCTCACCATGTCTCTAGAGTTTTCTCGACACGGAAGGAGCCGAAAACTGGCTTGTCGGAAGGAGCGGAAAGCGCTCCTGATCCGATAATACAGTTTCGTATGATGCAATCGCACAGCGGAATCGTCAACCCTGAATAATCTGGTTATTTGGAGCGTTTTTTGAGAGCGGATTGAGCCATCTTGCGCACCCAGGCTCGCTCAGCTGCTGAGGCGTGCTTGACCTGCTTCTGCTTAGCTGGCCGCTTGGCAGGTTTTTCAGGGAACCGCTTTTTGATGGCGTATTCCAGATCCTGCAGGGTTGCGTACTTGTGGTGCAGGGCATTCTGGCTGGTAACACGAGCGATGCCGTGTTCCTGCTCGTCTTCCATGTCCTTCTGGATCTGATCGATTTTGACTGTTTGAGCTCGACCTGCTGGCGTCGCTCCCAGCTGGTCCAGCCAGTCTTGTGTGGTCCGTATAATCTCCCTGATCCGCATATAGCTATTTAGCCATCCAAGCCCGCACCAGCAGATGAACAAATGCATATTAGTTCATCGAAGCTGGCTAACCTCATGATATTCAAGTGATTGTTTTTGTTCACTTTTAGGTCGTTTCCTGGCTCAGATGAACTTATCGTAAGCACAGTAGATTTGTTCATCTAGGGAGACAGCGATGGCTCGTGCGGCGGTACTCACAGAAGCTGAGATCAACAAGGTGCTCAAGATCATTGGGGTGGGTAGGAACAGGGAGCGCAATCGCATCGCCTTCCTGCTCAGCGCCTGGGCTGGCATGCGAGTGGGCGAGATCGCCGCGCTCAAGCTCAAGGATGTGCTGAACCCAGATCTCTCTGTGGTGCAACAGGTCAATCTGCGAGCCTCGCAGACCAAGGGTTCCAAGGGACGTACAGTCGTTTTAAACGACGAAATGCGCAAAGAGCTGTGTCGCTATCTCAAGACCAGGCGGCTTTCTGATCTCAGTGCTCCCGTGATTGCCTCACAGCGCACAGGCAAGCACTTCAGCAACACCACGCTGTGCATGCAGTTCTCCAGCTTCTACAAACAGGCTGGCATGCGGAACTCGTCGCATGCGGGCCGCAGGACCTTTGCCACCAAGCTCAACGCACAGGGTGTGGGGATGCGTACGATCCAGTTGCTCATGGGACATCAGCACATCGCAACCACAGCACTCTACTGCGATGTCACGGACGAACAGCTCTACAGGGCCGCAAACCTCGCCTGAGCTGTTAGAGAGCTAATACCCACGCTTTAGACGGCTAATCCCCAGCCCTTAGATTCGAACACCCATTTATCTGTCACATCGTGGGGATGATTGTGCCGTTCTTGTCCCTCACGTAATCCGCCAGAGCGGCTCGTTGCATCTGCGCTTCGTTGAGATGGTAGTAGGTCTCCTCAACCTGAGGCAGGCTGGTACCCGTCATCTGCGCCACCTCCTGAAGATGCAATCCACTCATCACACGCTGGGTGATCGCAAAGTGTCTGAAGCTGTAGGGCACGAGATGGGGCTTTCTCGCAGGATCGATATCCGCGATCGCCATGATGCGCTTGAAGTGCTTGTAGAGCGAGGAACGCGGGTAGCGTGTGCTTCCATCCACGCTGAAGATGATCCCAGTCTTGTGTCCTGAGATCTCGCGCCAGCGCTGATAGTACTCACCTTCCCTGTGCATGAAGGTGCGTTGCTTGCCTACCTTGGAGGTCGCGGCCAGCACATTCACGGTGGCAATGGTTTTGCCGTCAATCTCGCGCAGGCTCACATTGTCCCAGGTGAGCTGAGCTAGCTCCCCTGATCGCATGCCGCTGTTTGCCGCCACCAAAAAGTAGTGACGCACCAGCTGCCTGGCATAGAGTTCTTCTGGATCCACATCCTCACGCACGTATTCACGCATGGCTCTGACAAAGGCCATGTACTCATCCGCTTCAAAGGTCTCTCGCTTGACCCGTGCGGTATCCACTCGTGCCTTGGTGTATTTAGGCAGATAGAACTGACGGAACGAGCCCATCTTCTCTACGTCATAGAGATAGGCCATACAGGCGTTGATGGTGCTCATCTCGTTGCGGATCGTGGTATCCGCGGTCTTGCGCTGTGATCTGCGCCACTGCGGGTAGGCCAGCAACTGGTTCTCTTCCAGCTCACTCAGCTTGGTGTCTCTGCCAGCGGAATCTAAGAAATGGTTGAGATGAGTTTTGATCGTTTCCAAACGACCAGCCACAATACCCTGTTCGCTGGGATTATCCCTGACCTCTGTGGCCCTGTAACTGGTGTACGTCTCCACGGCCTCCTTGAGAGAGATGGAGTAGTACTTCACGCCCCGTTCAATATGCGCATGCAGTTCCAGATACAGCGCCTGTCCGCGTTCAATCGCGGTCTCTCTGATTTTGGTATGCAGGCTCTTCTGGACGTACTTATTTTCAGCAGTGAGCCACACGCGGAACTGCCAGTTCTCTCCGCGTCTAAAAACAACGGCCCCGTTCCTGTTCTCAAAAATAGGGACTTCGTCTTCCGCAAAAAACTGCTTCTTGGCCATCGCACTCCAGACCACAAAATCTGCCCCTGTGCACTATGCACAGCAGTAGTGCACGGATTGTCCAGGTCCTTGTCTAAGTGCTAATGCCAAAGCCCAGCGCAGTCAACGGCTTAGGTATTTTGTTAAAGTCTTGTCTAAGTCTGTGTATCGTTATTAATCAATGACTTAAGGCCATTATTTTACTCCCATTCGATCGTGCCCGGCGGCTTCGACGTGATGTCGTAGACCACGCGATTGATGCCCCGCACCTCGTTGATGATCCGGTTCGCGGCGCGACCGAGGAATTCCATATCGTAGTGATAGAAATCGGCCGTCATGCCGTCGGTGGATGTCACGGCGCGCAGCGCGCAGACGCTGTCATAGGTGCGGGCATCGCCCATCACGCCGACGGTCTGGACCGGCAGCAGGACCGCGAATGCCTGCCAGATCTTGTCGTAGAGACCGGCGTTGCGGATTTCCTCCAGATAGATCGCATCCGCCTTGCGCAGGATATCGAGCTTCTCGCGGGTGATATCCCCCGGCATACGGATCGCGAGGCCCGGCCCCGGGAACGGGTGGCGGCCGACGAAGCTCTCCGGCAGGCCAAGTTCGCGGCCGAGTTCGCGCACTTCGTCCTTGAACAGTTCGCGCAGCGGTTCGACCAGGGACATGTTCATCCGCTCCGGAAGACCGCCCACATTGTGGTGCGACTTGATCGTCACGCTCGGCCCGCCGTGGAACGACACGGATTCGATCACATCGGGATACAGCGTTCCCTGGGCGAGGAAGTCGGCGCCGCCGACATTCTTCGCTTCCTCGTCGAACACGTCGATGAAGGTTGCGCCGATGATCTTGCGCTTCTGTTCCGGGTCGCTGACGCCCGCGAGCTTGCCGAGAAAGAGATCGGTCGCGTCGCGGTGCACCAGCGAAATATTGTAGTGGTCGCGAAACAGGGTAACCACCTGCTCGGCCTCGCCCATCCGCATCATGCCGGTATCGACAAACACGCAGGTGAGCTGGTCGCCGATCGCCTCGTGCAGCAGAACGGCGACAACCGATGAATCGACGCCGCCCGACAGGCCGCAGATCACCCGGCCGGATCCCACCTGCTTGCGCACCTTGGCAATTTCCTGTTCGCGGAAGGCGGCCATGGTCCAGTCGCCCTGGCAACCGGCAACGCCGTGGGTGAAATTCCTGAGCAGTTCTGTCCCGTGCGGCGTGTGCACGACCTCGGGATGGAACTGCACGGCATAGAAACGGCGCTCGTCATTGGCGATCGCCGCGAAGGGCGCGCCGTCGCTGGTGCCGACGACCCGGAACCCTTCCGGCAGCCGGACGACCCGGTCGCCATGGCTCATCCACACCTGCTCCCTGGCGCCGACATGCCAGATTCCCTCGAAAATGCGGCAGTCCTCGGTGACGCTGAGCATCGCCCGGCCGAATTCCCGATGATCCGATGTCTGGACCTCGCCGCCGAGCTGCTCGACCATCGTCTGCTGGCCGTAACAAATCCCCAGCACCGGCACGCCAAACTCGAAAACCTCGGCGGGAGCCCGCGGGGTATCGATATCCAGCACCGAGGCCGGACCGCCCGACAGGATGATCGCCCGCGGCGAGAAGGCCGCCAGGCTTTCGCCCGTCACCTTGTTGAACGGATGTATTTCGCAATAAACGCCGCTTTCGCGAACCCGCCGCGCGATCAGCTGGGTCACCTGCGATCCGAAATCGATAATCAGAACGCGGTCGGACGTGATTTCGTTTTCAGCCACGCTCCGGATCACTCCGGCGGCCGGTAATTCGGCGCTTCCCGCATGATCGAGACGTCATGCACGTGGCCTTCGCGGAAACCGGCGGAGGTCGCCCGCCGGAACGTGCAGTTCCGCTGCATTTCGACGATGGTTCCGTTGCCGGTATAGCCCATCGACGCCCGCAGCCCGCCGATCAGCTGATGCAGCACAGCCCCCGCAGGCCCCTTGTAAGGCACCCTGCCCTCGATGCCCTCCGGGACGAGCTTGAGCGAGTCGTTCACTTCCTGCTGGAAGTAACGGTCGGCCGAGCCCTGCGCCATGGCGCCGAGCGAGCCCATGCCGCGATAGGATTTGTAGGAGCGGCCCTGATACAGGAATACCTCGCCCGGGCTTTCCTCGGTTCCCGCAAGCAGGGAGCCGACCATTACGCAATCGGCGCCGGCGGCGATCGCCTTCGCCAGATCGCCCGACAGGCGCACACCGCCATCTGCGATGCACGGCACATCCTGCGCGCGGCAGGCCTCCGCCGATTCCATGACGGCGCTGAATTGCGGGACGCCGACGCCGGTCACGGCGCGGGTCGTGCAGATCGACCCCGGTCCGATACCGATCTTGACCGAATCCGCCCCCGCATCGATCAGCGCCTTTGCGCCGTCCGGTGTCGCGATATTGCCGGCGATCACCTGCGTGCTGTTGGAAATGCGCTTGATGCGCCCCACCGTCTCCAGCACGCCCCGTGAATGCCCATGTGCGGTATCGACCACCACGACATCGGCCTCGGCATCGATCAGCGCTTCGGCGCGGGCGAAACCGTCTTCGCCGACACCGGTTGCCGCCGCGACCCGCAGGCGGCCCTTGTCATCCTTGGTCGCATCGGGATGAAGTTTCGCCTTTTCCATGTCCTTGACCGTGATCAGGCCGATGCACCGATAGGCATCGTCCACGACCAGCAGCTTTTCGATCCGGAACTTGTGGAGAAGACGGCGCGCCTCGTCCATATCGACGGTTTCCCGCACCGTAACCAGGTTTTCGCGGGTCATAAGCTCGCTGACGGGCTGCCCCGGATTGTCGGCAAATCTGACGTCCCGGTTGGTCAGGACGCCGACAAGCTTGCCGCCATTGCGTTCGACAACGGGGATACCGGAAATGCGGTGACCTTCCATCAGCGCCAGCGCATCCGCCAGCGTGCGCTCGGGACCGATCGTCACCGGGTTCACGACCATGCCGGATTCGAATTTCTTGACGGCGCGAACCTCGTCCGCCTGCAGGGCGATATCCATATTCTTGTGCAGAACGCCGATCCCGCCGAACTGCGCCATGGCGATCGCCATGCTGGATTCGGTAACCGTATCCATGGCCGCCGAAATGAGCGGTATACCGAGCGATATCGTTCGGGTCAGTCGGGTTCGGGTGTCGGCTGCGTGGGGGAGTACGGCGGATTCCGCGGGTACGAGGAGTATGTCGTCAAAGGTCAGCGCTTCGCGGATTTCCATGTCACAGCCTGCTATTGGAGTGACGCCGAAATATATACATCGCGCACTCGAATCCCAAACGGAATAGCGGTTCCGGCCGCGAAAAAATTACGTGTTTCCCCGGAACCCCGTCGCGACGATGTAAGTCTCCGGACTTTCAGGCCGCGAAGCGTCGGGCTTGACCGTCCGGACCTTGTCGAAACTGCGGTTGATCGTCGTCATCAGCTCGCCATGGGCGCCCCCGGCGAAGGCCTTCATCACCAGGGTGCCGCCTTTGATCAGCGCCTCGCAGGCGAAGGCATGGGCCTCTTCGCACAGGGCCATCGTACGCAGGTGGTCCGTCGATTTGTGGCCCGTCACCGGCGCCGCCATATCGCTGAGAACAACGTCGGCCTGTCCGCCCAGCGCCTCCATCATTCGGGCAGGCGCTTCCGGGAGGCTGATATCGAGGCACAGAACCTCTGCGCCGCCGACGGCCTCCATCTCCTGGATATCGACCGCGACGACCCTGCCGCCGCCGTCGCCCGGCTGAACGCGTTCTACGGCGATCTGTGTCCAGCCGCCGGGGGCCGCCCCGATATCGATGACCTTCTGGCCGCGCCGCAGCAGACCGTACTGATCGTCCAGCTGGACAAGCTTGAACGCCGCACGCGATCGCAGGCCCTGTTTGCGGGCTTCGGCGACATAGGGATCGTTGAGCTGACGGTCGAGCCAGCGGGTTGACGACGCGGTTCGGCCGCGCGCGGTCTTGACGCGCACCCGCATGTTGCGCCCGGTCAGCCCCCGCCCTGAGGACTTCGCGCCCGATGCGCCGCCTTTTCCGCTGCCGCGTCCGCTGGATTTACGTGCCATTCAGGCGTTATTCCGCCGCCGAGGCGGTTGCAGTGCTGCAGATTGCCTGGGGCTGCCCCGCCATCACGCTCAGAATCCCCTCGCGGACACCGCGATCGGCGACGCGCAGCCTGCCCGCCGGCCAGAGCCGGCAGACAGCCTGCAGAACGGCGCAACCGGCGACGACCAGATCGGCCCGGTTATGGCCGATACAGGGGTGCGCTGCACGCTGATCGAAATTCTGTATGGAAAGTTCGCCGCTGATGCGGGCGACAGCATCGAATGACAGCCAGGCGCCGTCGACCATCGACCTGTTATATCTCGGCAGGCACATATCCACCCCGGCGATGGTGGTGACCGTCCCGGCGGTGCCTACCATCTGGACCCTGCCCTCGGCGATCTTGCTCGAAATGCCATGTTCTTCATCGAACGACCTGAGCATACCCATCACGTCCGACACAAGCTTTTCGTATTCAGCCGGCGAGAAATCGTTTCCGCCATGCTGTTCGGTGAGCGTCACCACGCCGCAGGGGAGAGATGTCCAGCCATCGACGCGTGCGCCGCCGCCCGGCAGAATCCGCGCCCAGACAAATTCCGCACTGCCGCCCCCGACATCGAACATCAGGGCATGATCGTGCGTCTGGTCGAGCAGCGAAAAACAGCCGGTGAGGGTCAGTTCCGCCTCTTCGCGCGAACTTATGACCTCCAGATCAATCCCGGCTTCCTCTTTCACCCGTTCGACAAAATCAGCGCTGTTGCCGGCCGACCGCGCCGCCTGCGTCGCGACGCAGCGCGATTCCGAAACCCGGCGACGCGTCATCTTTTTCGCGCAGATCTTGAGCGCCTCGACAGTCCGCTCGATCGCCTGATCCGACAAGGTGCCGGCGGCGCTGACGCCCTCGCCGAGCCGGACGATACGCGAAAATCCATCGACAACCCGAAAACCATTGCGAGTGGGATGGGCAATCAACAACCGGCAGTTGTTGGTCCCCAAATCGAGCGCTGCGAACACACGGTCACTGCGACCGGACCCATTTCTGCGACCCGACCTGCCTCGTCCATCCGCCCGGCTGTTATTTTTCTGCGGCGGCATTGCCGACACGCTTCCTCTCCGTCGCGCTTTGCCCCGGGCAGGCCTGCGCATGGTTATTTGTTCTTCAATGATTAAACTATATCTGCCAAACAATGACCTGCGAAGCAGTTTTTCAGCCAAACCGGCCGATGAAACATTCCTAAGCATAGTCGCTTCTCAACACTGCCGGCATATGCTAGAAACCGCGCCGGTTGCCGCAGGGGCTTTTGAAGTCCCGCCGTTGGGGAATAGTTTAACGGTAGAACGAGTGGCTCTGACCCGCTTAGTCCTGGTTCGAATCCAGGTTCCCCAGCCAACCTTTATTGCCGCCCGCCCCACCTATCGTCGAACCTGACCGGAATATCCTGTATGTTCCCGGACCATGCGGGCCTCCGCGCAGGCAGGGCCCACACAGGGATATGCAATCGGGGGGATACGAATGTCGGAAGGCCTATCGAACGGCAGGCGCCAGTGCCTGGTGGTGTCGTGCCATCCGCTTGCCAACAGCCTGTGCAAGCATCTTGCCGCCCGGGTCATTCGCGGATTGGCGGATTCCGGCCTCGAAATCGAACATCTTGATCTTTACGAAAGCGATTTCACCGCCCCCCTGACGGCGGCGGAACGGCAGGGCTATCACGCCGGTGCGTTTGACGCGTCCGCCCTCTCCCGGGAGATCGAGGCCCTTCAGCGCGCAGAGATTCTCGTCCTGGTTTTTCCGACGTGGTGGTTCGGGATGCCGGCATTGCTCAAAGGATGGTTCGACCGGGTATGGGCACCCGGCGTCGCTTTCAACCAGCCCGACAAGGCCGGCGGGCGCATAACGCCGAATCTCGACGGACTAAAGCAATGTCTCGTGATCACCACGCTTGGCTCCCCCTGGTGGGTCGACCGCCTGGTCGTGCGCCGCCCCCTCCGGCGTATTCTGAAAAGGGTGCTGATCGGCGCCTGTGCGCCAACCGCCCGTTTCGAGATGCTGAGCGTCTACAGCGCGGAGGCCCTCGATCCACGGCGTCTCGACCGGTTTCTCGGTAAAATCGATACGGCGGTGAAGAATATTATCCGGCACGCGTCGAGTTGAACTCCCGAGAGCCGTCAGCGCGCGGTCGAAAATCGCCGATGGGAAACGCCTGAAAGAAGTCGGCGACGGTCCGGATACGCTGGACCGTCGCCTGTAGGACTGTCCGGGGTAGGCGTCAGACAGTCCGCTAGATGAATTGCCGGGGGTAGGCATCCGACAACCCATCGGTCGCGCGGCATCCGCGAACGGATGCAGGGCGACACACCCGGACAGGCAGGGTAGGCATTGCCTGTCAGGGATCTCAATTTCGATACAACGCGGTCTACCTGGCAACCGGACCCTGCCCCTCATTACACCACCGGCTTACGGGACACCACCGGCTTACGGGGCTTATATGGTTGGCCGAACCCGCCGCGAAAAGGCGACAAATTTCTTCAGATATTATGCAATATTTGTGCCATCTCTTTGAATCATATCAGTTTCAATAGGTTAGCATCCGTTAACCATAAACGAAAAATCGAAGTTGTAAAAAATCCCGACACAATACATACCGACATACCACAAACCACCTGATTCGAAGGCCTGTGGCCGGCAAACAGTCCCTTCCCGGTCGCAATGCTTCGACTTAAAGTCGCAAAATTAATGGTCCGCGGAAAATAGAGGGTTGTCGTTTACCGGGAAACCGTTCTATATATCGGTTCGTTATATATCGATTGATTTGCCCGGAGCGCGCTGAACGATGGATGTTAAAACTCTTTGTCTCGGCGTTCTCTCCCGAGGCGACGCCACCGGATACGAGATAAAGAAGCAGTGCGAAGAAGGCCCGTTCGCCTATTTCTACGCCGCCGGTTTCGGCTCGATCTATCCGGCGCTGAACGCCCTTAAGAACGACGGTCTCATTTCCGTCAAAGAGGTCGCGCAGTCCGGAAAGCCCGCAAAGAAAGTCTATTCAATTACCGCAGAAGGCCGCCTCGCCTTTATCCGGGCGCTTCGGGAAGCCCCTGCCCCCGACAGAATGCGGTCCGATTTCCTGTTCACAATGTTTTTCGGCCAGCTTCTGCCCGCGAAAGAGATCGATACGCTGATTACGGACCGGCTCGACATGCTGCACCGCGTTCTCGGCGAAATGGAACAATGCCGAACGCCGGATATGCCGGGCGGCGAGGCCTTCTCGCTGGGCTATGGCATGGCGATCTGCAGAGCGGCGGCCGACTACCTGGACAGTCACAGACACGAACTGGTCGGCGCTGCCCTTCGCAATGAAATGCCGGCTGCGCCTTCCGTCTCCCCCGCTGAAAGGGTTGAGATATGAGATCTTCGGTTATCATCGCCTGCACGCTTGCGATCGGCGCCACCGCCTGGATCCTCTCGGGTCAGTTTGCCGACGGCGACAAGCGCGCAGCGGCGAACGTCGCCGAGACACCTCAGGAAGCGGCCGAAAGGCCCCTCGCCTCGGTGCGGGTTCGCGTCCTGCAATCCCGCGTCAAACAGGACGTGCTGGTCGTTAACGGCCGGACCGAGGAGTCCCGGAAAGTCATACTGCGGGCGGAAACGGCCGGCCCTATCATCGAAGTACCCTCCACAGAAGGCAGCGTCGTGGAGGCCGACGAGGTCATCGCCCGTCAAAGCGTGGAAGACCGGAATGCGCTTCTTGCGGAAGCCACCGCCCTCGTCGAGCAACGGGAAATCGAATACCGGGCCGCGACCGAGCTTGCCAAAAAGGGATTCCGCTCGGGCACCAAGGTGGCGGAGGCGCGCGCCCAGCTGGATGCCGCGCGGGCACGAACCAAATCCATGCGGATCGATATCTCCCGAACGACGATCAGGGCGCCTTTTCGGGGCATCCTGGAAACGCGATACGTTGAAAAAGGCGACTACGTCAGGGTCGGGGACAATATTGCCTCTATCGTCGATCTCGACCCCGTCCTTGCGGTCGCTTCCGTGTCGGAGCGTAACGTCGGTTCGATTACAATCGACGAGCCCGGACAGGTAACGTTTATCGGCGGTGGCGTGGCCAACGGAAAAATCCGTTTCATCTCCTCCGTCGCCGATCCGGACACCCGGTCCTTCCGGGTTGAGCTGGAAGTTCCCAACCCCGACCATCGCATCCGGGCAGGGATGACCGGCAAACTGACGCTGCCGCTGCCGCCCGTGCGTGCCCATGTGCTCTCCCCGGCCGTACTCACCCTGGCCGATGACGGCCGGATCGGCGTCCGTATTGTGGATGCGGCGGATATCGTCCGGTTCAAGCCGGTATCCATCCTGACCCAGTCTTCCGAGGGTATCTGGGTATCGGGGCTGGCGGATGGCGAGCGGCTGATCACCGTCGGCCATGAATACGTCCGCGCAGGCGAGAAAGTCCGGGCTATTCCGGAAACGGCGGTGACCGGTTCATGAGTATCATCGACGCCGCTCTATCGCGCTCGCGAACGGTTATCGCCGTCCTCGCTCTGCTGCTGATCGCGGGATTTTCATCCTACGTGAATATCCCGAAAGAGGCGCGGCCCGACGTGAACGTGCCGATCATCTATGTTTCGATGTCGCTGAAAGGCATCTCTCCCGAGGATGCGGAGCGGTTGCTGGTCCGGCCGATGGAAACCGAGGTCAAATCGATCGAGGGTATCAAGGAAATACGCTCGAGCGCCTTTCAGGGCGGTGCGAACGTGCTGCTCGAATTCGAAGCCGGCTTTGATGCCGACCGCGCGCTCGGGGACGTTCGCGAGAAAGTCGATATCGCGAAGGCCAACCTGCCCGACACGGCGGACGAGCCATCGGTCAATGAAGTCAATTTCAGCCTGTTTCCGATCATCATCGTCGCCCTTGGCGGCGAAGTGCCGGAACGTGCGCTGCTGAAGGTCGGGCGCGACCTTCAGGAGAAGATAGAGGGCATTTCGAGCGTTCTCGAAGCCACCATCGGCGGCGACCGCGACGAACAGGTCGAAATCGTTATCGACCCGCTGCTGGTCGACTCCTACGCGCTGGAACCGAAAGCCGTTCTCGATGCGGTGAGCCGCTCGAACCAGCTGATCGCCGCCGGCTCGCTGCGCAGCGAAAAAGGCAGTTTCGCGGTAAAGGTGCCGGGACTGTTCGAAAACGTGGACGATATCCTCGACATGCCGTTGAAAACCAGCGGCGATTCCGTCGTCACTGTGCGCGATATCGCTTCCGTCCGCCGCACGTTCGAAGACCGCGAGACCTATGCGCGGCTGAACGGGAAGCCGGCGATTTCCATCGAGGTCAAAAAGCGTACCGGCGAAAACATCATCCAGACCGTCGATGCGGTGAAGGCCCTCGTCGCCGAAGAACGCAAATCATGGCCCGAACAGATCACCGTGACGTTCTCGGGCGACGATTCAAAGAACATCCGCAACATGCTGCGCGATCTTCAGAACAACGTGCTGTCCGCGGTTCTGCTGGTCATGATCATCATTGTCGCCGCTCTCGGCGTCAGAACGGGCCTGCTCGTCGGCATCGCTATTCCGGGATCGTTCCTGACCGGCATTCTTGTCCTGTCGGCGTTCGGGCTCACGGTAAACATTGTCGTCCTGTTTGCCCTTATCCTGTCCGTCGGCCTGCTGGTCGACGGCGCGATTGTCGTTACCGAATACGCCGACCGGCGCATGATCGAGGGCGCAAACCGCGTCACGGCCTATACCGAGGCCGCCAAACGGATGGCCTGGCCGATCATCGCATCGACGGCGACGACGCTTGCGGCGTTTCTGCCGCTTCTGTTCTGGCCGGGGCTTGTCGGCGAGTTCATGAAATTCCTCCCGATCACCCTGATCGCCACACTCGTCGCCTCCCTTTTCATGGCATTGATTTTCGTTCCGACCCTGGGCGCCCAGTTCGGCCGGCCCGGCGCCGTCGACAAGCGCATGGTCGACCAGATGGCGACAATGGAATCGGGCGACCTGTCGCAGACAGGCGGGTTCACCGGGGTCTATGTGAAAGTGCTGACGGCGGCACTGCGTCATCCGGCGAAGGTTGTCGGGATCGCAATGGTCGCGCTTGTCGCGTCCTGGATGCTTTACGCCAATTTCGGCCGCGGATTCGAATTTTTCCCGAAAGTCGAGCCGGATCGTGCGGCCCTCAAGGTATTTGCCCGCGGCAATATGTCGGTCGACGAGCAGGCAAGACTCGTCGGTGAAGTAGAACAGCGAATCCTCGCCCTGCAGCGCGAACGCGGGGAGATGCGGGCCGTCTATATCCTGTCGGGCAAACAGCAGCGGCGCGACGACGCGCCGTCGGACATAATCGGCGCAATCAACATCGAATTCGCCGACTGGGATACCCGGCGCAGTGCCGACGAAATTCTCGCCGAGATCGTCGCCCGCTCGCAGGATCTGGCCGGCATACACATAGAAACGGCGAAGGAAGAAGCAGGCCCCCCGGTCGGCAAGCCGATACACCTGCTGGTGACATCCCGCGCGCCGGAGACGATTGCCCCCGCGGTCGCGAAGATCCGGGAGAAACTCGATACGATGTCCGGACTGAAAGACATCGAGGACGGCAGGCCGGTTCCCGGCATCGAATGGGAACTTGCCGTCGACCGCGCCCAGGCTGCAAAGTTCGGTGCGGACGTCACCGTGATCGGCAATATCATCCGTCTCGTTACAAACGGGCTTAAGGTATCGGACTTCAGACCGGATGATGCAGACGACGAAATAGATATCGTCATCCGCTATCCGACCGAAAACAGGACCCTCGAGCAGCTCGACAACACACGGCTGCAAACGTCGAAAGGGCTGGTTCCGCTCAGCAACTTCGTAACACGCTCCCCGAAGCTTGAAACCAGCGAATTGCGGCGGACCGATGCACGGCGATCCATGACCGTCAAAGCGGATCTGCTCCCGGGGGTTCTCGCCAATTCGAAGCTCGAAGAGATCGAGTCGTGGCTCGCGAACGAGGTCGGGCTCGATCCCCGCGTCGAGATCACGTTCAAGGGCGAAGACGAAGAGCAGAAGAAAGCGAGCGCGTTTCTCGCCAGGGCTTTCGGGATCGCCCTGTTCCTGATGGCGATCATCCTGGTCACGCAGTTCAATCGCTTCTATTCGGCATTTCTCATTCTGACCGCGGTCATAATGTCGACCGTGGGCGTGATGCTGGGCCTGCTGATCATTCAGCAGCCGTTTTCCATCGTCATGAGCGGCATCGGCGTGATCGCGCTTGCCGGCATCGTCGTGAACAACAATATCGTTCTGATCGATACGTTCGATCGCATTGTCGGCACCGCGAAATCGCCGATAGAAGCCATTATCCGCACCGGCGCGCAACGCCTGCGGCCCGTGCTGCTGACCACGGCGACGACGATCTTCGGGCTGTTGCCCATGGTCACCCGGGTAAATATCGATTTCGTGACCCGTGAAATATCCGTCGGCGCGCCTTCGACCCAGTGGTGGCAGCAACTGGCGACGGCCATCGCCTTCGGCCTCGCCTTCGCGACGATCCTGACGATGATCGTCACCCCGTCCCTGCTGATGCTCCGCGCCAACCTGGCGGCGTGGCTGGCGGAACGGCGGGCGGCCAAATCGTCTGGAAAGCCGCTGCCCGCTGAGTAAATGGGCCTATCCGCCTGCCGCCGCTTGACCCGGGAGGTCTGCGCCAGCTAATAAATCCGCGTATCCACAACAGTATCCGGGTTCACCGGACGATCCTGGGAGAGACAATGCCTCTAGACATGTCCAAACAGCCCGAACTGGCGCTGCCGTTTGAATCCGTCCGCTCCCTGCTCGCCAAATGGCGCGCGCGCGATGCCGGGAAGACGGCGCTGGTCGATCTCGACCAAGACGGCAAATCGATCACCTGGGGCGAACTTGCGACGGAAGCGGACAAGGTCGCACAGTTCCTGACGGACCGCGGGATCAAGCCCGGCGACAAGATCGCCGTGCTGTCGGACGAATATCTCGAAAAGCTGATCATCTGGATGGGCATCTGGCGACTGGGCGCCGCCATCTGCCCGCTGAACGTGGAGATGAACGAGGTTCATCTGGTTGAGATTCTCGAAGGCATCGAACCCGCGCTGACTTTGTGGCACACGGATATGGACGGGCCCAAGCTGACGGCCGGCCTGAAGACGCCCTCGCTCCGCTTCGACAAATGGCGCGATGGGGGGAACGATCCGGAAGAATTGTTCACCATCCTGGCCGCCATGCCGGACGGTGCGGGCGCCGATATCGACAGCGAGAACGATGCCGAGGACCTGGCCTGCATCTTCTGCACGTCGGGAACCACGTCCAAGCCCAAAAGCGTCGTCTATAACCACATGTCCTACTGGCTGAGCGGGCTCAGCACGCTCGATATGCTCGGGCTCGACGAACACGACCGGACACTCGAATACCGTTCCTTCGGCTGGAACTCCGCCCAGATTCTCAGCCTGATGCCCTGGCTGCAGACCGGGCTGACCATGCACATGGCGAAGCGCTTTTCGCGCTCGCGGTTTTTCCGCTGGATACGCGAGAACGACATCACGTTCTCCGCCGGGGTGCCGACGGTCGTCAACATGCTGCTCAACGAACCCCCGCCAGAGGCGGAACGCGATGTCCCCTCGCTCAAACTCATGACCTGCTCTACCGCACCCTTGTCGCCGGACCAGTGGGCGAAGTTCGAATCCATGTACGGCGTGACGCTGTTGCAGCTTTACGGGATGTCCGAGGCCGGATGGATATGCGGAAACCGCCATTACCGCCGCGCCATGGGCACGGTCGGGCCGCCCGCCAAGCACCAGGAGTTCATCATCGTCGACGGCAACGGCGATCCCTGCCCGCCCGGCGTCGAAGGCGAGATCACCATTGGCGGACCGCAGACCTGCATGGGCACGATCTCTCCTGACGGCGAGTTCGAGGACCTCTCCGACGCGCGGATCAAGACCGGCGATCTCGGCATGATGGATGAAGACGGCTTCGTCACCGTCACCGGCCGTACCAAGGACCTGATCATCCGCGGGGGCGTGAACATCGCCCCCTTGGAGATCGACAATGTGCTGTTGCGCAACCCGAAAATCCGCGAAGCGGCGGCCGTCGGCGTGCCGGACAACATTTACGGCGAGGAGGTAATCGCTTTCGTCACCGTGAAAGCCGGCGAAAACCTCACCGAAGAGGATGTAAAAGCCTGGTGCGCCGCCTCCCTGCCAGCTTTCAAGGCCCCCAAGCACGTGTATTTCACGGATGAGCTGCCAAAATCCGACCGCGGAAAAGTACTGCGTGACGGGCTGCGCGATATATGGGTTTCCAACAAATAGCCGCCTTTCCCCGAACTTTAACCTGCGATTAACTGCAGCGTTTTACGTAAATTTAACGGCCGGGATGGTATCGCTGGGGCCCCGCATACAGGTAGGGCCGAATATGACTGCTCAAGCTGCTATCGTGACTCCCACGGACTCTCCGCCCGCGACCGGGCAACAGGCCGCCGAAACGCCGAAGTTCTCTTTCCGGTGCGCGAACCGCCTGTTCAGCGTCTGGACGCAGCCTGTCGCCGACGGGGCGGAAGTGTATGTCGCCTGCGAACTCGGCCACCTCCCCTATAGCGCGGAAAACCGGGAACGCCGCCGGAACGGCCTGATGATCCTGAGTGCCGCCGGCGCCGCCATTTCGGCGCGGCTGATCCTCACGGATTTTCACAGAATTTCCCTGCTCGCCAACGTCACCATTCCGGACATCGAGGATTACAAGGCAGTCGTGGCCGGAGCCGCCGCCAGCGTTGTCGGCATGCTGCCGATGATCGACCTGATGGAATCCTGTGTCATTCCGACAGCGGAAAAGCCCTGATCCAACAGCCTTCCGGACCGCCTCAGTTGACGGTCGGCAGCACGAATACCTGGCCCGGGTAAATCAGGTCCGGATTACGGATCTGATCCTTGTTCGCTTCGTAAATTTCGGTATAGCGCAGCCCCTCTCCGTAAGATCGCCGTGCAAGCCGCCAGAGGCTGTTGCCGGGCTGCACGAAAACGACCGTCCCTTCAGCGAGGCCGCTCAGCGGTTTTGCCCGTGAAAACGGCAATTCGACCCGGGCCGTCACCTTGCCGGTACTATCGACCCGATCGACGCGCATCTTGTACAGCCCTTCGGGAACATCGACCCCGGGATTCAACCGCCATATCCCTTTTTCATCCGCCGTCGCCCGGCCGACAAACTTGTTGTCGAGATAGACACGGACCTCAGTACCGGGCGGCGCCCGTCCTGAAAGTCCGAGGTCGCCTCCCGACTGGCCGTAATCGATCGCATCAAGCGAAAGCTGCGAATCTCCGATACCACCCGGAGTCTGCAGGACAACCGGCGCCCCGGCGCCATCCTTTGGAACGGAAAGCGCAAGCGAGCCCGTGCTTCCCGTGGACGGGCCGCCGGCGATGTCCTTGCCCCGTTCCGGGACAACCACCACGACACTCTGGTCGGACGAAACGCTGGTGCCATCGGCATTCGGCGAAACGATGGTCAGTGTATGCGTGCCGGGCGCAATCGGCGTCTGGGGAACCAGTACCCATTCACCGCGTTTATCGGCCGTCGCGCGCCCGATGACCTCCTCGCCCTGCAGGACCGTAATTTCCGAATCGGGCCGCGCGCGGCCGGCGATGACGGTGTCTCCCTGCGGGTTGACGCGCACGATGTCGAATGTCGGCTTGTCCGGTGAACCGGCGCCGTTCGGGCCTGCGGTCTCTCCCGAAGGCGCTTGCCCCGCAGACGGCGCCCCGCCCCCGTTTGACGGGGTCCCGGCGTCATCGCTTCGGTTGCGCTGAACACTGCCGGTTGCCGGTGACGATTGCGGAGACGATGAAGTTCCCGCGGACGACCCCGGTCCCTGCTGGACGGCACGGTCGGGTTCCCGGTCAATGAAAAAAGTGAGAGCGATCGCCACCAGGACGATTATCGCGCCCGCAATGCCAACTATCAGGGGCCTGTTCACCGCGCCTCGCCGTCAAATACATAAAACTGCAAAAACAAGCATAGGCGACTCGCACGGAATCGCACAGTTTTTCTAAAACAATTGGCAATCACGCCTAGAAGGCGTGGGCGACGGGTTTGAGCGATTTCAGGTAACGCGCGATCGCGGTCAGGTCCTCGGTCGTCAGCTTGCCGGTATTGTGCTCGATAACCCCGGCCATGAGAGCTCCGGCGTAGTCGAATTCGGGGGTCTGGCCGGACTTCAGATACTCGACGATTTCGGGCACGCTCCAGGTCAGACCGGTTTTCGGATCCGGCGTAATGTTCGGCACTTTCTCGCCTTCCGGTCCGTTCGGCGTGCCTGCCATCCACTGGTCGTAGTCAAGACCGCCAAGCATGTTGCGCGGCGTGTGGCATTCGCCGCAATGAGCGAGCGCATTGGACAGATAGGCCCCGCGGTTGACCTCCGCCGACTGCGCGGGATCGGGCTCGAATACGCCTTCTCTGAAAAACAGCATTTTCCAGCCCGTCTGAAGGAACCGCCAGCTGAACGGAAACGAAATATCGTGCGGAACCGACGGCTGTGCGACGGCCGGGATGGACAACAGGTAGGCTTTCATCGCCTTCAGGTCAGGCTCCGTGATCTGCGTATACGACGTGTAGGGGAAGGACGGAAAGTAATGAGCGCCGTCAGGTCTTTTCCCTTCGCGCATCGCGCGGATGAAATCGGCGTCGGACCATGCACCGATGCCATGGGTCTTGTCGGACGTGATATTCGGCGGGTAGAACGTGCCGAAGGGGGTCGGAATTGGCGCGCCGCCCGCAAATGGCGCCCCTTTTTTCTTGTAGTCGGTGTGACAACTTATACACCCGCCGGCCGTGACCAGATACCGGCCCGTTTCAACAAGGGACGCATCGGCCGCATGAACGGCGGACCGGTCTTTCGCGGCGCTGCCCAATACCAGCAGAGTGGCCGCCGTCAGGACTGTTGCGATTTTTCTCATCTTGGCGCGTCTCCACGGAACTGTATTAAAGGTCGCCCGGCATCGGCTTGATGAGAGAGGATATTCGTGGTTTCTCTCTCACCGTCAAGTGACGTCTGTCACAGCAACACTGTCAATTCGGGAAACCACCCCATGAATGCCTCACCATCACCCGCATCTGTAAAATCCGCCTGCGTCTTCTGCGGAGCGTCTGTCGGCAACGACCCCGCGTTTGCAGACGCCGCCCGCGAGTTGGGCGCGCTTATGGCCGCCGAGGGTGTCCGGCTGATATATGGCGGAGGCCGTATCGGCATGATGGGCACCGTCGCCGATGCCGTTCTCGATGGCGGGGGCGAGGCGATCGGCGTAATTCCCGAGTTTCTGCGCGACCGCGAACAGGGACATAACGGTCTGACCCAACTTCACGTCGTCGATTCCATGCACACCCGCAAACGCATGATGTTCGATCTCTCGGATGCCTTTATCGTGTTGCCTGGCGGGCTGGGAACGCTGGAAGAACTGTTCGAGATGGTGACCTGGCGGCAACTGGGCCGCCACGAAAAACCGATCGTGCTGATCAGCACCAACGATTACTGGGCCCCCTTCCAGGCACTGGTCGACCGTGTCGTCGACAGCGACTTCGCCCATGGCAAGGTGGAGACATATTTCGATATCGTTCCGGATCCGGCAGGGGCGATTTCGCTGGTCCGCTAGTCTTTCTTTCCGGAAAGAAAGAATGAAACCACCGGCCCTCTCAATCGTTTACAGAACAGCGCCATGCGGCAGCCCCCTGTTTCCCGGGAGAAAATCCGAGCATGTCGGACAACAACAGCAATCTCGAGGACCTTCTGGATGAGCTGTCGGCAGCCAGCGAAAATACCGAGGAAATCTCTGTCGTCGATATTCAGGATACGGTGGGGCATCGCTCCTTCGCGCCGTTGCTCGCAGCGTTCGGTTTGATCGTCATTACACCGGTCGGCGGAATCCCGGGCGTTCCCACAATCTTCGGCATAATCGTCATTCTTGTCGCCGGCCAGATCCTGATCGGCCATCGGAGCCTTTGGCTGCCCGCTGTAATCCGGAACCGCAGTATCCCCGCCGGCCGGCTGAAAGCGGGCACGGAAAGACTGCGCCCGATCGCCCGCCGGGTCGATGTCATCTTCCGGCCGCGCCTCACTCTCCTGACCAGAGGGCGCGCACCTTATGCAATTGCGCTGAGCTGTGTTCTGCTCGGCCTTATGCTGCCGCCGCTGGAATTTATTCCGATGGGCGCCGCCGTCCCGGCGATGGCGATCACCGTCTTCGCGCTCGCCCTTATGGCCAATGACGGATTGATGGCCATGCTCGGGTATGGCGTCTGTTTTGTCGCCGTCTACCTGCTCGTCTCCGTGGTGCCGTTCGACGCCGTTTTCTGACCGCACCGGCGCGAAAAACCCCGCCCCGGCAATCCGGGACGGGGTTCAACTGTCAGACCCTTGCAGTGGGCCTAAAACCCGAAGTCTTAGGCGCCCCAGGGCGTGATGGCTTCTTTCAGCGCTTTGTAGCCTTCAAGGAAACCGGGCCGCTTGTCGCCGTAAACCTCGTCGAACTTGTCGAGCGCATCGTCGAGATACTTGCGCAGTTCGGCGTTGTCCGGATTCGCGTCAAGATAGGCATCGCGGATCAGCACGAAGTGAATGCGCGGATCGTAAGGCTGCTTTGTGCCGCCCATGGATTCGTCGCCGTCCAGCAGACGCAGCAGCATCGCATCGGCGGAGCCGAGTGTCTGTTCGTGGATCGGCGGACCATCCATGCGGTGCATGACCGAGGTCATGTCACGACCGTTACCGGTGGTGTAGCCCATTTCGGCCCAGACATCCGACATATTGACGTCCTTGCCGAGATGCTTGGCAACCATACCGCCGAAAGCACGGAGCGGATCGGAAATATCGGCCAGCAGATCGGTCAGACGGTCGCCGTCCAGATCGGTGGCAAGCACGATTGCATCGCGCTTCTCGATCAGATCCCAGACCAACAGGCCGTAATTCGTATCGGCGATATGCTGTTCGATCCGGCCGCCCCAGTTTTCCATGCCGGCTTTGAAGTCGGACGGCAGCAGCGCGATGATCTTGTCGATACGTTCCTTGTGCTCTTCATAGGGATCGACAGCATACCTGCGGCCGACCTCGAACTTGGTGTCCTTGATGAGCCAGGAATGCAGACCGGCATTGATACCGTCTTCCATCGCCTGGGTCGGCTTCGTCGCGACCCGGCCGAGACGACCGGTCTCGTTCACCATCTGCAGGAACAGCCGGTTCGCATAGGCCAGCTGAACGCCGGGAGTGTTCATTTCGGAATGAACAATACCCTCGTCATTGACGGAGAATTTCGACTTGTCCTGGGAATACGGCAGGCAGGGCATGCAGCGTACGACGGTGATCGGCCCATAGGGGCGAACATTGCAGTAGACGCCGGCCTGCGTACGGAGCGGCGCGTTCGCCGACTTGCCCATCACGACAACCTTGTTGCCCTTGCCGTCATTCACGTAGGCATCGCCTGCGGTCGACCATTTGATCGACGTGCACGGCATGTTGCCGAACCAGGCGAGCGAGGCCAGCTTGGTGTCGTGGCGGTACTGCGACCACATCGGCACCGCATAGAACGGAAGCTGCAGGATATCGATCGCCGCCAGCGTCCCGAGAAGCGCATAGGCGTCTGTCATCGAATGGGCGACGGGCTTCACGTCGCCGGAATGGTTGCCGCCTTTCCAGACCACCGCATCCGGGTAGCCTTCGGGTTTGACGTCGGCCGGTTCGAACAGCGCAGACAACGCGCCGAACAGGTCGCCTCCGTCAGCTTCCGTGCGGGCAATGGACATCAGATCGATCATTTGGGCCTCTTTCGATAGAATTGTGTAAGACGTTTAGGGGTGGGGGCGCGAAACGCGGCCTCCATGTGTGCCACCCTAACGATGTTGGATACAGACCGGCCGCTCACAACGCCCCGCGTCATGTCATGTTTCATGCCGCAAAGCGCTATCGGAGGCCGCCCGCGGTCAAATCGCCATCGGGAACGCGGCGGATAATAGGCTATTTCAATGGGCCGATCCAGTCACCCGACGCAGGTCTGCGAATCGCAGTTTTCCGCGACGTGTGGCGTGGTCCGGCTCAGGCCGAGGCGTCGCCGATCGCCTTTGCGATCGCGTCGAGCGCTGCCTGCGCCGCGCCGCCGTCGGGGCCGCCCGCCTGCGCCATGTCGGGCCGGCCGCCGCCCCCCTTGCCGCCCAGCGCCGCCGAACCGACCCGCACCAGATCGACCGCGCTGATCGTGTCCATCACGTCGGCGGTCACGCCGACGACGATCGACGCCTTGCCGTCCTCCACCGACACGACGGCCGTCACCCCGGAGCCGATCTGCTTCTTGACCTCGTCGGCCATGGATTTCAGCTCTTTCGCGGGCATTCCCTCGAGCAGGCGCGGCGCATACCTGATTCCGCCGATCTCGGTGACATCTCCGCCGGCCTTATCGCCGGGCGCCCCGCCGCCGCCGCCCGTCGCCAGCTTGCGGCGCAGGTCGGTCAGTTCGCGTTCAAGCTTGCGGCGCTCTTCCAGCAAACCGGCAACACGTGCAGGGACGTCCTCCGCCGTGGTCTTGAGTTCAAGCGCCGCTTTTGCAAGCAGCTCTTCGCGCCCGATCGCATAGGCATCGGCGGTCGCCCCCGCCAGCGCCTCGATCCGGCGCACGCCCGCGCCCACCGCGCTTTCGCCGATAATATGGAAGAAGCCGATATCGCCCGTCCGGGACACATGCGTGCCGCCGCAAAGCTCAACCGAGAACCGGTCTTCATCGCCGCCCATGGCGACCACGCGGACTTCGTCCCCGTATTTTTCGCCGAACAGCGCCATCGCGCCGTTCTCGATCGCTTCGTCCGGGGTCATCAGACGGGTATCGACGGCACCGTTCAGTCGGATACGCTCGTTCACTTCCCGTTCAATGGCGCGGAGGTCTTCCGCTTCGATCGCCTTTGGATGCGAGATGTCGAACCGCAGGCGGTCAGGTGCGACCATGGAGCCCTTCTGGGTAACGTGATCGCCCAGCCGGCGGCGCAGCGCTTCGTGGAGCAGGTGGGTCGCGGAGTGATGCGCCCGCAGCGATGCACGACGCGCATGATCGACCTCGAACATCGCGGTATCGCCGACCGAGATGCTGCCCTTCGTCACCTTGCCGGTATGAACGTGCAGATCGCCGATCTTCTTGAGGGTATCGCTCACCGCGATTTCGGCGGTCTCTGTCCGGACGATACCCGCATCGCCCTGCTGGCCGCCGGACTCGCCGTAGAAGGGCGTCTGGTTGGCAACGAGGGCGACCTCGGCCCCCTCATCCGCCCGATCCGTCTCTGCGCCGTCAACGACAAGCGCAACCACGATGCCTTCTGCGGACTCGGTCGTATAGCCGAGGAACTCGGTCGCGCCGGCGCGTTCGCGGATATCGAACCAGATGCTTTCGTCGGCCGCGGAGCCGGACCCGGTCCAGCTCTTACGCGCTTCGGCTCGCTGACGCTCCATCGCGACATCGAACCCCGCGGTATCGACGGACCGTCCCTGCCCGCGCAGGACGTCTTCTGTCAGATCGAGTGGGAACCCGAAGGTATCGTATAGCCTGAACGCGACCTCGCCATTCAGCGCCTCGCCGTCGCCGAGCTTCGCGGTTTCGTCTTCCAGCAGACGAAGGCCGCGGCCCAGCGTTTCCTTGAAACGGGTCTCTTCCAGTCTCAGGGTTTCTGTCACCAGCGCTTCGGCGCGTTCCAGTTCCGGGAACGCCTTGCCCATCTCCGTCACCAGCGACGGCACCAGCTTCCACAGCAGGGGATCCTGACAGCCCATGATATGCGCATGCCGCATGGCGCGGCGCATGATCCGGCGCAGCACGTAGCCCCGCCCCTCGTTCGACGGCAGCACGCCGTCGGCGATCAGAAAACTGGAAGCGCGCAGGTGATCGGCAATGACCCGGTGGGAGGGCTGGTGATCGCCATCCGGGTCGACACCCGACGCCTGCGCGGAGGCCTCGATCAGGTGGCGCATCAGGTCGATATCGTAATTGTTGTGCTTTCCCTGAAGCACCGCGGCAATGCGCTCCAGCCCCATGCCGGTATCGATGGACGGGTGCGGCAGGCTGTTGCGCGTTTCAGCGTCTATCTGCTCGAACTGCATGAACACGAGGTTCCAGATTTCGATGAAACGGTCACCGTCCTCGTCAGGGCTGCCGGGCGGCCCGCCGGGAATGCCCTCTCCGTGATCGTAGAAAATTTCGGAACACGGCCCGCACGGACCCGTATCGCCCATCGACCAGAAATTATCGCTTGTCGGAATGCGGATGATCCGGTCATCGGTCAGACCGGCGATCTTTTTCCACAGTTCCGCCGCCTGTTCGTCTTCGGAATACACCGTCACCAGCAGTTTTTCCGCCGGCAGGCCGAATTCCCGCGTGATCAGGTTCCAGGCGAGCTCGATGGCGACATCCTTGAAATAATCGCCGAACGAAAAGTTGCCGAGCATCTCGAAGAATGTGTGATGCCGCGCGGTGTAGCCGACGTTTTCCAGGTCGTTGTGCTTGCCGCCCGCGCGCACGCATTTCTGCGAGGTCGTCGCGCGGCTGTAGGGGCGCTTCTCCAGACCGGTGAACACGTTCTTGAACTGCACCATGCCGGCATTCGTGAACAGCAGGGTGGGGTCGTTATGCGGGACAAGCGGCGACGACGACACGATCTCGTGATCGTTCTTCCCGAAGTAATCGAGAAAGGCCGTCCGGATGTCGTTGGTCGTCGAGGTCATCTGTCCGCTTTCATCGCCGGTTTGGCCGGGTCTGCACAACCGATGGGCTGTGCAGAACATCGGCAATCGTCCCATTCGAAGGCGCCGGTTTTAACGGGCGCGAATGAGTCTGTCCAGATTATGCAGCGCACCGTGAGAAGCGGCCGTTGCGACCGGTCTCGCGCCCAGGACGGCACCTGTTGCGTCCAACGCGGAACGGGCCCCGTGAGGGGCCCGCTCATGTCGGGGATGTCCCGAAACTAAAGCCGGGATTTCACTCTGCGTCGTCTTCAATCTGATCGGCATTTCCCGCCGGGTCGGTCAATGCGGCTTCCGACAGAACGCCGGATTCGGCCATGATCTCACGTTCGAGCTGGACCGCCAGGTCCTTGTTTTCGAACAGGAAGCTCTTCGCATTTTCACGCCCCTGCCCGATCCGCTGATCCCCGTAGGAGAACCACGAGCCGGATTTCTCGACCAGGCCGGCCTTGACCCCGAGATCGACGAGTTCGCCCATCTTGGAAATCCCCTGACCGTACATGATGTCGAACTCGACCGTCTTGAAGGGCGGGGCCATCTTGTTCTTGACCACTTTGACGCGGGTCTGGTTGCCGACGATTTCGTCGCGGTCCTTGATCGCGCCGATCCGGCGGATGTCGAGGCGGACCGAGGAATAGAACTTCAGCGCGTTGCCGCCCGTCGTCGTCTCGGGGCTGCCGAACATCACGCCGATTTTCATGCGGATCTGGTTGATGAAGATAATCAGGCAGTGCGACCGGCTGATGGAGCCCGTGAGCTTGCGCAGCGCCTGGCTCATCAGGCGGGCCTGCAGTCCGACATGGGTGTCGCCCATCTCGCCTTCGAGTTCCGCCCGCGGCACAAGCGCCGCCACCGAGTCGATCACGATCACGTCGATCGCGCCCGAGCGCACCAGCGTATCGGCGATTTCAAGCGCCTGCTCGCCGGCATCGGGCTGCGAAATCAGCAGTTCCTCGATATCGACATTCAGTTTGCGGGCATAAACCGGATCGAGCGCGTGTTCCGCGTCGATAAACGCGCAGGTACCGCCCTTTTTCTGGGCTTCGGCAACGATATGCAGGGCGAGCGTCGTCTTGCCGGAGCTTTCCGGACCGTAGATTTCGACGATACGCCCCTTCGGCACACCGCCGATGCCCAGCGCGATATCGAGCCCGATGGAACCGGTGGAAATCGCCTCGATATCGACCGGCGAAGCGCCTTCGCCGAGCTTCATGATGGAGCCCTTGCCGTGCGCCCGTTCGATCTGGCTCAGCGCGGCTTCAAGCGCTTTCGACTTGTCGTTTGAAGATCTGTCCATAATGTCCCGGTCGACCACTCTGAGATTGGTATCAGCCATAACGCCCTGCTCCTTATTTCATACGGTTAGTGTCGGTGCAATCAGGTGAAGTCGGCTAAATGTACCCGATTTGTTCTCATGCGCAACAATTAATTCAACAAATTGAAAAAGCGTTGTTTTTTAAGCTGAATTCCGGCTTTGTTCTCACACCCGGCGCGTGCAGGATGGCCGCCGGCGCCCAGCATAACACAGGAACGATTCGCCGCGGCATCCCGAAACCGCGTGCCCGGCACGGCCGCGCCGCGCGGGAATCAATGCACGATGCGGGGCGGTTCAGGTGCCGGGAACTGCAATTCCCGGCGACCGGAAGGGCTGGTCGGCGGCCGCATCGGGACCGGACAGGTCTCAGGGCTCGGGACTATCCCTTGCGGGCCCCGTCCATCACTTCCTTCACCTTGCCGGCGAGCTGTTGCAGCGTGAAAGGTTTCGACAGGAATTCGACCTCTTCGCCGGCGCCGAGCTTGTCGCGGAACGTATCCTCGGTGTAGCCGGAAATGAAGATCACCTTCAGTTCCGGATAGCGCTGGCGGACCTCGCGGACGAGTGTCGGGCCGTCGACGCCGGGCATGACGACATCGGTAATCAGCAGGTCGATCTTTTCGCCATCGATCGTGGTTGCCATGCCATCCACGACGCCGTTGAGCACTGCGAGCGCGGCCTCTCCGTCCTTCGCCTCGACCACCGAATAGCCCTTGTTGCGCAGCGCGCGCGCACCGAAAAGCCGCACCGCATCCTCGTCCTCGACCAGCATCACGGTGCCGACGCCGGTGAGATCCCGCCGCACCTCTTCCGCTTCGGCGGGTCCGACCGCCTCTTCGTCGGTCTCTTCCTCCTGGAAGCGCGGCAGGTAGACCGAGAACTTCGCACCCTCTCCCGCCACGTTGTCGGCGAAAACGTAGCCGCCGGTCTGCTTGACGATGCCATAAACGGTGGACAGTCCCAGCCCGGTGCCCGCGCCGACCTCCTTTGTCGTAAAGAAGGGTTCGAAAATTTTTCCGATCACGTCATCCGGAATGCCGGTGCCGCTGTCCTGCATTTCCAGCAGCACGTAATCGGCGTCGGGGATGCCTTCGTAATCGTTCAGGCGCGGATCTCCCGCATACACGTTGCTGGTCCGGATCGTCAGCGACCCGCCTCCCTCCATCGCATCGCGGGCGTTGACGGCGAGGTTGATCACGACCTGTTCGAACTGGCCCTGATCCGCCTTCATCAGCCAGAGATCGCGCCCATGATAGAATTTCAGCTCGATATCCGCGCCGATCAGCCGGCGCAGCAGGTAGGAGGTCTCGCTGAGTACGTCGGTCATATCGAGGACCTTCGGCTGCAGCGTCTGCTGCCGGGAAAACGCGAGCAGCTGGCGAACGAGATTCGCGGCCCGGTTCGCGTTCTGTTTGATCTGCTGGATATCGGCGAAGGACTGATCGCGCGGCGTGTGACGCAGCAGAAGCAGGTCGCAAAACCCGATCATAGCGGTCAGCAGATTGTTGAAATCGTGCGCGATGCCGCCGGCGAGCTGGCCGACGAGTTCCATCTTCTGGGACTGGAAAAACTGCGCTTCGATCCGCTTCTGCTCGGACAGATCAAGCACATGGATGATCAGTCCGACCGACGGCGTTTCCGCTTCCCCGGACTCTCCTTTTTCGGGTGCGTGTTCGGCGCGTCCAGCATAGAGCGAGACGGTTACGCTTTTGCCGCCATCGAGCCGGACCTCTATCGGCGTCGGCCGCTCGTCGGCATCGTATGCGGAAAAGACCCAGTCCCTGAATCTGTCACGGTCCTCCTCGATGACCAGATCGGCGAAGGACACGCCCTCGGTGCGCTCGCTCTCGAGCCCGGCCGCCTTCGCAAACGCCTGATTGCACTCCGTGATACAGGCTTCTGCATCCAGCAGGACGATCCCCACCGGGGCATCGAAGAAAAACCGCTGATAGCGCTCCTGAGACACCCTGACGGCCTCGGCGATATCGCGCTCGTCCGACAGGTGCCGGACCAGTGTCCGGGTTCTCAGGTCGTCATTGGACTCGTCCACGGTCACGGTTTGCGTAACGTAGACGTCGAACAATTCGCCGTCCTGCCCTGCAAAGGTGCTCTCGCCGACACTGTCGCCCTGCTCGCCCGGCAAGGGGGAATGGGGAACGCAGGTTTTGACAAGCCGGTCGGGCAGAAAGTCGCGCAGGCGGAAACGGCCACTGGTCAATTCGGCTTCGGTCTTGCCAAGCCACTCCGCGAACGTGGAATTCACCGTCAGGAAGCGGCCGTCCCGGTCGACCGAATAGAACCCGATCGGCGCGTTCTCGACAAACTCGATCAGTTTTTCCTGTTCGTTCCGGTTGGAACGTTCGAACTCATAGCGTTCGGACACGTCCTCAAGGCGCCATACAACGAAATCGGTGTCCCCGCCGGGCGATACTGCGGACAATTCCACGAATTCCATGTCAGGCAGACCAAGACGGAAGTCGGCGCGGGCCGGCCTGCCCTCGGCGAGAGATGTCAGCAACGCATCGAACCGGGCTTTTCCGTCCGCCCCGTCCGAGGCGGCAAGCGCTGCAAGGGCTTTGATCGGCGCGTCGTCCTCGCCAAGCAGACGGATCCAGCTTGATGTCGCTGCAACCCGCTTGCCGTCCCTGTCTACCGCCAGTTGCGGGTCGGGCATCGACGCAAACAAACGGGCGAAAAACCGACCTCGACGGCGGCAACGGATCGCCCACACCAGAATGGACAAAGCAGCCAGCGCAAACACCGCAACCAGCACCTGCAACAGGACAAGCTGTCCGGCACTGCCCCCGGCTGCCTGCGCCGCGGCCGGCGTCGCGGCGACGCCGGTAGCGAAAAGACCGAACGCGACCGATGCGCCGGCCCGGAACGCCACACCAACGGTGTTCCGGAACAATGTAGCGTCAGAATCGATCCTGCGATCGGATATCCTGCTCAAACGCCCTGCCAAGTTTTGCCCCCAATAATTATTGCATCCGATACGACTACCGGAAGGCCCTACCCCGCCCGTCAGCTATAAAAAACTATACCCCGGCTCGCACCTATTAACGAAACGATAAGGTTAATTTTTGGTTTACCCGCGTGTCTATCTGCCTGAAATCGCCAAGGTTTAACCTAATCTTAACCGAAAAGGCGCTTTCTGTTCAGACAGCCAACGGGCAGGACCGAACATGGCCATCGATCATCTGCGTGCGCCTGCGCGCGACCCAATCAGCGGGACCGCATCCGACGGATACACGCTCAGCTACGCGGCCCCGCCCCGTGCGCCCGCACACACATCCGCATCGGTCGCCGCTCATGCCGCGCTTTTCGACGGCGTCGCAACCCGGCACGGACGACGCACATCAGATATTCCGCTGGACGCGACCCGTCAGGCGCCGGCGCGGCGCGCATCCTTTGCGTGGTTCGACAACTGGCTTGAAGGACAGCGCCTTGCCGGCAATCTCGACGGCGCGGCGGCGCTCGATCTCGGCTGCGGACGGGGCGAGGTCAGCGTCCAGATGGCCCTTGTCGGTGCGGTGGTCACCGGCATCGATGTGTCGCGCGAAAGCCTTGCTCGCGCCCAGACACTCGCTCAGAAACACGGTGTCGGCGATCGTGTCGCGCTCGATACCGGCAATGCGGAGGCGCTTGCCTTCGACGATAACAGCTTCGATCTCGCCGTCTGCGCCGGACTGATGTCTTTCGTCGACTTCGACCGCACGGCAGCGGAACTGTCCCGCGTGACCCGGCCCGGCGGCACCGTCGTTATCCTCGATACGCTCGGGCATAACCCGATTGCGCGTATGGGTCGCAAACGGCGCCTGGTGCACGGCGAAACCACGCATTTCCAGGTCGAGAACATCATGACCTGCGATCATATCGACCGGCTGCGCGCGCATTTCGGCTCGGTCGAGGTGCATACCTTCGACTTTCTGACCGTGCCGATGATCGTTCTGGAGAACGGGCTCGGACGGATTCACCCCCGTCTTCGCGACATCCTTACCCCCGTCTCCGCCGCGTTGCGCGCGCTGGATTCGGTTGTTCTCAAATGGCGGCCGCTGCAGCGCTATGCGTTCCGGACCGCGATTGTTCTGAAATGGCCGCGGACACACGAACGCGGCTAGAAGCTCATCGCCGCCCTGCCGACGATCCCTTAAGTCTAGATCAAAACCGCCACGACCGCGCCTGTCATACAGGTGGCCATGACCCCGGCGAGCACCGATTTCATCCCCAGCTGCACGATCTCCTTCCGACGGTCGGGCGCCATCGCCCCCATCCCGCCGATCATGATTCCGAGACTGCCGAAATGGGCGAAGCCGCAAAGCGCATAGGTCATGATCAGGCGCGACCGCTCGCTCAGCGCCTCGGGCGGAAGCTTTGCGAGTTCCAGATAGGCGAGCAGTTCATTCAGAACCACCTTTGTTCCGAGCAGCTGCCCGGCGATCGTCGCCTCGTGCCACGGTATTCCGAGAAGCCATGTTACGGGGGCCATGATCCAACCCAGAATGCGCTGCAACGTCAGCGGCGCGCCCCATGCATCCGGCGCAAGGCCGAGGATCGCGTTGGCCAGGGCGACCAGCGCGACCAGGACCACCAGCATGCCGAGGATATATCCGAGCAGGCGCAGACCATCGATCGTCCCGGTGGTGATGGCATCCATCGAATTGTCGTACAGACGCCCGGTCTGGATTCGCTCCTGAACCTCGTCCCCTGCGCCCGGGACCATCAACCGGGCGATCATGACCGCGGCCGGCGCGCTGATCAGACTTGCGGTCAGCAGATGCCCTGCAGCCCCCGGGATCACGTTGGCGAGGAAGGTGGCGTAGAGCGCATACATGGTACCTGCAATCGTCGCCATGCCGGCGGTCATCACGATGAACAGCTCCGATCTGCTCATACGGTTCAGATAGGGGCGGATCAGCAGCGGCGCCTCGACCATACCGACGAAAACATTGGCTGCCGTGCCGAAACCCGCCGCGCCCGAAATGCGCAGCGCCCGGCGCAGCCCCCACGCGAACCCGCGCACGATCCACGGCAGGATCCGCCAATGATACAGCAGCGCCGACAGCGCGCTCATCAACAGAACCAGCGGCAGTGCGCGGAACGCAAGGATGAATGCAGCCCCGGGATAGGGTTCTTCGAACGGCAGCGGCCCGCCGCCCAGAAACCCGAAAACCAGCGATGTTCCCGCTTCCGTCGCCTTCTGCAGGGCCAGCACCCCGTCATTGAGCCATGCAAAGACAATCTGTGACTGCGGGATCTTCAGCAGGACCAGCGCCAGCAGGAACTGCACCGCAAGCCCGGCAACCACGATCCGCCACGAGCAGCGCCGGCGGTTTTCGCTGATCGCCCAGGCAAGCAGCACGAGGAATGCAAGCCCCAGAAACGGTTGAAATCCGGCCATGTTCAGGTCCCGCTGTTAACCATGTTTCAATGTCGTCCGGCGATGATACAGCACCGGGCCGGAATCGGCCTTGCGACGGCACCTACCGCAAAATACGAGGGCTAACAGCGGCACGATGCATCCAATCGTCGAATTCCTCAACACGATTGACCGCAGCCCGGAACAATCCCCGCGCGAGTTGCTGGATACGATCCTGTCCGCGTGCCGGAAATTCACCGGCGCAGAGGCCGGCACGATCTTTATCGTCCGCCCGGCACCGGAGAATCTGCCCGGCAACCCGCTGGAAAACGGCTACCTGGAACCGATGAGCTTCCAGAACGATGTGCTGGATCTCGAAGCGTCGGCATTCATCCTCCCGATCGACGAGACATCGATCTCGGGATACGTCGCGGCGACGGGCACGCCCCTGCTGATCGACGATGCCTACGAAATTCCGCCCGCCATGCCATACGCTTTCAACACCGGATTCGACACCTCGACAGGCTACCGCACGCATTCCCTGGCGTGCATTGCGTTGCGCCGGAGCTCCGGCACCGTCAGTGCGGTTGTGCAGCTGATCAACCGGCGATCGGAGTCCGGCTCCATCCTTGCTTTCGAGCCGGCACAGGCCGAGTTCATCGCGGCCGCGGGTGTGACGATCACAGGCGTCATCGAGAGGGCTTCCATGCTCGAGGAACTGACGGCGGCAAACCAGGACCTGATCGCCCGCAATAAACAGATCGAAGCGCTGAAAAACGAAGCGGAAGCGGCGCTGCGCGAAGCCGAAAAGTCCGACCAGGCAAAAAGCCGGTTCCTGAACTGCATCGGGCACGAACTTAAAACGCCGCTGAATGCGATCATCGGGTTTTCCGATCTTCTCAACAATGAGGGCTTCGGCCCGCTCGGTCATGCCCGTTACCGGGAATTCGCAAAGGAGGTCTCGAACGGCGGACACAAGCTGCTGCATATGGTCAATGACATTCTCAGCATCGTTCAGGCGGAATCCGGGTCGGCGGAATGCGCCGACGGCAACGAGGCGGCCTATGCCTGCATCGTCGATACATGCCGATCATGGTTCGAAGTGGCGGGCGAAAGGAATATTGTCTTCGCCGTCGAGGTCGCCGACGCCCCCGCGAGCTGCGCCGTCGATGTCCCGCGCCTTGCCACTGTCCTCGACCGGCTGATCGACAACGCGCTCAAGTTCACGCATGCCGGCGGCGAGATCGAGGTTCGCGCCGGGCCCGGCCCCGATGGCGGCCTGACCATCGAAATATCGGATACCGGGGTCGGCATGACCGGGGCCGAAATGATCGACGCGCTTACCCCGTTCGGTCAGGCGGACAACACGCTTTCGCGGATGTACGAGGGCGCCGGACTGGGACTGACGCTCGCGAGCGCCCTCGTCCGCAGCATGCAGGCGGAGCTCGCCATCGAGAGCGCGCCCGGAAAAGGCACGACGGTGAGGATACTGTTCCCCGCCGCTCCGGGATTTGCGCAGCCGGAAACGGAGAAACCTCCTCAACCGGAGATGTGGTTATCCGGCTAGATTGCTGGAAGTCCGGGCTGCTTCACCCGCTTGCGGTCGCCGCCGCGTCCAGGCCCGGTACAGACGATATCCGCACGCCCTGCGCAGCGGCGGAAAGCCCGGCCTCCGCTCCACCCGAAAATCAGCCATGCGCAAAGTTCTCGATATGAAGCGCCCCTTCCCCCGCGAACACGATGCTCGATTCCGGCACCTCCGCCCAGTGGCCGCTCTCCTCGTCGGAGGGCTCCGACATGATCATCACCGACTGATCCTTGCCGCCGATGCCGAGCCCGTAGAACAGGGTCGGAGACTGGTCGTCCGACGAGTACCGGATCGCGATCATGCGGCTCCCGTCGGTGGCGATGGCGGCAAACCGGAACGGGCCGGCCACGCTGTGCGCCGACATCGTGTCCTCGACCTGTCTGACGGTTGCCGCATAGGCCGCCGCGGGGTCATCCGCCAGACCGTTCGCGATCAGCAGATAGAAAATCGTCTCGCTGTCGGTGGTTCCCTTCTTGTGCCGGTAAAGGGCTTCCGGGATGGCGAGGTCGAGTTCGCGCCGCAGCAGCGGGAAGTCCGCAATGGCGCCGTTATGCATGAACATCCACCCGCCGTGCCGGAACGGATGACAGTTCTGGCGCGCCGTCGCACTTTCCCCCGTCGCGGCCCGCACGTGAGCAAAGAACAGGCCCGACTTCACCTGCTCCGACACTTCCCGCAGGTTTTCATCGTTCCAGGCAGGCAGCACATCCCGGTAAAGGCCAGGTTTCCCGCGCTCACCGTGCCAGCCGATGCCGAACCCGTCGCCGTTCGTCACGACATGGGACCAGCGCGCATTCAGGCTCTGTTCGACCAGCGAATTCTTCGCCTCGAACAGGACCGTATCGAGATAGATTGGCGGTCCCGAATAGGCCATCCACCTGCACATTTCGCCTTCTCCTGAAAACCGGTGACGATCAGCGTGACTGAAATTCTATTGTGACAATGGTTTCCCGATTCCAAACAGATTTTATTTTCATTCCGACGTTATTTCCCGCTTGCAAGACTTCGAAAAATGGCGAAAAGGATAATTTGCGTACGCCGTTCGGCGCGGGGGATGTCCCCAAACTTTTTCAACGTCCGGAGAACGGCCCGGCTTCATTCAGGACACTGGCGGATGATGACTGTTCGCTGCTATCTCGCACCGTCGCCCATTGAAGGACTGGGCGTCTATTCTGCCGTATCGATCAGGGAGGGAGAAGAGGTCTGGCGGTATAATCCCGACTTCGATCTATCCTACCCGACCGCCAAGATCGCCTCGTCGCCCGATCACATTCAGGAATTCATGGACCGGTACAGCTACGTGAATCCCTTCGATCCCTCGCAGGTCATTCTTGACGCGGACGAGGCACGTTTCATGAATCATTCGGATACGCCGAACGTCGATTTCACATCGGATATTTCCGGCCGGGCGCTCCGCGATATAGCGGCCGACGAAGAACTCACCTGCGACTATGCCTGTTTCACCGTCGGCGAAATCAGCTTCCAGCCGCCACGGCACAAGACCGGCGGCCTTGCGAACGGCCAGAATATCTCCCCGGCTTTCCATGGTCCCGCGGCGCGGCGCAGCGGAAGGCCGGACCCGCGAGCCTGACAACCGTCGCAAGCGACCGGGCCCGTGCCGCAGAAAGTCCGTCTGCCTGGATAGGGCTCAAGGCGAATTTGGAAAACGATCCATGCCCGGCGATACGGAACAAGGACGTCGAAAAACGCGGCCGGAACCTGCAAACCGGTTTCGGCCGCCCTGTTATATGGCGGGGGCAGGTATCCGTTTGGCGAACTGTTCGCGCCAGTCTTCCACGGGCTGGAACGTCGGATCGGCCTTCGCGTGGGCTTCGGAGGCGGCGTAGATTTCCGCGTCGGTCATCGAAAAATCGATATCATGGCGGTGCGGCTGGTTGATGTACCACGGCGTGTCCATGAACGCTTCGAGCCGGTTCCCCTCCGGGTCGAAAAAATAGACCGACCACGCATTGCCGTGGTCAGTCACCATGACTTTCTGGACATCCTCGTCTGACGTGACAGCGGCATGGACCTGGCGAAGATCGGCAAGGCTGCCGCATCTGAAGGAAATCTGGTTCACCGTCGTCTGGTCGGTATCCGGCCTGCGTCCCTCGGCGACAACAACCTGGTGATGATCGCGCGGATCGCGCGACATGAAGGCGTATCGGTTGCCGTTCAAAACCCCTTCATCGGCGATCCCGAAGCCGAACATGCGAACGTAGAAATCCTTCATCCTGTCGAAATCCTGCACCCAGATGCCGACATGGGCGAGCTTCATTTCAGGCAACAGCGCCATGGTTTCATCCCCGATTTATCCGCGTTTGGGCAATTCTAGGCTTCCCCAACGCAGATTCGCAATGATCCCGGCCCACCGCGCACTTGCATATCGCGGCGCAGGCGTTATTCATGCGCAAACAGTTCACCGGAGGGCGGCATGAAGATCACCACTTTTTCAGTTAACGGCACGGAATCCTACGGCGTCGTCACCGACGACGGCATTATCGACGCGAAGCCCCTGGCGGGCGGACCCCAGACCCTGCGCGGCGCCATTGCCGCCGGCGCACTCGACATCATCGCAGAGGCCGCAGCGGGCAAGAGCCCCGATTACAGCCTCGACGAGATCGAATTCCTGCCGGTCATCCCCGACCCGGACAAGATCATCGCGGTCGGCCTGAACTATCGCAGCCACGTCCTCGAAGGCGGGCGCGACATTCCGGAATGGCCGATGATCTTCACGCGGTTCAACAACTCGCAGGTCGGACACGGCCAGGCGATGATCAAGCCGAAGGTATCCGACAAGTTCGACTTCGAAGGCGAAATGGCGGTCATCATCGGCAAGACCTGCCGCCACGTATCCGAAGCGGACGCCCTGTCGGTCGTCGCCGGCTATTCCTGCTACAATGACGGATCGATCCGCGACTACCAGCGCCACACCAGCCAGTTCGTGCCCGGCAAGTCGTTCTACAAGTCCGGCGCATTCGGCCCGTGGATGGTCACCGCCGACGAAATTCCCGACCCGGCGACCCTCACCCTGACGACCCGCCTGAACGGCGAGGAAATGCAGCGCGCCACGACGGACGATCTGCTGTTCAGCATCCCGCAGCTGATCCACTATCTCTCGACGGTCAGCGAGCTGGTCCCGGGCGACGTGATCGTCTCGGGCACCACCGGCGGCGTCGGTTTCTACCGCGACCCGCAGGTATTCATGAAGGAAGGCGATGTCGTCGAGGTCGAACTCGACAAGATCGGCATCCTCCGCAACCCGATCGTCAACGAAACCTGACAGGCCGACAGCCGGCACAGGCCGGCGGCGGACAGATATGACGGGGCGGATCCGCAGGGGCCCGCCCCTTTCCTTGTCAGGCCTGCCTGAATTTCCCCGCTTGGCCACCCTGGTGGCGAGGCCTAGACTTTCTTCCGGAACGACGCGTTCAAGCGCCGTTACCCCAGGAGGAAATGACAGCATGAAATCGAGACAATCCTATTCTGCATTCCGTACGGCCTTCGCCGCGGCCGCCGCCTTTACCCTTTCCACAACTGCAAGCGCTCCCGCCGTCGCCGACAAGGCCGAGGATTTCTTCAAGGGTCGCACGGTCACCGTCGTGGTCGGCTTCGGTCCGGGCGGCGGGTATGCCAACTACTGCCGCCAGATTACCCAGTTCCTGACCGAGCACACACCCGGGAAGCCGAACTTCATCTGCCAGTACATGCCGGGCGGCGGCGGCGTGAAGGCGGCCAACTATCTCGCCAATGTCGCGCCGCGTGACGGCTCGGTGCTCAGCATGATTTCGGACTACGCCGCGCTCGCCCAGCTGCTCTCGCCGCAGAAGGTCAAGTACGACATCCGCCAGTTCAAGTGGGTCGGCGTCATGGTGCCGGCCAACCCGGTGATGATGGTGCGCAAGGGCGCCAAGGCCCAGACGTTCGTCGATATCTACAAGAACGAGATGGTCGTCGGGCTGGTTGGTATGCTCGCCCAGGACGGGATCAACACGCGCCTGATCAACAGCGTGCTCGGCACCAAAATGAAGCTCGTCGCGGGCTATAACGCCACCGCCAAGATCGCGCTGGCGATGGAAACCGGCGAGGTCGATGCCAGCCTGTCGTCCTGGGTCAGCTGGAAGACCCGGGCCCAGACGCAGCTCAAGAGCGGCTCGTTCATCCCGATGTTCCAGATCGGCTTCAAGAAGGCATGGGACCTGCCCAATCTGCCACTGATCCGCGACTATGCCAGGAACGAAGACGACCGGGCACTGCTCGATCTCGGTGCCGGTTCGGCGCCGTTCGGCCGCTCGCTGTCGGTGCCGCCGGGTTATCCGCCGCACCTGCTCGCCGCGCTTCGCAAAGCGTTCAACGCAACGGTGAAGGACACCGCCTTCCTCGATGCGGCCAAGGCGCGCAACATCGAGATCGACCCGTCGCCGGGCGAGGAACTCGAACCGATCGTGACCAAGATCATGTCGACATCGCCCGCGCTGGTGCAGCGCTTCCGCGAAGCCGCAGGGATCAAGTAGGCGGGGATCAAGCGGAGGGCGAGCAGGCACGGCACGCACACAGCCCACGCATAAGGGGCGGGTCAATGACCCGCCCCTTTCTTTCTATTACCGAAGCGTCAGGCCGCCGGCGATCAGGCCAGCTTGAGCAGTTTCAGCGCGGCGGCAAACAGGTCATGGTCGGTTTCGGCCAGCGCGCTCAGCGCCGTGAAATGATCCCGGCCCGGCATCATCAGCGTGGACGTTTCCATGCCGTGTTTCGCCCAGGCGGCGGCGAGATCATGCGCCTGGCGGTCGAACTCGTCGTATTCGTTGCCGCCGAACGCGATGACCGACGGCCCCGTGGAGGTCGGCTTCATGAACATCGGGCTCTGGCTGGCGACGTCTTCGGGCTTCAGGCGGACCGCGTCGTTCAGCGGGGTGAGCCGGATGGGCTCCACATCGTAGACGCCGCTGATCGGCAGCCCGGCGGCGACCACATCCATCGGCAACCCTTCTTCGAAAGCGGGCCAGTCCGTCGCCTGCATCATTGCGGTCAGGTGACCGCCCGCCGAATGGCCGGACACGACGATCCGGCTGGCGTCATAGCCGTATCTCCCCGCTTCGCGCCACAGATACGCGATGGCCCGGCGGCACTGATCCGATATCTCGGCCATCGTGACCGCGGGACACAGCGCATATTCGATATTGGCGAAGGCGGCCCCGGCCGCGTTCAGTTCCTTCGCAAGGAATTCGAACCCTTCCTTGTCGTTCCACTGCCAGTAGCCGCCATGGATGAAGGCAAACATCGGCGCGCCGTCGTTCTCCGGCAGGAAGATATCGAGCCGTTCGCGTTCGTGCGGGCCATAGGCAAGATCGATATGCTTCCGCGTCGCTTCGGCGATATAGGCGGCAGAGCGTGCGCTCTGGTCGGCCTTGATGGCATTCAGCGCTTCTTCTGAAAGCTGGGCGCGGTTGTCGTACTGCGCAAAGAGCGCATCGGAATCGTATTCGCGATAGACGGCTTCTGACATCGTTTGTCCCCTTGTTGAAGCCCTATCGTAGCGCCTTCATCGCCCCGGGCAAATCCGCCCCGGCAATTTTCCAACGCGATTTTCCACCCTCATTAATTTGCACTTGCAAATAATATTATTTGCAGTTACAAATACATTCAATCGGCAAAAAGCCATCTTAGGGAGAAACACCATGGCAATCGATTTCGGCTATTTCACTCTTTCCGACAACTACTATCCCGGCAACACGCGGTCGGCGAACGACTTCGTGCTCGAAATCCGCGAACAGGCCATTCTCGCCGACAAGCTGGGCTACAGCTCCGCCTGGATCGGCGAACACCATTTCGACCGGCTCGGCGTCAATTCCCGCCCGGACATCCTGCTGGCGAGCATTATTCCCGAAACAACGAATATCCGCCTTGCCCCCGCGGTGAACGTCCTGCCGATCCATCATCCGATCCATGTTGCCGAAATGTGGGCGACGCTCGACCTCCTGTCCGGCGGACGTGTCGATTATGCCTGCGGTCGCGGCTACGACGCCGACGAATACCATCCCTTCGGCGCAGATTTCATGACCTCGGCCGAGGTGTTCGAAGAAGGCATGGACATTGTCTGGAAAGCCTGGACCGAAAAAGGCCCGTGGTCGCACAAGGGCAAGTATTACGATATCCAGGACATGGATATCACGCCGAAGCCGATCCAGAATCCGATCCCCTTCTATGTCGCCTCGTTCTCGGAAACGTCTTCGAAGATGGCGGGCAAAAAGGGCCACAACATCATCTACGCGCCGTTTGCCGCGGCCATGGTCTATGGCAGCCTCGACAAGGCGGTCGACAGCTATCGCGAAAACTGCGTCGCGGCGGGCAACAAGCCGGGCCGCGCCATGTGCAGCTATTTCATCCATATCTCCGACACCCCGGAAGAGGACGATATCGGACGTCAGGCGATGATGGACTATTTCCAGCATTGCGTGCTGCGCGCTTTCCCGGACGATCCGAGCACGATGCCGCCGACCATGCATTACTTCATGAAGATCAACGAGATCCTCCGGAACATGACGAAGAACACGCTGTCGTCGAATTCCGTCCTGCTCGGCAACGCCGCCGAGATCACGGAGCAGCTGAAAAAGGTCGAAGCCGCCGGGATCGACGAATGCATCCTGTATTTCAATGTCGGCAACAAGCCGCACGGCATGGTCAAGGACCAGATGCACAAGTTCATGGAAGAGGTCGCGCCGAACTTCGAGAATTACAGCATCGCCGCGGAGTAATCTGTTTTGGAACTCGGCACCTACCTGCCCTATCTCGTCAACCGCGTCGGGCAGCGGTTTATCAGCGATATCACGCCGGTCCTCAGCGAGGCCGGCGTCGATATCCAGTCATGGCGTGTGCTGATTGCGCTGTATCAACGGGGCGCTCAGCCCGTCGGCGCGCTGTCCGACCTGACCAGCATCAATTTCTCGACCCTGTCGCGCGTGCTCGGCCGGATGGAAAAGAAAGACCTTGTCCGCCGCCATCGCGGGGCCGACGACGCCCGGTCCTTCACCATCGATCTGACCCCGACCGGCCGGCGCGTGACCGAAACCATCCTGCCCCGGGCCGCCGCGCTGGAAGCAAAAGCGACCGGCGATTTTTCGGAAGCCGAACTCGCCATGCTGCGTCAACTGCTCGGCAAGCTCTATATGGGCCTGTCGGAACAAGCCGCCGAACAGGACGACCGGCTGGCGGGCTGACAAGCGCGTCCTCGATTAGCCGGGAACGCGCGTCATTCAGCGATAGAAGCTGATCGAGGAGACCATGACGTCTGCCGAAAACGCGCGACCGATGGCGACCAGTCCGAGGCGGCTCAACCGGCTTGTGTCCAGCGGCGTATCGAGCCGGTGGGGCGCGAAACTTTCGAACGGCAGATATATCGATCGCCAGGCGTCCTCTGCCGTGAATTCGGCCCGGTAGGACTGCCACGGCCGCACGTTGTCGGGCGTGCGGAGATGAAGGGAATATTTTTCGCCATTGCCGCGAACCATCAGGCGGATTCCCTTATAGGCGGAGGCGTCGAGCGTGCGGCCGCCGGAGGACAGGTCGAGCGCCGCCTGGATGAAGCCGCCATTGTTCTCCAGCCGGACATCCCCCTGAAGGTGCAGCGCCGGATGGCCGTCCGCGACGGAGCGGCTGACCGTTTCCTGTGAAACGCCGCCCATCACCCTGTCGCTGACGCCCCGCCATTCGGTGCCGAGGGCCGATACAAGGTCTGTTCTGGAAAAGTCGTCAATCAGCATGGTTCTGTCCTGTGAGTGTGCCGCAGCGGGCAACAGCGCGAGCATCGCCATGAAGATCGGAACCGTCAGCCCGACCGTCAAGGCGCGCAGGCGGCGCGGCACGGTATTTCTGTATCCCATCGTCTGTTCCATCAAACGCCATTTGCTGCGGTGCCGGGTATATGCCCCGCCCTGATTCCTACGAGCAGGCAGCCGTCTCGGATCAGATGACGCGCCGAACGTGGTTCTTGCCCAAAGACCGCTGACGCTCTAGCGTCTTTCCCAAAATCAGAGGAGACGGCAATGGCAACCCAGATGAAATCCGACGACATCGGCCGCGCCCATGGCGGGCTTGTAGAGCTGGTTGGCGTCAGGGACCGCGTTTCGCCCGAAGAATGGGAGGTCCGCGTCAATCTCGCCGCCTGCTACCGGCTGGTTTTTCACTACGGCTGGCATCACCTCAATCTCAATCATATTTCGGCGCGGGTTCCCGGCCACGACGACCAGATCCTGATCAACCCCTACGGGCCGATGTTCAACGAGATCACGGCGTCGAACCTGGTCAAGATCGACCTCGACGGCAATGTGCTGGACGACACGCCCTATGGCATCAACGCCGCCGGCTATACGATCCACAGCGCGATCCACGCCGCCCGACACGACGTCGAATGTGTGCTCCATACCCACACAGAGCCGGGCCTTGCCGTCTCGGCGCTGAAATGCGGCTTGTTGCCGATCAATCAGGATGCAGTGCGGTTCTATAACCGGATCGGCTATCACGACTATGAAGGCGTCTCGCTGGAACTCGGCGAGCGCGAGCGGCTCGTCGCCAGTATCAGCGACCACCGCGCGCTGATCCTGCGCAATCACGGGCTGCTGACCGCCGGAAGGTCCATCGCGGAGGCCTTCGCGCTGATGTATCACCTTGAAAAAGCCTGTGTCGCCCAGATCATGGCCAACGCGCGCAGCGCCGACGATCCGCATATCATCATGCCGTCCCCCGAACTGTGCGAACATTCGGCGCAGCAGGCCTGGAGCATCAACAACAATTCCGAAGACGTGCGCTGGCCGGCGCTGGTCCGCTGGATGGACCGGGAATCGCCGGGTTTCCGGGACTAGAAGTCGCCGCCCGCATCATTCGATGATCAGCTTCAAAGCCGCCGTTCTCGCCAGTTGCACCACGGCGCGGCCTTTTTCCGACAGCCGGCCGCTCACGCTGGAAACAATCGACGCCGACGGCCCCATGGCGCACGAGGTCCTGGTCCGCATAGACGCGGCGAGCCTCTGCCGGTCCGACCTGTCGGTTATCACCGGGGTCCGCCCCTGGCCCATGCCCATCGTGCCGGGACACGAGGCAAGCGGCATCGTCGAGGAAACCGGCGCCGGCGTCGAAGGCTTGTCGCCGGGCGACCGGGTCGTTCTCGTCTATCAGCCGCAGTGCGGCGTCTGTCCCTGCTGTGTTGCGGGCGATGCGCATCTCTGCGCGCCGGGCCTTGCCGCCAACCGCGCGGGCAGGCTGCTAACGGGCGGCCCGCGGCTGTCGCTGAACGGCGATACCCTGCATCATCACATGGGCCTGTCCGCCTTTGCGGAAATGGCCGTTGTGTCCCGGCACTCGCTTGTGAAGGTCGATGGCGCCCTGCCCGCGGAAATCGCCGCGCTTTTCGGCTGCGCCGTGATGTGCGGCGCGGGGAGCGTCATTCATTCGGGCGGGGTCAAGCCGGGAGAGACCGTCGCGATAGCCGGGATCGGCGGGGTCGGCGCCAGCGCGATCCTCGGCGCCCGGCTTGCCGGCGCGGGGCGGATCATCGCGGTCGATCCCGATGCGGAAAAGCGCCGGTGCGCCATCGGCCTCGGCGCGACAGACGCGGTTGCCGGCGGCCCGGGCGCGGCTGACGAAATCCTGGAGATGACCGGGGGCGGCGTCGACTGCGCTTTCGAGACGGCCGGGGTCCTCGGCGCGTTCGATACCGCCTATGCCGCCACCCGGCGCGGCGGGCGCATCGTCACCGTCGGCCTCGCCAGCCCCGAGACGCCGTTCAGCCTGGATATCGCCGCCCATGTGACAAGCGCAAAAACCATCCGTGGCAGCTATATGGGAAGCTGCAATCCCCGGATCGATATTCCGAGGTTCGTGGAACTGTATGCCGCCGGAAGGTTTCCCGTAGACCGGCTGATCACCCACCGGATGCCTCTGGCCGATGTGAATACCGCGCTTGAGAACATGGCGGCTAGCGCCGCGCTGCGCCAGATACTGACGCCCTGATCCGCTTTGCAATTTTTAAGCGTGAATCCGGGAAATCCGGATCGGGAAGTGCTATATAAAGATTACAGACATTCATCAGGGATTTCGACGCCATGAAACGCTCCAAATCGGTCAGACTTGTCGCCATGGGCACCGGGCTTTTGCTTGTCGCCGCCTGCGACGAGGCAAAGGTGGATACCGCTTTGTTCGAATCTGTCAAACAGTGCACGTCCCTCGGTTTCTCCGCGCAGGAATGCGAGACGAATTACCGCGAAGCGCAGCGCAACCACATCAACGTCGCGCCCAAATACACGGCCCAGGCGGATTGCGAGGCCGATTTCGGCGCCGCGCAGTGCGAAGTAGCGCCCCAGCGCACATCGAACGGCGGCAGCGTCTTCATGCCGCTGATGGCGGGCTATCTCATGGGCAGCATGTTGAGCGGCGGTCGGACCGCGGGCCAGCCCTTGTACAAATCGGCGAATGACCGCAGCACGTTCCGCACCGGCGACAACAAGGCCGTGGCCAACACTGTCGGCCGCACCCAGGTCGCGCAGAGCACCACGCGCCCGGCATCGACGAAGACCCGCACCATCTCGCGCGGCGGTTTCGGCGCCGGCGCCCGCAGCCCCATGCGCCGGTCCTTCGGTGGCTGAAACCCCGAAAGAGCGTCTCTCATGGAACGGATAGCGGTCGACCCCCGGGAGGACTGGCAGGACACCGCCGAGGCCCACGGGTTCCGCTTTCATACGATCGACGACGAACGCTACTGGGACGAAAGCGCCTGCTACCGTTTCAGCTTGCGCGAGATCGAAGACGATATCGAAGACCCGACGGCGGAAATCGAACAGATGTGTTTCGAGGTCGTCGCGCGGGCCGTGGCGGACGATGCCGTCATGGCGCGGCTCGGCATCCCCGAGGCATTCTGGGATTTCGTCGCCGATACATGGTCGCAGCAACACCGTAATCTGTATGGCCGCATGGACTTCGCCTATGACGGCAAGGGCCCTGCAAAACTTTTCGAGTACAACGCGGACACCCCGACCTCGCTCTACGAGACCGCCGTGTTCCAGTGGGTCTGGCTCGAACAGGCGATCGAGCGCGGAATCGTCCCCGACGGCAGCGACCAGTTCAATTCCCTGCACGAGGCGCTTACCGGCTCCTTCGGCCAGATGGGTCTTGCCGGGAAGCTCCACGTCGCGTGCTGCAAAGGCTCCGAAGAGGACGAAGGCACGGTTGAATACATCGCCGATTGCGCGCGCCAGGCCGGGATCAATGCCAAGCTGATCTATATCGAGGATATCGGCATCGATACCGAAGGACGGTTCACCGACCTGCAGGACGAGCCGATCACCGATCTGTTCAAGCTGTATCCCTGGGAATGGATCATGACCGACGAGTTCGGCAGGAACGTGCCGAACACGAATACTCGCTTCATCGAACCGGGCTGGAAATCCCTGCTGTCCAACAAGGGGCTCCTGCCGCTCCTGTGGGAAATGTTCGAGGGCCATCCCAACCTGCTGCCCGCCTATTTCGACGGCGACCCCGCGGCCTCCGCGCTCGGCGGCGACTACGTGCGCAAGCCGCGGTTTTCCCGTGAGGGCGCGAATGTCGAGGTGTTCGAGAACGGCGAATGCACCGTGAAAGTGGACGGCGATTACGGCGCGGAAGGCCATATCCTTCAGGCCTATCACCCCCTGCCCGATTTCGGCGGCAACTATCCGATGATCGGCTCCTGGCTGGTCGCAAGCCAGCCCGCCGGTATCGGCATCCGCGAGGACACGGTACTGGTGACCGGCAACAACGCGCGCTTCGTGCCGCATATCATTTCGGAATAGCGGAGCACATGTCTTCCAACCGCCTGTATGACCGCATCTCGCGCGATCCGGCGCTGGGTGAACTGCGCGACGGCCATACCCGCCTGTTCCTGATGCGGGCGGACGCGTTCATGGATGCCTTCAAACGGCTCGACGACGATGCGCGCTACACCATGTTCACCGCCTTCGCGGAATCGGTGGCCGAACATTCCGGACAATCGGTCAAACATTACCGCCACGAGCTCGGCCCGGCGGCCCGCGAAATATTCCTGAATGCCGCCGTGAACCTCGCCGCCGACATGGGCTGGGGCGGCTGGCGCTTCGGCCCGCATACGCCGGGCGAGATGACGCTCGACGTCACGAACAGTCCCTTTGCCGAAGGCCACGGACAGTCCGACATCCCCGTCTGCGCCCCGATCCTCGGGCTGACGGAAGCCCTCGGCGGGATCATCTTCTCGGTCGACCCCCATGTCGAGGAGATCGACTGCGCGGCCGTCACCGGCGGCGATACGTGCCGCTTTGTGGCGCGGGTGGGCTGACCGAACGTCACCTTCACACCTGATACCGGGCTATCTGTTCGAAACCCGACCAATGTCACCCCGGCCCTGTGCCGGGGTCCGGGTTTTATCCGGCAGTGGGCGGACCCTGACGGGCTGGATCCCGGAACAAGTCCGGGATGACATACTTTGAATATCTTGGCAGAGTTGCGGCATAGGATTGCACCCGGTGCATAGCCTGCCCGGTTCATTCGCGCTATAGACAGGTTTCACAATCCGGTGCCCCCACGCCTATGTCCGACCAGCTGAACGCGCTCCTCAAATTCCGCTTCTTTGTTCTTGGCGCGTCGCTGACGCTGATCTTCGTCGGCTCCGGCAGCCTGTTCCTAATCGCGGTGACGCTGAAGGACCTGTCGAGCGAGTTCGGCTGGCCGCGCGAGGTGCCGTCGCTGGCGTTTTCGCTGCAGTTTATCGGCGGCGGCATGGGCGGCATCATGATGGGCTACCTGCTGGACCGGGTCGGCGCGGTGGTGCTGCCGCTCATCGCCGCCTGCGCCATCGCGACGGGGGCGATACTGACCACCTTCGTTCAGGAGCAGTGGCAGCTTTATGCCATTTACCTGGTGCTGTTCGGCTTTCTCGGCCAGGGCAGCCTGTATGCGCCGCTGATGGCCAATATTTCCAAATGGTACGACCGCCGCCGCGGCATGGTGGTCGGCATCGTTGCCAGCGGCCAGAGTCTTGCGGGCATCGTGTGGCCGCCGATCTTCGGCGTGGCGATCACCGAGATCGGCTGGCGCAACGGGTTTGTCGGCTTCGGCGTCATCGCGGCCTGCATCATGCTGCCGATGTGCTTCTTCTTTGCGCGCAAGCCACCGGCGCTCGAGACGCTGCAGGCGGCGGAGGCCCTCGACGGTCTCGACAGCAAGGGCAACGTCCGCCGCGGCGCGCGCAAGAGCGACACGTCGCTCAGCATGCTCCAGCTCCAGATGGTGCTGTGCGCGGCGATTATCGGCTGCTGCATTTCCATGTCGCTGCCGCTCGCCCATATGGTCGCGCACGCCTCCGACAAGGGCCTGCCGCTGACCGATGCGGTGACGGTATTGTCGGTCACCCTGATGGCGGCGTTCGTCAGCCGGGTGCTGCTCGTCGGTTTCCTGTCGGACCGGTTCGGCGGGCTTTGGGCGCTGTTCTGTTTCTCGGCGCTGCAGGCTGTTTCGGTCGGGCTCCTGACGGCGTCGGACAGCGTCGCCCTGCTGTATATCGTCGGTATCTCTTTCGGCCTCGGCTATGGCGGCATCTTCCCGGTCTATGCGGTGATCGTGCGCGAATACATGCCGCCGCAGGAAGCCGGACGCCGCACGGGCATCGTGTTCCTGTTCGGCGCGCTTGCAATGGGTTTCGGCAGCTGGATGGGCGGCGCGCTGTTCGATGCCACCGGCAGCTACACCACGCCCTTCCTGCTCGGCGTCGCGGCGAACTGCGTGAATCTTGTAATCGTCGGCATGCTGCTGACCAAGACGAAGAAAAGCGAACCGCCGCAACCGGCGGGCGTGGCGGCGGCATAGACGTTACCCGTATGGCTCGCTCCAGATTATTCCAGGGTTGTCATCCCGGCCTCGTGCCGGGATCCAGTCTTTTGTGACATTGCGCTAACCGGAGCCCGGAATAAATCGGGGGTGACATATGGTATCGTCACGCGAACAAGTCGGCGGCAACAGGAGGTAAAAAAACCAAAATGGACATCAGACTCGACGGGCGCGCGGCGCTTATCACCGGCGGCAGCGAAGGACTTGGCAAGGGCATGGCGATCCGCTTCGCGGAATCCGGCGCCGATATCGCGATCCTGGCGCGACGGCCTGACGCGCTGGACGCCGCGAAGGCAGAGATCGAGGCCGTAAGCAAAGGCAGGGTCATCACCCTGCCCTGCGATCTTCTCGACCGGGCGGCGACGAACGCCGCTTTCACCGAGGCCGTCTCCGCGCTCGGCAGGATCGATATACTCGTCAACAATGCCGGCACGTCGCGGGCTAAGGCGTTCGAGACCGTCACCGACGAGGAATGGGAAGAAGACCTCGAACTGAAGCTGATGGCCGCGATCCGGCTTTGCCGCGCGGCCCTGCCCGGCATGAAGGAACGGAAATGGGGACGCATCATCAATGTCCTGAATATCGGCGCAAAGGCGCCGCGTGCGGGCAGCGCGCCGACCGCCGTATCCCGCGCCGCAGGCCTTGCGCTCACCAAAGTGCTCGCCGGCGACGGCGCGCCCCATAACGTGCTGGTCAATGCGCTGATGGTGGGGCTGATCAAGTCGGGCCAGTGGGAAACCGCCTATGCGAATTCCGGCAGCACGGACAGCTACGAGGTGTTTACGCAAAACATGGCGGATGGCCGCAACATCCCGCTCGGCCGCATCGGCGAGACCGAGGAATTCGCCAATATCGCCTGTTTCCTTGCGTCCGATCAGGCGGGATACATCACCGGCACGTCGATCAATGTCGACGGCGGCGCGTGCCCGGTGGTGTGACGCGGACCGGTCACTCGGTCTCTTTGCCAGACCTCGACAGAAGGCGGGCGACGGGCGCGCGGCCGAACCGGACCCAGAGATAGATCAGGGCGATCAGGAACACCAGAAGTGCCGCCGCGGCCGCGAGCGGGCTGCCCGTTTTCGCGACCAGCACGTCGTATCCTCTGGTGGCGATGCCGTAGAGAATCCCCGCGACGATCAGACCGACGGCCACCACGATCAGGGCATTGATCCCGACCGGCTGGGACGTGTCCTTCAGGATCAGTCGCCGCCAGCCTTCGCGCAGGAGGATGAACACAATCAGCGCGGCGGTCACGGCGACATGGAATACCGGTGCGGCAAAAACCGTGCCGGAGAGATCGACGTTCTTCAGAAGCACCGGATAGCCGAGCAGCCAGACGATCACCAGGCCGATCAGCACTCTGGAAATCTTTCTCTCCTCCCCTAGCCCAGGACAGGGTCCAGCCGGTCCATCGCGGCGGACACGGTTGCCGTGTCGGCGGCGAAACACAGGCGCATCCAGCCTTCGCCGTCCTCGCTGAACGCGCGGCCCGGGGCAAGCCCGACACCGACATCGTCGATCAGCTTCTGGGCGAAGGCCACCGAGTCCGTCATGCCGTCGACCGAAAAGAACGCGTAGAACGCCCCTTCGGGCCGCGACAGGGTCACGCGCTTCATGGCGCCGAGACGCTGGACGACGATATCGCGGTTGCGGCGGTAACGCTCCACCGTCCCGGCCACGAAATCCTCGCCGTCACGGATCGCGACGACGCCCGCGTACTGCACGAATGTCGTCGGGTTGGCGATATTGTATTCGACCAGCTTCTCGAAGGCCTCGCCACAATCGGCCGGATGGGTGATCCAGCCGAGCCGCCAGCCGGTCATGGACCAGGATTTCGAGAACGAGTTGATCACGATCAGCCGGTCGTCCGGCTTCGCGATGTCGAGGAAAGACGGCGCCCGCCCCAACGGCAGGTCGGTCTCGTACGCGAGGCGGATATAGACCTCGTCGGCGATCAGCCAGATGCCCCGACGGCGGCATTCATCGAGCAGCGCCTGCTGGTCGGCGCGGGGCATGACCCAGCCGGTCGGATTGCCGGGCGAATTGACGAAAATGGCGCGGGTGCGCCCGTCGCAAGCGCCGAACAGTTCGTCCATGTCGAGCTGCCAGCGGCCGTCATCGCCGAGGCGGAGCGACACCTGGCGCGCCTCGGCATCCATGATGCGCACGGTTTCCTTGCAGTTCGGCCAGATCGGCCCCACGGCCACCATGTTGTCGCCCGCCGACATCAACGCCTCGGACACCATCATGATCGCGTTCATGCCGGATCCCGATATGGTGATCCGGTCGATGCCGATATCGGTCCCGTGCAGGGCGCTGGCGTAGGTGGATATCGTCTGGCGCAGCAGCGGCACGCCGCGGTTCTGGGCGTAGAACACCTGGTTGTCCTCGAGCGCCGCGGTGGCCGCGTCCTTGATGAATTGCGGCGTCGGCACGTCCGGTTCGCCGAACCACAGCTTCAGCAGGCCCTCGCGGTGCATGTTCGGTTCGGCGACATGGCGGATCAGGGAGCCCGGCAGTTCCTCGATCGACTGACGCAAGCCATTGGCCGCACGATGCATGTCCATTTTTATCTTATCCGGTATTTATTCTGGTCTTTGAGAAAGTGTTTCACGTGAAACAATCCAGATTCAAGAATTATTTTCAACAGGATGCTTGTTCTTTTTTCCTTCATAGCATTGCCGCCGGTCGGCGCGCACGCATTCTCTTTCGCGGCGACCGCCCTATAATGCGGCCCGGACAGTTCCCCGGCAATCAACAAAAAGGAGGCAGCGCGGGCATGACGATCCACGACTATGAAGGCGACGCAAAACGGGTTTACGAAGTACTCGACAAGGGCGGGATCAGCGTGATCCCGAGCCATGTCGGCTATGTCATCGTCGCCTGCGATCCGGATGCGATCTGGCGCATCTTCAAGGCCAAGAACCGCAAGCCCGAAAAGCTGAACGCCGTCTGCGGCTGCAGGGAAATGCACATGGCGATGCACGACCTGCCCGAGGACCGCCGCGCCATCGTGTCCGCGATCACCGAGGAATGGGACCTGCCCATGGGCACCGCCGCGAAGGTGCATATGGACCACCCCGCCATCGCCAACCTGCCCGAAGATACGCTGAACCAGACGACCCATGACGGCACGCTCGCCATGCTGCTGAATGCCGGCCCGCTGATGGACAATATCGCCCGGCTCGCCTTTGCCGATAACCGCATGGCCATCGGCTCGTCCGCCAATGTGTCGCTGCAGGGCGTTAAGTTCCGCGCGACGGAGATCGAACAGCAGATTCTGGATGCCGCCGATATCGTCATCGATTACGGGCTGATGCGCTGGAACCGCTACAATCATTCCTCGACCATGATCAATGTCAGCGACATGCAGGTCATCCGATACGGTTCCTGCTTCGATCTGATCGACGATATCCTGCGGACCCATTTCGATATCGCCCTGCCGCCCAACCCCTATGAAGCCCCCTGAACGGGAAACCAATCCATGAAAGCGCTGGTATACGACGACTATTGCGAACTCGACGGGATGCGCATCGACGAGATGCCCGATCCGGTTGCCGGGCCGGACGACGTGCTGGTGGAAGTCCACGCCGCCGGCGTCAACCCGATCGACTGGAAAGTCCGCGCCGGGCACATGCGCGCGCGGATGGAACTCTCCTTCCCCGATGTCGCGGGACGCGATGTTTCCGGTGTCGTTATTGCCGCCGGTGCGAACGTGACCGACCTGAAGCCCGGCGACGAGGTCTTCGGCACCTGCCCGCCCAACCGGTGGGGCAGCCACGCCGAACTGGTCGCCGTGGACGCCGGCGTGCTCGCGATCAAGCCGTCCAATATCAGCCATGTCGACGCCGCTTCGATTGCGCTTGTCGGTCATACCGCGCTGACGGCGCTGGAACGAACCGCCACGATTGCGCCGGGCATGCGCGTGCTGATCCACGCCGGCGCGGGCGGCGTCGGCGCGTTTGCCATCCAGTACTGCAAGTCGCGCGGCGCAACGGTTTATGCCACCGCAAGCGCCGCCAATGCCGAATACGTGACCGGGCTGGGGGCGGACGAAGCCATCGACTACCGGACAACGGACTTTTCGGAAGCCCTGTCGGACCTCGACGTGGTCTACGACACCATGGGCGGCGAAACCCATCTGAAATCCTACCGTGTTCTCAAGCCCGGCGGGTTCCTGGTCTGCCTCAACGCGGCCCCGGTGCCGGACGAAAAACCCCGCGACGATATCCGGGTCGAAACGCCGCTTGTCAGTTACGAGCGCGCCGGCGCGGAGCGCATCGCCGAGCTCGTCGCCGAGCGCGCGGTGCAGCCGAGCGTCGGCACGGTTTTCTTTTTCTCCGACGCGATTGATGCCTACCGGCTCAGCGAAACCGGCCACGCCCGCGGGAAGATCGTGCTGCGGATGAAGTAGCCGGAGAGCCGCAAGACCGACTGCTTGCACGGCGTCCTCGGCAATTCGCTAACGCCAGAGGCTAGCTTGATTTGATGATGGCGGCCTGCGGGACATCGGGGTCGGTATACTGCGCCCAGCTCTTGCGCAGGAAATCCATGCAGACCGGATCGAGATCCTCTTTCGGCATCGGTTCGGCATCCCAGTTATTGTATCGGTCCTCACCCCGGACAAGGGTCGCCGTGCGGCGGCCGATAATCGATTTCGCATGGGCGGGCATATAGAAAAACGCGATCCCGACGCGGCGCCGCGGCGACGGGTTCGGCGACGATGCGTGCCACGTGCGTTCGTGATGCATGGAAAACTGGCCGACCGATACCGGCATATAGACGGATTTGTCGTCATCCACGCCGTGGATCGTCTGGCCGCGCCCGAGCAGGTTCTTCGGATCGTATGTTTCCTCGTGATCCGCATCCGCCGCGAGATGAGACCCCGGCATGACGCGCATGCAGCCGTTTTCCATGTCCGCGTCGGTCAGTCCAAGCCAGCAGGTCACTTCCTCCTGCGGGTCGAGGCCGTAATAAGCGGCATCCTGATGCCAGGACACGAACCGTTCGTCATGGGCTTTCTTTGAAAACACCGATGCGCCGAACAGCAGAATATCGGGGCCGATAACGGATTCCACGGCATCCAGAATTTTCGGATTGCGGGCGAGATCGACAATCCACGGCGCCGCGACATGCGCCTTGATCTTGAGCTGCTTCTGCGCTTCCCCGCCGAGCGGCGCGTCATAGCTGTCAAGGCGGCGCACGCACTCGGCGGCCTCCTCCGCGCTGATCGCATCGAACGGATAGGCGAATCCGTGTTTGCGAAAATGGTCGACCTGTTCTTTTGAGAGGCTTCCAGTCATCGTGCGGGCTCCTTTGGTCGTGATACCGGTCCCTCCGGCCGGTTCGCGTCATCGCCCGGGCGGTCCGGATGCGCAGATACCGCACCGGCCTGCCATCTCCTTCCCGGTGAATGGCCGCTTGTGAACACAGTCTACTATCGAACTTTGATTGCCGAAAGCCGTGTCATGCGCTTCGGATTGACGAAGCCCCGATCCCGGCCTCGAATTGACCTATTTATATGAAAAGGAATACAAATAGTGCCGGTTGTCCTGGGGAGCACACATCATGGAAGTAGCAGTACTCGGCGGCGGACACGGATGCTACGCGGCGGCAGCCGATGCGGCTGAAGCCGGACATAACGTCCGCTTCTGGCGACGCGATGCGGAGGCGTTCAGGCCGGTGCTGGAGAGCGGCGCCATCCTTGTCTCGGACGGCAAGGGCCGCCGCGAGGTTCCAGTCGCGCTTGCGACGACGGACGTTGCCGAAGCCATGGAAGGCGCGGAGCTGATCCTCGCCCCGCTGCCCGGCCACGCGCAGGCCGGCCTCGGCGAGACCATCGCACCGCACCTGAAGGACGGCCAGGTGGTGTTCCTGCCGCCCGGCACCTTCGGCAGTTACATGATGGCAAAGCAGGTCCGCGACAGCGGCAACAGGGCCGAGATCGCGTTCGGCGATGCTGGCACCCTGCCCTGGCTGGTCCGCAAACAACCGGACGGTGCAACCCGGATCACCACCCGCACGGTGCGTCTGCCGTCGGGCATCTTTCCCGCGTGCCTGTCGGATCATGCCTTCGGCCGGATCGAGCAGGTTTTTGCCGAGACCGAACGCCGGCGCGATGCGCTCGACGCGGCGCTCCTGAATTACGGGCCGATCATTCATCCGCCGCTTATCCTGATGAATGCCGGACCGCTCGCGCATTTCGACGCCTGGGACATTCACAACGAGGGCACGCAGACCACGATCCGCAATGTCCACAATGCGCTCGACGCCGAACGGGTCGCCATCCGCGAAGCGCTGGGCTACGGCGCACCGCATTTCCCCCTCGCAGATCATTACAACCGCGATCCCGCCGGCGACACGATGTATTCGGTCACGTCCCATGACGAACTGGTGGAGTCCAGCGACTGGCGCGAGGACATCGACCTGTTCACCCATCGCTACATGGTCGAGGACATCGCCCTGGGCCTTGCCTTCCTGGTGTCGCTCGGCGACTGGGCCGGGGTGCCCTGCCCGGTTGCCGGCGGCCTGCTCGCCATCGGCGGCGCGGCCATCGGACGGGATTTCCGGGCAACCGGGCGCACCTGGGAGAATATCGGCCTCTCCAGCCTCGGGCGGGACGATTTGCGCACCCTGCTGGACGAGGGGCTTGCATGACAGACAAACCCGTCATCGCCGCCGTCGGCGCCGGGCGCATGGGTGTCGGGCTCGCGCACGTGTTCGCCTATGCGGGGCATGAAGTCCGGCTGCTGGATGTCAAGGAACGGAACGCAGACGGTTTTGCCGAACTCGAGTCCCGGGCGAAGGCCGATATCGGCCGCACGGTCGGACTTATGGCGATGCTCGGGCGGATCGCCGACACCGATATCAGTCACATCCTTGACCGCATCACAGTTTTTCCACTCGGCAGGGCCGCAGAGGCCCTGTCGGACGCCCCGTTGATTTTTGAAGGCGTGCCGGAGGTTCTCGACGCGAAGGAACGGGCCCTCGCCATTACCTGCGGACACGCCGCCCCGGATGCCATCATCGCATCGACCACCTCGACCATGCTGGTGGATGAGCTTGCGGCCTTCGTGAGCCGGCCCGAACGGTTTCTCAACGCGCATTGGCTGAACCCCGCCTTCCTGATACCGCTGGTCGAAATGTCGGTCGGCAGTCGGACCGCTCCCGGGGTCGTCGCGCGGCTCAGGGAAGTCCTCGAAGCCGTCGGCAAGGTCCCCGTGGTGCTTCAGGCAAGCCCCGGCTTCGTCGTGCCCCGCATCCAGTCGCTCGCCATGTCCGAAGCGGCCCGCGCGGTCGAGGACGGCATCGCGTCGCCTGAGGAAATCGACAAGGCAGTGCGCGTCGGCTTCGGTCTGCGCTTCGCCATCCTCGGCCTGATCGAGTTCATCGACTGGGGCGGCAACGATATCCTCTACTACGCGGGCAATTACATGAAGAAGGCGTTCGAGTCCGACCGCTTCGAGGTGCCGGCGATCACCGAACAGTACATGAAGGAAGGCCGCAACGGCCTGCGCGAGGGCCGCGGGTTTTACGACTACCGCGATATCGACGTGAATGCCTACCAGATGGAAACCCTGCGCAAGCTGATCGACCTGATCGACCACCTCGGCCTGATGGCGCCGCCCGGCGGCGTCACCGATCCGGCGGACAGCCCGGCGACGAGGGCGGGAAATCCGTTTTTGAAATCCTGATCGTCTAGAGGATAGCTTTGGAGTTGCGGAATTGACGCCGTGAGCGTCTGCAAAAGGGGAAGCGAGAATGAACTGGAAAGAATTTCTGAACGACACGGTCCGCAGGCTGGGGGCATTTGAAAAGGAAGCCCCGGAAACCTTCGCCGGATTCGCGACCATGGCAGAGCGCGCCAAACGCGACGGGGTGCTGGGTCAGAAGACCAAGGAATTCATCGCCCTCGGCATGGCGGTCTCGACCCGCTGCGACAGCTGTATCGGCTTTCATGTCCGTGCGCTCGTCAACCTGAAGACGACGCGCGAAGAAATGATCGATGCGCTGTCGATGATCGCCTATATGGGCGGCGGCCCCGCTATTTCATACAGCGCCAAGGCGCTGGAGGCATTCGACGAGTTCTCGGACTAAGCGCCCGCGGCTGATTCGGACAGGACCGGTTCAAAACCGGCCACAGCGCCGCTACACTGATTTTCTCATTACACACAGGGTCTGTTCGCCGGCGCGGCTTCGGAATCGTCGGGACGCGCTGCCGCATTCTGGCCGCAACCATTTCAGACCCGTCTGTGTCCGGGCCGGCGCATGGCGCAAACAGGGCTCGTGAAAATCAAGCGGAGGATCATGTCATGACAGCGGACATCACATTCGAAGCGATCAACCAGGCCAAATCGAGTATCGATGAAATCTACTTTCAGCCCGATCCGAGAGCCTATCTTCAGGAGCTGAAAAAGCTCGATTACGCGATACCGGGCAACGCGAAACCGGTCTTTCAGAAACTTATCGACCGGCTGCAGAGCGAGCGGGATCACGAAGTTCAGGTTCTGGATCTCGGATGTTCCTACGGCCTGAACGCGGCGCTGCTCAAACACGACATGACCATGGAAGAACTCTACGAACACTGGGGCCAGAAGGCGTTGATGCGGGCGTCATCGCACGAAGTGATCGAATATGACCGGCGCTTTTTCGGGAACCTCGAGGACAGGAAGAATATTAACATCGTCGGGCTGGACCGGGCGGAACCGGCGGTCAGTTTCGGAACCGAGACGGGCCTGCTGGACGAGGGCATCGCAGCGGACCTGGAATCAAGCCCGCTTTCCGCGCCCGCCGGACAGGATCTTGCGCCGGTCGATCTCGTTATCTCGGCGGGGCGCCTCGGCGCTATCACCGAGAAAAGCTTTGAGCGGCTGTTACCGGCGGTCACCCGGGGCCGGCCGCCGTGGATCGCCAATTTCGCCGCCCGTACATTTCCCTTCGAGCCGATCGCGAAAGCGTTAAACGAATGGGGATATGTGACCGAACGTCTTGAAGGACATCTTTTCGAGCAGCGCGCCTTTGCATCGCCTGAAGAACGCGATCAGGTGATCGAGGCGCTGCGGCGCCGCGGGCTGGATCCCGACGGCCGGGAATCGGAAGGCCAGCTCCTTGCCGAATTCTACCTGTCCCGCCCGGCCGACGAAACCGCAGCCCGCCCGATCGAACAGCTGCTGGCAGCCTGAACCGTCGTCCCAGCGCTTAATCTGCGGCCCGCGCCAACCGGTTTCAGCCCTTGCGCTGCCGGACAACCAGCACCGAACAATGGGCGTGGCGAACGACGCGGGCGGCGACGGAACCCAGCAGGTAATCCGCCATTCCCGGATCGTGGGAAGACATGACGATCATGTCGATGCCGTTTTCGTTGGCGTAATCGAGAATATCTGCGCCGGGGTTTCCCTCCCGCACGAGGATCTCGGTACTGTCGTCCAGTCCGTGGTTTTTTGCGACCGCTTCCAGGTCCTCCCGCGCAGACGCAATCACATTCTTGCGGAGCTCGGCCGGCAGGTGCACGCTGACATAGGCCGGGATATTCTCCACGACGTGAAGGAGGATGATTTTCGCGCCGTGCGCTTTGGCGATTTCGGACGCCATTTCGACCGCGGGCGCTGCGCTTTTTGAGGCTTCCACCGGCAGCGGAACAAGAATTTTTTCGATCATCGGGCAATCCTTTTTTGATGGGAACGTATGTCGAGGCTTTATTGTGCTCATCTGCCACCATGGCGCGTTGATCTGTATCAACAGGCAGGACCGTCGCAATATTCTTGTGAAGATCGGAAATCCGGGCCTATAGTTGTCTCATGCCAGATGATTCCAGATTGCCCCTCCGCGTGCCCGCGGAACCCGGAAAACCCGTTAGCGAACCGGCCGTATGGCGCGGCGAAGACATGGCGGCGCGCAACGACTGGATTTACACATTGAACGCAGACGATATCGCAGCACTTGGCGATGTCGCAAAACAGGTGCGGTCGGTCATTGGCGACGATCCGAATGGCCTGCTCGGCATCCACCCATCGGGCCTGGATTTGGGCGCATTCGGCGCGCCGATGGCGGAAGTTTTTCATCAGATAAAGGACGGGTGCGGGTTCCAGCTTCTCCGCGGCCTTCCCGTCGCGGACTGGGACAGGCTCGACCTCGCGATCGCCTACTGGGCAATCGGTATTCAGATTGGCACACCGCTGTCGAACAACCCCGACGGCGATATGATCGGTCACGTCACCGATATGGGCCTCGACTATGACAACCCGAACCATCGCGGCTATCAGACCAGCGCACATATGCTGTTCCATACCGACCAGTGCGACGTCGTCACGCTGCTCTGCCTGCAGACATCAATGACGGGTGGCAGCTCGAAGATCGTCAGCGCGCCTGCGGTCCATAACGAGATGCTGATGCGCGCGCCGGACCTTGTGGCCGAGCTGACCGCCGACATGTTCTGGACCAAGCACGGCGAAGTCTCCCCCGGCGAAGACCCGTGGTACCGGATGGCCGTCTTCAATTACCTGGACGGTTACCTGACCACGGCGGGGGGATACAAGCATATAGAGAAGGGCCATGCTCTTCCCGGAAACCCGCCCCTGACCAAAGTACAGAAAGACGCCTTCGCACTAATGGCGGAGATAAACGAAGAACTGCATCTTTCGATGGAATTCGAGATCGGCGACGTCCAGATCCTCAACAGCCACGTCACGATGCATTCGCGGACCGCCTATCAGGACTGGCCGGAACCGGAAAAGCGCCGCCGCCTCTGGCGTTTATGGCTGCGCAACGCGGATATCCGTCCGCGCCCCGAGGCCTTCGAGCACCGCATCAACGGCATCCGGACACCGGATACCGTTTTGAGGGTCAATATTTAAAACAAGCGTTTGAATTAAAGAATTTGCCTTCAAACCCGAATCAACGTTAAGCTTCATGCGATCTATGCTTGACCAGCTTAACTCGTCGACGTTTGCGACGCCCGACTAGCGACACCGGAAAGTACGATCAGGGCCGCGCAACCTTTGGGAATCCCTCAGAAATCTGGCGATTTTAAAGGGGAGCGCACAGACTACAAAAAAGGACTAGCTATGCCGACAGGTACTGTAAAGTGGTTCAATCCGACAAAAGGTTTCGGTTTTATTGAACCCGATGATGGAGGAAAAGACGCGTTTGTCCATATCTCCGCCGTGGAACGTGCCGGTCTTCCGGGCCTCCGCGAAGGCCAGAAGGTCGAGTTCGAACTTGCTCCCAGCCGGGACGGACGTCAGAGCGCCGACAACCTCGTTGCCCTCGACTAATCATCTGATCGATTAAAGTGAAAGGCGACCGGTTCTTCCGGTCGCCTTTTCTATGCGCATCGATCGCCTGAACGCGCGCTAGGGCTTCGCACGCAGCGCGGTTGTCGCATCAACGTCCAGCGCACCGGTTTCTGGATCGACAACCACCGCGTGATGTTTGCGCGCGTAGGCCGCCGATATCTTCGTATTCCACACGTCGTGCGCGACGCGCGCGGGATCACGCGCCAGCGGATCGCCGAAGCCGCCGCCGCCCGGCTGGACATGCCGTACCAGATCGCCCTGCGCCATGCGGCGGTTGATCTTGCTGGGCAAATCGACGTGCTTTCCGTCCGCGGTCGTGATCTCGTTTATCGCACCGGTCGCAGGTCCGCCGCCGGCAAGGCCGTAAGGCAGGATTTTCATTCTGTCCGCCCGAAGCTGCAGTCCGGCTTCCGGCGCCAGCAGCCTGTAGGATCGCGCAACGCCCAGACCGCCGCGCCATTTTCCCGCCCCGCAACTGTCCGTGACCAGCGCATATTCCTCGACCCGCACGGGATGCTGTGATTCCATTGTCTCGACCGGCGTGTTCGACAAATTCTGGGACGGGTTGGTGATCGCCTCGATCCCGTCCCTGTCCGGCCGCCCGCCCCAGGCGCCACAGATCATATCGACAATAATGAACGGGGCGCCGTCTTCGCGGTAGCCGCCGAGGCAGACCACCGTATTCCCGCCCTCGCCCGCCGCCGGCACGCGGTCCGGCACAATCTGCGCAAGGGCGCCGAACATCGCATCGACCACGCGGTAACCGGTAAGCGCCCGGGCGGCGCAGGCCGCCGGTATTTTCGGATTGACGATAGATGCCTCGGGCGCATTGACCGTGATCGCCCGGAATACGCCTGCGTTGTTCGGGATATCCCCCTTCAGGCAGCACCGCACGGAAAGATAGGTGCACGAATTCGTATAGGACTTCGTCGAATTCAGCGCCGCGGGCACCTGCGGGGCCGAACCTTCATAATCGACCGTCACACTGTCGCCGTGGACCGTGATCGCCACGGCAATCGGCAGTGGGGTATCGTTGAACCCGTCATCGTCGATATAGTCGGTAAAGCGGTAGGTGCCGTCCGGCCAGGCGGCGATTTCCGCTCGCGTCATCCGTTCGGCATAATCGAGGAGTTCGGCAAAATACGCGGATGCCGTTTCCGAACCGTACCGGTCGAACATCTTGCCGAGTTCCCGCGCACCGGTGCGGCAGGCGGCGAACTGGGCCTTCAGATCGCCGATGACGCGGTCCGGCAGGCGCACGTTTATCTCGATCAGCTTGAACAGCGTCTCATTGGGCTTGCCCGCTTCGAACAGTTTGAGCGCGGGGATCCGCAGGCCTTCCTGGAATATTTCCGTGGAGTCGCTGGCATTTGACCCCGGCACCCGGCCGCCGACATCCGTGTGATGACAGATGACGACCGAAAAACCCTGCAGGTTCGCGTCGGCATCGAAAATCGGCATGAACATGAAAATGTCGGGCAGATGCATGCCGCCCTGATAGGGATCGTTCAGGATCACCGCATCGCCGGGCACAAGGCCGTCGCCATACTGTTCCAGCACCACGCCCATGGCCTCCGGCACCGCACCCAAATGGAGAGCGACGGTCTTGGCCTGGGCGATCATGTTGCCCTGCGTGTCGCAGATCGCAGCGGAGTAGTCCATCACGTCCTTGACGATCTCTGACCGCGCCGTGCGGATGACGTCGTACGCCATCTCGTCCACGATCGCATCGAGGCCGTTCTTGATCACCGCAAACGTGATCGGATCGATCCTGACCGCCATCCTAGTTCTCCATCACGCTGTCGGGCACCGATATCACCAGGCTGCCGCATCCGTCTGACGTCGCCACTGCGCCGGGCGGCAGCACAACCGTCGTGTCATAGGCTTCCAGGATCGCCGGGCCGGTCACCGGACCACCGCCGACCACCGTCCGCGCCCGGGTCGGGATCGTCGTGTAATCGCCGACCGATGCAAACCAGACGCTACGCTCCCCGTCCGGGATATCCAGCGCCACCACATGTTTTTCAACGCCCTCGAACATCAGCCGGTTTTCGCGGATACCGCGGGCCGCCAGCCGGATATTCACCAGCTCCGCCGGCTCGTCGTTGGTGTAGCCGAAGGTGTCGTTGTAGCTGTTCCGGAACGCGGTCTCGAGCATGTCGAACCCGCCCTGTAAAACCGCTTCAGGATCGAACGGAACCGTCAGCTCCGAGGACTGCCCCAGATAACGAAGATCGGCCGCGTAGGCGAACGTGATGCGTTCACCGGGAAACCCGTCGGTGCGCAGACGCGTCTCACCATCATCACGAAGCCCGTCCACCGTCGCCGAGAACGCCGCCCTGTCCATCTTTTCCAAAGGCCCAAGCAGGCTTCGGACGAAATTGTGTTCGACGTCGGATGCCAGCATTCCGACGGAACAGAACACGCCCGACATCGCCGGTACGATGACCTCCCGGATACCGAGCAGCCCCGCCACCTCGACCGCATGAACCGGCCCGCCGCCGCCGAACGCCATCAATCCCATGTCGCGGGCATCGCGTCCCCGCTCCACCGTCACGGAGCGGATCGCCCGCGCCATCGCCACGTTGGCAATCTTACGGATGCCCGAAGCCGCCTGCACGAGGTCGAGCCCGAGCGGCTCGGCGATATGGGTCATGATCGCCCGTGCCGCCAGGGAGGTATCGATCTCGAGGCTACCGCCCGCGAGACCCGCAGGGTTCAGATAGCCGAGCACGACGTTCGCATCCGTGACGGTCGGCCTGTCATTGCCGCGGCCGTAACAGGCGGGCCCCGGGTCCGCGCCGGCCGAAACCGGACCGACCTGCAATAGACCGCCATCGTCGATCCACGCGATAGACCCGCCGCCAGCGCCGACTTCCGCGATGTCGATCGCCGGTACTTTCAGCATATAGCCGCCGCCCTTGATAAAACGGCTGGGCGTCGAGATACCGTCGCGGAATTCATATTCCGATGTCAGCATCGGCTCGCCGCCCTCGATAATGGAGGCCTTGGCGGTCGTGCCGCCCATGTCGAATGCGATCGCATCGGGCCGGCCGTTGGCGCGGCCAAGCCGTGCGGCCCCCATCACGCCGCCCGCGGGACCGGACCCGACGGCGAAAACCGGAATCTCGCTCGCCGTCTCGACGCGCATCATCCCGCCGGAGGACGCCACCACCAGCAGCGGCGCAGTCATGCCCGCCTCGCCGAGATTGCGGGTCAGATTGGCAAGATAGCGGCGCATTTCAACCAGCAGGTAGGCGTTTACGACGGTCGTCGAGGTGCGTTCGTATTCCTTCATTTCCGGCAGGACGTCGCAGGACGCGGTGACCAGAAATTGCGGGAAATTTTCCGCCAGAATCTCCGCGGTACGCCGCTCATGCGCGGCGTTGAAGCAGGAATTGATGTAGCAGATCGCCACCGCCTCGATACCCTCGTCCACAAGGCGCTGACCGGCAGCGATGACCTCGGCGTCGACAAGCGGCCGCACAACGCTGCCATCCGCGCCCATCCGTTCGCCGACCTCAAGCCGGTGGCGGCGCGGCACCAGCGGTTCGGGTTTTTCCCAGGTCAGGTCGAACATTGTCGGCGTGCGGATCCGGCCGATCTCCAGGACATCGCGAAACCCCTGCGTCGTGATCAGGCCCGTCTTTGCGCCACTTTTCTGGAGGATGGTGTTGGAGCCGACGGTGGTGCCATGCACCACTTCGCGCACATCCGACAGCGACGCGCCCACGTCCTTCAGCAGATCGGCCAGACCGGCGACGACCGCTTCACCGGGATCGTCGGGCGTCGATGCCACCTTGCGAACATGCAGCGCACCGTCCCCCATCTGGGCCACGATATCCGTGAACGTGCCGCCGATATCGCAGCCGATATGTATCTCGATACCCGGCATAATTCGGTCCTGGCTATTTTATGATAAGCGGTACGACGATCGTCCGTGAGACCGTACGGCCATTGACGAAGCGCTGCAAGACGGCCTCCCCTTTCCAGCCGCCCTCCGCCCAGCCCTGCGGCGGAAGCTTTCGCCCGGTATATTCCACGCGCCGCGCCTGTGACCGGTCGAACCGGATCTCCCGCACGGATATAGCCGTGCCCGTCGGATCCAGTACGCGCAGCTTCAGGACGTCGCCGCCTTGAACGCCGAACATGGCGGCCCACAAAACCAGGGCTGGGGCATGGCGCGGCAGGCTGACGGGGCTCCGCGCCGAGGAATACACAGATTCGACATTGACGGACTGATCGGAGAAACCCGCGGCATAAAGGGCGAAACCCGGATACGCCACGCCCGCGTTCTCCGCCCAGAGCGGCCGCTGTGGCTTATTGCAGCCCGAACCGACCTCGGCCCCGGTAAAGGGATCGACTGTCTTGCCGTCGACCCGGAATTCGATATGCACATGGGGAAATTCGGTTCGGCCGGACATCCCCGCCAGTCCCAGCTTTTGCCCCCGCGTGACCCGGTCGCCCAGTTTCACGGCGATCGACCCCTTGCGCATATGGCAATACTGGCTCTCCCAGCCGCCGTTATGCTCGATAATCACCCCGTTTCCGCAAGCCTTGCGGCCGATCAGCTTCTGGGTCTCCGGGGTTTGTTTGAAATACTCGTCGGCCCCGTCGCGGGCGGCGGTAACAATCCCGGGTCCGGCCGCAACAACTTCGGCGCCGCTATCGAGCGCGCGAAAGTCGCGCACCGCGAAGTCAGTCCCCTTGTGTCCGTTATAGGTCCGCAAACCGCAGCGGCTGTCCGCCGCTTTCTGATCGCTCCCTTCCGCATCGGGAAGATTGATGATCCAGCAATCGCGATCCAGCGTGCATTTCAGAGGCTTTGAAAAGCCGCCATCCGGCGGCACCTGCGCAGATGCCGGCAGGGAAAAAACGACGAGCGCAGCCGTAGCCAGGAGCCGGAGGCGGGACGTTATCACGGAAAAACTCACTCCAGTCGAAGATCTGTCTGCGGAATCCTGCGGATCGGTCCAATCCACCCGACAGGCTTGCGTCAGGCTGCATTTCGCAGTGTTGATCGGAACTTTATGGCATATCGGTGCGGAATCAAATCTGCCGCGCGGAATCTTCCCAGAACGGCGCCCGCAACCGCCGTTTGGCCACTTTTCCGGGGCCGGTCGTCGGCAGAGGCCCGTCAACGAAGGAGAGCGATTTCGGGATCTTGTATCCGGCGATTCTGCCGCGGCAGTAGTCGAGAATATCGGCTTCGGTCGTATCGGCATGATCGTCGCGTCTTACGACGACCGCGTGCACCTGTTCTCCCCAAACCTCGTGCGGAATGCCGATCACGGCCACTTCCATCACCGCCGGGTGGGTGGACAGCACGTTCTCGACCTCGACCGAATAGACGTTTTCGGCCCCGGAGATGATCATGTCTTTCTTGCGATCGACCAGGTAGAGATGCCCGGTCTCGTCGATATAGCCGATATCGCCGGTGTGATACCAGCCGCCGCGCAGGGTCTCCGCCGTGATCTCCGGCTTGCGCCAGTATTCCTTCATGATCTTCGGCCCGCCGAATAGCACCTCGCCGATTTCGCCGACGGCCACGTCGTTGTCGTTTTCATCGACAACGCGGCGGTCTATCAGCGGCGACGGCACGCCGCAGGAAGCCGCCCGGTGAATGCCGTCGGGCCCGAGGGTAAGGTCGTGATCGGCAGGCTGCAGACAACAGGCGATGCCGGTGGTTTCGGTGATTCCGTAGGAATGCATGAACATATCCGACGGGAACATCTTCTCGGCCTTCTGCAGAACACCGAGCGGCGTGGGCGATCCGCCATACATGATCTGCGTCAGGCTCGACAGATCGTATTTCGACGTGTCGGAATGATTTGCGATCAGCGCAATCAGGGTTGCCGGCAGCGAGGTGATCGTGACCCGTTCCTTCTCGATGAGTTCCAGCACGCGATCCGGCTGGAAATGAACGCAGACCTGAGCGCCGCCGACCATCGGCACGGCCCAGAATGCCAGCGCGTCGGCCAGGTGAAACATCGGGGCGGAATGAAGCCAGACGCACCCGAGGCGGAAATCCATCGTCGTCGTGCAGTCCACGCCGCACCAGAACACATTCCCGTTGGTCAGGCACACTCCCTTGGGATCGCCCGTCGTGCCCGACGTGTAATAAATCTGGATGATGTCGTCGATGGCGGTATCGGCGGGTTCCGCCTCCGGCGACGCTGCGGCGAGCATGGCTTCATAGTCGTGAAAGCCGGCGGGCGGGTTGTCGAGTCCCATACCGATCGAGAACTCGAGCGAAGGCGCTTTCGACCGGACGTCCTCAAACACGTCCAGGAACGGCGCCGACAGGAGGACCGCCCGCGCGTCGGAATCATTGAAGATATATTCAAGCTCCGGCGCCGCGAGACGCGAATTGAGCGGCAGGAACGTCAGCCCGGCGACGGCGCAGGCGTAATAGGCTTCGGCATAGCGGTGCGAATTCCAGTCGAGAATGGCCACCCGGTCGCCGCGCTCCAGTCCCATGCCGCAGAGCGCGTTGGCCAGGCGGTTCACCCGCTCGCCAAGGGCGCGATAGGTGAGCCTCACGTCGCCGTCGATCAGCGCCGGGCGATCCGGAAATGACTCAACCGCCCGCGAAAGAATACGTGATGCCTGATACATCGGCTGTCCTCACCTGGTTTATTATTGTCCTGATCGTGGAACTCCGGTGACGGTAAATCAAGGGCACCTTGCGTGCCGCGTTGCCCCCCCATACGATCCGCGAAACACAGCGGGAGGACGCCATGGACTACACCGAAATCAAGTTCGACGTGCGCGACGACGGAATCGCGACGATGACCCTTCACCGGCCGGAGCGGCTGAACAGTTTCAGCCGGAAAATGTTCGACGAATGGAAGGACGTCATCGCCCGATGCGCCTTCGACGAAAAAATCCGGGTTCTGGTCGTCACCGGCGAAGGGCGCGCGTTTTCATCCGGCGTCGATCTCACCGTCCTGGGCAGCGACAAACTGCAACCGCCGGCCTTCCGGTTCTACTACCGCCAGGCCCATCAGGCGTTCGACGACCTGGAAACCCTTGAAGTCCCGGTGATCGCGGCGATCAACGGCCTCTGCTATGGCGGCGGCGTCGAACTCGCGCTGAGCTGCGACATCGTCCTTGCCTCGGAAAACGCAACGTTCTGCCTGGTCGAGAACCAGCTCGGCGCGATACCGGCATCGGGCGCGTGCAACCGGATGATCCATCATGTCGGCCTCGCCAAGACCAAGGAGCTTATCATCACCGCCGACCCCATAAACGCCGCCGAAGCGCGCCGGATCGGCCTGATCAGCCAGGTCTACAAGCACGACGAGTTCATGGACCGCGTCTATACCTACGCGGAGCGCCTGCTGAAGAATTCCCCCTTCGCCATGGGCATGGCGAAACACGTGGTCAATATGTGCGTCAACACGGACATGCATACCGGGCGCGACATCGAACGGCTGGCGCAATCGGTGCTGGTGCTGTCGGAGGATCACAAGGAAGGCATGGCCGCGTTTTTCGAAAAGCGCGACCCGGATTTCAAGGGGAAGTAGCGCTACGTCCCGAACGGAACCTCTTCGCCATCCGGCACCGGCACGTCGAACACGTTCAAGGTGAACGAGATCAGCGTGTAATAGCCGCAGATACCGACAAGCTCGACCATCAGTTCAGCGCCGAGCGCGTCGACGCCGCGGCCGTAGGATGCTTCCGACAACCTGCCCGACGTGACGATCTCGGTCGCCAGTTCATAGACGAGCTGTTCGTCATCGGTCAGCGGCGCGGGCGTCTTGCCGGCCTTGAGCAGCGCGATGGCATCGGGCGATACGCCTTCGGATATTGCGATCGGCGCGTGGGCGAACCATTCGTAATTCGCCTGCCAGTGCTGGCCGATGGTGCAGATCGCGAGTTCTCTCAGATTGCCCGGCATTTTAGAGCCGTAGCGAATAAAGGCGCCAACGCCCTGGGCCGGATCCGCGAGCCCCGGCGCGTGGAGCCAGACCCCGAACGGCCCACGGATAGAGCCACGGGTGCCGGCAATCGCGTCGGCGATGCGTTTCTGGTCTTCGTCATAGGTCGACGGATCGGGAGGATCGAGGCGCTGCATGTTTCCGCTTTCTGTTATCCGGCCGGTTCAGTGGCGCATTGTTTATCGGCATTGATCTTTATCGGTGGGCCGAGAATACGAAGCCGGGGAAGAAATGGAAACCCGGGGATGCGGCGGGATAGCGGACAGCAAAAGAAAAGGGGACGATCCGGGTAAAGAGGGGGAATTCCGGATCGTCCCTAGGGGGGTAGGGACGGTGAACCTGACAACCCCGTCCCGCTCTGGTGCCTCTTGAAACTTCTATCTCAGGCGGCGTCTGAATCTCCGTATGCCGCCCTGATCTTCGATTGTTGCGCCTTGACGCCTATTTCGGCGCGCTCATCGCGCTCATCAGGTGAGTCGACCGCCCTGTCCGGTCCCTGCCGAACGGCCTGGTCCCGGCGGCGGCTGTTGAGAACCGCTCTTTGAAACAACACCGCTCTGCGCGCTTTGGGACCGGACATGACGGGCCTCTCCTCATCCATCAGGAGCAACGAAACCAGGTCCGCGGCGAGAACTCCGCCGTCAGTCCGGTCCGTAAATCCGTGTATTGCAACGCTTCCAGACGACCGCGCGCGGGAAGCCGGAACGTATAGACCTTCTCGTCCATTTGAATCCGAACGAGGCCATCCTCGATACGGATATTGACCGGCGTTCGATATTCGCGCTGCCCGTCGCTGACCACCTGCTGCATCTGGGGTCCGCGCCGGATATAGGCGAAATCTCCCTTGCCCTGGCACCCCTGCTGCGCGCTCCAGCGGCCGATCACATCATCCGGCGCCAAGGCGGCATGCGCGGTGACGGCGCCCATCATCATCAGCGCCATCATCGAAACCGCCAGAACGGTAATTTGTATACGCATCTCGTTTCCTTCCTGAAGTAAGCCCTGCGCGTATGCGGTCTTCCTGATCCGCCTGCCCCCTCTACCTGAGGGCGCCCTGTCCCCCCTCTACATGAGGAGGTCGTTTTCAGAAGACTTTCGATATCACGTTGAATATAGTGCAATGAATATCTTAATATGCATTTAATATTTGATCGTATTTAAACACAAGAACTCTAAATACTTTCTATGATTTATATAAAAATTCTATATTATTAATATATAAGAAGATTTATATTTGAGCTGAATTTGCGTAAATTTTTAGCCAAAATTTTTTGGAAATCGGGGCTTGAAATTGCCGGGCCGGACCTTTATTAGAATCATTCTAATTAGCATATGAATATCGTTGTTCCGCAATGGGATAACGTGAGACAAACCTTTCAATTACCCGACGGAGTACCGCAAAATGATCGACAGGAAGATCCCCAACGTTACCTTCAAAACCCGCGTCCGCGACGAGTCCATCGGCGGCCCCACCCCCTTCCGATGGGAAGACAAGACCACCGCCGACTACTTCAGCGGCAAAAAAGTGGTCCTTTTCTCCCTGCCGGGCGCGTTCACGCCGACCTGCTCGACCTACCAGTTACCCGATTTCGAAAAATTATTTGACAATTTCACGGCCGAGGGCATCGACGATATCGCCTGCATCGCCGTCAACGATGCGTTCGTGATGAATGCATGGGGCAAAGCCCAGAATATCGACAACATCACCCTGATCCCGGATGGTTCCGGCGAATTCACCCGCAAGATGGGCATGCTCGTCTGCAAGGATAATCTCGGCTTCGGCATGCGCTCTTGGCGGTACGCGGCCGTTGTCGATGACGGCGTGGTAACGCACTGGTTCGAAGAACCCGGTTTCGAGGACAATTGCGACTCCGATCCGTACGGCGAATCCTCACCCCAGAACATCCTGGAGAAACTCAAGAAACGGATCGAGACTGCCGCCGCCTGATCCGGAAGCAATCCACGAACTTATAAGGAAACGCCCTCGTCCCGATTACCCTGGGATGAGGGCGAAATACCGTTCCTCTCCCATCACGGGCGTCAAGCCGGCGAAACGTTCCACACTTCTTTGATCTTAGTCCCCGCCCCTGAAAACGTCGCAGCGACCGGGCACCGCCAGCGAAGCTGCGCCTTCAGGTCGTCGAGCTGCGCGTCGGTCGCATCGGTCGCGAGGGTGATGGTCATGTCGATTTCCGGAAACGGCGGATCGACCTTCGCCTCTCCGGTATAGCAGCGCGTATCGAACGTGCCGGTGATCGCGATATGGGAATCCCGGAAAACGATCCCGAGCTCGCTCGCAATCTGGTTAGCGACGACATGGGTGCAGCTTGCGAGCGATGCCATGAGCGCCTGAAGCGGCAGCATGCCCTCGTCATTGCCGTGCCGCGACGCCGGCTCGTCGATGATCATGCTGTGATTGCCCGCCGTGATATCCGACCGCGTCGGGTTCGGGCATTCCGCCGTGACCGGTATCTTGACGAATTGCGGCATCTGAACGCGTGCCATTTCATATCTCCCACTGCGATGTCTTTGCCGGATGCTATCCGCCACCTGCGCAAAAGGCCAGTCGGGGAAGAGCCGAATGTAACACAGAAAAAGACAATGTAGCTTGTGCCGATACGTTCAACTGCTACACTCACCGCCTATAAAAACCGGAAACGGATAAAATCATGGGCGGATACTCCTTCGCCGTCGATATCGGCGGCACCTTCACGGATATTGTGCTGCGGCACGAAGACGGGCGGACCTGGGTCGACAAGACCCTGACGACCTATGGCGACCTGCTCGACGGGTTCTTTACCGCCGTCGATGCGGCAATGGCCAAGGCGGGGGCCGCGCCAGCAGATGTGGACGACGTCATCGTGCACGCCACGACAGTCGTCACCAATGCTGTCCTGACACGGTCCGGACAGCCGACCGCCCTGTTCGTCACCGAAGGCTTTCGCGACGTCCTCTATATCCGCGACGAGCACCGCTACGACATGTTCGACCCGCAGATCGAATATGCAGATCCGATCGTGCCGCGGGAGCTGACCTGGGGTATTACAGAGCGCACCCTCGCCGACGGAACGGTCGCGACCGGGATCGACGACGCGCAGATTATCGCCCTCGCTCGGGAGCTGAAGGACAAGGGCGTCGCCGCCCTCGCCATCTGCCTGCTCAACGCCTATGTGAACGGCGCCAACGAACAGCGCATCCGCGATATCCTGACCGAGCACGCGCCCGGCCTTTACGTCTCTATCTCGTCCGAGGTCGCCCCGCAGATCCGCGAATATCCCCGCGCCGCGACCACGGCGCTGAACGCATATACCCGTCCAATTACAGAGCCTTATCTCACGAGGCTCTCACAGGAACTTAACAGGCGCGGGTTCGCCAGCCGGCCCCTGATCATGATGAGCAACGGCGGCGTGCTGGGCACCGAGACCGCCAGCCGCTTCCCCGTCCGCATGATGGAATCCGGCCCCGCCGCGGGCGCCCTGGTGGCCAGTTACTACGCCGAACGGCTGGGCCTCGACCGGCTGCTGTCCTTCGACATGGGCGGCACCACGGCCAAGGCCTGCCTGATCGAGGACCGCAAGCCGACCGTCACCGGCCTGTTCGAGGTCGACCGCATGTACCGCTTCAAGGCGGGCAGCGGCATGCCGGTGATTATCCCGGCGATCGACATGATCGAAATCGGCGCCGGCGGCGGTTCCCTCGCCTCCGTCGACGCACTCGGCCTGCTGAAAGTGGGCCCGCGCAGTGCCGGGTCGGAGCCCGGCCCCGCCTGTTACGGGCGCGGCGGCGAAAACCCCGCAGTCACGGATGCCGACCTGGTCCTCGGCCTGCTGGATGCCGACAACTTCCTCGGCGGCGACATGCAGCTCGACAAAGCGGCCTCTGAAGCCGCGATAAAGCCACTGGCCGACAAGCTCGGCACGTCCGTGCAGCAGACGGCGCGCGGCATTTTCCAGGTGGTGAATGAGTCCATGGCCGCCGCCGCCCGGGCCCACGCCACCGACCGCGGCATCGACTATCGCGGCATGCCGGTGCTCGCCTTCGGCGGCGCCGGCCCGGTCCATGCCTGTCATGTGGCGGAACTGCTGGAGAGCACGACCGTCATCTACCCCCCGCTCGCCAGCGTGCTGTCGGCATTCGGCACCCTGGTCACGTCGGTACGGTTCGACCTCGCCCGCGGTACCGCCGGCGGGATCGACTGGGAACAGGCGGCGAAAACCTATGGCGAAATGGCCTCCGAGGCCGGAATCGCGCTGCAAGCCGCGGGCTGCGCGCCGGAAGACATCGACTACGTCTACGGGGCGGATATGCGCTATGCGGGCCAGCAGAACGAGGTCACCATCGAGTTCGACGGCGATCCGACCGGCAAGCAGGACATCGATTCCATCCGCGAATCCTTCGAAACGTCCTACGAGGCCCAGTACGGGCTGCGCCTGCCCAATATGAAGATCGAGGTCGTCGCCTGGCGGATCAGCGCCAACGGGCCGGCAGTCGAACGCCACGGCCTGCCTGACCTCGCCGCAAGCCCGGGCGCACCCAAGGCCCACCGCCCCGTCTTTATCAACGATGCGGAAGAACCGGTCGCCGTTTATGACCGCCCGGCTCTTGCCGCCGGACAGACCATGCCGGGACCGGTGATCATCGAGGAACGCGAAACGACGATCTTCATCCTGCCGGGCTGGACCGCCTCGGTGGCCGAAAACGGCTGTATCACGGCGACGCGGGCGTCATGACCGTTCTTTTGACAGGCAGCTTCCCCGCCGCGATGTCATCCCGGCCCCGCGCCGGGATCCAGAACGCCCTGTCCGCAACAAAGGCTGGACCCCGGAATAAATCCGGGGTGACAATACCCGACAACAAATACAAGCCGCGCTGTAGCGCTGCGAGACAAGGAAACTGACGATGGCAATGGACGGTATCGAGCTCGAAATCCTCTGGAGCAACCTGATAAGTGCTGCCAGCGAACAGGCCCGCGCCCTGCAGCGCATCGCCTTCAGCCCCGTGGTGCGCGAAGCGGGCGACCTCGCCTGCGCCCTGCTGGACCGCGAAGGCCGCATGATCGCGCAGGCCGTGACCGGCACGCCCGGCCATATCAACACGCTGGCGGCCGCCGGGGCCCATTTCGTCGAGAAATTCCCGACCGACAGCCTGACCGAGGGCGACATCCTGATCACCAACGATCCGTGGCTGTCCGCCGGGCATTTCTTCGATATCACGATCATCACCCCGGTCTTCCGCAAGGGCCGCGTGATCGCCTATTTCGGCTCGACCATCCATCACACCGATATCGGCGGCTACGGCGTCGGCGCAGGCGCCCGCGACGTGCATGAGGAAGGCCTGTGGATCCCGCGCGCCAAGCTCTACGAGGCGGGCAAGCCGAACGAGGTCCTGTTCGACATCATCCGCCATAACGTGCGCACCAAGGACGAGGTGCTGGGTGATATCGCGGCCCAGGTGTCTTCCGGCAAGGTCGGCGCCGAGCGCCTGCAGCTGCTGTGCGACCGCCATAACCTGGACGATATCGACGAATTGTCGGCGGAAATCATCAAACGCTCCGAAGCGGCGACGCGGGAGTCCATCCGCAAGCTGAAGGGCGGCACCTATCACGGCGAAAGCCGGTTCGATATTCCGGGCGGCGCGGAAATCCTGCTCAAATGCGCGATGACCATCGACGCGGAGGCAGGCTCGGTCCATATCGATTTCGCCGGATCGTCCGGCGCCAGCCCGCACGGGGTCAACGTGGTGCTGAACTACACCCACGCCTATGCCACCTTCGCCCTGCGCTCGACCCTCGATCCCGATCTGCCCAACAATTACGGCAGCCTGACGCCGATCACGGTGTCGGCGCCGGAAGGCTGTATCGTCAATGCGAAGTACCCCTCTCCGGTCGCGGCCCGCCACGTGGTGGGCATGTACGTGCCGATGCCGATCCTGAAAGCGCTGCGCCAGGTCGCGCCGGACGACGTGCTGGCCGAAGGCGCCGGCGCGGTCTGGACGTTCCAGGTACAGGGCAAGGACGACGCGGGCGAGCCGTTCACCAGCGCCATGTTCAATTATTCGGGCGGCATGGGTGCGCGGCGCACCAAGGACGGCCTGGGTGCGACCTGCTACCCGACCGGCGTCGCCGCCGTGCCCGTCGAGGTACTGGAAGCCGCCATGCCGATCCAGTTCACGCAAAAAGAGCTGATCGACGGCTCTGGGGGCGAAGGCAAGGCCCGCGGCGGCGACGGACAAATCATCGCCTTTCACCTGCGCACCCAGGACGAATGGCTGCTCAACGCGGTCCCCAGCCGCCTGAAGATCGGCGCGGAAGGCTTCGACGGCGCCGGAGACGGCGACGCCGGCCACTTCCTGATCAACGGCAAGGACGCCGCCCAGGCCAACAAGATGGTTATGAAACCGGGCGACAGGGTGGTCCTGAAAACGCCGGGCGGCGGCGGCTACGGCGCCGCGTCTTAAAGTAATATTTTACTCGAATTAAATATGGGAACATATTGATATGGTTGAAGTAACAAGCTTCTCGAACTGGGACAAACTGGAAAAGGAATTCGTCCGCGAGGGGATCGAGCGCGTCGGTTTCCGCGGCGAGGACACGCTGCTGGTGATGAACTGGATGCAGCCCGGCATGGAGCCCGGCCCGCACAGCCACCCGTTCGAACAGATCGCCGTGATCGTCCAGGGCACCGTGCGCTTCCATGTCGGCGACGAGGTCTACGACGCCGGCCCCGGCAGCATGATCCGCATCCCGCCCGACGTGGTCCACTGGGGCGAGGTGATCGGCGACGAACCGGCCATGAACCTCGACGTGTTCAACCCGATCCGCGAGGACTACAAGCACCTGGTCGAGCATCAGGCGGCGGATTTCGGTGAGTAGCTCCCCCGCACCCACGTGCCGCCATTCCCGCGCAGGCGGGAATCTGACAGAATGGGACGCATCGCAAGAGACCCCCGCCTTCGCGGGGATGACAATCAGGATTCCCGTCTATGCTCACCCTCTACACGTTCCACAATTCCATCTGCACGCAGAAGGTCTTCATCACGCTGGCGGAGAAAGACCTGTCCTACGACGAGCACCTGATCAACCTGTTCGCGGCCGAGCAGTTCGACCCGGAATACCTGAAGCTCAATCCCAAGGGTGTGGTGCCGACGCTGGTGCATGACGGACGGGCGATCCCGGAATCGTCGCTGATCTGCGAATATATCGACGAAATGTGGCCGGACAGCCCCCTGATTCCGGACGATCCGTTCCTGAAATCCCGGATGCGGCAGTTCTCCAAGCTGGTGGACGAAGCCATCTTCGAGGCGACCCGCGAATTGTCGTTTTCCGCCATGTTCCGCGAAAAAATGAAGGCGATGCCCGCCGAACAGCGCGAAAGGCGCTTTGCCAATGTGGGCGATCCGAACAAGCGGGCGCGGTTCATGTCGACCTACGAGCTCGGCGTCGACAGCCCTTACGTGTTCCAGGCCATCGGCAACTGGGAAAAGGCGTTCAAGGCGCTGGATGCCTCGCTCACCGAATTCGGCGGCCCGTGGCTGCTGGGCGACATGTTCACCCTCGCCGATATCAACATGATCCCCTATGTCTGGCGGATCGAATACCTGAACCTGATCGATATCTGGCTGGACGACCGCCCGCAGGTCGCCGACTGGTGGGAACGCGCCAAGGCGCGCCCCAGCGCGCAGGCCTGCATCCCGGGGCGGCTTAACGAAGACGATATCGCCGCCATGGGCGGGCACGGATCGAAACTGCGGGACGCCGTCGCGGCGAAACGGGCGGAATACCTGGAAACCCTGCCGGGTTAGGGGGCTATGCGCCCCTGCCCTCGATACCAAGGCTTTCTTTTCAGACGTTTACCGGGCGGAACAAGCAGAGATATCAGAAAGACTTGTCACCCCGGATTTATTCCGGGGTCCAGTCTTAGCAGCCAGCGTCCGCCTGAATCCCGGGCCGAGGGCGTAGAGCGCACGAAGGCCCGGGATGACAACAAGGTGAAAACGGCAGATATTTCCGTGCAGTTACACGCTTTTATAGCCCGAGTACGCGCTCCGCGTTGCCGTGATAGATCTTTTCCATCACCTCGGGCTTGTAGCCAAGCTCGTCCCATTCGCGGAAAATCCGCTCGTAGGGCAGGCTCGGGTAGTCGCTGCCGAACATGATCTTGTCCTGCAGGCGCGCGCGCATGTCGATCTTGAGCTGCGGCGGGAAATGCTTCGGCGCCCAGCCGGACATTTCCCAGAACACGTTGCCCTTGTGCAGGGCCACCGCCGTCATCTCGTCCACCCAGGGCCAGCCGGGATGGGCCGCGATGATGGTGAGATCGGGGAAATCGGCGGCAAGCTCGTCGATCGCAGCCGGGTGCGCATGCCTGATCTTGGCGCCCATGCCGCCCGGAATGCCCGCCCCCATGCCGGTGGTGCCGACATCGATCATCACCGGCGCCTTCAGCTCGTTGATGACCTCGAACAGCGGATAGTGTTCCCGGTCGTTGACGGCGAAATGGCCCATGATGGGGTGGAAATGGAAGCCGAGCATGCCGTGCACCTCGATCGCCTCCTTCGCCTCGCGGATAGCAATCTCGCCCTTGAACGGATCGACCGCGCCCCAGGCCTGGATCACGCGGTCGGGGTGGCGCTTCCACATGCCGGCGACGTATTCGTTCGAACAGGGCGGGGTGTCGATCGTGGTTTCAAGGTCCAGCGCAACCAGGACGGCCTCGACACCGGCCTCCGTGAACTCGGCGATGACGTCGTCTTCTTCCTTCGCCTTCCATTCCCGGTCCCAGTATTCGGCGAGCGCACGCACATACGGGCCCTGACAGTCGATCCAGGGCTGGGTGTTCGGGTAGCAGTGCAGATCGATAATGCGCATTCTATGCCTCGTTTTTTAAGCGTTGTTTTCGAGCTTGGCGGTGACCATCTCGACCAGCGATTTCTTGGATACCTTGCCGAAGGTCGACAGCGGGAAATCGTCCATCAGCTCCAGCCGCTCGGGCAGCTTGTGGCGCGCGAATTCCTTTGTCTCGAGAAAGGCGATCAGGTCCTCGAAGACGACCGTCTGGCCCGCCTTCGGAATGACGCAGGCGCACATGCGTTCGCCCAGCAGCGGGTCGGGCATGGCGACGCAGGCGACGTTCTGCACCGCGGGATACTGCAGGATCAGGTTTTCGACTTCTTCGGCGCTGATCTTCTCGCCGCCGCGGTTGATCACGTCCTTGATGCGTCCCTCGACCATGTAATTGCCCGACGGGTGCTGGCGCAGCAGGTCACCGGAACAGTAGAAGCCTTCCGGCGTAAAGACCTTCGCATTGTGCTCCGGCGCGCCGTAATAGCCGCGCAGGGTATAGGGGCCGCGCACGCTGAGTTCGCCGACCTCGCCGAACGGCACCTCGTTGCCGTCCTCGTCGATCAGGCGGACCTCGTCGTCCTCGCAGACCGGGCGGCCGACGGTTTCAAGCTGAACGTCTTCCGGGTCGCCCTTGCGAACGAACATCAGGGTGCCTTCGGACATGCCGAAGTTTTCCTGTACGAACACTGACGGGATAAGCTCGCGCGTGCGGATGCGGATTTCAGGCTGGAGGCGCTGCCCCCCGCTCTGGATCATGCGCAGCGACGACAGGTCGTAATCGCCGATCGTCGGATCGTTGATCCAGCGGATCAGCAGCGCCGGGACCACGTGGATATGCGTGACGCCGTGCTTCTGCACCAGGTCGAACACGTTGTCCGGGCGGGTGCTGGTGCTGAGGACGACGCGCGCGCCTTTCATCATGAAACCCTGCATGCCGGGACAGGCGAGCGGCAGGTTGTGCCCGATCGGCAGGAGCAGCAGCAGGCAGCTATCGGCGAATACCTCGGTGCATTCGGTGGCAAGCCTGGAATTCAGCCAGTAATCGTTGTGGGTCCGCGGGATCAGCTTCGGCACCCCGGTGGTGCCGCCGGAAAGCTGGAACACCGCCGGATCGGTCGGATCGATCTCGATTGCGTCCAGAACGTCCGCGGTGGCCGTGGGCTCGCGGTCCAGAAGGTCGGAAAAGGATATGAATCCGTCCGGCGCATCGCCGTAGATGATGGCCTGCGTCATACAGGGGTTTTCCGCCTGGACGCGGGCGATCATCGGCGCGAATTCGAAATCGCGCTGGCGGTCTGGCGCGATACACATCTTCGCCTGCGCGATTTCGGTGAACTGGCTGAGCTCGTGATAGCGATGGGTCGCCAGCGCACAGATCGGAATGGCGCCAATCTTCTGCAGCGCGAAGTAAAGATACGAAAACTCGATCACGTTTGGCAGCATGACCACGACGCGGTCGAGCGGCCGCAACCCCAGATCCCACAGGTTCAGGGCGAGCTTCCGGGAAATCTCATCGAGTTCGGCATAGGTGACCGACACGTCGCCGTCGATGACGGCGACGCGTTCGGCAAACGGGGCGAAGATGTTATCGGCAAACTGGTCGCGCAGCGCACGGTCTTCCCAGTATCCCTTTTCCCGGTAGCGGGCGGCGTATTCCGGCGGAAAGCCGACGAAACCTTCAAGCATGATGTCTCTCCCCTGGCGGTTCAGGTGGAAGCGGCGAAACCGCCGTCGATCACGATGATCTCGCCGGTCACGAAGCGGTTGCTCTGGATCAGGTTCAGCGCGGTTTCCGCGACATCCGCATCGGTGACGCAGCGCTTCAGCGGGGTCATATTCGCACGGCGCTCCATCAGGCGGTCGTAATTGTCGCCGAGCATCCGCTCCATCCATTCGCCTTCCATCCAGCCGGGCGCGATGGCGTTGACGCGGATATCGGGGCCGAGCGCCAAGGCCAGCGTCTTGGTCAGGGCGACGACGCCCGCCTTGCTGGTCGAATAAGCCAGCGGCTGGGGGCCGGGGCGCAGGCCGACGATGCTCGCCGTGTTCACGATAGCACCCTTTGCTTCCCGCAGGGCGGGCACACAGGCGCGGGTTACCTGTACGATGCTCCGGACATTGACCGACATGACACGGTCCCACTCGTCGAGATCGATGGCGTCGAGGTCCTTGAACGGCGCGGTGCTGGTGATACCGGCATTGTTACAAAGCGCATCGATGCGCCCGAACGTCGCCATGGTTTCGGCGACCATGGCCTTGACCTGGGTATCGTCTGCGACGTCGCAGCCGATGACCACGGTTTTCGCGCCATGTTCGGCGCAGGCGGCAGCGGTTTCCTCCGCCGCGCCGGCACTTCGGCTGTAATTCACCGCGACGTCATATCCCGCCGCCGCGAGCGCTATCGCCTCTGCGCGGCCGATCCCGGTTGCCGATCCGGTCACCAGTGCCGCCGGTCTGTTATCTGCCATTTTCTGTTCCCTCGCCTGACTGAATATTTTTGTTGGGACCAAAATTAAATGAACATGTTCAATAAATCAACCGTCGCGATACCCGATCCCGGCTGCGCAGCCCTGCAGCGCCACGTTCAGCGCCCGGCGCAGCGATTGCAGACCCGCCGCCGGATCCGGCGCGGGATCGATAAGCCATTCCCGGATTTCCGCCTGATAGATCGCAAACACGACCCAGCCGACATCCGTTGGATCAGCGCCCTGTTTCAGCAACCCTCGCGCCCTCGCAGCCTCCAGATGCGCGACGAGCTGGGAAATCACCCGGTGGCGGTTCGACTGGAAGCGCTGGCCCTGCACGCCCGACACGAAGAACGTGAGTTCCCGCAGGATATATTTCGAAAGCCCCGGCTGTTCGGCGAAATAGCGGTAATAGAAGCCGAAGATGTGGATCAGCTCGTCGATGAGCAGGTCTTTTTCAGGAACATCTCCGAACGCTCTGTCTGTCAGTTCCTCCAGCTCGTCGGTGCATATGAGGAACAACAGGTCCCTTTTATCCGTCGCATACAGGAACAGGGTGCCAAGGGCGACATTGGCGCGCCGGGCGATTTCGCGGGTCGTCGTCTCATCGAACCCTTTTTCGACGAACAGCGACCGTGCCGCGGCGGTGATCCGCGCAAGCTTGTCGCGCCTGTTGCGTTCGCGGACACTTATCTTACCGCCGTTTTTCAGGTCAGCATTCTGGCCATTGCCCTGGCCGTCGCCGGTCGCCATCCCTGTCCCTCCAGGCCTCGTAAACTTCGGCTCCGGTTATACGATACCCTGAGCCGGATGTCCCCGAACGCCCCGGCACGCGATATTTTTGACATTGCAAATCGCACCGGTTTGACGAAATCTGGCCCGATCTGGCAGAAATTCCTGCCGCATCAAGACCAAGCGACCATTTCGCGCGTATGTCACATCAGAACCCGCTCAAAATCCGGAAAGATTGAATCGATGGCCGAAGGTGAACCCCTGACGAAATTCCTGATGATCTGGCTGATCTGTACGGTCATTTTTCTTGTCATCGACCTCGTCTGGCTGGGCATGATCGCAAAGCCTTTTTACCAGCGCAGTATCGGCCATCTCATGGCCGACGACTTCCGCATGGGCGCGGCTTTCCTGTTCTACGTCTTCTACGTCGTCGGGATTGTGTATTTCTGCGTCTCCGGCGCCGTCGACTGGAAAGCGGCCGCGATCAGCGGGGCGTTATTCGGTTTCTTCTGCTACGCGACCTATGACATGACGAACTACGCCACATTACGGGACTGGCCTTTACAGATGGTCATCGTCGATATCGTCTGGGGAACGGTGCTGACGGCGTCTACGGCGGGACTGGGCTTTACCGTCGCGAAAAAACTTCTCGGCTGACGCGGAAAGTCAGCAGCGGTTATTCTTCCTCGGCGAGACGGGCGCCCCGCGCCGCGGCCACCTCCGGCATCCGCATAATCGTTCTGAGGCGATCTACATACAGCGCGCCCTCTTCCGAATAACGGCCCAGCGATCCCGCCAGCGCGATTGCGTCGATCGGCTGTCCGCTCGCCCGCATCTTCGCCCGCATGTCACGGAACTGCCGGTAGGCGCGGTGGCTGTTCAGATTCTGCATATAGCCCAGAACACTGCGGTGAAGCGTGTCGAAGGCTTTCAATGCCACATCGGATGCGCCTTTGGCCCTGATCGCGCCTTCGCCCACCGGCGCGTGCTGGCCAAACAGGGCGTTCCCCGCCTGGGCGAAACGGGAGGTTCCCCATCCCGATTCCTGCGCCGCCTGCGCCACGGCAAGACGCGGCGGCACGACATCGACCCGATGCAGTAATTCCTCGAATGCCAGGGGCTCGGTCCTGTATTTCTTGGCCATGCGCGTCAGCCATCTGCGATCCCTGCTGCGCATCTTTTTCTCGGCCTGATGCGCCCGCTGAAGGCGCTCTATCCGGGCGCGGTCCTCGCGAATCCGGTCATTCGCCCACAAAACATGCGCCAGCACCACGGTCACGAAGACTGCCTTGCGCCGATCGACATCCCGCATCGATTTCAGATCGTCCGGAAGCGTGACCAGAAAAACGGTCGGAATTCTGGGCTCTGCGCCCCTGAGCGAGATCTCCGGATTAAATCCCTCATCCTTGAACAGGTCTATGGTCTCGGCCACCGTAGCGGCATTCGAGGTATCCGCATTCCGCGACCGGCTGCCGGATACCTGATTATTCGCCAACACGACAAGGGCTGCGGCCGCGATGCAACCGCCGACGGCAAAAACAATACTATTCCGGTTCATCGTGTCCTTTCTCGGGGCGCTCGATTCCTGTCGTCGCCTCTAGCTTGTCCATTACGTATCCTTCGATGCGGCCGATCACATATACAATGATCACCACAACCGCCGTCATCAGCGCCGCAAAATCGTAAAAGCCGATACCACAGGAAATGCCGATGGCCCCGGCAACCCAGATCGAGGCGCCCGTGGTCAGGCCGGTTACTTCGCGCCCGCCCTGGATGATGGCGCCGGCGCCGAGAAACCCGATTCCGCCGATGACACCCTGAATAATCCGCGTCGGATCGACGGAAGTCTGGTCAATGGCCTGCAATGGCCCGATTGCGAGTTCGAGAGCAAGGATTATGAACGCGGCAGATCCTGTCGCCACCAGCATATGGGTGCGCATTCCCGCAGGTTTTCGCCTGAACTCCCGCTCGAACCCGGCAATCATACCGAGCAGCGCAGCCAGCAGCAGACGGCTTCCTGCCTCCCAGATGGGCAAATCAACAAAAACCATGTTTCAGGGAGTAGACGTTCATGGAGCAGAATTCAAGTTACCCGCGGAAGTCCCCAGATCGCGATACGGGGTTTCTTGCGCCTGCAACCGGATGACATGCAGCCCCGACCGTGCTTTGCTCTGCCCTGGAAAATATGGAGAAAGATCATGAAACGCGAATTCATTCACGGCACGTGGCAGAAGAACCGGTCCTTCTCGCCCGCCGTCATCACCCAGGGCAGCGACCAGCGGATTATCTGGCTCGCCGGTTACGGCGCGCCGCAGACACCGGACGGCGTATCGCTGGCAGGCGATTTCGAGGCCCAAACCCGCCAGTCCTTCGCCAATATCGAGGCGTTTCTGGAAAAATCCGGTGCGAAGCTTACTGATATCGTACAGATGACGGTCTTCATTATCGATTCCCGCTATGGCAATCAGTTCACCGAGCTCCGCAAAGAATTCTTTCCGGATGGCAACTATCCCGGCAGTGCGATGATAACGGCGGCCGGATTCGCCCAGCCCGAAATGATGGTTGAAATCCAGGGAATCGCCGTCGTCGAAGGCTAGGCAGCTGCGCGCTCTCGCCCGAGCTCGCGCAGAATTTCGATCAGGGACTCGATCGCCGGCGTGATCGTTCCGTTTTCGCGGAGGGTGAACCCGATCGCCCGGGAATTCGAATGCCAGCGCAGCTTCAGCTCGGTCAGCACGCCCCGTTCGATTTCGGTCGCAAACAGTTCGGGCGGGTTTGCGCAGACGAAATCGCCGGACAGCAGCAATCCCTTCACACACAGCATCGAGTCTGTCTCGACAGCAAACCGGGGCGGCTCGGCGCCCTCGAACCGGAATTCGTTGGCGACAAGCTGGCGGATCGTGGCGGAGCCGCGGGCAATCACCCAGGATTCCGATGCGAGGTCGGCGAAAGAAAGGCCTTCGCGCTGCGTCAGAGGATGATCGCCGCGAACGATGACCGACAGGCTGTTCTGGAACAAAACTTCCTCGACGAGCCGCGCGTGATCGCCCGCGCCGCTGAACATCGCACCGATCACGATATCGAGCTCCCCCCGGTCCAGCGCCTCGAGCTGGCTTTCAAAGGCATCGTTGCGGACATCGACTGTCAGTCCGGGCCGCATGCTTCGGAGCCGGGAAATAGCCGGGCCGACAAGGGTCGCCATGCCGATGGGCGATGAACCGAGCGCGATATGCCCGCCTTCCGACAGCCGCAGGTCCGATATGTCGCGGGTCGCATGGCGCAGTTCGGCCTCTATCGTACGGGCATGCCGGGCGAGAGACCGGCCGAACCGCGTCGGGACGACGCCTCTTCCCGCCCGCGCGAGCAGCTTTACGTCCAGCGATTCCTCAAGCTGGCGGATGGAACGGGTCAGCGCCGGTTGGGACACATTCAGCGCCTGGGCCGCCGCGGTGACACCGCCATGATCGACCACCGCGAGGAGGTCGAGCATCTGGCGGACATTCAGATTTCTGACATTGGACAATTCATGCATAATGATTATGAGTTTATCAGATAACGATATTAGATTTAACATATGATTCCCGGCATGTTCGCGCGGCTTCGGAAAGACTCCGACACCATAAAAACGGCCTTCGGGCCCAATGTCGGAGCGGCGGAGCGAGGCTCCACGGCTGGGAGGCGGCGCTATGGACAGCGCATACGACGTACCGGTGCTGGTTATTGGTGGCGGTCCGGTTGGGATGTCGCTTGCCACTGAGCTTGGCTACCAGGGAATAGAAACCCTTGTGGTCGAGCGGAGAGATGGCACCGTCTCCCACCCCAAAATGAACATGATTTCAACGCGTACGATGGAGTTCTGTCGTCGCTGGGGTGTGGCCGGGGAAATCCGCGGCGCCGGATGGCCACCCGAACACCCGATGAATATCGCCTATGTCACCAGCCTGTCGGGTTACCGGATTTCGGGTTTCGAATATCCGTCCTATGACGACCGACCGCCGTGGCAGCATACGCCCGAGGGCCACCAGCGCTGTTCACAGCTGTTTTTCGATCCGGTCATTCAGAAACGTGCCGAATCGTTCGCGTCCGTTACATCCCGTTACAGAACCCTTTTCCGCTCTTTCGAACAGGACGCAGACGGCGTCACCGCAGTGCTGGAGGACCGCAGTACGGGCAAACAGGAAACAGTCCGCGCGCGGTACATGGTCGCCTGCGACGGCGCAGACAGCCCGATACGGGAAACGCTGGGCATCAATATCGCCGGCAACGCGCCCCTGTCTTTCGACATCAACATGTTCTTCGAGAGCCAGGATGTGATGCGGTTCCACCGGAAACATCAGGCAATGATGTACTGGCTCTATGGCGCAGACGGTTTCTGGGGCCAGTTTATCGCGGTGGACGGTCGCGGTTTGTGGCGGCTGTCCATGATTACCCCCGAACTGATCACCGATACCGCAAGTTTCGATGCCCATAAATGGATCCGCAAAGCGCTGGGCTCCGACGACATTGCCTACGATCTGAAATCGATCCTGCCGTGGGAACGCCACCGCCGGGTCGCAGACCAGTACCATGTCGGCCGGGTCTTTATCGCGGGCGATGCGGCGCACCAGTTTTCGCCGACAGGCGGGCTCGGCATGAATACCGGCATACAGGAAGCCGTCGATATCGCCTGGAAGCTCTCGGCGGTGCTGAATGGCTGGGGCGGAGAGGCACTGCTCGACAGCTATTTCGCCGAGCGCCAGCCGGTCGCCGTCCGCAATAACGAGGAAGCGACGGCCAATTTCAAGAAGCTCGCCGAACTCCCGTCGGGCGAAGACATCGACAAGGACACACCGGCGGGCGATGCGCTGCGCGCGAAGGCACAGGATGTCGTCGAGAACGGCGGCTATAACGAGGAATACGAGCAGGAAGGCGTCACCGTCGGCTATCGGTATGACACGTCACCGATCTGTGTCGACGATGGCTCCGGGTTTCCCGCGCTCACTATCACCGAATACGTGCAATCCGCCCGGCCCGGCGCCCGGGCGCCCCATGTCTGGCTCCCGGATGGCCGCTCGACCCTCGATCTGTTCGGCAAGGACTTCACCCTGCTTCGGCTCGGGAATGACGCACCGGATGCAGGCGGGCTGATCGCGGCAGCGGCGGCATGCAGCATGCCCCTCAGAGTCGAGCACGTCCTGAACGAGGATGCCCGAACGCTATATGACTGTGCGTTGTGCCTGGTGCGGCCTGACGGCCATGTCGCCTGGCGCGGCGATGTGGATCCGGCGAATGCTCAGGCCATTATCGATACTGTCCGCGGCGCGGGTGGCAGTGGCGTAAAGACCAATGCCGACGCCTTCGCTGCAAAAGGCCGGCAAGCGGCCTAGGACTGCCGAATCAGCCCCATCAGACGCCGCGGCGTTACCGGCAGTTCCGTAACCGCACCGCGCCTGCCGATGGCATCGTCGATCGCCGATGCGATCGCCGCCCCGACTGCATTGATGCCACCCTCGCCCGCGCCTTTGATACCGAGAGGGTTGAGCGGGCTCGGCGCATCTTCGGTCAACAGGATATCCGCCCCCGGCACTTCCGTGGCGCCCGGCATTATGTAATCGGCAAAGGTCGATGACAGCGGCTGGCCGAAATCGTCATAGGTGAATTCCTCGAAAAGTGCCCCGCCGATACCCTGGGCAAGACCGCCCTGGAGCTGTCCATCGACCGTCATCGGATTGATCGCGCAACCGATATCATAGGCGATCATGAATTTTTCGATCTTTGCGATTCCGGTTTCGCGGTCGACCGCTACGACAGCCGCGTGGACGCCATAGGGATAATTCATATGGGTCGTATCGAAGCGGCCTTCGGCGGACACGATATCCTCCCCCGTCGCCGCAACCACGTCGGCAATAGAGATCGACGCGCCGGTTTCCCTGTGCCGGGCCGCGTTGTCGACAATTACGATTGATTCCGCATCCGCCTGCAATCGCATCGCCGCGAGGGCGACCAGCTTTTCGCGCAAGGCCGTCGTCGCGATGCGGGTTGCCTCTCCGGTCATGACCGTGGTGCGGGACGCATGGCTGCCATAACCTTCATCGATGACGTCGGTACGGCCATGGATGACGTCGATATCGGTGTAATCCACGCCCAGCGTGCCGGCGCAGATCTGGGCGAGAACCGTCACAACCCCCTGCCCCAGGTTCGACGCGCCGCAGAACACCGTGATGTGGCCGGCTGCATCGGCCTCGACCCTGACCTTGTCAGTCGGACCGAGGCCGGATTTCTCGACAAAGAATCCGAGGCCCGCGCCAACGGTCTCTCCCGCGGCGCGGCGGGCGGCAAGCGATTCCTGTAATTCGTCCCAGCCGAAATCGGCCAGGGCCTTGTCCAGCAGGCCGGCGTAATCGCCAGAGTCGAGCACCACATCGACTTCCAGCGCGTCGAGCGGCCGGGCAAAGGGTATGTCGGCGGCGGCAATCATGTTGCGGCGGCGGGCTTCGACCGGATCAATCCCGACCCGTGCTGCAATGGCGTCCAGCAGGCGTTCGCGCACAAAGGTGCCTTCGTATCGCCCAGGCGCGCGATAGGTTGCCGCCGGGGTCTTGTTCGTCAGCCGGACGTGTCCGGCAACGCGATAGGCCGGTACATTATAGGGGCCGAGAGCGAGCCCCGCCGTCATATCCGGCACGCGCACGCCATGGGTCCGGAGATAGCCGCCCTGATCGTGAAAGAACCTGTTGTCGATGGCGAGGATATGCCCTTCTGCATCGATCGCCGCCCGCACGAAGTGCCGCTGCTGGCGCGAATGGTTCGCCGTCAGCAGGTGCTCGCGGCGGTCCTCGATCCAGCGGACCGGACGGCCCAGCCGCAGCGCGGCAACGCACAGAAGAAAATCGTCAGGATACAGCTCCCCCCGGATGCCGAAACCGCCGCCGACATCGCCGCCGAAGAGGTTCACCTTCGCGCGGTCAAGCCCCAGGGTTTTGGCGATCAGATCGCGATTGGGATGCGGGCGTTTGGTCGCGCCGTAGAATTCGAGAATGCCCGTTTCCGGATCGACCCGGGCCAGACCGCCCCGGCATTCGAGCGGCACGCCGCTGTGCCGTCCGATCCGCAGGTCCAGTTCAACCACGTCCGGTGCATTGGCGAATGCCGCATCGACATCGCCATAGCCCTTCTCGATGATCGTCGCTTCGCTGTCATGGCCCGGCAGGAATTCGACCGGGTCCGCCGTCGCATCCGTGATCGGCGGCAATTCGTCGATATCGACGAATACCAGATTGGCGGCATCCTCCGCCGTGTAGGGATCCTCGGCAAAGACGACAGCGACAGGTTCGCCGACATAGCGCACCCGCTCCCGCGCCATGACCGGCTGCTTGTAGGCGTCGAGCCCCGTGTACTTCGTCGCGCGGAAATCGATCAGCGGGATATCGGCCACGTCCGCCGGCGTCCAGACAGCAACGACACCGTCCATTGTCTCGGCGGCCGATGTATCGATATTGGTAATGACCCCATGTGCCACATTCGCCCGGACAACGCGCATGTGCAGCGTATCGGGAAAAGTCCAGTCCGCCGCAAAGGTTCCTGCACCGGCAAGCAGCGGGGCATCCTCCAGCCGCAGGACACGTTTGCCGATCGGTCCCCGCTTCAGGCGGGCGTTTTCCGGCGCGCTCACTTGCATGCTTCCAGTGTCCAGCGGGCGATGCCGAGAAGCGCCCGGTCGGCGCGATAGGGCGCGACGAGCTGGATACCGACCGGCAGACCGTTGGGGCCCTTATGGGTCGGCAGCGTGATAGAGGGGGTGTGCAGCATGGTCCACAACGCCTGGAAGCGCGGACTGCCGGTTTCGGCAAGGCCCACCGGCGCCTCGCCGTCGACGGCTGGCGTCAGAAGGACATCGCAGCCCTCAAATGATTGATTGGTGCGGGCCCGGCAGGTTTCCATCAGGTGCATCGCATCGACATAATCGCCGTATGACGTATCCAACCCGCCCTGAATGGTCGCCTGCATTTGCGGGCTGAGCGCATCGCGGTTGCGCGCCCATTCATCAGCCATGACATCCGCGCGTTCCCATCCGTTGATGAGGGCGCGCACTTCGCCCAGCCAGTCGAACTCCTCCGGCAATTCGAAATCACGGACCATCGCGCCGGCTGCCCGCATCGCCGCCGCCGCCGCTTCGACGGCATCGCGCGTTTCCGGTTGTGCCGCATCCCACATGGAGGTTTTGCAGAGCCCCACGATAGGCGGCTTTTTGAGGTCCGCGACCGGTGCGAACGGCCGCCGCAGCATTACCGCGCTCATCAGCTCCAGATCGTCGAGACGACGCGCATGAAGGCCGAGCGTATCCAGGCTTTCGGCCGCCGGGTAGACGCCGGTCAGGCTGAAGGTATCGAAGCTCGGCTTGTAGCCGATAATGCCGCAATAGGAAGAAGGACGCAGAACCGAACCGCCGGTCTGCGTTCCGAACGCAACCGGAACCATCAGGTCCGCCACCGCGGCCGCCGAGCCGCTGGACGATCCGCCGGGGGTCCGCGCCGGGTCGTGCGGGTTCGCGGTCTTGCGAGGTGTCAGTCCCGCGAACTCGCAGGTGACTGTCTTTCCCAGGATCACTGCGCCCGCCGCCCGCATCTGCGCGACGCAGGACGCATCCGCCGGCGGCCGATGACCGTCATAGATCGGCGAGCCCATTCCCGTCGGCATATCGTGGGTATCGATGATGTCCTTCACCCCCACCGGCACGCCCGCCATCGGGCCCTTGGTCGCCGCCGCATCGACGGCGCGTGCCTGTGCGAGCGCAAGTTCGGGATCGAGAAACTCCCACGCGCCAACGATATCTTCACGCGCGGCGATGCGGTCTAGGCAGGCGCCCGTCACGGCCTCTGCGGTGAAGGTGCCTGCAGCCACGCCGGCGGCTATCTGGGTCGCTGAGAGATTGTTGAGCATATCAGTCATGGGAACCGGGCGTCGGAGATTGTGAAGATTGAGCGAAACTAGATGAAAATGAGCCTTTTGTCAGATGCTCATGGGGGCTTAGCTGGACATTTCGAATGCGATGTCTTCCGGCCCGGCATTCAGCGCACCCGAGCATTTGACCCGCAGCGCATCCCCCGCCGCCGCCTCATAGGACTGCGGCAGCAGGAGAACCTCGAGACGGACGTTCCGCACCAGTTTTCCGCCGATATCCTCGAAACGCCCGCCCCAGAAGTGGCCTTTCGGCTTGAACGCGTTCAGGAGATACCAGCCAGCCGCGTCCGGGCCGGCAGGGGCGCCGATTGTCAGTTCGGTAACACTGCGCTCGAACAGATCGCGACAGGCCGCCGGGGTTCGCAGATCGCGCATCGAGGGTATCGACAGATAGAGGACGATTTGTCTGTTCCGCCAATCGTAGATAGCGCCGTGACGCGGAGATTGCGTGCCGCGTCCTTCCGGATACAGACGCGCAGAGACACGCGCCATGTCGCGGTCGAGCTGCGACAATCCCCAGTCGAACAGCGTCAACGGCTCTTTCATCAGACGTGTGATCACGTCGCCCTCATCGCCGACCGTCGCGGGCGGGGTCATTTGCGGCGGTGCCGTTTGGGCGCCAGGCATCCCCGGCAAGCCCGCCAGCAGCACCAACGCAACGATAAGGGCGCCTAACCGGTGCATTCCGGATCAGGCACCTGACCGCGCATCCCGGATCGCCGCCCAGATGCGGGGCGGGCTTGCCGGCATGTCGATATCCCGAATCCCGAGCGGGGCGATCGCATCCATGACGGCATTCATCACCGCAGGCATGCCGCCGACGGCGCCGGCCTCGCCGACGCCTTTGACGCCAAGCGGGTTGGTCGCCGTCGGCACGCTGTTGGTCTGAATGACAAAATCGGAAAAATCATCCGCGCGCGGCATCCCGTAATCCATGAACGATGCGGTCAGCAGCTGGCCGTCTGAATCGTAGACGGTGTTTTCCAGCAATATCTGGCCCAGTCCCTGGGCAACGCCGCCGTGAACCTGGCCCTTGACCAGCAGCGGATTGAGGATCGTGCCGAAATCGTCGACAACGATATAGTTCAGGACCTCCGTCATCCCGGTCTCGGGATCGATTTCGATCTCGCAGACATGGCAACCGTTGGGGTAGCTCGCCAGGTCGCCGCGATAGGCTGCCTGCTCCGCCATTCCGGGTTCGACGCCCGGCGGCAGCGTCAGCGGGGAAAACGCAGCACTTACTACCTTGCTGAGCGGGACATCCCGGTCCGTGCCCGCGACCGTGAACCTGCCGTCGGCGAATTCGATATCGTCTACGGCCGCTTCCAGAATATGGGCCGCAATCTCGCGCCCTTTCTCGATGACCTTGTCGGCGGCCATCATCAGCGCGGCCGTGCCCATCGCGGAAGACCGCGATCCACCGGCGCCGAAGCCGAATGCCAGACGGTCGGTATCGCCTTCGATTACCCGCACCTGCTCCGGCTCCATGCCGAGCTTGTCGCAGAGCAACTGGGTATACATCGTGATGTGTCCCTGCCCCTGCGCGGTCGTGCCGGAGAGGATGGTGACCGTCCCGCTGGGATCGAAACGGATTTCAGCCGTCTCCATTCCCGGCGGCGCGGCGCGTTCAATCGCATTGGCGATGCCGAGGCCGCGCAGTTTCCCCTGCGCTTCAGACGCGGCCCTCCGCGCGGCAAACCCGTCCCGGTCCGCAAGCATGATCGCATCGTCCATGTTTTTTTCGAACTCGCCGGAATCGTAAGTGAAGGTGAGCGAGGTCTTGAACGGCAATGCGTCGACCGGAATGATGTTCCGGCGGCGCAGTTCAACCGGGTCGAACGACAGTTCGCGTGCGGCGATGTCTATCAACCGCTCGATGATGAAAGCCGCCTCCGGCCTTCCCGCCCCGCGATAGGGGGCTGTCGGATGGCTGTTGGTGAAAACACCGATCACTTCGACATATGCCGCAGGCGTCGTGTAAACGCCCGATAGCGATCCCAGGTTATTGGTCGCCGGGCCCGATCCGATCGGCGAGAAATAGGCGCCTATATTGACAAGATTGCGAAGTCTGAAACCGAGGAAGTTACCCTCCGCGTCCAGCGCCAGCGCGGCATCGGCCACGTTGTCCCGGGCGTGGAAATCGCTCAGAAACCCCTCGCTGCGGTCGCTCATCCATTTCACCGGCCGCCCTGTCATTTTGGCGGCAAAAAGCGCGATCAGGTATTCGGGATACACGTTCGCCTTGATGCCGAAGCTGCCGCCGACATCCGGCGTAATCACGCGGACCTGAAGTTCCTCGACACCGATAACGGTGCCCGCCAGAATCCTGCGCGCGACCCAGGGGTGCTGGATCGGCGCGCGCAACGTGTAGTGGTCGGTCCGCGCGTCATGGATCGCCAGACAGCCGCGCATTTCCATCGCATTGCCAAGGACGCGCGAAATATTGAACCGATGCTCGACAATGTGGTCTGCCTTTGCGAACGCTGCATCGGCAGCTGCTTTATCGCCGATTTCATGCACCAGGGCTTCGTTATTGCCGATATCCTCCCAGAGCACGAAAGCGTCTTCATTCAGTGCCGTCGCGGTGACCGCGGAGGCCGGCAACGGGCTGAAATCCACCATGACTAGTTCAGCCGCATCGCGGGCCTGCGCCGCCGTTTCCGCGACCACGAACGCAACCCCCTCGCCGACCATGCGGACACGGTCGACGGCAAGCGGCCAGAAATCCGGCAGGATGAAATCTGCGCCGCCGCGACGTTTCACCGGCGGGCCGATATGCGGGATCGTTCCCCACCCGGCATCCTTGTAGTTCCGCCCCGTGTAAACCGCGACCACACCCGGCGCTTCCAGCGCGGCGGAGATATCGATGGGGCCGATATCGGCATGGGCATAGGGCGAACGGACCATGAAGCCGTGAAGCTGGCCATGGGCGATTTCATCGTCGATAAAATTTCCGCGTCCGGTCAGCAGTTTCGCATCTTCGAACCGGGGTATGGATTGTGAAATGCCGTATTCGCCCACGTGTCTAATCCTCTGTCCTGAAGTCTGATCTGTTTATAGGGCGCTGCGGCCCCAAACAGTATCGAGAAGCGCGGTTCGATCACCGATTTTGTTGCCGCGCCAGGCAACATGCTGGTCGGGGCGGACAAGCACGTAGTCCGCATCATATAGGCGGCGCACGGCAACGTCACCGATATCCATCACCGGGATATCCGGACCGAGATCATCCTGCGCGCCGGCAAATCGGAGCAGCGTAAATCCCGGGCCGAGACCGTCGAAAAGCGCTGCGTCTCCCAGCCAGGCATGCGGGGCCCGGGATCCGGGAATCGCATTGGGCGTGTAGTCGTTCGGATGATCCGGCGGCGGCGGTGCGCCATCATAGGCGATCACCGGCGAGTCCTCGTAGCGCAGGCCCAGAAATGCCCCCGGTATGATAAATTCAAACTCGGCATGGCGCTCGAAATGCGCCTTCAGACGCGCGCGCTCCGCCGCCCCGTCAGGCGTGTCGTCGGAAACATTCTCCGCGATTTCCACGTTCCCGACGGAATCGGCGAACCCGCGGGCGAAATTCACGTTGCGGACGCCGATTGGCCGGCGTTCCGCCTCGTAGGAGTCGAGAAGCGCTTCGCCCCCGTGGCCCCGCAGCACGGCGGCAAGCTTCCAGCCCAGATTGGCGGCGTCGTCCACCCCCGTGTTCATGCCCATGCCACCGGTCGGGGTAAAAAGATGCACCGCATCGCCGGCGATGAACACGTTTCCGGCGCGATATTTCTGTGCGACCAGGCTGTACCCGGCATTCCAGTTCACCGATGAGATCACGTCGAGCGCGACCTCTCGGCCGATGGCCCGGTGGATCAGGGCCGTCGGGTCGGCGCCGTCCCCGCCCTCCGGCATTGCGAAATGGAAAAGGAACAGCCGGTCGCTGTCGACATGGACCAGTAATGCCCGCATGTCGCCTGTATGCATCCAGTACTGCCAGGCGCGGCGCTCCGGCAGCCAGTCAGGCTCGTCGTGCACACGGAAATAAGCGGCATACATCGGCCCGCCCATCATGGGGCGCACCACGCCGGATTCGCCTTCGTATTCGATGCCAAGGGACTTCCGGACAAGACTGTTCCCGCCGTCGCACCCGACAAGATACCGCGCGGTGATCTCCCGGGTTCCTGCTGTCTCCGTATGCTCGATTGTCGCAGACACATGGTCGCCCCTATCGGCGAATGCGGTCAGTTTCCAGCCGAAACGCAGATCGACGCTCGGCAGCGTATCGGCTTTTGCCTTCAGTTCTTCCTCGAGAAATATCTGCGAACAGCGAAGCGGGGGCTCAGGGGACGCCCATGCGCCGGTCCCGGCCTTTGCCTCGGCCAGGGCCTCCGCCCTGGACGGCTGGCGGAAGCGACCGAGTTCGTGGCCGGTCAGGCTGGTGAAATAGGCAAGGTCGGTCGGATGATCGGGGGCAAGCCCGCGCGCGCGCAGGCGGTCGGCGATGCCGTGTCGCCGCATATGTTCCATCGTCCTGCTGCTGACCGCATTCGCCTTCGGATGACGGGCCGTATGCGGCGCATCGTTCAGCAGAATACAGTCGACGCCGAGGGCTCCAAGTTCGAGCGCCAGCACCAGTCCCGCCGGTCCGCCGCCGGCGATCAATACCTCTGTATCGGTCATTGTTTCCCTGTTCGCCCGCGCTGTAGATTATACTCCGCGGGTCTTTCGGCCCGCTTTTATTATGAGCCGCTTTCCGGCGGCAGCGCCGTAATCCGAATACCTGCGCCGGGAGACTTGTACTTCCGGTTTATCCAGATCAGCAAGGAGGTCATCGCCTCCGCCGCGACGGCATTGTCGAGCGGTCCGGCCTCGATGCCGTTCAGTCCGGCGGCGGCCGCGAGCTTGACCACCTCTTCCCGCGCCGCGGGATCGTCGCCGGTAACAAGCACGTCGCAGTCAATCACGTGATCCGGGTCTTTCAGATGATGGGCCGATACATTCTGGAAGGCCGATACCACCCGCACATTGTCGCCGAGCACTGCCTGCGCGATCAGGGCCGCACATCCCTCGTCGGGCAATTGCACACGCATCACCTTGGGCGGCACCAATGGTACAGTCACATCCACGAGAATCTTACCCTGCAATCCCTCCCGCAGCCCGGTCAGGGTCGCGCGCTGCGCCGCATAGGGCACCGTGAGGACGGCGATATCGCAGGCGGCCACCGCCGCTGCATTATCCATCCCTTCCGCGCCGAACTCCGCCGCCGCTGCGGCCGCGCTCTCCGCGTTGCGCGACCCGACAATCACACGGTAACCGGCCCGCGCCCAGCGGGCGGCCAGCCCCGATCCTTCGGCGCCAGTGCCGCCAATAACCGCTATCACCGGCAAATCATCTGTCATTCTGCTGCTACTCCATGGGCAAACTTGTTGGCCGGTGTCTGTACCGGCTCAGTCAACGGTTTCGCGGTCTCAGCCGCCTCCTGTCTCTCGGCAGGAACCTCGCCGTACAGGGTACTGCGCTGACGGGCTTTCCGCCCGAGCCCGTCGGCAAGGTTCCGTATCTGCGCGGGCGTAAGTTCCTGTCCATGCGCGGCGCCGGCGGCGCGCGAAATGGATTCGTTCATCAGCGTGCCGCCAAGATCGTTTACACCCGAATTAAGGCATTCGGACGCTCCGACTGTTCCCAGTTTCACCCAGCTTGTCTGGATGTTCGGGATAAGCGGGTTGAGCGCAAGTCTTGCGACGGCATGGATCAGGACAGTTTCCCGGAATGTCGGCCCTTTCCGCGCAACCCCTTTCAGATAGATCGGCGCTTCCATGTGAACGAACGGCAACGGTACGAATTCGGTGAAGCCGCCGGTTTTCTCCTGCTGGTCGCGGATGCGCAAGAGATGACGGGCATGGTGGACGGGTCGTTCCAGATGTCCGTGCATTATTGTGGCGGTTGTCCGCAATCCCGTTTCATGCGCCGCGTCGATCACCGCCAGCCACTCATCGGTGGATAATTTATCGGCACACAAAATCGCCCGGACCTCATCGTCCAGAATTTCCGCCGCCGTTCCCGGCAGGGAGCCGAGCCCCGCTTCTTTCAGCGCAACGAGATAATCCGGCACCGACAGACCGAGCGTGGCCGCGCCCTGCGACACCTCCAGCGGCGAGAACGCATGGATATGCATCTCCGGTGTTACGGCCTTCACCGCCCGGACAACAGACAGATAGGTGTCCCCGGTATAATCGGGATGAATGCCTCCCTGAAGGCAGACCTCGGTCGCGCCCCGGTCCCAAGCCTCGGCAGCGCGTCGCGATATTTCGTCCAGCGCGAGGTCGTAAGGGGCGCCGCGCAGGTTTGCGCTCAGCCGGCCCTTTGAAAACGCGCAAAACCCGCAGCGATATCCGCAGACATTCGTGTAATTGATGTTGCGGTTGACGACATAGGTCACGACGTCCCCGCTCACCGACCGGCGCACCGCATTCGCCGCAAATACGACCTCGCTGTACGCTTCGCCGCGCGCCGTCAGAAGCAAGGCAATCCCGGCCTCGTCCAATCGCTCGCCGGCGACCGCGCGGTCGATCGCGCTGCGGACCCGCCGGCCGTCCCCACCCGTCACGAACGGCGCGACAGGCGTCTTTCCCGCAACACCGGGCGCCCAGGCATCGTCCCGCGCCAGACCGTCGCCGTCCATTGCCCGCAGCACCGCCGGACGGACGGCATCATCAAGCCATCCGTCATCGAAGATATATTCGGGATAAACCGGCAGGCGGGCCGCCAGGACTTTTCCTTTCGCGGCAGTCTGATCTCTCAGCCGGACCACTTCAGGCCACGGCGCTTCCGGATTCACGTGATCCGGCGTGACCGGCGAGACGCCCCCCCAGTCATTGATGCCGGAATCGATCAGCGCACCGAATTCGTCACCGCTGAGATTGGGCGGCGCCTGGATTGACATTCCGGCGCCGAAAATCCTGCGGGCAGCCGCTATGGTCCAGCGAAGATCTTCGATGTCCGGTTCCGGCGCGGTCGCCATCTTCGTGCCTGGTTTGGCGCGAAAATTCTGGACAATGATTTCCTGGATGTGACCGTAGCGCGCGTGCAGGTCGCGGATGTCCTCAAGCGCCGATATCCGGTCTTCCCGGCTCTCGCCGATGCCGATCAGGATACCGGTCGTAAACGGCACGCGTGCCTCTCCCGCAAGACGGATCGTCTCCAGCCGCCGCGCCGGGTCCTTGTCGGGTGAGCCGAAATGCGGCCCGCCGCGGGCGGACAAAGCGGGCGATGTGCCCTCCAGCATCAGGCCCATCGACGCCGACACGGGCCGCAGGAGCGCAATATCTTCCGCGGTCATCACACCGGGATTGAGATGCGGCAGCAGGCCGGTCTCGTTAAGGACAAGCTTCGCCATCTCCGCGAGGTAGGAAATAGTTGTGTCGTGTCCAAGCGCCGCAAGCTCGTCGCGCGCGACGCGATACCGCAATTCGGGCTTGTCGCCCAGCGTGAACAGCGCCTCCGTGCATCCGGCCGCGGCCCCCGCCTGCGCGATCGCCAGAACTTCCCCGGCGCCCAGATACGCGCGTTCGCCCGCGACCGGCGGATGCGCGAAGGTGCAGTAATGGCAGACGTCCCGGCACAGCATCGTCAGCGGTATAAAAACCTTGGGGCTGTAGGTCACGATATCGCCGTGCCCGGCATCGCGAAGGCGCGTCGCCGTCGACAGCAATTCGCCGGTATCGGTGGTTCGGAAACGTGAATTCATGGGCGGCACAACAGGGTCACTGTATTCAAGTAATTGTTTTTATATGCTGCCGTCGCCCGCACTGCTGTCGAAGTACGCGACCTTGTTGCAGCGCGTAATGGACAGCGAAACCGGCACGACGTCAAGGCCGGCGCCGATATTCTGCCCCCGGCCGGTATCTGCGTTGAGGCTTTTGTACCGTCAGCCGGGTTTCTGTATAGATGGAGCGACAGAATGGTAACAGCCAATAGCCGGCCGACGCCGATTCGGACGGTAAAGGAGATCGTCACATGCCACGCCTTGAGAACAGGGTCGCCATCATAACCGGCGGCGCGCAGGGTATCGGCGCCGCCTATGCCCGCGGGTTTGCCGCTGAAGGCGCCCATGTCGTCATCGCCGACATTGCACCCGCCGATGCTTTGATAGATGAGATCAAATCCGCCGGCGGCTCGGCGATCGCCGTCGAGACCGACGTCACCGACGAATCCGCCTGCGCAGACATGGCCGCCCGCACGATCGATGCCTTCGGGCGGATAGATGTCCTGGTCAACAACGCGGCGCTCTGGGTCCATATCCCGTCCAAGCCGATCATGGAGATCAGCAAGGCCGAATGGGACAAGGTGCTGGATGTCAACATCAACGGCGTATTTCTGTGCACCCGCGCGGTGGTGCCGCAGATGACCCGGCAGGGGTATGGAAAGATTATCAATATCTCATCCGGCCGGGCGCTGAAGGGATTTCCGAACCTGCTCCATTACGACACGTCCAAGGGGGCCGTGATCTCGTTCACGCGATCCATCGCGCGCGAGCTTGGCGATGCCGGAATCCGCGCCAATACCATCGCCCCCGGCGGCATCATGACCGACAACGTGATCGAACAGGAAGACCTGCGTGCCTTTATCGCCCTTGGTGCCGCCACCCGGGCAATCAGGCGCGACCAGGTGCCGGAAGACGTCGTCGGGGCCTGTATCTTTCTCGCCAGCGCCGAGAGCGACTTCATCACCGGCCAGGTTCTTGCCGTGGATGGCGGCTCGGCAATGAACTGATCCCGCCGGCCTGTACCGCGATTTCGTCTCTGGGCGACCGGCCTTCCCAAAGGGTTGCCGCATCGGTATCGCTGGCGTAGGCTTGTTGCTATCATTTGATATCGGTTTGCGAGAGTGAAATGGCGAAACAGGTGGATTCCAGCCGCCCTATCGAAGACACCAATATTTTCGGCGCGCAGCAGACGCGCCGTGGATACCGGCTGAACAAATTCGCGATGTCCCTGGTAAAACCGGAGAACCGCGAGGCGTTCCGCGCCGATGAAGAAGCCGCCCTCGCGGCGTCGGACCTCACCGAAGAGGAAAAACAACTCATCCGGGACCGCGACTGGCGGGCGATACTGGAAGACCACGGCGGCAATATATACATGATCATGAAAATCGGCGCGGTGGTGGGCGCAGGCCTGTACCAGATCGGCGCCCATCAGCGCGGCGAGACTTACGAAGAATTCCTCGCCACGCGCAATGCCGCTGGCGCCAGGTAAAGGACCGACATCATGGGGAAAATCATCGCCGGAATCGGCACATCGCACGTCCCCTCCATCGGGCTGGTATACGATCAGGGCCGCACCCAGGAGCCTGACTGGAAGCCGCTTTTCGATGCCTATATACCCGTCAAGAACTGGCTGAAAGAGATCAAACCCGATGTCGCCATCGTGGTCTATAACGACCATGGCGCGGACTTCTTCTTCAACAAGTATCCGACGTTCGCGGTCGGCGCCGCCGACGTCTATCCGGTCGGCGATGAGGGCTGGGGCAGACGCCCCCTGCCCGACTTCCCGGGCGATACGGACTTCTCGTGGCATCTGTGCAATGAGCTGGTCTACAACGAATTCGATATCACTATCTGTCAGGAAATGGCGGTTGAGCACGGATTCATGGTGCCGATGCACCTGTGCTGGGACCACGATCCGGACTGGCCGGTCAAGGTCGTGCCGGTCGCTGTAAATGTCATCCAGCATCCGCTGCCGACCGCGCTGCGCTGCTGGAAACTCGGTCAGGCGATCCGCAAGGCGGTGGAGAGCTATCCAAAGGATACGAAGGTTGTCATTCTCGGCACAGGCGGCATGTCGCATCAGTTGAACGGCGCGCGTTTCGGCTACCTCAACAGCGACTTCGACCGGGACTTCCTCGACAGGATCGAGACCGATCCGATGGCTCTTACCGAGCTTACCCACCAGCAGATCATGGAAGATGCCGGTGCGGAGGCCGTCGAGCTGATCATGTGGCTGACGATGCGCGGTGCGCTGGACGGAAATCCGGTTCGACAGGTTCACCGTAATTATTATGCACCTATGACAACCGGGATGGGGCTGATCGCCCTTGAACAGTCAATCTAGCCCCTTGAACAAGCAACCCGGACCGATAACACTGTACCCGGTTCGGCAAACGGGAAAAAATCCATGGAAAAGACACGTGTTGTCATAATCGGCGGCGGCCCGGCGGGCCTTTTGCTGTCCCATATTCTGGATCTGAATGGCGTCGACAATATCGTGCTCGAGCAGCGGAGCCGCGCCTATGTGCTGAGCCGGATCCGGGCAGGCGTGCTTGAAGCGGGATCCGTCGAGATGCTGCGTTCGATCGGGCTCGGAGAGCGGCTGGACCGCGAGGGCAAATTCCATAACGGGTCGTATATCGTCTGGGCGGGCAGTGAAAAACTGCTGATCGATACCCGGAAATATACCGGCCTGGACATGACGGCATACGGTCAGACCGCCATCACCGAAGACCTCTACGAAGCACGGGACAAGGCGGGCGGACAGGTCATCGACGAAGCTGAAGACGTTCAGCCCCACGACATGACGACCGATGCCCCCTATGTCACCTTCACGAAGGACGGCAGGGAACATCGGATAGACTGCGATTTCATCGCCGGATGCGACGGCTTTCACGGGGTCAGCCGCAAGGCCATCCCCGCCGAGATCACGCGGGTCTTCGAAAAAGCCTATCCCTTCGGGTGGCTTGCGATCATGTCGGAAACGACGCCCCTGCCCGACATTGTCTACGCAAATCACGAGCGTGGCTTTGCGCTGGCGTCCCAGCGCAACGAGCGCCTCAGCCGCTACTACATCCAGTGCGACCTGAACGACAATATCGACGAATGGACGGATGACCGCTTCTGGGAAGAACTGAAAGCGCGCTTTCCGAAAGACATGGCGGATGCCATCGAAACCGGACCGTCCATCGAGAAGTCCATCGCCCCGCTCCGCAGTTTCGTTGTCGAACCGATCCGGCACGGCCGCATGTTCCTCGCAGGCGACGCCGCGCATATCGTGCCGCCGACGGGCGCGAAAGGTCTCAACCTGGCATTTTCAGACGTTTACTACCTGTCGCGGGGACTGATCGATCATTACAGCAAGAATGACGACAAATACCTCGACTGCTATTCCGATATGGCGCTGCGCCGCATCTGGAACGCGGAACGGTTTTCCTGGCACCTGACCCGCCTGCTGCACAAATTCCCGGACGACGATCCGTTCGATCAGCGCACCCGCGAAGGCGAGCTTGCCTATCTTGCGACGTCCGAGCGCGCAATGGCGTCCATTGCCGAGCAATATGCGGGCCTGCCCTACGAAAGCTGACCTGAAGACCGAAATCATAAAAAAGGGCCGGCAAGAACCGGCCCTTTTTGATTTCGTCCGATGGGGACGCCGGTATTAAGCGACGGCCTCGTACTTGTCCCGTTTCACGCCGGTCAGGTCCTGGCCTTCGACGCGGATAAGGCGCGTGGTCGCGGTCCGGCTCGGCGAATGCAGATCGCCCTCGTTGTACAGATACGCAATGCCGGGGGTCATATCGTAATCCTTGATCTTTTTGACCTTGCCGGGTGCGTCGCCGGACGGTTCCGCGACCTTTTCCCAGTCGGTCATCGTGGTCACGCCGGTCGCCTGGCCGTAGATCGCCCAGCTCGGGCCGTGATCGTGCGGGTTCGAGCCCTTGGCGCCTTCGTATACATGCGCGAGGATGCAGAACTTGTGCTTGTCGTCCTCGTAAATCACCTGACGCGGCGTGGTGTTATCCGGCCCGAGATGGGTGGCCACAAAATCGCTGTCGGCGCAGGCCTTGGCGATAAACTTCCGCACTTCTTCCCGGCCGGCCGGCCCGGAATCCTTGTCCATGGCGGCGCGGCAGTCTGCGGCGAGTTGTTCCAGCGTGTAAGACATTTTCGTTTCCCTTCCTGACGTTGTTCTATGGGCCGACAATAGGCCCAAACCAATACAAAAAAAAGCAGCCACCCCGCCTTGATGCGGGTCAATTCCTGTCAGTCAAAAACCGTCTCGGAATAATGAGCGGAATCCACGACGGCCTCAATCACCGTCGGCCCTTTGGCCTGCAATGCGGACGTCAGCGCGGTACGCAAGGCGTCTCCGTCCCGCACGCCGACGGCCGGCACGCCGAAATAATGCGCCGGCGGATCCCGGTACTCTTCTTCCTGCAGTTCCGTGCCGTAGATCGACAGCTGGCGGCGTTCCTGCTTTACCCGGATGAGTCCCAGCCAGCGATCGTCGAGCACGACCACCGGCAGCGTCAGCCCTGCCCGTTTCGCCGTTGCCAGCTCGCCGCAGGTCATCTGGAAGCAGCCGTCGCCGATCAGGCAGACAACCGGCAGATCGGGCCGCGCGATCTTCGCCGCAATAGCCGCCGGCAGGCCGAAGCCCATGGAGGACCATCCATTGGTGATATGACACTGGCGCGGTGCATGCGCGGTCCACTGACTGGCAATCTGGTGGGTATGGGCGCCTACATCGTAGGTCAGGATGCCGTCACGGGGCAGAACCTCGCGGACCACGTCGATAACGTGGTGCGGGGCGAAACCGTCAACCGCCGGGCGCAGGGCCGCCTGAAATCCGGCGCGATGGGCCGCGATAGCGCTTTCCTGCCAGTCATTGGCGATGCTGTCCGCCTGAACCAGCGCGGCGAAGGAGGCATCGAGATCGCCTGTCACCTCGGCCTTCAACTGGACGGACGGCGCGATATCAACCTTCTCGATATCGATCTGCAGCAACGGCGTGTCGCCGATCCACGCTTCGTACTCGACTTCGATGGTATCGTAGCCGAGCCCGACGATCAGATCGGCCCCACGCAGAAACTCCCGCTGGACCTGCCGCATTGCGCGCTCGATGCACCCGACCGAAAGCGGATGATCCTCATCTATCAGCCCCTTGGTCATCGTCGTGCTCGCAAACGGAATGCCGTGACGCTCGACAAAACCACGCAGCAGACCGATATCGCGCATCCGCATCGCATTGGTGCCGAGTATGGCGACCGGGCGCTTTGCCGCCGCCAGGAGTTCGAGCGCCGCCTGAATTTCGGTATCTCCGGCAGCCTTGACCGGGACCGGCGGGATGAGATCCGGGATTGTCTCAGTCGCCATCGCAACCGCAACGTCTTCCGGCAGATCGAGATGAACCGGCCCCATGGGTTCGGTCAGCGACAACCGCACCGCCTCTGCGACGGTTTCTGCTACCGAGCCTTCGCGCAACACCCGGCTCGCCTTGGTAATCGGCGCGAACAGCTGCTGGTGGTCGATATACATCTGGATACGCCGGCCGAGCTGGTCGGTATTCAGGTTGCAGGTAATGGCAATCATCGGCGACCGGTCGAGCCAGGCATCCCCGACTCCGGTGGCGAGGTTCGTCGCCCCCGGCCCAAGTGTCGCAATCCCGAGTCCGGGCGCGCCGGTCATACGTCCCATCACGTCAGCCGCAAATCCGGCCGAGCCTTCATGCGCCGTCAGGACGAAAGGCAGGTCGTGTTTGCGCATTGCATCCATCAGCGGCAGCACGTTGCCGCTTGGAATGCCGAAGCCATGGGTTACCCCGGCCCGTTTGAGTATCTGAACGATCAGTTCCGCGTTATTCATTTCCATCCCCGGTGAATGACCTTGGTCGCCAAGTCGTGGCGTACTGCAATTCCATGCAAATTCATATCCCCTGGCACTGGACGTGCCGAACATGGGCGGGCCGGTGCCCCCTGATATTTAACACCGTGTTCGGTGCGATCAATGACCGTACCCGCATTGTCCACCCCGGCACCGGCCTTGTCGTCGAGGGCTTCCCCCGCTCCGGCAACAGCTTTTCCGTATTCGCGTTCATGAATTCCGGGGCAGACAAGATGGAATTGGCGCATCACGTGCATTCGCCGTCCCAGATCATCCTGGCAGCAAGATACGGAATTCCGGCTGTTCTGCTGGTCCGCGCCCCCGCAGATGCTGTAGCTGCCGGGCTCGCCAAGATCGCCACCCATACGGGCTCCGATCTGTTGCGGGCGTATGCCCTTTACTACGAGAGCCTTCTCCCGTTACGGGAGCACTATGTCATCGCTCCGTTCGAAACCGTCACGTCCGCCGCCGGGCGTGTGGTCTCTGCCGTAAACAAACGGTTCGGCACCTCTTTCTCGGCGATCCCCCCGGAGCGCCACGCGCTGCTCAGCAAAGCGTTCCTGGCCCGGGAAAAGCTCGAGGGACTCGCAAATTCGGGTGCCGAGCCCCCGGCTACCTTGCCGCCCGGACTCATCGACGGCCCCCTTGGCGATCGGGCCCGATCTGCGCATGGACGCATGCTTGCGGCAGCCGCAGCAGACGACACCTTGTTACGATCGGTGTGAAGGTCTGTCCGACCGGCAAATTTGCGGAGCCACCCGGCAGTTCGGTGCATTGACAGCCGACCGCATAGTTTTAAACGTATTGCGATGGAAAAACGCTCCTCCCTGATCGGGCCGGCTATCGCCCTGCTCGCCGTCGCCCTCAGTATCTTCCTCTGGTTCCAGCCGCCGCCGGAAGGCGCCCCGCCCCAGATGATGCGCGTCGCCGCCGTCGTCGTGATCGCAATTTCACTTTGGGCAACCAGCGTTCTGCCCGAATACTTTACGGCGATAATCTTTTTCTTCCTTGCAATGGTGTTGACGGATGCCGGCGCCCCGACGGTCTTTTCGGGATTTCACTCGGCGGCCGTCTGGATGATTTTCGGAGGCCTGATCATCGGCGCATCGGTGCAGGAAACCGGATTCGGCAAGACGCTCGCAAGCGTTTTGCTCAGATTTTTCCCCAGAAGCTATCTCGGGATCCTGTGCGGGATCACCGTGGTCGCGGCAGTTCTCGGATTTCTGATACCGTCGAATACCGGGCGGATCGTGATCATGATGCCGATCTTCATGGCGCTGGCCGACCAGGTCGGCTTCGCCCCCGGCAGCGGCGGGCGCGCCGGGTTGGCACTCGCGGTTGCCGCGGGCTCTGTCTATCCGGGCCTTGCCGTCCTGCCGGCAGCGGTGCCGAACCTCGGCTGGCTTGGCGCGGTGGAGAGTATTCACGGTATCAAGGTGACATATGGCGAATACCTGATCGCGAATTTCCCGCCGATTGGTATTGTCTCCATCATCGCCATCCCGCTGATCTGCCGCTTTCTCTTTCCCGACAAGATAGGGGTCGGCGAAACCGATATCGAAGCGGCGAAAACATCGGCGGCCCAGACCCGGCTGATCATGGTTCTCACCGTGGCGCTCGGGCTCTGGCTGACGGATTTCGCCCACGGTATATCCCCGGCGTGGATCGCTCTCGGCGCCGCGATTTTCTGCATGCTGCCACGCGTCGGCATGGTGCCCACGTCGCTGATGGTCGGCAAAGTATCCTATGCCCCCTGGTTCTTCGTCGCCGGCGTTATCGGGATGGGCGCCCTCGTCGCGGATGCCGGGCTCGGGACCTATATCAGCGGAATTCTTTTCGACATCGTGCCACTCACCAAGGGACATGATTTTCTGAACTTCCTGATCGTGAGCGCCGTCGGTATGGCGATGGGCATCGTGACGACGGTTCCCGGACAGCCGGCAATCATGACCTCTCTGTCAGCGGATATCGCGGCCGGGACCGGCTGGCCACTGATGACGGTATTGATGACACAACCCCTGAGCTGGGCGATGTCTCTGTTCGCCTACCAGTTTCCGCCAATCGTGCTGGCGGCCTATCTCGGCGGGGTGTCCACGCGCCGGGTTGCCAACATGTTGTTCGCCATGTGTGCGCTGGGGTGGTTTGTCATGCTGCCGGCACAGTATCTCTGGTGGCAGGTGCTCGGCTTTTTCGGCTGACGGTTCTGCCACGAAAAGCGGTTAATCTGCCTGCGCCAGCTTCGGCGGCGGCGCCGGTCTCGGCGGCACGTGAAAAACGGGTTCGGATTCGCCGCCCTTGCGGTTGCGCAGCGATTTCATCATGACCCTGGACTGGCGCTGCGCGGCCTGTTGCTCGGCGCGGCGCAATTGACGCGCCATGTCGATGTCCCATGGCAGACTGTAGGCCCTGGGCTCTGTCTGGTCTTCAAAGACCAGCCACAGATAGATTGCCTCGTTCTCGCGCATATGGCTGGCAGCGACCGTCGCCGGCGACGTTCCGTCCCGCAACCACTCCAACGAGGCCGGCTTCGGCCGGCTCATCAACTCCGAAAAGCCGGTATAGCAAGTGAGCATCAGCATCGCCGTCAGCCCAAGCGCTCCTGCGCGCACCGAAACAGACAAAGTCCCTCTGACGGCGATCAGCACCAGTCCGGTGGCAAGGGCGACTGTAACGAAGAATATCCAGGTGAGCGGATCGTGAATGACCATTTTGTGCTCCGCGCGCTTCCTATTTCCGGCCCGTACGCAGGCGCTTCGGCAGATCGTGAAGGCTGCCGAAGATCAAATCGCCGTCGTCGTCGAGTTTAAACCGCAATACCGTGAGTTCGTGGCCGACCTCGACCAGCTTCACTTTCTTGTAGCTGAGCCGTTTGATGCTGGAACCGGAATTTTTCTTGAGGCCGATATACACCTCGGCCTCGACCGGCAGCGTTCGCGCCCGGTTGGTATATAAATGAAGGTTTACGGTGTACTCACCCGCAGGACGACCCCGGCTGAAGGCGACTTCGTAGTTCAGCCGCCCCGGGTCGTTCACGTGCCCGAGATCGTCGCGGAGCAGGTTGAACACCTGCCCGCCCTTGTTCGAATATCCGACAGGGCTGTCGCCGGGCGCCTGCACCCACAGGTCCACATCGGCATCCACCGCATCGGGCCAGCGCAGCTCCACCACGACGTTCCCGGGGGCGTTGACGTCCTCGACGGGTTCGATCGGCGGATTCAGATGCGGCAGCAGCAGAATAACGATCGTGACGAACCCCAGCAGGGCCAGCATGATTACATCGCGAAAGACCGTGCCGTCTTCGGACTGCTCGAGGTTATCAAGCGCATTCATCGTCTTCACCACGCTCCACCAGTGAGGTCGCCAGTCGGGTCGTCGCGCCGGCCAGCAGCCGATGATTGATCATCAGCCACAGATTCAGCACCGCGCCTGCGAGCGTCGTATAGAGCGCGACCGCCATACCGGCGAGCAGTTCCGAAATCATCGGCGAGATGGATTTGATGTCGCTGGCGGTGGCGGGGTCGACCCCCGACAAGGCGATCACAAAGCCGATGACCGTGCCAATCAGGCCAAGCAGCACAAGTGCGTTGGCAAAATGCCGTATCACAGCGATCCAGTCTGCAAGGCGCAGGCGAAGCGTCGATGCGACGATCGCCCGGGCACCGGAATCGCGCCCGTCAATCGCATCGAGATATAGTGCCGCCCATGTCCCCTTGACCGGTTGAGCCGCCAGCGCGGCCGCAGTCTCTGAACCCGTCCGCCAGACCTTCAGGCCGCAGACAGCAAGCCCGACGACGAAGACACCTGAAATTACGAATGTGAGGCCTGTCTGGTCCGCCGCGACAACGGTATCGAGCCAGCCACGCACCCATGCCGCCGCGAGAAGCGCGATGCACCCGAGGTTGACCGCGCCGAACCTCAGAATTACGTCGAACCGGATGGCGCCTGTATCCGCCTG
>Ga0255779_1000071_pt1 | contig 112976 bp, 178 predicted proteins | sample 011ome_21_FD_179977 | JGI IMG/M metagenome (GOLD analysis project Ga0255779, IMG submission 179977) | Coastal salt marsh microbial communities from the Groves Creek Marsh, Skidaway Island, Georgia - 011508AT metaG (version 2) | ecosystem: Environmental > Aquatic > Marine > Intertidal zone >... | reverse complement strand
GACTGTGATCCTAAGGAACTATATCTAAGCTGGAAACCAACAGCAGAACGTAATAGACGTAGACTATTGGAAAAGATAGCATATGATGATATACCTTACATTATACTAGACGATAAAATTGAATTTATGCCAATGGCTCTACGTATGAAAAACTTGGTGTTGAACAGCCAACAACAGGCACAAGACATTTTGAAAGACTACTGTATAAATGATTGGTAAATATTTGTGTAAGCCGGAGGATATTAATATGAGCAGTTACACTAAATTGACCATTGATCTCGAAGTTGGCCAAACTATCCTAGTAGGAAAGAACAAAGAACCAGCTACCATCACAAAAATTGAATTTTTTGAACGAACAGGCGAAATCAGTCTGGGCACAACAAAAGGCAAACGAAAGGCAATGACGTTTAGTTTGCCTAAGAGTGATGCGGCTTAGAATAAATACTGTATGAAGATCATTGATATTACGGGATTGGCTGAATGGAAAGCCAGCAAAGAACTATGTAAAAGTTCAAAACCAGATAGTGCTCTTGGTGCTAGTGCCTTGAGTAGTTGTAGATCACAAGGACTACGTGCTAGAGATAGTAAGGTTAGTGCCAAGTATGGCGGCAACAAAAAGCGCAAAAAGATCAAAGGTAAAGTCAAAGGTAAAAAGTACGGCGGATCACTACCAGATTGGAGTTAGGATGTCTAGGGCAGGTAAATTCTTAATAGCAAGTCCTACACTACAAGGCTTCTTTCATCAAAGTGTAATCTTCGTTTATGAAGATAACAATAACGGCAGCGGCGGACTTATAATCAACAGGCCCAGTGGTAGATTTTTAGCAGACCTATTACAACAACATAGTATACCATATCCTCCTAACATGGATCCAATATTCATAGGAGGTCCAATGCAACCTATGAGCGTGATGATGATGCACACAGACGAGTTCTTCAGTTCAAACACGTTAAGAACACCAAGTGGTATAAGTATCAGCAGCGACGACTTTATGATTGATAAAATTGTACAAGGCAATCGACCAAACGGTTTTAAAATATTTGGCGGTGCCGCAGGTTGGGGACCAGGACAACTAGACAAAGAAATGTCAATGAACAGTTGGTTACTAACAGACTTGCCGCAACGTGTAATTTGGGACCGCAAAGCTGGAGAAGTTTGGCAAGCAAGTGTTGATCATGTAAGTAGTTCGATGTTTAACCAATACTTTTAATATGAAACACGCAACAAATTTAGGAATAATGGACAGTATTAACTGGGAACAGTTTATATCTGATCTAGAACAACAAACACCTGGTACTATTGCTCCGCATACAGGACTAGGATATAGTGATGATGGCAACTTAGAAGTTGTAACCAAGCCTGAAGACCTTGATGCTACTTTGAATACTTGGAATAACGCAGGCTATAAGATTGTTAGCGAAGGTGGTAGTGCTGAATGGCAGATGTATTACCCAGGCGTTAACTTTGATGAAAGTGTACAAGCAAAACTTATGGAGTACATTGGTGTTGAAGAAGCCAATGCTTGTTGGGTAAGCATGGTAAAGCCAGGTTTCTGTTGTCCTTGGCATATTGATCAACACGAACTTCGCAGTTTTGGATTAGGAAGATATCATATACATTTAACCAATGACATGGGCCATGTGTTTATGATTGAAGATGAATATTATATCAATCAACCCGTTGGCACAGTTTATAAATGGCGTGATCCTTTTATTTGGCATGCTGGCTTTAATGGCGGCAGGAAAAATAAATGGTTGCTAAATTTTGTATGATGTGTTATAAATATTCTATAGGAGAATAAAAAATGTTTAGGTTAGCCCTGGCATTTGTCTTGGGTCTGAACATCGTATCCTCTGCAAGTGCCCAACAGGAATCACAAGAAAAGCGTTTCTTTACTTATCAGAGTTGCGATAACGCATTAAGAATGACAAACCTTGTAATGAAAAAATACGGGGAACAGGCCTTGTTTCAAGGCACAGGTTTACAATTTCATATGAGCGGACAGCCATACACCAGTTCGATGATGTTTTTTGTTAATCAAGATACAGGAAGTTGGAGTTTGATTTCATTATATCCAGATGGAACATCCTGTATGGTTGCCAATGGTAGAGAGTTTACGCCTTGGAATGGTAAAAAGCTAGATAAAGAACCAATAGGTACTCCTAATTGACTTGGGCATTAGTTTTTATCTATTTTTACGACTCAGTTCCTTATGTAGAGTTTGTAAGTGGACATAAAGATATGTATGAATGTTTTTACGCTAGAGAAGACCTTAGCAAAGAAGTAGGCAAAGGCAATGGTTATTTTGAAGCAGGTCAACAAGCAATCTGTATTAACATGGTCAAAGGTCTCGAATTATAAATATTGACATGAGCGACACGTTAGTTATTAATGCCGATGGGCAGCCTGTAAGCTATCTACCATTGAGTGCGGTTCAATGGAAAGAAGCAATCCTTTACATGTATCACGATAAATGTACAGTATTAAATTGGTACGACGATTGGGTGGTCCGGAGCCCCCGGTGGGAAACGAGAGTGCCGGCGGTGATAATGCTGAAAGATTACCTCCGGCGCACACGAAACCCTAGATTCAGCAAAAACAATTTATATCTAAGAGACCAATACACATGCCAGTATTGCTCAAACAAATTTCCAAAATCACAGTTAACAATAGATCATGTAGTACCTCTAAGCAAAGGCGGCGGAACATCTTGGCTTAATTGTGTATGTGCTTGTATGCCTTGTAACAGTACAAAAAGCAATCGCACAGACATCAAGCCAAAACACAAGCCTTACAAGCCTGGATATTATGAACTAGTGAGAAAGCGTAAACTAATGGACATACAAATTAGACATCCGAGTTGGGAAGCATGGCTAGACTTGTAGCATTTGGATGTAGTTTTACCCGAGGAGATGGCTTACAAGATAGAGCCAAACAAGCATGGCCAGCAGTGCTAAGTCAACTGCTAGGGCGCTCCTGTGTGAATATGGGCATCCAAGGTGCGAGCAATAAAGAAATATGGAATACATTGGTTGACACACGTTTCAAAGCAAATGATATTGTATTTGTAAATTGGACATTCTGTCATAGGGCTATGTTTAATCAGCAACAGCTTATCGCAACAAGAGATCCTATGACCGAAGAAGAAGAGTTTTATTATAAAAAACTATACACCAAAAAACATGGCAAAGATGAATGGATTGTGCTTATGAATCATGCTGGTAGATATCTACGCAGCAAGAATATAAAAATGTTCAACACAGTAATTGAACGTAATATGGGTAGATGGTTACCTAGATACAATATGGAAACTATACTGCCTGCTCATTGGGAAAAGTATCAACACAAGTATGAGAAAGCCCTAGACGGATCACATCCAGGGCCACTAGCTCATGCCGCTTTCGCTCAAAGAATCTCTGAACTTATTTAAACCACGCTATCTTTTCTCCGGCAGCTTTACGTCTATCGTACTCTTCAGGTGTGCTTGGATATCTCCAGCAATAAATTGCTACCAATATCATGAAGCTACCTGTCCAAAGTGCTGCCTTTTCATTACCTGTAGCAAAGTAGGTAAATGCTACTGTGGTAGCCATTGTAGCAACCATAAAGTATTTTAATTTCAACGGAAACACTTTTTTACTCTGCCAGTTTGTAAGGAATGGTCCAAACAATTTATGGTTATACAACCAGTCGTGCATTCTTTTGCTGCTTTTGGCAAAACAATATGCTGCCATTACAACAAAAATACTCCACGGTAGTCCAGGAAGAATAACTCCTAAATAGGCAATGCCAAGCAATATAAAGCCGGCAGCTGCCCATAACATTTTACGTAATTTCATCTAATACCTTTCTAACAGCTCTTACACAATCGTCTATCATAGCATCTGTATGAAGAGGTGTAGGAGCAAATCGTAACCTTTCTGTGCCAACCGGTACTGTAGGATAGTTTATCGGTTGAACGTAAATATTATAGTCTTCTAATAATTTATCACTAATCTCTTTACAGGTCACGGGATTACGAATCATAACAGGAACAATATGGGTACAAGATACATCTAAAACTTCAATGTCGTTACACATAAATTTTTGTTTTAATTTCTGTGCTTGAAGTTGGTGTCTATCTCTTAACTGTTGGTTATCTTTAAGCCATTTAACACTGGCCAATGCGCCAGCACACAACACAGGAGATAAAGATGTAGTGAATATAAAACCAGAAGCAATAGATCTTATGGCATCTATCACAATGGAATCTCCGGCAATATATCCACCAGTTACACCAAAAGCCTTGCCTAGCGTACCATTGACAATATCTACACGATGTTGAATACCTAACTTTTGTAGATACCCTGCTCCATGCTCTCCATACAAACCTACCGCATGGACTTCGTCTATGTAGGTTATTGCCTGGTACTTATCAGCAAGGTCGCAAATAGCTTCTATTGGACTGACATCGCCATCCATGCTATACACGGATTCAAATACAATGCAGGGGACTTGATTCGCTGCGGTAACCTCTGCCAATAGATGCTCTAACTGCTCCATATCATTGTGCTGCCAAATGCGTTTGTCAGCACCACTGTGGCGGATACCCTGTATGAGGCTTGCGTGATTCTTTGAGTCACTCAAAAACACAATGTTGGGAATGATTCGGCTTAAAGCAATTAGACTCCATTCATTTGCGACATAAGCACTAGAAAATAGGAGCGCACTTTCACTACTATGTAGTCGTGACAGCTCATATTCTAATGCTACATGATAGTGACTTGTGCCGCTTATATTACGAGTACCGCCAGAACCGGCCCCTGTTTGATCTAATGCTGTGTGCATGGCATCAATTACTATCTTGTGCTGTCCCATTCCCAGATAATCATTGCTACACCAATTTACTATCTCCTTAATAGCATACTTGCCATACCAAATATTTTTAGGAAACTTACCTCGTTCTCGTAGAATATCGTTGAAAACTCTGTAATTACCTTCTGCTTTTATTTTGTTGATTAGTGTGTCAAACGGTGTTTTATCAATCATTATGTGCTCTGTTAATGGTAAAAATATTTATCAAAACTAAAGTTATGTGATACTATATCTAAATCTGTTGGGTTTTATCTGTACATGATTGAGTACTTAAATAATAGGCTACTTTCAATGTAGTCAACAAGAAGGAGGTATTTCGTTATGGAAATGCTTAATAAAGTAAAAGAGTGGGCAGGCGCATTAGCAAATGTTGGTGTTAGCATCGCAGCTCTAGCAATCATTCTAGAAGTTCTAGGACTAGGCAACATGCCATTCATGCCTGACATGAGCGTGGTGGCAAACGTGACAGCTATGTTATCATCACTAGGTTCTGAAGGAATTATGGGCTTGATTGCTGTATGGGTACTATGGGCTATTTGGCAGCACAAGTAAACATCAACTGGAAGGGGGCTTCGTGTCCTCTTCCTTTTTTTCTAACCATCTATCATATAATTCTTTGTCCCAATAAGTATAACTGCCAAGCATGGTAGTCATGGTAAACAATCCCATAAGATTTAATTCTTTTTGAACCGCTTGATAATCTTCGATCCATTCTTTAATAACTTTTAACATATAGTATATAGCTAAATAGTATTATGAGAGCAACAGATATTATACGCATGATGCTGGACATCATTGATCAAAAAGAAATACAGCAGCCTGAACCAAGTGAGCCAGTGGCCAGCAGGTTTAAACAGATATATGATGTGCTGAGTAAACGTGATACTAGGAGTGTAGCCAATGCTCCTAATGAAGTTGTTACATCAATCGATGCTGTTACAACAGATGCTGGTGGCGGCGTAAATGGTCCTAAGCATCCAGCAGATATTAGAGTGAAGGACCCTTCACCGTATGGCAAATAGAAAACACTACAATCTAAGACAAATGGTAGCCTCAGGCTACAATAGTGCTGATCACAGTTACATCCACAAGTTTGGACAGATTGCTGAAGCCGCTGACAATCAATTTGGCACAATATGGGATGTTGACGATACAGTTTATCCGTGGGCAAGTTTTGACACAGCAGGCACACTCAGTGTTGTAAGCGATAGCACTGATGATGTAAACAGCACAGGAACAGGTGCTTACAATATTGTAATAGAAGGACTGGACAACGACTATAATGTTGTATCAGAAACAATCTTGATTAATGGTGAGACACCAGTAGCAGGCACGGTCAGTTTCAAAAGAGTATATCGTGCTTATGTAGGTGACGCAGGAAGCACAGGCAATAATGTTGGAAAAATCTCAGTATCAAAAGGCGGTGTAGTGGTATTGTGTATCCGACCGCAACTCAATCAAACACTAATGGCTATCTATACTATACCAGCAGGCAAAACAGGATATCTATATCAAGTGACCAGCACAGGTGAGAAAGACGCAGACTTTTCAGGTTATGTGTATGCCCGTATAGGAGGCACAGGATTATTTAGAGCCCAGCATGTTTGGGATGTCACAGGCGGCGGACAATATGTATATAACTTTAGTTTTCCTGTCCGTTATCCAGAGAAGACAGACATTGACATAAGAGTTCTACCACGAGACAACAACCGTAGCACCACAGCTTGTTTTGATATGTTATTAGTTGATGACGAACCAGATCGTCCTGATTCCTACGGCGCATAAAGATTACCCCCCGCCTAGTGAAACTAAACGAGGGGCTTTTTGTTATAATTACTTGTTGGGCTATGCCCAAATGTACTGACTTTATTTTGTATTTATTTCTTAGTACCGCTTACGAAATCGTAAAACATTGTAGCAGCATCTAGCACTTTATCAGCGCCAGGCACTTCAGGCATTGTAACTTCAGTTACAACTTCGTCACCATCTTTCTTCATAGTGGTTTCAAACTGACCCCACTTTGCGTGATAGTCTTGCCATGCTTGGTTCTGTGCGAACTCTAATACTTTTGTGCGGATTTCGTAACCGTTTTTATTTGTTTTTACTTGCGGCATGGCTGATTTAAACATTTCTGCCATCTGCTCAAATTGTTTGGTCATTTGTTCATTCATAGTCTTCTCCCTGTGTGTGTGACTGTAATACTACTATAACGTAGTATTCTATTTATGTCAAGACTTTTCTATTACTTTACAATCGAAATGGTCTGTTCCTAGTTGAACTGGAACACCACCTGCTTCTATACAGGCAGCTTTCCAGTTTGGCTGTGGTGTTGAATAGCTATCAAACACAGCATAGAATCCAATAAGGATACAAACCATCGTCAGAGTCGTCATCATTATAAATGAGATAACTCCGAGTTTGTCTACTATCTCAGCAGACAACGGTCCTTGAGCATCCATATCAACTCGTGAACATTAACAACAATGCTACTAAGAATGAAAAGATTCCAAGTGCTTCAGCAAAAGCAATACCTACAAATAGGTTTGCGTTTTGTTCATTGCTACGATGCGGCATAGCCATTGCGGCGTTCAAAAACTGACCTACAATTTGTCCTACACCTATTGCTGCTAGGCCCATGCCCAAGCAAGCAAATCCTGCGCCAATGTAGGCGCCCATTGTTACGATATCACCTGTCATTGCGTAATCTTTTTATTTCCATCATACAGTTCTTTGCTTCATCATGTAAGCCTAAACGTGATAGTTCTGATGCTGCTCTACTATAACCGATGATTTCACAGGTATTATATAATCCGCTCCAAAAACCTTGTAGTGGTGCGAATGTGTATTTCATTACTGTATCCATTACACCCATCCTTTCAAGTTTGCGTTTACAACATCATTATAATGTTGGTCAGCTAGATAGCGGATGTCTCCACGTGAAAGGCCAATGTCTGCTAGGTCTTTGTTGTCTAGTGATGATAGTTCGTTGATTGTTGCTCTACGAACTTGTGCGGCTTGAACCTTTACGGTTAATGTTTTGAGCCATTTGGCAAAGCCGCCGCCAAAAAACCCAAGTGTGTTTGCTACTAGTGTAGTCATTTTGTGTTTCCTTGTATATATGTATATGTGTGATCCGAGTCCAGCAACCGCTGATTTTACTCCTTCTACAGCTATATTTAACATGTCTAGCCGTGAAAAACAAGTGCGAATAGCGCAAAGACGCTATGCGCTACACGCAAATGTGCGTATGTGCGCAGCACATAACTATCTAATGTTGCGATAATCTATAGGCTGGCCTGTTAGCATACATTCAAGAACGTATGCCTGATCACCCTTTTGAAATTCTGCCTGAACATATTTTTCAATAGGATATAAGTTTTCTTTTTGTTTTCTTGGTAGTCTGACCGCAGTCATTACACTACCTAGCAAGTTTGCTATAGTTGTCATTGTTTTCTCCAATATGTAATGCTGTCTTATATGGCGGACGCCCGTTGTCTTTTCAACGTGTCAGGTCGAAGGTGTGAATAACTTCTCTTTTCTGGCCGTTCTATTTATCTATTGTCATATTTCTGTTACAAACTTTTGTTATACTTTTGTGTAAATAACGGCGTAAGGATTAGTCCTCCTTACAGTTATTGTGAGCGACGGGGTAAAGCCGTCAAGCAAAGGAGAAAGAAATGAGACTATTATCGATGATAGTTGCCTTATGGGCAACAGCCACTATGGCACAGGCACGTGACTACGTGCATATAGCAGGATCAAGCACGGTCCTTCCATACGCTACAATCGTAGCAGAAGCATTTGGAGACAACTTTGATTTTCCAACACCAGTAGTTGAAAGCGGAGGCTCAGGAGCAGGCCGTAAAAAACTATGTCAAGGTGTTGGAAGTAACACGATTGATATCGCAAACAGTTCATCACTGATGAAACCAGATGAAGCAGAAAGATGCGCACAAGCAATCAACTTTGAGAAAGTTCAGATTGGTTATGATGGTATCGTATTTGCGTCACGCTTAGAAACCAAGGGCTTTGAAAATCTAACACCGGCTCAAATCTATTTGGCAGTGTCAAACAAATCAACAGCAACCAACTGGCAGGATGTAGATCCTTCAATGCCGGATCGTCCTATCAAAGTATTCCTACCAGGCACCAAACACGGCACCCGTGAAGTGTTTGACAAGAAAGTTATGGTAACAGGCTGTAAGGCAGTTGGATCATACGATGTGTTCAAAGCAGATCTTGGCGACAAGAAAAAAGCAGAGCGTGAATGTATGAAAGTTCGCACTGATGGATTGAGTGTAGATATTGACGGTGACTACACAGAAACACTGGCAAGTCTAAGCACAAACCCAAATGGTATTGGCGTGTTTGGTTTATCGTTCCTGTTGAACAACACAGACACAATCTATGCGGCAACAATCAATGGTGTTGAAGCGACTACAGAAACTATCGCAAGTGGTGAATATCCAATCAGCCGTCCACTACAATTCTATGTGAAAATGAATCACCTAGATGCTATTCCAGGTATGAAAGAATATATCCAGTTCTTTGTATCGGATGAGATAGCAGGACCAGATGGCCCACTAGCAGAATATGGATTGGTAAGCGATCCAGAACTAGCCAAAACACAAGCAATGGTTGACAGCTGGTAATAATAATGTATAATAATAGGCGTGTGTAACAGCACGCCTATTTTGTGAGAGCGATGGTAAAAATCGCAAACAAAGGAGAGAACCATGGAACTACTCACACTTTGGAGCCTTGTTGGCTTCTTGCTTGCTGCCTATGCAGTTATAGCAAACGATTCAGTACAAACGCTCGGTACTTGGATGGCATCAAACAATGAGCGATTCAACTACAAAGTACTATGGGCAGCCGCTTCGGCTGTTTTATTATATACACTCTGGTATGGGTGGTATATGAACGGAGGCGATATAAGTTACGGCCGCCTAAACAAAATACCTTTCCAAGAAGTACAATGGTATCACGCAGCCGCACCAGCTATACTTGTTGCACTAACCCGAATGGGTGTGCCAGTTAGCACAAGTTTCCTAGTGCTATCAGTGTTTGCTAGTACCTTTGTGCTAGAAAAAATGCTGATGAAATCGATTATGGGTTACGGTGTAGCAGCCGCATTTGCATATGTTATTTGGTTTGCTATACACAAATACTTTGGCAAATGGTATGATGAAACACAGCCTGTGAGCGAAGGCAATAAAAAGTTTTGGCGTATAGCACAATGGGTAGCAACAGGCGGACTATGGTTTACTTGGTTATCTCACGATGTAGCAAACATTGCAGTGTTCCTGCCTAGACAAATTCCAGTTGATCTAATGGTGTTTATAAGCATTGTGTTTGTTGCTGGCTTGTTCTTTATGTTTAGAGAGCGTGGCGGTAAGATCCAAAAGATTGTTTTGGAGAAACACAATACAAGATATGTACGATCAGCGACACTGATTGACTTGTTCTATTGGTTGTGCTTGTACTTCTTTAAAGAACTAAACGATATTCCAATGAGCACAACCTGGGTGTTTGTAGGCTTGTTAGCAGGACGAGAACTGGCAATGGCTACCTACTTTGGTAAGAAGAAAACCAAATCAGTATTTCCATTAGTTGCAAAAGACTTTGGTAAGATGATGGTAGGATTAGGTGCTTCAGTTGCTCTAGTGCTAATGGTACATTATATTATCCTACCAAACGGTTTGTAATACCCATAGGGTCGGGTTGTGACGTAATACACACGAGCAGGGCCACGGTTAGCCCTGCATCTTTTCCAAGTTAGCAATATATTCTGTCATTGAATGATCTCCAAAGCTATCTATTTTGCCTTGCTTTAGACCCATCCATATTCCACGCCATTTATCTTTAGCTCGTTGCCAAGATGTGAGTTTGCGTTCTAGTCCATACGCATTCATGTAGTGCTCAGTACCATGATGAACATAACCCATTATTTTTAAAGGTACTGTGGTAACAATATCATTGTTGTTTACCCAACGATGATGAGTAACATTTAAACTCTTACAATACCCACGCCATCCTACTCTAGGAGAACCGTATGTATAAACTTCGTGTATATCAGGCATGTCAACATCGCAGTTACATCTACTTGCCATTATAGTTGTCATGGCAGCGCCTAAACTATGTCCACAGAACCATACATTCTTGTCACGGTTTGTTTTACGAGCTAGGTCTTCTGATATCATAGGCCATAGTTCATCTACTTCTGCTTTGAATCCTCTGTGTACTCTACTTACAGTTTCAGCAACAACAGGTGTTGCTTTTAGGTCTGCTTTAATATCGTTAAACTCTGTAGGTTGTGTTCCTCTACAAGCAATTACTAGATCTACTTTATTCATAAAGCGATATGCTTGTGCTCCTGCTTTATCATAAAACTCAACTGTGGTAAAACCTAATTTACGCACATCTTTTTTTACTTGTTCTACATCATCGCTATATGCTATGCTGGCTAGTCTCGCGAATAAAAGACTACGCTCATGGAATGTCATTTCAGTTATCATATGTTGCCCTCACTTATACGCATATTTATTACACAGCCTTACTAAATACACATAAGGAGTTGGAATAATGAAAAAACATACTCGTGGAATACTACAAGAACTTAGTAGCGTAAGTAGTAAAGATCATAATGATGAATTTTTACAAACTACCGGTACAAACCTAATTGAAAGTGCGTGTAATCTTATATCAAAGATTTACGAAACTTATGATGCTGACACGGCTTTAGAACTTGAACGAAGGTTTTTAAATAGTATTCGCAGTAACAACCCTAGGAAATTTAAAGTAGGTATTGACAAAGTTATGGAAAGCAAAAAATGATTACTGAAGGTGGAAACATATTCCAAGGCACATCAAACTTTGATCAAAAGATTATTCCAGCGATCCAAAAGCAAATTGATAGTGTAATGGGCAAGACAGGCGTAAAGGCTCTACCAATTGGATCAGGTGCTACTCCTAAAGCTGGCAAAGTGTCAGGCGACTTGGACATGATTGCTGATGCTGGTGCTATGGCAAAATACTTTGGAGTCAAAGATGCTAAAAATGCTAGAATTGAACTAGAGAAAGTATTTCAAGCAGCTGGGTTTGAAACTAAGAAAACTGGACAAATTGTACATGTTAAAACCAATGTAGCTGGAGGCAGTCAACAGGTAGACATTATGGTTGTGCCAGGAGGCGATAAAGCACAGAAGTTTCATGTACACGATATTCCAGGCGGCTCTCCTTATAAAGGCATTCATAAGCAAATTATGATGGCAAACCTAGCAAAAGAACAAGGTATGAAGTGGAGCCCTTATATTGGTCTTGTCAATAGAGAAACAAACGAATTAGTTTCAAACGATATGGATGAGATTGCTAAAATGTTGCTAGGTAAAAATGCTAAAGCAGCAGACCTAGGTAGTGTTGAATCAATGATTAAAGCTAATCCAGCAGTACAAGCCATTGTTGATAAAGAAGAAGCAAGCGATAATCCTAAGAGTCCTTGGCTAACTAAGAAGGTTGCTCCTACAGAATCATTAGGCGACAAGCATTTAAACCGTATAAAACAGTTAATACAGCATTAAACCTCGTTTTAGTACCTTTATACACCGTATTTTATATCTAAAACTAAATACAATATAAGAAACTCCACAGAGTGTGGGGAGACCATTTAGAGTATTAAGGAGATTAAAATGGCAGACGTAAGTTCAGTAGCAGTTGGCGCAACAACAGTAGGCGCAAACCACAACCAAGTAACAGCGAGCATGGGTGTAGGCCCAATTACTCGTGTTGTAACAATGAGTAAGTCAAGCATCACTAACGACGAATCAGTAGCAGCAATCCGTTATGCGGAAGGCGAAGGAAACGTTGTAGCAGGCGTGATTAAAGAAACAAATGTACACACATTGCTTCTACAAGGCGCTGGCATCACAGATGGTTCTAACTACGGTGTTGGTTCAACAGGCGTGACAGCAGCAACTACATTAACTTTCACACAGTAAGTTAATATAATAAATTAAAGGGTTCAGTTTTTACTGGACCCTTTTTTTGTGGCTATAAGTAATACTATGTTTAGAATGTTTACTATGGTCGATATAACAAAAACAGGTGCCCGTCGAGGAGATGATCCTTTTGCTGTAAAACAACAACAAAATTATCTTACAGCCGAGAACACAATTAGTATGCGTTCTAATCCTATTATTAAAAACCTAAGTATTGAGCACGACGAGGACATAGATCAAGATATATGGATATTAGATTTTGATTTTGAAAATGAAAATGCTCACAGTATTGAAATGCTTGAAAACGATTTTGATCTAATACCTGTTATTCCTATAAACAATTATAATGCTTTTTTGACAAAATCTGGCAAAATTAATACATGGTTTGAGATAAATAAAATGTAGAGATACACTTAGGCATTTAATTAGGTAAACGAAAAGGCTATTTCCTGTCGTAAATGGAGTAATTAATGTCGACATCTCAAATCGAAAAAGAAAGTTTAGAAGCACACGTAGATTTGTGTGCGTTACGCTACGAGCAATTTGAAAAGCGTCTAAGCAGTGTTGAAGGCAAGCTCGACGGTATTGCTGATCAAATGACAGCAGGGCAACAAAGCCTAGTTAAAGTAATTATTGGTGCTGCTGGCACCATAGTAGCAGGGCTACTATCAACTATTGTAGTAATTATTCTACAACTATAAATTTCCTGATAAATAACTTTATGTTGGTAAGAGACTTATATGAAGAACCTGTGATCGAAAAACAGGTATGGGCACGATCTGGTAAGAAGGTAGTGCGCAAGTATCGTTGCACTACAGGTAGACGCAAAGGACGTGTGGTATCTAAGATGAGTCAATGCTATGCTCCATTAGATATTAAGCAAAGTGTAAGATTTAAACAATCAAAACGAAAACTAGGCAATAGGATGTCTCGTAAAGCAAGAAGAACTAAAAGGACAAACCCTGCTAGTAAAAGATTAAAGCAGTTAAATAAAAGAAGATGAAGTTCAAAGAGATCATAGAAGGCTACACACAGGTATGGGCTCGCAATAACAAAGGTGGAGTCAAGCGTAAGTACCGTTGTACCAGTGGACCTAAAAAAGGACGAGTGGTAGCAAAGATATCAACTTGTAGCACTCCTGTATCTCAAAGCAAAAGCACAGCACTAAAACGCACCCGTAGATCAAAAAGCAGTTTACAAAAAGTTAGACGTAAATATACAATGAAAAGACCTACTACCAAAAGAGTATATAAACTAAACAAGACAAGTGTTAAACCAAAAAGGCGTAGATAATGAGATTCGAAGAGTTCACAACTGAAGAAGAAAGAATGGATGAAATCCTTCCTCTCATTCCTGCTATTGCTGGCGGCGTAGCAAGAGCAGCAGTTGGAGGCGTAGGTAGACTTGCCGGCAAAGCAGCTTTAGGATTAGGTAAAGCAGCAGCAAGAGGCGTAGGCAAAGCAGCAAAAACAATTGGTAAAGCAGCAGTAGCACCAATTGTAAATAGAAAAAAAGACGATGAACCAGAACCAACTAATCCAAATGACACAGTAGGTACACAACCTACTACACAAGAACCAGCAATTCCAGCACAAAAGACAGGCGCGGCTCCAGCCACACAAGGTGCTGAACCAATGGAGCCACAAAAACTTATCAAAGGTAAAGATGTAGAATTACCAACCAAAACCCAGGGCGGACTAGAAAAATACACTGTAACATCTACAGATGGCAAAACAGTAACTATTAAAAAGAAAAATGCTATGAAGGGCGAACCAGAGCTCAAATATAGCCAAAAAGATTTTGATAATATGGTATCCGCAAAATGAAGTTAAACGAACTAATAACAGATTTTGAAATCTTTATAACCAATGAAGAGAAACAGTTGGTTGACAAGATAACAAATCCGTGTTATATTGATATTTTTACTGAACGTGAATTACAAGTAATTGACAATCTTGTTCGTAAAAGTATTTTGTCAAAAGTCAACTACAAGGGAACAATTTTGGTGGTAGGAAATGAAAAGCCTTAGCAGCACAGCAACAGAACTAGAAACATTAATTAACAAAGTATTGCCACAATACAAGTTACCCTATAAGAATGGGCGTAATGTTGTTATTGGTACCATGCTAGTGCGTCCTAGTAAAAAACATGGCTTTGTTATTATTGATAGAAAAAACAATTCTACTGTAGATGTAGCATTTACTAAAGCAGGAGCAATAGCACTAGCAAAATGCTATGACGAAGATGGAAATAATAATTCACAGTTAAAAAAGTATGATCAAGATGCCAATAAACATCTTTGTGATACTATATTTTTTAGGAATATTATGAATAAAAGCAAAGATGATGATAAGATAGAAATAGCAGAAACTAGATTTGAAATTAGTATGATGGCATTTGAACAAATATCTAATCGTCTAGAATCTTATATTATGAAAGTTTAATGATAAATAATATTAAACAAACCCAGGAAAGAAAACATGAACATTTCAGAATTCGCACAACCAGTAACATCAAAAACTCTTAATGAAAGTTTGGCCAAACGTTTTGGTAAAAAAATTAACCTAGAGAGTTATACTTTAGAACAATTACAGAACGCACGTAATAAAATTCGTACACAACTTAGTCAAGTTGAAACAAACGAAAGTTTTGATGCTGTTCACAATGAAACATATCAAAAAACAAAATTGATGCTTGACGTATTAAACGCTGAAATAAGTGAGCGTGGACATGTTGAAATTGAAGAGTCACAAATTGTTGAAGGTGCTGAAGATCATGCTGAATTGGTTATGGCAGCAAAAGAAATGGTTGACCGTCTAACTGGGTGGATGGAAGACACAGCTGAAATGCAAACTGAAAGCATGTTAGAACTAGCAGATGCTATCCGTGATGAAATGGGTGCTGAAGCAAGTGAAGCATTTACAAATACAGTAAAGCCTGGACTGGATCAATTATACACAGCAATGGAATCAACACGTGAAGCTTTAACAAGTGGCGTAGCTCAAATCACAGGTGACGAAAACGCAATGCCAACTATGGGCGATGACGACATGGGTATGGGTGGTGACATGGATGATATGGATATGGAGCCAACTCTTGATGCTGAACCGACAGATGATATCGAAGGCGATGATGACTTTGGAGCAGATGCTGCCGCAGCAGGTGGTGAAGAGCCAGAAGAAAGAGCCAAGCGTGAGAGCGTTGATCCTCGCAAGCTAGGCAAAATGCTTTCAAAAAAAAAGTAACTGAAGCAGTAACAACTGATAAACTTTATCAAGTGTTAACTCTATTGAAAGATAGAGGCATGAATGAATTTACTCTTGAACAACTTAATCAATATATGATGAACATAGGCCGTGAGCAGTTTGACTATGAAACGCTCAAGGCAGCATATGACAGCGATCCTAGAATCAATGAAATTATCAAAGACTTTACACAAGATACTATCGAATTGAAAACAAGCGAAGTTGACGATTTAAAGTTAAAGAAGAAGCGCAGAGATAAGAACAAAGTTAGCACAATGGCAAAGAAAGCAACTGATGTTGGCGATAAACTATAGGTTGACTTCTGGACCTGATCCAATTATAATATAAACATGACATTGATAAACCCTAAGTACACCTATGCTAAACTCAAACGTGTTGAAGTAGGTGGTAAGCGCCGTTATGAAACTCCAGGCGGTCCTCCAGTAGCAAGTGTTACAACTATACTAGGCGAGACTAAAGACAAGACACACCTTATCGAATGGCGCCGTAGAGTAGGTGAAAAGAAAGCACAAGAAATTACAACTGAAGCAGCAGGTGTAGGCACAAGGATGCACCACTACTTAGAAAAGTATGTTGAAACAGGAGAATGGCCACAACCTGGTAGTAATCCTTATGCTCAACAAGCACACATGATGGCTACACAAATTAAAACAAGTGCTATGGATGATGTAGATGAAATATGGGGCAGTGAAGTGCCATTGTATGTTCCACAAATGTATGCGGGTACAACTGACCTTGTAGGAGTTTACAAAGGACAGCCTTGTATAATGGACTTTAAACAAACTAACAAGCCTAAGAAACTTGAGTGGGTTGAGGATTACTTTCTACAACTAACAGCATATGCTATTGCTCACAACGAAGTACACGGCACTAATATACGTGAAGGACATATCTTTATGTGTAGTAGGGCAGGTGAATACCAGCAGTTTGATATTTGGCCACACGAGTTTGACGAGTGGGAGCAGGAGTGGTGGAAGCGTGTCTATCAATACTATGAGAAGTTTGGCTAAATATATAAAAGATCCTTAGGAGTTTTATAATGGCCGTTGTACAGATTTCTCGTATACAGAACAGACGTGGTAGAGAATTAACAGATGTTGGTATTCCACAATTAGCATCAGGTGAGATTGGATGGGCAATCGACACACAAAAGATGTATATTGGTAATGGATCAGTATCTGAAGGAGCGCCTGCTGTAGGCAATACAGAAATACTCACAGAGTTTTCAGACATATTCAGTTTAGCTGATACTTACACATATAAGAAAACAAGTAACATTTGGGGAAGTACATCTCAACATACTCAAACATTACTATCTAAGTTAGATCAAACTGTTACAGTAAAAGACTTTGGTGCGGTAGGAGACGGGCTTGGTACTGATGATACTCCAGCATTCCAAGCAGCAATTGATTCATTATATATTAGAGCATTAGTAGCAGGCGATAAGGCAGTGTTGAATGTTCCTCCAGGAGAATACTTTTTACAAGACACAGTCTATCTTCCTCCACTGGTAAGTTTAAAAGGCTCAGGTGTAGATAAGACAATACTATATAACGCACTTGATTTTGACACTGTCTCGTCTGCTCGCAAACCAATGTTTAGAACAGTTAATGGTAACGCTCAACCTGGAGTTTACACAGGCTTAGCAGACACAGTGTCTGTGACAGCAGCAAATACAACACAAGCTCGTCATATCTATATTGAAGACATGTCGCTCAATAATAACAGAGCGTCCGAAGTCTTTGTTTTAGATGAATGTGCTAGAAGCACATTTAGAAATTTAAAAATTACAGGAAAATGGCCAGAAGGGCAAGGTTCAGGGTTTGGCGGCGCAGACTATGGAAACGCTAGTGAAGCAGATATATGTGCTTTTGAATTTATCGGGACTTCAAACGCACAATGTATTGAGAACCGTTTTGAAAACGTAATGATAAGAAATGTTTATGCTGCCTGTCGAAGCACTCATGATTCCAATAAAAACATTTTTAAAAACGTAGATGTTAATACTACGGCTGTAGGATTCCAATGGGGTATAGGAAGTTTAGCACCATTAGATGGTTTCTCAACAGGTCCTAGTTCTAATATTATCGAAGATTGTAAATTTGATTTAGTGAGTCAAATTGGTATAGAAATAGAAAACGGTGAATATAATAAAATTAAAAATAGTTATTTTTACACAGTTGGCAATACTAGTGGTGATGCTTTAGGCGGTAATGACTCGAATCCAGACAATCCAACTGGTTTTGGTTCAGAGGCGTTAGCATCTCACAATATTATTTTGTTTACCAATAATTTTACAAATACTAGCGAAAATAATTATTTTCAAAGAACGGCTCAACTGAGTCCTCATAGAAGTTCAGGAGATAGCACTATTCTTGATCCTTTTCTACTTACGGATTATATTGCCGAAGTCGGCGGCAAAGTAAACTACACAAACTACAACCAAACTGAACGTCCTATTGGTTACACATTAAATGATGTAGGCGATGATACGGTTGACATTATAAAATTGCCGTGCTATAATGATGGTACTGTTACACTTTATTACCAATATGAAGGTGAGAGAGTAAATGGTACAGATCCAGACTTATACATTAGACAAGCAGGTACAATGGAATTACATTTTTTAGAAGGTGATAGCCAATTAACAGTTTCGCAGGACTTTACGTTCCAAGGTGATGCTGCTTATAGTGATCCTAATTTTGCGTTCTCGGCTCTTTTAGATGAGATAGAATCAAACCCAGGCCAACGTAGTATTATTATACAATGTAAAAATTTATTTCCAAGTACAAATGACAAGTTTAATTGGTATTATAGTGTGAAATCTAGTAACTCAACAACTGACATAAATCCTTAATACATGTTTGATAAAAACCCTGAGGATCGGCTTCGTGCCTGGTCTGATTTTAGAAATAATTTAGAGAGCGAGCCTGACCCTTTTACATGTGCGGTCAAATTATATAATATGGCTCCTCTTTCAGCATACAGCATTGACCCAGATAGTCCTAATAGCTGGCCTAATCCTTGGGAATTATTAAATGAAAACGAGTATGATGAACTGGGATATATACTTGGTATTGGATACACTTTAGGGTTAACTGATCGTTTTTCTGAGTGTCCAATTGAGATACATATAACACAAGACAAAGAGAAATCCCGCCAGTATTATTTGTTACACATAGATGATAAAGTTATTGGATTCGATAGACAGGGTCCTGTTTGCCGCAAAGAATTACCGACCACACTTTTTGTCGAATCAATACATAAGCTACGGCTTGACTACTAAATAGAAATTAAAAAGGATAAGATAATGATTCAAGTTACCAAACGCGATGGACGCAAAGAAACTCTCGATATTGAAAAATTACACAAAGTTGTTTTTCACGCATGTAATGATATTACAGGAGTTAGTCCAAGTGAGGTAGAAATCAAAAGTCAAATCCAATTTTTCAATGGTATGAAAAGTAGTGAGATCCAAGAGACTCTTATCAAAGCAGCAGCAGATCTTATCAGTGAAGAAACACCAAACTATCAATATGTTGGCGGTAGACTAATTAACTATCATCTACGCAAAGAAGTGTATGGTGGCTATGATCCGTGTCACATTAAAGAACTTGTAGAGCGTAACATTGAACTTGGTTTCTATGATCCAGAACTTATTAATTATTATGACGACGACGAATGGGAAAAGATTAACAATTTTATTAAACACGAGCGTGATGAGAATCTAACCTATGTTGCTATGGAACAACTTCGTGGTAAGTATCTTGTACAAAATAGAGTTACAGGACATATATTTGAAACACCGCAAATGTGCTATGCTTTGATAGCGGCTGTACTGTTCGCAGACTATGACAAAGAAACTAGACTTAAATGGGTAAAAGAGTATTATGACGCAGTTAGTCTACATGATATTAGCTTACCTACTCCTGTTATGGCTGGCGTTCGCACGCCACAACGTCAGTTTAGTTCTTGCGTCCTTATCGAATCTGATGATAGTCTTGATAGTATCAATGCTACTACTAGCAGTATTGTTAAGTATGTAAGTCAAAAAGCAGGCATTGGCATCGGCGGCGGTAAGATCCGTGCTATTGGTTCACCAGTGCGTAAAGGCGATGCTTATCACACAGGCATTATTCCATTTTATAAAATGTTTCAGTCGGCAGTAAAGTCATGTAGTCAAGGTGGTGTGCGTGGCGGAGCAGCAACTATCTACTATCCAATTTGGCATTTAGAAGCAGAAGAAATGCTAGTGCTAAAGAACAACAAAGGCACAGAAGAAAACCGTGTGCGTCATATGGACTATGGTGTACAGTTCAACAAACTAATGTATGAAAGACTTATTACAGGCGGCGATATAACTCTTTTCTCGCCTAGTGATGTACCTGGCTTGTACGATGCTTTCTTTGCGGACCAAGATAAGTTCCGTGAGCTATATGAAACAGCAGAACGCAACACAAGACTAAGAAAGAAAACAGTAAAGGCAAGCGATTTGTTTAGTGCTTTCATGGAAGAGCGTAAGAACACAGGACGTATCTACTTACAGAATGTAGACAATGCTAACGAGCATGGTAGTTTCTTACCAGAGATAGCGCCTATTAGACAATCAAATTTGTGTGCTGAAATTGATTTACCAACAAAACCGTTGTCGTCGTTTGATGATCCAGAAGGTGAAATTAGTTTGTGTACATTGAGCGCAATCAACTGGGGCAACATTAAACAAGTAAGTGACTTTGAAAGAGTGTGCCGTTTGGCAGTGCGTGGACTAGATGCTTTGTTAAGCTACCAAAACTATCCTGTCATAGCAGCACAACTCAGCACAGAAAAACGCCGTCCGTTAGGTGTTGGTATTATCAACTTTGCCTACTGGTTAGCAAAGAACAATCTTGACTACCAAAACATAGACAGTGACGGATTGGCATTAGTAGACGAGTTCGCTGAAGCATGGAGTTTCTATCTAATCAAAGCAAGTGCTGACTTAGCAACAGAACAAGGTGCGCCAAGTGGTAACATGGAAACAAAGTATGGACATGGCATTACACCTAACCAAACATATAAAAAAGATGTAGATGAACTAGTTAAACATCAAGAACGTATGGACTGGAAAGGATTGCGTAAGCAATTAAAAGAAACAGGTATTCGCAACAGTACACTAATGGCACTTATGCCAAGTGAAACATCAGCACAAATAGCAAATGCCACAAATGGTATTGAACCGCCTAGAGCCTACATTAGTGTAAAACAATCAAAGCATGGTGTTCTCAAGCAAGTAGTACCAGAGTATAAACGCCTAAAGAACAAGTACGATTTGCTATGGGACCAACAGTCACCAGAAGGTTATCTAAAGATAATGAGTGTGCTACAGAAATACATTGATCAAGGTATTAGTGTAAACACAAGCTACAATCCACAGTTTTATGACGATGAAAAGATTCCAATGAGTACGATGCTACAGCACATGTTGATGTTTTATAAATACGGTGGGAAGCAATTGTATTATTTCAACACACATGACGGACAGGGAGAACTTGATGTTAGTAAGATGATGTCAAAAGAATCATTGCCTGAATTAGAATCAACAGTTGAAGATGATGAATATTGCGAAACTTGCGTAATCTAGTTGACAACTAGAATAAATTATGCTACAAATATAAAAAAGGATACACACATGAGCGTTTTTGATACAACGAACAAAACTGATCACACCAAAGTTCTAGCGTTTCTAGATCCATCGGGCGGTCCAACTATTCAACGTTATGATACGTTGAAATACAAAACATTTGATAGCCTAACAGACAAACAGCTAGGATTCTTTTGGCGTCCAGAAGAAGTTGATATCTATAAAGATGCTAAAGACTTTAAAGCTCTCACCGAACATGAGCAGCATATCTTTACAAGTAACTTAAAACGTCAAATTTTATTAGATAGTGTACAAGGTCGTGCTCCAGTTGAAGCATTTGCTCCAATTGTATCCTTACCGGAGTTAGAAAACTGGATCCAAACATGGACCTTTAGTGAAACAATTCACTCACGTAGCTACACACATATTATCCGTAACGTCTACAGCAACCCAAGCAAAGTGTTTGACGAGCTTATGGACATTGAAGAAATTGTAGACTGTGCTGGAGACATTTCAAAGTATTACGATGACTTGATTGAACAAAGCATGTGGTACAACTTGCTGGGTGAAGGTACCCACACAGTCAATGGCAAAAAGAAAACAGTTGATTTATATGAACTAAAGAAAAACTTGTGGCTTACATTAATGAGCGTAAATATTCTTGAAGGTGTTCGTTTCTATGTGTCATTTGCGTGTAGTTGGGCGTTTGCTGAACTGAAGAAGATGGAAGGTAACGCTAAGATTATCAAGCTGATCGCCCGTGATGAAAACTTACACTTGGCAAGTACACAGATGCTTTTAAAAGTACTAAAAACAGATGATCCAGACTATGCTAAAATTGCTGAAGAAACAGAAGAAGAATGTATTCAAATGTTTGTTGACGCCGTTGATCAAGAAAAGGCATGGGCAGAATATTTGTTTAAAGATGGTAGTATGATTGGGTTGAATACAGAGTTGCTAGGACAGTATATTGAGTTTATTTGTACTCGTAGAATGAGCAATGTAAATTTAAAAAGTCCATACAACCAAAAAACAAATCCTTTGCCGTGGACACAGAAATGGATCAGTGGCGCAGATGTTCAAGTGGCACCACAAGAAACAGAAATTACAAGTTACGTGTCGGGGGGTACAAAACAAGATGTGGGGCAAGATACATTCAAAGGCTTCAGCTTATGATAGAGATATGGGGTAAGGACAATTGTATATATTGTACTAGAGCAAAAGCTCTATGTGAGACACGAGGCTATACATTTACCTACAAAATGTTAGGAACAGATTTCATGCGTGAAGAAGTTCTTGAAGAATTTCCAGGAGCAAGAACCTTTCCACAAATTAAAGTAGGTGGTAGGGCTGTTGGTTCTTATAATGACTTCGTAAAATATTTAGAAGATACAGGATACAATGGAACTGGGCATAGTCTTTGAGTTTTATATTTCATAGTACTGAACAAGACGGCGTTTTGTTTTACTTTCATAAGTGCGGAACTACAAATATTACTACACCAATGCCTGATAGATCAGTCTATAACTTAATTGGATCTAGTGTTTACACAATGAAAGGTCAAACTGCCTACGAACACTACGCCATGCGCTATGTAAATTTTGATCAAAAGAAATATGTGCTGGTAAGGCATCCTATGGAAAAGTTTATAAGTGGTTACCATCATTATCTATCGCTAATTAAATCTAATCTTGATAACAAAAAAGAATGGATGTCAAAACTTTTAAATAAGAAATTTGGAGAATATGATATTAATTTACATTGTGAGGCAGTCCGTAAACTGTCTGTATTAAATGAAACTTATGATCATGATTACGGCCATCATTGCTTAGACTTTTATCTACATTGTGTAGAGGATATGGGAGACCATATAACAGACGACATGGAAGTAATTAGACTAGGTGGCAATTACGAACAACTTAAAAATACATCGTTGTATGAATTATTAGAAGGTAAACATAAAAATCAGACGCAATCACATATCAAGGAATCAGCTCCTTTGAATTGGACACCTGAAAGTTATAATTATATTACTAAGAAGTATAAGAAAACTATGAAAAGACTAGGATACAAATATGATCATTGAAACACCATACAAAGCAAACGATACTGTTACTATCAAAACTACAGGAGGCGATGAAATTGTTGCCCGGTTTGTAGAGGAAAATGATAAATCAGTTACAGTATCAAAACCCTTAGCATTAATGGCAACACAACAAGGCATGGGACTTGCTCCTTATGCGTTTACCATTCCACAGGATAGCAAAGTACACATAAATAAAAGTGCTGTTGTATTCATTTGTAAAACTGATCCCGAAATGGGCAAACAATATATGACAAGCACCACAGGAATTCAAATGGCTTAGGGGTTTTAATGGGCGGCAAGGTTGCTAGAAAAACAGATACTACTACAACAGGACATAGTTGTGACACTACAACTACCCTTAACAATGGTCAAGGTAGTGTGTTTGCGGAAAACCAACTTGTAGCAAGAATCGGCGACCCTACGGTATCACATGATGTTCCAACAGTAATTCAAACAGGAACGGACGAAGACGGCAATCCAACTTTTTCAACAGTGTGTCTGCCTCATACAGGATCAGTAACAACAGGCAATGGAACTGTTTATGCTGTTGGCAAACTCATTACATTCCTAGGTGAAACTGTTTCTTGTAGCAGCGGATCAATTACAAGTTCAGCAAACACAGTTTACGTAGAAAATTAATCACTTGACATTATCCATACTTGTGTTATAATGAAGCACAACTTAGGCAATTAGAGAGGCATTTATGAAAATTTATTTAGATATGGACGGCGTTATAGCTGACTTCTTTGGAGGACTACAGAACTACTATGGTGTAGATCATTGGAAGAACTTACCAGATAAAGAAGAAAGCATTTGGGCACTAAAATACACAAACTTCTTTGATACACTTGAACCATTTCCAACAAGTGCTAGGCTTGTTAACACAGTAAGAGAACTTGCTGGTGATAATTATGGCATTTGTTCTAGTCCGTTGCGTGGAGATAAGGACAATAGTAGTTACTGGAAGCGTGTATGGTTAACAAGACATAACTTTTTGCCAAGCCGTGTGCCAAACATTATCTTTACTGGATACAAACCAAAGTATGCTATTGAAGATATTACTGGTATGCCCAACATTCTAGTTGATGATAAACCTAGCAATATTGATAGTTGGAAGGCAAAGGGTGGTATTGGTATTAGATATCAAGCTAACGAAGATAGTGTTGATGATCTAATTGAGAACTTAAGAACTTTATACGTAGGTGATTAGTGGAACAAAAAAACTTGCACGAACAGATAGTTCTTGCTTTTGACATTTATATGAAAGAAAGTGAGAAGTTTGAAAGCGGAGTAAAAGCCTCTGCTGTTCGTGCTCGCCAAGCCTTATTTGAAATGAAAGATCTGCTTGTACTTCGAAGAAAAGAAATACAAGAAAAGAAAAGAGAAATGTAATAAATACAGTAGAGGATAATAAAATGGAAACACTTTCAGATTTAAGAAAATATATTTTGTCAAACTACGGTATTCAACCGCATGTGTCTAATGATGATGAATTAACGTACAGAGCAATAACCTTTTCACGTAAAGTTACACCAGGTGTTGGTTTCCATGATCCTGGAGACATGTGGGCAGTTAGACGCCACGGCAAAACAGAAGATTTTATGAGAACAGAAGAATTAGAAAAAGCAGTAGATGCGGGCGGCAGCCTTTTGTACTGGTTTTTTCCTGAAGGCTCTTAATTCAGTGTTAGCGCTCTATTGTAACATTTTTGTAAATACATTATGTTGCGAAATGATCTCAAAGAAGAATACCGCATTTTCTACATGGTGAAAGGCCACCTCAACGCCTCCCCTGAAACAGTATTGGACAGCTATAACGGCTATTTTAAACGCCTATGGTATGATGGTGGCGATGGCGCACCCCTTTACGATTACAGTGAACAGTTCGAAGAAGCATGGAGTAAACACAATGGTCTCGAAACAATTTGAAGCTTTAACTGAGGACGAGCTACAGTTTATGGAAAAACTATTGGCCGAAGCATTAGGTAAAGAAATAGAGCAAGATAAAACTTGGCAAAATAAGAATGGATATTCTAGACCATTTCAAAAACAGCGCAAAATACTGAACTGTCTTAACGCAATCAAATCACAAAAAAGAGTACAAAAGTTACGTGCTACTAAATGGTAATTAAAGGTTGACAACCTTTAAATTTTATGTTATAAATAACCTGTAGGCGTTATAAAGCGTATTTGGACTCCGGGGCGGTACCGGACGCCTCCACCATAAACACATTTACTGAGTGTGTTTTTGATGGGGGCGACATAGGATTCGACAGGTAGGCTAGTTTACAAAACACAAATGCAAACGATAACTTTGCACCATCTGGATTTGCCTTAGCGGCCTAATCACAGGGGGTATGGGTTCCACCTAGCAACAGAACGGGCCTGTTTTCCAACTAACAAGGGAGAAATATATGTTAGAAAAACTATTTGGGTTGTCAGCAGCAGGAACTACTGTAAGAACAGAAGTAATGGCTGGTTTAGCAACCTTTCTTACAATGGCATATATTACTGTAGTCAACCCAGCTATTCTTTCAACTGAAGGATCAGGTATGGGTTTTGGTGCTGTGTTTACAGCAACCATTATTGCCGCAGTAATTGGCACATTGATAATGGGTCTCTGGGCTAATTGGCCAGTAGCACTCGCACCAGGTATGGGACTTAATGCGTTCTTTACTTTTGGTGTTATCTTTGGTATGGGATATACCTATCAACAGGCACTTGCCGCTGTATTTGTAGCTGGTATTGTGTTTATTGGACTTAGTGTAACACCAGCACGTAAGTATATTATTAACAGCATTCCTAAGTCTATGAAACTTGGTGTTGGCGCAGGTATTGGCCTGTTTCTTGCCATTATTGGTTTGAAAAATGCTGGCATTGTAGTTGACGATCCTGCTACACTAGTAGGACTTGGAGACGTAACTAGTTGGCCAGTATTGCTAACAGGTTTAGGCTTTGTAATTATGGCAATCCTAGACAAGCGTAAAGTTCCAGGCGCAGTGATTCTTGGTATTCTAGCTGTATCAGCTATTGCTTGGATCACAGGTATTGCGGACCTAGGCGGAGTAGCTGGTGCTATTCCAAGTCCTGAACATGCCTTTAGTATGGACTTTAGTGCTCTATTTACAGCAGGATTTATTGGAGTTGCTTTTGCCTTTTTGTTTGTTGACTTTTTTGACACAGCAGGAACACTTACAAGTGTTGCTAACCTAACAGGAAAAGTTAATGACGATGGCGAAGTAGAGCAAATTGATCGTGCTTTACTTGCTGATTCAGTAGCAACTACAGCAGGTGCGTTAGTAGGAACATCAAACACTACTTCATACATTGAAAGTGGAGCAGGTATCAAAGAAGGTGGTAAGACAGGACTTACAGCAGTAGTTGTCGCTATCTTGTTCGGTGCTTGTTTATTCTTAGCGCCACTAGCACAAAGCATTCCAGCTTATGCTACAGCGCCAGCACTAATCTTTATTGCTACATACTTTTTACGCAACATCGCAGATATTGACTGGGATGATGTAACTGAGTATGCTCCAGCAGTATTGGCAGCAGTGTTGATGCCACTAACATTTAGTATCGCACACGGCATTGCTATTGGCTTTGTAGCTTATGCGCTAATCAAAGCATTAAGCGGTCGTACAGACGATCTAAATGGCGGTAGCATTGCTATCGCAGCTATCAGCGTTATCTATTTTATCGCTGTATAATGATAATGGCCGGCTTTGATAAATCAGAGTCGGCTGTTCTTTTGACTAAAGGAAAATATTATGCCTTATATGACATCAGCAAATTTATTTGAAGTCGGAGACTTTATTAGCCATGCCGGAAACAAACTTGCGTGGAAGATTGAATGTGATGCTATACGACCTGAATGGTGGGACGGACTAGCACGTATGATAATGGACTACCAGACGGAGCCATTCAGCAAGGTAGTTGGAATACCAAGAGGTGGACTACCATTACAAAGTGCCATGGAAAAATATGTAACGCCAGGCGATCATCCTTGGATGGTAGTAGACGATGTTTACACAACAGGCACAAGTTTTAGAGAATTCTGTACTACAAAAGATACAATGTTTGCCTATAAGTGGACTATCTTTGCTCGTAAACCAATTGAGTATAACGAGCCAACTGATATCAGAGCATTATTTACGATGCCTGCTACAATTTAACACACTTCGGCGGGCTTGACTTTTGTGGTTTATCCTGCTATATATTAATACATACACACAGGAGAATTATTATGAAAAAAGTTAAACCCATTGGTTGGGCAACTACAATATCAGAGCTTGTAAAGATTCCACGTGAAATGTGGGACAGTGTAATGACAGTAGAAAAGTCACCACTACGTCACTTAGATCCTATGGTAGGACACATGATCTTCCAGTGTTTATTTTTTATCTGGAGTGGCATCTTTGCCCTAATGGTAGGAAGTTATATGGCGTTTGGAATTAGCGCAGCCTTTCATTTACTTTTAATTAGTGGTATTACAATTACGGCTGTAACATTCCGCCAAGCAGAACGCAACCCTGATTCATTAAATGAATTGGTAAAGTCAGGTCGTAAATATGATGGACGTGCAAATGGTGGTGAGCATGAGTGAGCAAACCAATTATTGTACGACAAAGGGATTGCTACCAGCATTTCTTATTATCATGTTTTTTATCGTAGGAATACCTTTCCTTCTTGTTGACAATGCCAAATATTGTAAACAAAGTATTATTCCTTGTTATCCTTGGGTAACACCTGAGTAGAGATGTGGGTAGGAAGAGATAAAGAAGGCAAACTTATTTGTATGTCTCCACGTAGATCGGAGGCATACGAACTTGCTGAATCTAAAGCTGGCAAGGATAATTTTGTTGTAGAAGAAGCGTTAGATCAAGCAGAGCTGTTTGAAATCTATCGTTCATATTATGGAACACGGTCAGTATGACAGATGAAGTTAGAGCTGCCGCACAGGCAGAAGCAGAACGCACATTTGAACAGTTCATGATGTGGACAAAAAGAGTAACACTATGGAGTATATTCTTTTTGTTAGTTGTCGTTGTTGGTTGTAACAGCGGCGTAGAAACTGGACCTAACGCAACTGGTTCAGGTTATAATGGGGAACAATATTCTCCATCAAATCTCAATGTAAAGGATAAAAAATGAAGTATAGAATCGCAGCAATAGGCGCATTATTTGCGTTATCGTTTGCTTTACCAACAGGTGTGTTGGCAGCAGATATGACTATTGACATGTTAAACAAACGTGATGACGGTGCTAAGATGGCGTACAGCGAAGACATCGCACGTATTGATGTAGGCGACACCGTCACATGGGTACCAACATCAAAAGGTCACAATGTTGAGTTTATCGCAGGACCAGATGGTTGGGAAGCACCAAAGAAATCCAAACTAGGCAAAGAATATGCCTACACATTTGATACACCAGGTGTGTATTTGTATCAGTGTACACCACACAAGTCAATGGGTATGATTGCCGTTGTGGTTGTGGGTGATGGTGATAACGATATCTCGGGAACTAAAGTACGTGGCAAATCTAAGAAAAAACTTGCTGAGATCTTGGAACAACTATGACATCGACGAGGTAATAGAACTTGAAGTTTTTGATTATAGTAACTATGGCAGTAGCAGATCCGTTTATAGTTCCAATACTAGAGTTTAACTCTAAAGACGAATGCGTTAAATATGTTATGAATCCTAACAACAGCGACAGACTGGCTGTTGAAGTAATCGCAAAAGCAGGATTTAATGATGAGATAACCGCAGTATTATGTTTGCCAGAAAACCAAAAAGTTGTGGAGATACCAGATGAAGCCTAACAAAAAGTTTGATCTCAGTGTGCGAGATATTGAAATTATTGAGCAAGCACTAAGAGCCAAAGCAGGGCGCAGAGGAATGGCAATTGCGCAAGGTGAAACATCGCCTCAACTTAGAGAAGAAATGCTCGAGATACAAAAATTACTCGGCAGATTACACGACCAAAAAGTTTGGTACAAACCAAAAAATAAATTTGTACCAGGTGGATAGTGTTGCTCATTGAACACACTCACCACAAAAGTGTATTAGGATTGCTGCGGCGCAGTAACAAGATACATAAATAGAGTGTGGGCCGGAATAGTACTCCGAACCCACTTTTTTTACACATAAAATTTGAAAAGGAAAAATATTATGCGCAAGGTATTTACCACACTAGCAGTGTTTTTAACTGCGGGAACAGCATTTGCTGAAACACCAGCACCAGCACCATCAATTTTGACAGGCGAAGTTGAAATGAAATTCGCACAAGACGCAAATGATGACTGGGGTGGAACAATGGGTCTAGAACTAGATATCAATGCTACTGGTTTAGCAAACGTTGATTTAGACTTCAGTGCTACAGATGGCAATGCTGTAACATTAGACAGTTGGACAGTTGGTACAACAGTCAATAGTATTGGAATTGCTATGGGTGACGATAATGGCTTAATGCCAGACGCCGAAGGTAACCAAACATTAACAGCGCCAACAATGACTGAGTCAGTAGCAATTACAGCAGGCGCGGCATCAGTAGCTGTTGGTTTTACAGACTGGAACACAGACATTACAGACATTAGTAATGTACAAGGTGCTTATACTTTTGGTGTAGGTAGCTTGAGTGTCACAGCAGCTGGCGACTATAACATGGATTCAGAAAACACAGTGCTAGGCGCAGGTGTATCTGGACTAGATTTAGGAATGGCTTCAATTGGTGGTGCTATGTCATATGACTTAGACGCCGAAGCAATTGGTTATGAAGGTACCGCAACAACAGGTGGCCTAACAGCATACTTGAATGGTGATGACACAGACACACTACAAAACGTAGGTGGCGAGTATACATACATGTTAAGTGGAGCAGAGCTTGAAGCAGGCGTAAACTACAACTTGGACTCAGAAGAGTTCACACCAACTGTAACAGTAGGATTTTCTTTCTAAGTTACATAAGATATTAAAGAAGGTCGCCTAGTGCGGCCTTTTTTTATGACTAAATATACACATATAATGAGGGTTATATATGTGGCAAAAAATTAAGAAAAAACTGAATATTGATTCCATAGTTGATGTCTCAGTAGACTTATTTTTAATTTTGTTCGATGTGTTAAGTTCACCTATCTTGATTGTTATGAGGCTTTTAAGATGGTTTGTTGGTAAGTATATGTTAGACGGGTTGAAGAACAAAATAAAAAAATTAATACACTGGACAACAGGTAAACATCCATTACTACAAATATGGGTTTGGACATTAACAATATGTGTAGTGGCAGTAATCCTTGTATTGATGTGGCTTTTTGGACAAGCGTTCGGAGAAGTAATAATGGAACTATGGGGCGACCAAGCGTTAAACTTGGATGAATAGCAATGAGGGTAATAACATGCAAAACAACGAATATGACGTGACAGTCATTAAAGTAGTCGACGGAGATACAGTAGATGTAGATATTGATTTAGGATTTGGCGTTTGTTTAAAAGACGAACGTGTAAGAATAATGGGTATTGATACACCAGAGTCACGTACTAGCGATAAAGTAGAAGATTTGTTTGGCGAAGCAGCCAAAGCAAGACTTAAAGAACTTATGAAAGACGGCGGTAAACTAATTACTACTGAAGATAAAAAAGGTGAAGATATGAAAGGCAAGTTTGGTCGTATCTTAGGAGACTTCAAAGTAAATTACAATGGCGAGATGAAAAGGGTTACTGAGATTATGGAAGCCGAAGGACATTGTGTTCCCTACTTTGGCGGATCAAAAGACGATACTCAAGCCGCACACATGGCTAACCGTGAGCGTTTACTTAACGAAGGCATTGTAAGTCGCGAAGACTATGATGCCGCAGTAGCTAAAATGACAAAATAAAGGTTGACATTCGGTAGTATTCTGTTATACTGTTTATAGATTAAACAAAATGGAGTACCGTTATGACAATGTCTTTAGTAGGTCCTTACCTCACTACAACACGTTATAATCGCAAACAGAAAAAATCTAACAATAAGAGACTACAGAAGGCACAAGCCGAACACGAGCAGTGGCTTGCGTCTATGGGTGTTGGTAAGTCAAAGGCACAACACACTAATGAAATACCAGATTACAAAACTAGAGATACAGCACCATTAAGCAACAACATAGCAGGACATGGTCCAGCAAAAGAGTCTATGGTTTATTCAGGCGAACGTAGGTTGCTTGGTATTGCTACAATGCACAAGAGTAATATGGTACCAGTATTCGCAGACAAAAAAGAAGATGCTAAAGACATCGCTGCGATGCGCAGAAACTAAGTAAAACAACAATTGAGGTAGATATGAAAAAGTTCTTACTAATCGTAGGAGTAATCCTTGGCAGCACAGGAGTGTCAGCAACCGAAAGTTATTCATTTGATTTGAATAAGTTTCCACAAGAACATTGCTTGGCATTGAATGTGTATTATGAAGCAAGAAGCAGTAATTTAGCAGATAAATATGCTGTGGCAGATGTGGTTTTGAATCGTGTGAACGACAGACGTTTTCCAAACACCATCTGTGGAGTAGTCAAAGACGGCTACAAGAAAGGAAGAAGAGATTGCCAATTTAGCTGGTATTGTGATGGTAAGTCAGATGACCCACAAGACCGAGACCGTTGGATTGAAGCGCAAACCATAGCATGGTCAATCAGCAAATGGGACAAGCACAGAGGATTAACCGAAGGTGCTACCAACTATCATGCTACATATGTGAATCCAAGATGGGCTAAAAAGCTACAAATGGTAGGTAGAATAGGTGCGCATATATTCTACCGATGGGAGTAATTAAATACAATACTATGTTTTTAGGAATACTTGTGCTAATAACGGCGCTGACAATCAGTGCCGTAGCAATATATTACAGCGTTAGTGGTTTAGTCGCAATCTTTGCGGCTGCCGCATTGCCAATCATTATCATGGGCGGCGCTTTGGAAATTGGTAAACTGGTCACGGCAGTGTGGCTACATTGGTATTGGGATCGTGCCAAGTGGTGGTTGAAAACCTACTTGAGCATCAGTGTCCTAGTGCTGATGTTTATTACCAGCATGGGTATTTTTGGCTTCCTATCAAAAGCACACATTGAGCAAACCAGTGCTGCCGAAGAAGGCATCGCACAAATCGAGCGCATTGAACAGGAAGTTGTCAGGATTGAAGATCTTATTCTTAGAGCAGAAACTAGGATACAAGATGCTGAAGCCAGTGTAGGTGAAGGCAATGCTGCCACACAAGCACAAATTGACAAAGAACAAGAAAGGATAGACAGTGCTTACATTCGTATTGAGCCTGCTATTGCGGAACAAAATCAAATCATACAAACGCAACTTGAAAGACTCGAAGACCGAGTAGGCGTTTATGAAGAAGAAATACAAAGTTTAGACAGCGAACTAGAGCGTCTAAAATCAGTAGTAGCAGACTACAGAACAGAGATGGAAAACACCAGTGTAGCAAGTATCGAAGCACAGGTAGAACCATACAACAAACAGATAGAACAACTTGATGCTGACCTTGAACGTATTAATAAACAAGCAAATGAATACGAACAGCGCATCACAGACTTACAAATAGATACCAGTGCTATAGAAAGTTTAAAAACTAGAGTTGCTGCCATAGAAGAAAACATTGTGGTTGTGACCAATAAACTACAAAGCAACGAGCGTGAAAAAATCAAAGAAGGACAAGCAGTAATTGGTGTAACCAGTGATGGCTTGTTTGGCGGCAATACAACTAGAGCATACAATGCTTGGTTAGAAGCACAGAGAGCACGTATAAGCGAGCTACAAGCACAGGAAACAGGCCTACGCACACAAGCACAGTCAACACTAGATGCCGAAAGAGATCGTTTGACTGAGCAAGTAAAAGATTTGCGTGGTGATCAAACCAACAACATACTACAGCGCAAACAAAGTCTACTAGATGCCGTAGACAGCATTCGTAGTGGCGCAGTAGATGAAGCCAAGACACAGAGAGCGACGATACAAAGTAAGATTGATACAATCTTGGACACAGATATTCCTGCTAATAGGAGCGCAAGGCAAACTGCTCAAGAGCAAATCACTGCCTTGCGTCAAGCAGATGATGCTCGTATCAACGCTGCCAGACAAAGCATAAAAGATCTAAGAGCAGGCGCAGAAGCACAAATTGCTGCCAGCAACGATCTAATACAGAGATTGCGCAACAGCCTCACAGTAGGCAAAGACGCAGATGTTGAAGCTATCATAGACGCTCAACAAAAAAAGATTGTAGAATTTAATAATACTATTGACAGTTTGACTGAAGACAAGTATACTCTACAAGCTGAATATAGAAAACTAGAAGCAGAAGTAGGACCTATCAAATATCTTGCTGAATTTGTATATGGAGAAACAAACCAAGATATACTAGAAGAGGCAGTGCGTTGGGTTATCATAGTGATAATTTTTGTGTTTGACCCACTCGCCGTGCTACTGCTAATAGCCAGCCAGGCAACTTTTGAGATGCGTAGTCGCAGCCCTAAGAAGGATGATTTTGCTGACTACGAACGTGCGAGGGCACAGCGTATTCTCGAGAACCCAGGTTGGCCACCAGAGGACAACAACAATGATAAAAGCAATGATAATATCAATGATGAACATACACAATCCGGAAGCGAAAGTAGACCTAATGAAAACCAATCCACCGACGATACCGAAACCAGCGGAGCCAGCGAAACCAACCTTCACAGTGGAGAGGATGAGGCAGATATTACCGTCGATAGAACCCCAGATAATGGAGGAGACTCTTCCGAAGGATTGGCTGAACGAGAACTAACCAAAGAAGAAAAAAAAAGAGCTGAAGAAATTGCTGAATTAGAAGAAACTGAAGCGTTTAAAGAAGCTAAGAAAGCATGGAAAGTTGATCATCCAGAACAGAGGATTAAGTACTGGAAAGATCAATATATAAAAGGTAAGGTTACTACCTTGCCATGGTCAGAGTATGTTCAAAACGATGAACAAGATGAAAACAGTCTTTGGAATAAAATAGGTAAAAATGAGTGATATTACAGTAGTAACACCACCTGATGTTTTTGTTACAGATTTATACAGTATTTTATTAATACATCCTAAACCTGAAATAAAGCAAGAGCTAAGTGCTATTCTTGAAACAGTAAGCACACCAATTGTAATATATATGTATGAAGAAAATGATACGCTAGAAATACCGTGGCTTTTAGATTCTGTACAAAAAACTGACATGGTGTTTATTGATGTAGATAATTGTGATCCTATCGTAAGAAATCTTGCTAGTTATATAATTGGCAAAACTAAAACTTTTTACTTGACAAACGACACAAAGACCCCTTATAATATAATTAATCATAACCGTGTATATGATTTTAATTGGCTTGAAGCCACTATCAAAAGAGGATTAAATGAAATTTAAAAAACGTGACGACGGACCGCAAGGGTTGCGTGTGGAAGTTAGAGATAACGATATTACAAAAGCATTACGCAAGTTTAAAAAGAAACTAGCAGATGATGGCTTATTACAAGATTTACGTAAAAGAGAATTTTACGAATCAAAAGGCACCAAAAGGCGCAAAGCAAAAGAAGCAGCAATCCGCAGATATAAAAGATTAAGAGCTAAACAAGCTGATGTATAAACATCTTTATGCTCTTGGTTGTAGTTGGACCGAAGGCACAGATGATAATGATAACAAGGCAGGTTGGGTAGGAAGGCTTGCGGAACAACTTGGTTGTGTAGGATTCACTAACTTTGGTGGCAGTGGCGACAGTAACTGGCAACAGTATCAAAACTTTATAAAACACATCGAAGCAAATGATGCTATAGCTATTTTTGGTTTGACTGCCTTCAGTAGAACAGTTGGATCTAATGGTAATACTATCTATGGTGGAGACTTTGATAAACAATATCTATTAAAGTATTATAACAGTGACTTAATCAAATTCCAAACTCACACATTAATACACAGCTTTCAACAGCTTTGCCAAATGAATAATATAGATAACTTGACTTTTATTAGTTTTGATGATTTAGATTTGTTAGATAAAGATTATAACTACTTGGACTATAGAAAAATAATTACCGATACAACTATGCGAGATTATATTAACGGCAGCAAAAATATAGGCGGTGATGTAAACGATACTAGTAAGCACATAGGCAAACCAAGTACAAAGCATAGAGTAAATGTAGAATACTTTAGTAAAGATGGTCATCCAAATGCTAAAGGTTACACAAAATGGGCTGACTATCTATTTAGGAGAATAACATGCGGTTAGAAGAAGACATAAAATTAGACTACAAGGATGTACTAATACGTCCAAAGCGTAGTACATTGAAAAGCCGTAGTCAAGTTAGACTTGAACGAAAGTTTAATTTCCGTAACAGCAAAGCGTATTACGAAGGTGTGCCTATTATGGCTGCTAATATGGATGGCGTAGGTACATTTGAAATGGCAGACAAACTTGCCGAAGGCGGATTGTTTACCTGTCTAGTTAAAACATATAGTGTAGAAGATATTGCTAGTTATTTTAATGCTGACATTCCAGAGAGATTAGACAATGTTGCTATGAGTATTGGTTCAAGTGATACTGACTTTCACAAGCTAGTAGATGTACAAGCAAAAATAGAGCATAAACTTAAATATGTTTGTATGGATATTGCGAATGGTTACAGTGATCATTTTGCGGCAAGAGTCCGTAAGGTACGTGATCAATTTCCAGGTTTAACTATTATTGCTGGCAACGTTGTGACAAGAGAAATGACAGAGGAGTTGATTCTAAGTGGAGCAGATATTGTTAAAGTGGGCATTGGTCCCGGGTCTGTGTGCACTACTCGCATACAAACTGGTGTTGGATATCCGCAGTTATCGGCAGTTATCGAATGTGCAGATGCCGCCCATGGACTTGGGGGTCACATTATTGCTGACGGTGGGTGTACTTGCCCTGGAGATGTCGCTAAAGCCTTTGCTGCCGGCGCAGATTTTGTTATGCTTGGCGGCATGCTTGCTGGGCATGATGAAGGCGGCGGCGAAGTAATTACTAGAAAGTTTATTACAGATGAATTTCAAGATGACGGAAGGACTCGACAGTTTAAAGAAAAACATTTTGTACAGTTCTACGGTATGAGTAGTGACGCAGCAAACACCAAACACTTTGGCGGATTAAAAGATTATCGTAGTAGCGAAGGACGCGAAGTCTTAGTGCCATATAGAGGAAGTGTTGCTCATACAATACAAGATTTATTAGGCGGCATTCGGTCTGCTTGTACATACACAGGAGCAATGAAACTTAAACAATTAAGTAAGTGCGCTACGTTTGTGAGATGTACACAACAATTTAATAGTGTGTACGCATGATAACAGAAAAGTATCTAAAGTTATATCAGCAAATGCATAATGATGGATATTTTGCTGGCGATTATGTAAACGAAAGACTATGGGGTACATTTGAAAACTTTTTTATTGAAAGTGAAAGCAAAACTTTACTAGACTTTGGATGCGGCAAAGGATTGTATTGGAAAAACTATATGTGGCACAGTAATCCTGAGCTTACTTGTTATGATCCAGCATACGAACCATTTAGTAAACTACCCGAAGGCAGATTTGATATGATTATGTCAAAAGATTGCCTAGAACATATTCCAATGGAACAACTTGAAGAATGTGTACAATGGTTTTATAAACACACTAACAAAGTTACTGTGCACTATATATGTGAAACTTTGGCAACTAAAAACTTACCAAATGGAGAAAATACTCATTGTACAGTGATGACTGTTGCTGAGTATGCTGAACTATTTCAAAAATATGCTACACCTGGCATTGAGACTATTTTATTCACTGGTCCAAAAGAAATAGTTAGATTCTAACTTGACAAAAGTTGAAAAATATTGTATAAATAATAATGAGCGCCGAAAGGGCTCATTAACATATCTTGCTTATAAAGGAGAAATGACATGACAAGATTTACCACCCTAAACCTACCTGACTTTCACAGAGCTACTATTGGATTTGATAGAATGTTTGAAGACCTCAATAGAGAGTTTACAAACACAAAGTCACAAGGTTATCCACCATACAATGTAATCCAAGAAAATGATGATGAGTATACAATCTCATTGGCCATTGCTGGATTCTCAATGGATGATTTAGACATTACACTAGAAAAAAATGTCTTAACAATCGAAGGTACATCACCTGAAGTTCCAGAAGGTAAAAATTATCTTCACAAAGGTATTGGCAACAGAAACTTCCGTAGACAGTTTACACTAGCTGAACATATCGAAGTTGAAGGTGCTGAACTAGAAAACGGTATGCTACATATCAACTTGGTTCGCAATGTTCCTGAAGCGCAAAAACCAAAGAAAATTAGTATCCGTGAAGTAGGAACGATTGAAGGTTAACAAGTGTGGGGGGAGTCACATCCCCCCATTTAAGGATATAATATGACAACTGAAGTAGTAATTGACGAAAAAATAAAAGTAGAAATCAAAGAACCAAGTATGTATAAAGTCATTTTTTTGAATGATGATGCTACTCCAATGGATTTTGTTATTGCCTTGCTTGTTGAAGTTTTTAGACATAGTGAACAAACAGCAGTAGAAATTACGAACAAAATTCACGAAGAAGGATCTGGTGTTGTTGGAGAGTATACATACGAAGTAGCCGAACAAAAGGCTTTGGAAGCAACCAGCGTATGTAAAGAAAACAATTTTCCATTACGCATCAGATTAGAAGAAAGTACATGAGTAGTAAACTTAAAGAACTTACATGGGAAAACCATAGCAAAGCTGAACGAACAGAACACGCTCGTAAATTATTAAAAGGTATGACTCCTGAAGAGTACCACCGTTATATTTACAACCAATATGTTATGTATGCCGTGCTAGAAAATCAAGCAGTTGTATACGGAGCAATGGACGAAATTGAATACATTGCTAGAGCAGATGCTATTAAGAAAGACTTAGAAGAACTTGAACAAGAATACAACATCGAACGCAAAGGCGAATTGCTATGTCCTGTTGTTTCAGACTATGTAAATTATATTTTAAGTTTAACTGAATACGATGATTTTATGGCACATATCTACGTACGACACTTTGGTGATATGTATGGCGGACAAATGATTGCTAAACGTAATCCTGGCTCTGGCAAGATGTATGAGTTTCACGATGTTGATGAACTCAAAACAAAAGTTAGAGCAAGACTTCATGATGGTATGGCAGACGAAGCAAATTTGTGTTTTGAATATGCTATGAAACTATTTGAGGAGTTAGAACAGTGAGTATGATTTGGGAAAAACTAATTGAATGCCAAGATAAAATTATTGAAACATTTGATTATCATGCGGATGAAATTGAAGAACCAGGTTTAGCTGACTTTAATCAGCCAGACAATGGTTGGATCAACAGAGTGTGGAGCAACGAGTATATTCGTAGAGCACACATTGATGTTGTAGATGCCCGTGAGTCAAAAGGCTTATGGATGATGCACGTGTGTATCTTTCCACAATTACATAACGATGCTCCAATTTACGGTTTTGATGTTATTGCTGGCAAGAATAAAATGACAGGTGCCTTTCACGACTTTAGTCGCAGTGCTGATCCTGAACATCCAATGATACAAGGATACTATGACAGTGTAGATCATTTTGTGCCAAAGAAACAACGTGAATTACCAGAATGGGCAACTAACATTTTCACAGGAAAGATGTTGGCTGCTGGTAATGTAAATGACGAAGCAGAATGTACAGAAATTATCCGTATTGCTTTAGAAAATCTAAAAACATATATGTGGGAAGTCAAGGACTTTAACCATACGGCAGACGAAGCTGCTGTGGCAAAGGCACAAGATTATTATTGTCATAATCAGCAACAAAATCCTCATACACCTGCGGTTATGAAATCACTGGGACTACCAGAAGAAGATGTAGAAATTTTCTGTAGAGATATGTTGTTTCCAAAATTGGCATAAATAACTTTATGCGTTACTCAGAAATCAAAGAAGCTGCTGGCAATAAACTAAAACATGGATCAACTCGCGGACATATGGGCGAGTATCTAATAGGCAGTGCCGTTGTTGCTAAATTAATTGCTGGTGCTAATAATATTACAACAGATGATGTAATGTCTGTAATGAATCAAACTAGTGCTACTGAAAATTTAAGTCAAACTTTTACAGGTAACGAAGGCGATGAAATTGAGTTTATTAATATCATCAAAAACAAAGCCAACATAGCAGATGCTAAAGACGTACAAGCATTAGCCAGTGTAATGACCAGTGAACTACAAGGTGCTGTAAAATTTGCCAATAGTGATATCTATGCTAAAAAATGGGCTAGAATATTTGCTGAAAATGGCAAGCCAGATAAAATTGTTGTAAAGGCAGCTGGCGAAGAAGACCAAAGTGGAACTAAAGCAGATATCTTTTTAATCTATACAAAAGAAGATGGCACTGAACGTGTAATCAAAGGCTGGAGTTTAAAAACTGGTAGCAATCTTATTGGGCAAGCCTCTCCAAGAACATTTGCTAATATGGAAGTGTTTTTTAAAGAACTTGGGGTAACACTAACACCAATTGATGACTATGAGTCACAACCTGAAAGACATGTCGTTAGTGTGATGCAACAAGTAAGCAATAGTTTAAACCAACTAACAGCCGGTGATGATCCACAAAAAGAAGCGCAGCTTATAAAAAATGTCGCTGGTTTTATGGATGAACATTTAACAAAAAAAGATCCAAGGGTTTATATTGTTAATTTAGGCAAGGGCGATTATACTGCACAAACAATGCGTACGATGCGTAATAATCTTGCTACTGTTAACTTAGAAACTTCTTTAGTAACTACTGGTAGACCTTCGTTATATGTTCATACAATTGGAAATGTAAGAAACTTTTTGTTTATGATAAGATATAGTTATACTAGCCCAAAAGTTAGACCCGATGGATCAAAAAGAGCAGGCAGACACAAACTGGTTGTTGAAACAGGTCCTTTGTTTAAGACTTTGGGCACTATTTCAAGCAAAGATATAGAAAGCGAAGAAAAAACTAACTAAATAGTTTTATGAGATATTTTATTTTTACGCTGATAGCATTTACTTTCATGGTAAGGGCAAGTATTGCTGGCGCAGACTTAGTACACAATTTTAAATCACCTGCTTTTAATGGACAGGGATATAGTGGTCATATGCTTAGTTTAGAGCAATTAACGTTTAATCGTAAAGCAGATTTAGAAGATGAAGCAAAGCGTGAAGAAGAACGTATAGAACGTGAATTAGAAAATACTACTCTTAACAAATTTATCCGCAACTTAGAATCACGTATCTATGCGACACTATCTAAACAAATGGTTGATAATATGTTTGCTGCCTGCGGAGACGAAGATCAACCAGAATGTAGTAATACAGGAACTACAGAAGTAGAAGGTGCTACTATTACATGGACCAAAGATGAAACTGACGGTAGCATTACTCTTGTTATAGATGGCGAAGATGGATATACAGAAATTACTATACCAGGTTCAGGGGAGTTTAATTTTTGAAGTATCTAGCTTTTTTATCTTTTTTGTTACTGACAGCTTGTGCCTACAAAGGCAATTTACCTAGTGTGTTGGACAAAGGACCAACTATACAAGAAAATCCTATGGTCGAACAACTTAATGACTTGAAACCTCTTAACGGTCCGGTAATGACTGTAGGAGTTTATGAATTTAGTGACAAGACTGGACAGCGTAAGCCAGCAGAAAATGTTGCTAATCTTTCAAGTGCTGTTACACAAGGTGCCGAAGCATGGGTAATTGATGCCTTATTACAGGCAGGAAATGGCACTTGGTTTGAAGTTGTAGAACGTGGCGGAATGGATCACGTGATCAAAGAACGTCAACTAATACGCAACACAAGAGAAAATTACGAAAAAAACAATCCTACATCTTTGGCACCAATGAAGTTTGCTGGCTTGTTACTTGAAGGTGGCATAATTGGCTATGATAGTAATATAGAAACGGGTGGCAGCGGAGCAATGTATCTTGGTGTTGGTTCAGCAGTTGAATATAGAGTTGATACCGTCACAGTAGCTATGCGTCTTGTAAGTGTTAGTACAGGAAGAGTTTTAGTAAGTGTAGCAGCTCAAAAGTCAATAGCAAGTTATAGACAAGGTGCTAGTGCTTTCAAGTTTTTAGATCTTGGTACAGAAGCATTAGAAGTAGAAACAGGATACACTGTGAACGAAGCAACAAATTATGCTGTTAGAGCTGCTATCGAACAAGGTGTTATAGAATTAATATATCAAGGTGCTGAACTAGAGCTGTGGAAATTTAAATAATACAATATTTCTTCATCTTAGCTAATAATGTTTCTCTTTTTATTCCTAAATCTTTAGCAGCATGTGTTCTGTTGCCAGCGTTTTCCTTTAAAGCATCTACAACTTTTTGAAAAATAATTTCATCTATATCGTCGTGTAAGCAATAGCCTTCTTGTTTTTCTGGTTCTGTATTATCTGCTACAGGCCATAAGTTATCAAATGTTTCCCAAAATACTTGTTGTTCGGTGTGTTTTTGTTTTGCTAATGCTAATGCGTTCATTACTGTTGATTTTTTCATAATATACTCACTTTACTGTAAAAATATTTACACTAAATACCTTTGTATTTATAAAACAATAGGCTATGTATAAATACGTTTGGCGGAAGCCGGAGGTGAAAAAATGAGGGCAATTTTATATAGTTTTTTCATATCAATACTTCTCACTACAGCTACATTAGCAAATGAGATTTATATCACTCAGATAGGTGATACACTTGATTTGGATATAACGCAAGATGGAACAGATAACCAATTTGGTAATTCTACCACCGATGTAAACCTAGATGGTGATGATATGACCTTTAGTATTACTCAAACAGGAAATACTAACGTCATTGAAGCAGACATTCAAGGTAACACATACACTGGTACGTGGGTATTCACAGGAAATAGTAATAACGTAGATTTAACATGTGATCAAACTGCGGGTGTAAATTGTGAAAATGTAACACTAAACATTACAACTACAGGTAGTAGTAATGACTTTCAATTAGCAATTGGTGAAACAGCAGACGCTGACGGAGCACAAGTTGACTTTTCAATAGACGGTGATGGTAATGTCCTGGCCAGCACTATTAACGGAGCAAGCGCAGTTTTGAATATTACAGTTGATAATAGTGCTACAGCAAGTACAGCTACAGTATCAGATTCTGGTGGTAGCTATACAGCAGGATCAGGTGGTAATGTCATTCTTACAACTCAAAGCGGAGACGGCGACACAAGTGGACATAGTATAACATTAGACATCACAGGTGGCGGCAGTGTTTATGAAATAGATCAAAGTGGCATAAAAGATAACACTGTAGACGGCACATTCTCAGGTGATGGACAAGATGTTAAGATTACTCAGTCTGATTAGTTGCCTATTAGCAACCCCAGTATATAGTAGTATTGGCACAATAGCAGAACATAAAGGTTCTAGCACAATTCAACGTGAAGCAGAAAAATACAATGGCGAAGTAGGCCTTGGTCTTGAAATGAATGACAAAGTCGTTACAGGAAAAGGCTCTCTCCGTATGGACTTTTTAGACGATACCCGTGTTGATGTTACAGAACATTCACGTATGACAATAGATGAATTTATTTACGATCCAAATTCAGGAACTGGTTCGCTATCAATGAAAGCAACTCTAGGCGCAGTGCGTTATGCTAGTGGACAAATAGCAAAGAACAGCAGACAAAGAGTAAACATCAGAACACCAAGTGCTACAATCAATGTGCGTGGTACAGACTTTATGATGATCGTAGATGAAATAGGTGGATCAATGATTACACTACTGCCAAGTTGTGATGCGGCAGGACTATGTGTTGTAGGAGAAATATCAGTTGAGTCTGACGTTGGACAAGTTATAATGAATCAAGCATTCCAAACCACTATTGTCAAGCATAGAGGTGCTCATCCAGGACCAAGTATAGTATTAGACTTGCCAGAAAACATGCTTACAGCAATGTTAATTGTACGCAAAGTATCCCCTTACACAGAAGAAATATTAAGACAATATCCAAACACTGATTTATTAGATATTGATTTTTTAAAATTTGACGAACTGGATAAAGATCCACTTGTAGAAGGTATCAAAAACATTTGGGTCACAGAATTAGATAATATGACATATTTAGACCCTGTATGGGTTGACGAAATGGAAAGGCAATTGGCTGCTATTTTAGCACAATGGTTTGATGAACTCTCAGCACAAAACATAGAGTTTTTTGAAGAAAAGTTTTTAGGTTTAGATCCTGAAACAAATATTTTTTATGACGAACCTTTTCCTAACTTCTTATTAAGTAGACGAGAAGGCGATCAGCATTATTTCCAGTTAACTTTAAGTCAAAATAATAGTTATAGCATAGATATGGAACAAGGAGCATTTTATGAATTTGGTTACCGTGTTGGCGTCGGCGGCGCTAATCGTATTACTATCACCCAACGTAACTTTTAGTAATGAAATTTATGTTAATCAAGTAGGTGACGATATTGATCTCACCATTACACAGGATGGAGAAAATAACAAGATTGGTGATTTGAATAATCTATCAAACAAAGGTTTGCTAGGAAGTCTTGGTCCTTCTACATTTTCTTATACACAAACAGGTAACAACAATACGCTTGGATTTTACAATGCTGATATAGGAGATAGTAGTAGCACTCTAACACAGACTGGCGATAATAATGATGCTGTAATAGATTGTCAAGGCGAAGACTGCACAATGACCGTTACACAACTAGGTGATGGCAATGATGCTCACGCTGAAACTGGCAGTAGTTACAATGATGTTGGCAATACAATTACTGTATATCAAAAAGGTGATTACAACGAATCTTATGCAGAAGCTGACGGAATCAGTAATGACGTAGACAGTTATCAAGAATCAGACAATAACTTTAGCCGTGTTGTAGTAACAGGCGATTACAATGCTGTCAATGCTTGGCAAGGCAAGCACGATGATGGAACTGTTGATACAGACGAAATTGGTGATCACGAAGTATACTGGACTGTCACAGGCGATAATAATATGCTAGACAGTTATCAAACAGACACCAACAGAGGTGGTGGAGGTGGCGCTGGACATCACATAGCAAATGTTGTAAATGGTGACAATAATGGTGTAACGCATACACAAATGGGCAAAGCAGGACACGATGGCTTTATTGAAATACAAGGTGACAACAATGATGTTACACTAGAGCAAAGAGGCAATGGTGGTCAACAATGGGCAGACATAGTGCTTACAGGTGATGATCATAGTGTTGATGCTAGTCAACGTGGAACTATGGCACATTCATTTGAAATTGATCTTACAAACAGCGGCGGTGCTTATTCAGTGACCAGCAATCAAACAACCAACAACACAGCCACAAGCAAGACCTACAGCCTTACTGGTATTTGTACAAACACAGCAGGTTGTGCTATAACAGTTTCACAAAATTAAATTGTAATATAACTTGAGCAAATTAGTCACTAAATATTACTGTAAAAATATTTACAGAGGGCACTGATTTTTGGAAAATGTTCTGGTTTACTTTCTTGTAGGTTTCCTAACAGCTTTTGGCTGGTGGGCAGCTGGCAAGGTAACAAACAATATCGACTCTCATTATGAACAAAGGCAAGATAATGGGAATTGAAGCACTTACATTAAGTATTGGGTTAAGTTTACATCTTGGCTTTGACAATAACTATAACAGTGTACATCCTCACATGAGGTTTGAACACGAAAATTATATAGTAGGAACTTATTATAACAGTGTAAGGAATAATTCAACATATGTTGGATATAGACATGAATTTAATAATTTTGGATTTGAAGGAGCAGTAGTTACAGGCTATAACAACAAATACTCACCAATGGCTCGTATTACTTATGATCATGAAAACTTTAGGATGTTTGCTCATCCTGGTTTTGAAAAAGATAATGTAGGCGTAGTTATTGGATTAGAGTTTATGATTAAATAACATGGTCCGCGGCGTGAGGGCGCAACCGGCATCTAAACAACGAGGGTAAAAAATGAAAAATATAACGATTGTCAGCGTAATGGCAGCACTTTTAGGAACGACGGCTCTAGCCGATACATCAAGTATGAACTCAAGTGTAACAGGAATGGGTATACTTGAAAACGATTATGTAAAAGCAGGCGTCAATGGTACAACAGGTACATTCGGCTCAGGCGGAGGCACTCGTCCAGGACTACAGTTTGATAGCACAGGGTCAGGAACATTTCCAGCAGATTCAGAGCAAGGTGACTATCTAACACCAGGTTCACCATTTGATGGATTTGCTTTAAAAATTGACGGCACAAATTCATCAAACAACAACACTGGTTCAAACGCATGGACAGATGCTGATGGTTTAACAGATACCACAGATGGGTTTGTATGGACAGGCACAAATTCAGCACACAGTGGTTGGGAAATAGAAAACACTTATAGTTTAGGTGCTACAGCAGAACATATCGAGATTGGTACAGATATTACTGCTGGAAGCGATGCTGCTGATGTATACTTTGGACGTTTTATTGATCCAGATGCTATGCCAGAAACAGGCGACACCAGTGCTACAGACAACGTGCTAGGTTATGGCGTCATTCCAGATAGTAATGTAGCATTTGCTGAAGCAACAGTTTCACGCTATGCGTTAGGATTGTATTCAACAGATAGTAATGTAGATGCTGGTATTAGTGGGTGGAGTACAGAAGCAGATGCGTATACAGAAAATACTGTAGATGGTGATGGATCAAACACAAACACAGGAGACAATACTATTGGTCTTACTTGGCATTGGACAGGTGTTAGTACAGGTGACATATTAGAAGCAAACTATGCTTACATCTTTGGACCAAGTGCTTTTGATGCTGCGGATTCTGCTATTACAGCAGGTGCAGGTGGCGGCGCTGATGTTAGTTCGTGGGGAACACTAGAAGATGTTGGTAGTGCTACAGACGCAGCAAGCGGTCCAACTGTGGTAGGAACAGGCACAAGTAGTGTTACAAGTCACACAAGTACAACAGCAGATGGCGTACAAACTATTGCTAGAGAAAAAGCAACAGCAACTTGGGACATTTACAGTGACGGTACTTTAGGAACAGCAAGCACAAGCACAGAAACACTGTCGAGTTTTGTTGGACGTATGGATACAGGCAAAAAAATTGGTCGTGCTGTAGACTTACACAGTTTAGGTTTTGCTGACTATGTAGCAGGTAGTCGTATTACATCAGATCTAGGAGATGGATGTAGTGCTGAAAGTCGTGTGTTAGGCGTGGGTGGATCAACTACTACAGATGATCTACTTACAATCGAAGGTGGGATCAACAGAATCACTACCAGTGCTGACGCATGTAGTACAGGAGATATGACCACACTACATATGGGCGTAGGCGCAAGCAAATCACTAGATGAATACACAGTGCGTGGCACAGTTAATCGTGCTAGTCAAGATACAACCTATGAGAGACACATTGGTGACTTTACTAACCAAGGTGAATATTCAACAACTGATACTTGGGTAAATGTTGAAGTAGAACCAAACACAGGTCAAATTCGTCCAGTTTTAGGTATTGTAGCAGGCAAGCGTTCAACTGATGCTTATACTGAAACAGGAAGCATACAAAGTGCTTTATCTCACGCAGCAATTGATGAAACATATCGTTATGCTACATTAGGTGCTAACTTTGATTTTGATCTTGGAACAGCTCACATCAGCAGAAGCACAGAAGGTACAACACGTATCGGCATTGGTGTTGACAAGCACGTTACAGAAAATGTAAAGTTTGTAGGTGACTTACAAAGAAGTATCAATGATAATGCAAGTACTAACATGCTAAGTATAGGACTTAAAATTCTGTTTTGATAAATATCGCTAGTAGAGGGCATCTACTAGAAATGAGGGCGAATGATAGATCCAGTATCAGCCATAAGTATGGCCACAGCAGCCTACAATGGTATCAAATCAGCAATTAATACAGGTAAAGAAATCCAAGACATGGGTTCACAACTTGGACAATGGGCAAGAGCAATATCAGATGTTGATTATGCTCATGCTAAAGCAGAAAAGCCACCGTGGTACAAAGCATTAGGCGGTGGCGTAGAATCCAATGCTATGGAAGTATGGATGCATAAGAAAAAAGCTGACGAAATGCGTGAGGAATTGCGTTCATATATCAGCTTGTATTATGGACCTAGTGCTTGGAAAGAAATTGTAAACATAGAAGCACAAATGCGTAAAGAACGTAGAGAGCAAGCATACGCAGCACAAGAACGAAAAGAATTTATTATAGCATGGGTAATAGGATTACTTGTTTTTGCTGTAGGCGCAGCAGGTCTGTATGGCTTTATTTGGGTACTTCTTCAAGCATAATAAATACTAGATGTTGAAGTGGATACTTGAAAGACTGCTTAAAGATTATGTAGATGAGTTAGTAGATAAACGTTTCAAAGAGAAAATGTATGAAAGGTATTATGAAACCAAACAACAAGAACTCAGAGAAAGAATCCAACGACTACGTCGAAGTATTTCATCACCAACACAAAGGGTTCAAACTGAGACAAAAAGAGAGGAAAAGCCCAGTAGTGTATTGGAGGTACCCAGATCTGAAGAACCCAGAGTACGGAAGAAGAATAATAAGAAGGTAGACAACAGAGACTGGTTTGAAGATACTATGAAAGAAGTAGAAAAAGCAAGAGCAAAACGTGAAGAAATGGATAAACTAAAAGCCAAACTCACAGGGAAAACAAGATGAGAAAAATTATATTTTCACCATTATGGAGCCTATTAGTATTAGCAGTACTAAGTTATCTATTCTATTTAAACCCGCCGTTTTTAGAAAGTGTTAAATTACGGTACTTTGACTCGCTGATTGTGAATCAACAGCCAGTTGAAAACAACATCTATACAGTGAATATTGATGAGCCAAGTTTAGAGGCATACGGACAATGGCCGTGGCCGAGAGGTGATTATGGTAGCCTTATAGAGGAGATATATGCCAGAGGCGCTGGACTAGTAGTGTTCAATGTATTGATGTCTGAAACAGATCGTCAGGGCGAGGACGTTATGCTTGCCCTGACTATGAGCAATTATCCAGTTATTGTCACAATGCTGGGCTCCGAAGAAAATAAAAATGAACCAATCAATCCTGGTGCTACTATAGTAAACAGTGATTACATTTATACTATCCCAAGCGTTCCAGGAATCATAGCAAATGTTCCTGATATCGAAAATAACGCCATTGGGTCAGGCATTACAAACTCTTGGCCTGAAATAGATGGTGTAACAAGACGCATACCATTAGTAGTAGAATCTGGCGGTACATTGTATCCAAATGTTACAATGGAGGTATTGCGTGTACTAGCAGGTGATCCAAGTTTCCAAATCAAACTATCACCGATGGGTGTAGACAAACTACGCATACCACAATTTGGTGTTATACAGACTAGCCCAACAGGTGAAGTATGGATTGACTGGAGTCAACAATCAAAGTCATATAGCGCAGTAGACTTACCAGATGACTTTGCTGGCGGCATAGTATTTGTAGGACCAACAGCAGCAGGGCTTACACAGCCATTAGCAACAGCAGCAGGTTCAGTGTTCCCACACGAAGTCCAAGCAGCAATGCTAGGAACAGTTTTTAATGAATCAAACATAAGCAGACATCCTGACGCAGAAGCATGGGCTGAACTAGCAGCGTTAATAACGGCAGGCGTATTTTTAATTGCACTCGCCCGATGGACATATGTTGGTATAGCCTTCTTTGTATTGTCAGTAGGCGGTTTTATTGGAGTTAGTATATATGTATTCAATACACAAAATATTCTTATTGATGGTGCTACTATCAGTGCTTTCCTCTTGCTCGTGGGTCTCAAACGATATGTGCTCAAGTTCCTCGACGAGTTCCTGCAAAAGCAAGCCATTAAAAAACAATTCGAAGGATACGCCAGCCCAGCAGTGGTTAAACTATTACAAGAATCTCCAGAGCTTGTTAAACGTGGTATAAAGAAAGATGTGAGTATCGTGTTCAGTGACTTGCGTGGATTTACACCATTAGGTGAATCATTTGGAGACGATGTACAAGGGCTAACAAGAATAATGAATGGCTACATGGATGCCATTACAGAGCCAGTGCTTGACGCAGATGGCATGATTATAAAGTATATTGGTGACGCTAGTATGCACATACACAACGCACCAATTGACGACAACAGACACGCACACACCGCAGTAGAAACAGGACTTAAAATGTTGAAAGCAGTGGAGAAGTTTAATGAAGAAGTTATTATACCCGAAGGTAGGCCACCTGTCGGTATGGGTGCCGGCATTAATACTGGGCTTGGTTATCTGGGCGAAATGGGCAGCAGCAAACGACACAGTTATGATGTACTCGGAGACGCCGTCAGTACAGCAGCTCGTGTTGAAAGCAAATGTAAAGAATACGGATGTCTATTACTTGTTGGAGAAAATACATATGAAGCAACAAAGGAAGACTTCTTCTATCTCAAAGTAGACGATTTACAAGTAAAAGGCAAAAGTGTAGGATTAAGCATTTATACTGTATTAGATAATCCACAACATGCCTGGAAAAAAGATCAATATAGACACGAAAAAATGATGGAAGCATATAAAGCACAAGACTTTGATGAAGCTTATAGAATAAGTGCTGCATTGACAAATTGTTTTGATTTCAAAATGACAGGCTATTATAAAATGTGGATGGAACGTTGTGAATATATGAAAACACAAGACTTACCATCAGATTGGAATGGTGTATTTGTAGCCACAAGTAAATAGAGTATGCTCGGTTATAGTATTTTTAAGAATTTTTTTGGTAAGCCTACTGCGGAAGAAAAACGTACAACAAATGACATAAATGTTATCTGGTGTCATGGTGCTAACCAAACAAGTCTCAGTTTTAAATATCTACAAAGTAAGACTAATTTTACAAATGAAATATTAGTAAATTACAACAGTATGAATCGCTTCTACGAAAACTTAGAAATGATTGGTGATACTTGTAAAGGTAAAGGTCCGCACTTTGTTGTAGGACATAGCATGGGCGGATTGTATGCTATTCATCTTACCAAGTATGTGCGTGTCATAGGAGGTGTTAGTATTAGCACTCCGTTCCGTGGCAGTAGTACAGCAGATTGGGCAAAGTATATTGTTCCAAGCTATCCATTGTTTAAAGATATTGGCAGGAGAAGTGATCCTATACGTGAAGCAAATGAAATTGAACTGGATATACCTTGGACACAAGTAGTAACAACAGCAGGGTCAGTTCCGTATCACAACGGACCTAATGATGGTGTTTGTACTATTGAATCAATGCGTCACAGAACTGACATGAAGCACATAGAAGTTAATCACACACATTATGAAACTATGGTAAGTGATCAAGTTGGTGATATTATAAAACAAACATATGAGCGTGTAACACAATTACAAAAGCAGTAGTGTAATGTAGTGCTTGGTCTAATGCTTGTAATCGCCAAAACCTAGCTTCGTCACGTTTCCAATTGAACTTTGTATAGAACACTGTTTTGCCCCAATCAACATGCCAATGTATAATGTAATCAAATATACTATAGATCACTGCCCAGGCAGGTGATACAAAAAACAAACACACTACAAAGTTTACGCCAGCATGATGTGCGTAGTGTCTATGTCCGTTATCAAAGTAACGTATTTTGCTGTGAGGTTTTTTGATAAATGTTTGTAGAAACAAATCAGCAAAGGCATGTTTAATTATAAGGGCAAAGAAAAATACTATTTCAATCATTAACCTTGCTCTCATGTTTTAACAAAAGAGCATTAACTTCGTCTGATTTCATAAGCCAGCCGTTTTCGTTTACAATAAAAACATCACCTGGTTTGTAAAGAACAGTTTCTTTACCGCCGGTTTTCTTTCCATCTTTAGTCCAGCCCATAACTTCTCCAAGCCAGTCGCCCTTGACTCTGAAGTGAGGTCCTGCTTGTTCTATCACATAGTCCATCCAAATCATATTGCTTTCTCCGAGTGTTTGAGAATAAAATGTGTGGCTTCTTTTGATTCAGGAAGTATGACACTTATATCGCATTTACAATAGATATCATCTGGCAACGTTCTACTACCGCTACGTGTTAGCTTCCATTCCCAATTATTTTCTTCTATTGTTTTGTAAACATCTGTGCCAACTTCACGTTGGATCCACATCTGTTCCATATGTGTTTCTTTGTGCGTCCATTTATATTCACAACTGCCTAAATATAGTTCCATAAAGATACTTATTTAGATTTTGAATTCTCGCAATCACATTTGACACATACATCATTTATACATTCTTTACAGTCTGGAGCGTAACAATGACACTTATGCCCACAACTTTTACAAGTTCTAGGCGCTCCTTTCATTATGTCAATGCCTCTAGTAGTTCTTGTTTTAGATATTCTTTGCCTTTTAAAAACTCTTTGATATGGTCGTTGTTTTCTTTTGTATCCAACGGCATAGCTGTGCCTACCATTTCTGTGTCAGCTGGTAGTATGTCAGCTATCATCATCCCCTTTTCGAACATCATCATTCCCTCCTGTGCTATTAGACTGGACATTACCAGTTTTGTATTCATCCACTAGGCGTTGTAATTCGTCCTGTCTCTGTGGATTTAATTTTGCCCTGTATTCCAAAACCATTGACAGTTTTTGATTAAGTCTAATCATGTCATTATCTAACATGCGAACACGATCGACTAGTTTTATTAGAGTACCCATTGTCTCACCAATTACTGGATCAATAGTTTCAGTTACCCATTTCCATATAAAATAGATAAAGTAACCCATGCCCATTGCGGCAATAATTGGAAATCCATATTCGCTTACAGCAGCCGCAATATCCATTTATTCTCCAAACATGTCCATAAGTTCAGGGCCAAAGTTACCAGCAGCCCATCCAAGAGCTACTATTGCTACCACGCCCATTACTAACCATTTCATTTTGAAATCGTCTACATCCATTCTTAGTGCTACTAGTTCATTTCCTAGTATTCTCACACTTACTTCTAGTTTACCTTTATCATCAGTCGCGTCTGGCATCTTCTTTTCCTTCGTTTGCTGCTAACCTATCTACATTAGGTCTAACGTTCAAAGTATAACTTAACAACGCATCAATCTTAATAAGATCGTTGTTCATAGTTTGAACTCTATTATCTAATTGTCCTATGATATTTTTTAGAGTTGTAACTCCTCCGGTTACACCTGCTAGAATAAATTTCAATGTAAGGAAAACAAAACCGCCTGCTGCTAAGGCTCCTGCTATCGGAAAGCCTACATCCCCTACTAAAGTTAAAAAATCCATGTGCGCCCTCACGCTCTGCTACAAACATATTTAGCTTGACAAACAAATAAAATGGCTATATAATAAGTATTATTGGAGGAAAAAATGGCTACTACAGAAGAAAAACAAGAACTAGTTGAAGATCTTAAAGGTCCTAGATATTACACAATACGCATTAGAGGTTACGGTTGCGAATGTGGTTATCTTTCATTAACTAAAGATCAATACGATTATTGGAATAAACTAAACGAAGATGATACAAACTTAGTTGCTAGTTATTTTTTAGATCCTGATGATTTTGATGAAGTAGTAATTCCCGATGGTTCTGCTTTTTTGTATGACGAAGAAGGAGAATACAACCAAATGTGGTATGATTGTGACAAATTAGTCGAACATCAATATGGTGTTGATTTCAGCAGTGCTATTATAGATATAGACGAAGTTGCTGGTCCTGATTGGGGTGATGCTGTAATAAAAGAAGTTGTAAGCGAAGATTTACCTGAGTGGACTGAAAATAATAGTATTCCTGTAGATATGGAAGTTACTGAAGCAGATGAACCTGAATATACTGTACAGATTTTTAATGCTGAGAAAGGCACGTTTTTTGATGGTATAATTGAAACTACAGGAGAATTTGATCCAAAACAATTAAAAATTTATACTATGGAATATTGGAACGGTGATGACACTCTAACTAGTGTTACCTATAAAGGTGAGGAAGTTGACAACAATGGCGGCGATACAATGAGCAAAGGTTCTAGTGTGTATTTTTGGAGAAACTAATGAAGTGGAAGGTTGTTACACAAAACGATCATTATATTGTAGAAAGCAATAGTAGTAAGGATGCTGTTGCTATTGTAGTAGATAAACACAAAGATAAGTCTACAATTAAATCTGTGACAATTGAACCAAAAAATATAATTGGAAAGACACGTAGACTATGGAGAAATACATTTGGTAAATAATTATGAATATAAAGTAGAAGACATATTTGAAGATATCGAAGGTGATGATAAAAATGTGTTGATGAACATCCCTCCTGAAATTAGAGAACAGTTGGGGTGGAAAGAAGGCGATGTGCTTAGTGTTAAAATAGAGAAAGGAATCATCGTTTTAGAAAAAAAAGAGAATGACGAAAAATAAAGATATTATAGAAGTAGAAGGCGACATAATAGATGTGTTGCCTAACCAAACATTTAAAGTCCGATTAGACAATGAACATTTAGTGGTATGTTATACAGGCGGAAAGATGCGCCAGTTTAAGATAAGACTAGTCGCTGGAGATAGAGTAAGGATAGAAATGACTCCTTATGATCTAGAAAAAGGACGTATCACACGCAGATTATAGGTTGACAATATGCTAGTTTATGCTATTATATAGTTATAGGCAGCACAGAGGCAACAATGATATACGTTCAAGGCGGCACAAAAGCTCAAAAAATGTATGCTTACAGCATGGCTGAATTTGTTTGTAACAAATTCAATATAAATCCTGACATTGAAATAAGTTTTAGACGTTTGACAAACGATCGTAGTCTTGGTGGTTGTATTCAAGTTGACAATGGCGAATATGAAATTGATATTAAACGCAGTCTCCGTTTGCGTGATATGCTTACAACTCTAGCACACGAATTAGTACATGTTAAACAGTACGAGCTAGGGCAACTAAAACAAGAAAGCGAAAATGAATTTGATTACTGGGATAAACCTAGTGAAATTGAAGCACATGGCAGAGAAACAGGATTGTTTGTAACATGGGCAGAACAAAACAAACTAGCACATAAGAAATGGACACAGATATGAGTACTCAATTGTATAATGCTGGTATCGAAATATTAGCAATGGGCTATTATAAAAATGAAAATGCTCGCAGTGGCGACTACAATCCTGGGCATGAGGATGCTGTTGCTAGTGTGTTAGACACACATGGATTCAAAGGATATACACAAAACGATTTTCCAAACCTTCAACGTTCTCATTTGAAGCAATGGTGGGAAAGTGATTTTATTGATGACACAGGATTAGCGTTAGCACTAATAGAACTACCAGCAGGCAGTTATGTTCTACAGCCAGGTGGTACCCAAAGTTTTCCAGACATTCTTGTACGTGATTTTTGTGGAAGATTTGTAGCATTAGAATGTAAAAGCGGCAAAGGTACACATCCTATGTGGAACGATAGCACACCTAAGCCAGGAGCAGCTTATATAATGAGTAGTGGTAAACTTAATCAAACTACTTTGTTTATGGGCGAAGATGTAATTACACCTGAACAGCAAAAAATTATTAACGAAGGCTTAATACAATTACAACAACTTGCTGATAATATTAGTAGTCAAGTAAAAGAACTTGACAAACACAACAGAGGCTTTATAATTAGTAGTCGTAAACAGTTTTTTCAACAAGGTGGTAAAGAAAAGACTAATTATTTTACACACAATAGTAGACAACAGTGTGAACAAAATGTATTGGAGTTTTTGAGTGCTTAAACCTGTAAATGAAAATTTACACACAGTAACTATAAAAGACATAGAAGATCACAAGTTAATCACAGACGATGAACTCAATAGAGATCTTAAGAATCTAAAAAGATTTACCGCAGAAGAAAATGCTAACAACTTCTACGGTAATCCTTTCTTATATCATTTCCAATTTAAAAACTTGTTAAAATGTCGTAGAGATAAAGGTAAAACTATCTACGACATTCACAACGATAGCGAAGCGTGGAATAAACTTATAGACAGTACACGTAAACGTAATCGTGGAGGCAGAACACCAGCAGGTAATGTATATGAGTGTTTTAGAATAAACTTAGGCAGTATTGTAATGTTTAAGAGTACAACAGCCAAGTATCTTTATAAAAAATATAATGTTAAACATGTATTAGATCCAACCGCCGGCTGGGGTGGCAGACTGTTGGGTGCTTGGGCATTGGATATTGATTATACAGGAATAGACACAAACACAGAAATGCGTGATGCGTATAATTATATGATACAATATCTCGACAACTACAGCGACTTTGGTAATAGTTTGATACAGGAGCAACGTAACTCAACACAGCGTATGATATGGCAAAGTTGCTTAGATGTAGATTTTAGTGCTATAGATTATGATTTTGTGCTTACATCTCCGCCTTATGTAAACTTAGAAATATACGAGCATATGACGCCTTGGGAACAAGACGAAGACTTTTATGTGAACTTTTTTATTCCACTTTGGCAAAAGTGTGTAAATAATATTAAAACAGGAGGCAATGTGTGCTTTAATATTTCTCCTAAAATGTATGATGATGCTATAAAGCATGGATTAACACCTTGTGACGATGAAGAAGACTTGTTACAGCAACTAGGACAACAAAAGGGCAAAAAGAAACAAGATAAAATTTATATTTGGAAATGTTAGGTTGACAATAGACTCTAGTCCTGCTATATTAAGTTATAGAAAATTGTTACCAAAGATAAAGGCACTGGTGAAGGCAATGACATCTTATAAAACTGAACATCTTATTGAACTTGCTTATGCGGCATATCGTGTTAACAACGGTTATGAAAAGCAAACTCGTCGTTACAGCGAAGGACAACCTACAACTTTTAGCAATAAAGAACTGATCGCATTCACAGCTCACGGTGAATGGAAACCAGAAGATTTTGTTCCTCTCACTATTAAGGAAGAAGATCGTAAGGCAGCTAAAGAAGGCGAAAAGCATATGCGCCGCTATACAATGTTAGCGTTAGGCGACCTGCCGCAGTTTGAATCAGATTTATTTGCTGCCTATAGCAGTGACGAAACTAACATTGGTAGAGTAGGATTAATTGCCTACTTACCAGCGTTTGTTGATAGAGAACTAGCAAACAAAGAATATAAATTACGTTTGAAAACAGAGTTCTCAGAAAGTAAACACCTCAAAGGAGATAGGCTTGAGCCTACTGAGGTAGAAATATTGAAGGTCATTACATTAAACAGTGACTGGATAACGGAACCAGCATTTATGCACTTTGGTGCTATTGGTAAAGACTTGGTGTGCTTTACTGTAAAAAATAAATATGCTGTAGGAGATACGTATGACATTGTCGCACGTATAAAAGGGGAGGATCTCGAGCGTGATTCAAATACACCAATGACACGCTTAAATTATGTAAAGCTCAGAAAACAGGAGATCTAATATGAATCGAGTTACAAAAAAATTCTTAGGCAAAGTATTGCCTCCATTTGGTATCATGGGTTATGTAATGGTTGTAATGACCTTAAGCACTATGGCACCAACACTAGCATTACAAATTGGTATTCCAATTGTATTTTTACTAGTGCCACTTTTTGGTTACATGTTCTATGAATCATGGAAAGATGCTAAACGTGAAGTGGAATGGGAAGATAGAGACTTACTAAGGGACATTGAAAGTAATGTTTAATTACTACAATATTTGGTTAGTTGATGCCGATGGACGCAAAATTAAGCACATCGACACAGTCAAATGTCTAAGCAAAAGCACTGCGGAACAGCAGTGCTTTATGCGCTATGGTTCTGCGAGTAAATACAGTGGATGGGGCAGAGACAACTTTAAGGCAGAAGTAGCATGAATATGATGATGTGGATAGGGCTCACGTATATAGCAGGTTCTTATGCGGGATTTTTATTAGGACGTGGTAAACTTGAAGACGCAATTGATTTAACTATTGATTCATTGATTAACAATGGTTTTTTGCGGCACAAAAAAAATAAAGATGGCGAAGTAGAAATTATGAAGTGGAATGAAAATGAGTCATGATTATCTAGGTATTGAAGATACTTTAGACGAAGACGATTATGCTGTAGTTATTGGAAAAGACGGCAGTCTAAAAGGACTGTACATTCCAACGACAGATGAAGAAGCTGAAGTTCCAGAATCAGTTTGTTATTTTCTTAAAAAATACTGGGGTATCGATGCTAATGACCCAGAAACATTTCCAACGATACATTGATGACACCTATAGAAATATTTGAATACAAGTTACGTTGGAAACCTGGCTATGTTGTAAGGTTACACAGTGATGTAGTAGACAAGGGCAAAACTTGGTGTCGTAGAAATTTACAAAGACATCAGTGGAGTATGACAGATTGGACAGGACCATACGAACATACTTTTCACTTTGAGGATAAAACAGCAGGGCAAAACTTTGAAATAGAGATGGCCCCGTATGCGAACCAAGAATCTGTCTGAACAACAAATTTACGAAATGGGTAAGGCATGGAATGACGCCATCGAAGGCAATCCACTACCTTTTATTACTAACGAAGAGCTAGAATCTAAATATCCAAAGCTAAAACGTTTGGGAGATAAGTACCGTAGTGAATTAGAAAAATATAGAATATGGGAAGAACTTAAATGACATCTACAAGAACTGAAGCTATCGCACTACTAATTGATTTAGCTAACCAGATGGAAATCCAAGATAATATAGATTGGGGATTATTAAACATCAAAGAAGCTGATGCGTATGAACTTATGGCTAACAGTGTAGTTGATCAATTTAATAGTGTAAATCCTGAATATCACCACACAGTGATGATGGCTACTATTGTAAAATTGCTTGTAGAAAATTTTGTGTTAAATCTTAGGATAAGAGGCCAAGGATGATACACAAAGGACATATCAAACCCTCTTGGGATATCGAAGAGTTCAAATCTTTAGACTACAAGTTTGACACTCACAAAGACAATGACTTACTCAACGAGTTTGCCAGTGTTGGGCATAGTAAAATGTATATGACATTATACAATTACTTCCAGCCAAATCCTTTACCGCCAGTGGTGTTTGATTATATTGTTCCGCAGTTTGAAATTACTAATGTTAGTGTAGCAATCAACTTGTTTACACCTGGACAATATCTACCGCTACACGGAGATTTATACGGCAAGTATAAAACATTTCACGGATTGAAAAATCAAAACATTAGACGCTTTGTTGTAATGCTAGAAGACAGTGTGCCAGGACAAATCTCGCAAGTGTGTGATCAAACATATGGCAAATGGCGTGCTGGTGATTGGTTTGGTTGGGACAATGATGATCCACATGCTGTATACAACTTCAGCACCGTATGGCGCTATGGTATACAAATCACTGGTGTGCCTAAAGAAGAACAAATGGATTTAAATTTAGGTTGACAAATACCAAATTTGCTGTTATAAATAATGTGTATTAACATCTAAGGATAGGCAAATGAAAAGGTCACTTTCTACAGTAGCAGCCCTCGCACTAATGGCTACCACAGCATCAGCTGAAACAAGGTATGCTACTATTACAAATATTAAAACTAATTATCAGGAAATTACAACCAACCAACCAGTAAACATCTGTAGCGATGTTGAAGTGCCAATCTATGGCAACACTGGCGGAGGCGCATCAGGTGGTGATGTGCTAACTGGTATGATTATTGGTGGTTTGCTAGGCAAAGGTGCTACAGGCAAAGACAATGGCGCTGCCGCAGGTGCTGTAATTGGCGGCATTATCGCTGCTGATCAGAATAAAGGACAACGTGTAATCACAGGTTACAGAGTCGAACGCCAATGTAGACAAGAAAATCGTTACACCACACAACGTCAAGTCAAAAACTATCGTATCACATACGAATGGGATGGTGTGCGAGCAAGTAGTTATACCTACAATAGATATAACGTAGGTGATCGTATTCCAGTTTCAGTGAGCATTGTAGCACAATGAGTGGATACAAAATTGATGAGGTAATAGGTTTACTATACCAAATCAATCTGCGTCTAAAGCGTATCGAAGACCATATGGAACTTGACGAGCAGGAACTAGAAGACATTCTTAAACAATTAGATGAAGAATTATCTACACCTCCTGCTCAAACCAAACCTAAGTTGACTGTGGTCAAAGATGAACCTGATGATAACGTGTTTGAGTTTATACCTCGGTGACGTGGCTGAGTGGTCGAAAGCACCTCCCTGCTAAGGAGGCGTACCTTAACGGGTACCCAGGGTTCGAATCCCTGCGTCACCGCCAGTATAAATACTCGTGTTGCCCCTATAGCTCAGCTGGTAGAGCAACTGATTTGTAATCAGTAGGTCCGCGGTTCGAGTCCGTGTGGGGGCACCATTAGGAGGACAAATGTCATTATATATCAATCGTACTGCTACTCAAAAAGGATTAACCTTTGTCCACATTCCAAAGTGTGCTGGGTCTAGCATAAAATATGCTTTGAAAGAAGCATTTCCTGAAGCAGTTGATACAAATTTTCATCACAACATTGGAAACAAAAATTTAAAAACATACTGGTCGTTTGCTGTGTTTAGAGACCCAATACAACGTGCTCTAAGTATGTATAACGAAGTATTTAACGTTTTATCAAGTCGTCCAAAAACATTAGAAAAAATTACAAAACTTTCAGCAAACGATATATACGACAATATTACGTTTGATATATTTGTACAACAATGGTTTAATCAATCAATAAATGGTATTAAACCTAGCAAAGAACAGGTAAGATACATTAGCAATGACAGTGGAATAGTAGTAGATAAAGTTATTCCGTTTCATAAACTTACTGAACAATGGGCTGAAATTGAGGATTTTTGTAAAAAAGACATTCCTCTGCCAAAATTACGTGTTGGAAAATTTAAAACAATCAAAATGGAAGATACAACAAAGACTATACTTGAACAGTACTATGCTAAAGATATTCAATACTGGAACACAATAAAATAACTTATGCGGCACATCATAATATTCAATCAAAGTATAATGGGAAGAAGAAGCAGCGGAGCATACAAGGCTGCGGAAAGTTTTCGTGACCGTGGATTTGATACAGAAATTGTAGAATTTTTAGAACATTGGAACTTTGAAGATTTAAAAAGTTATCTAAGAAAAATAATTCATCACGATACTGTTGGTTTTGGATTTAGTTATACATGGATGACTAGCGGTAAAGTCAGAGAACTTACAAGTTGGCTACAAAATAATTATCCAGGTAGAAAATACTTTGCTGGAGGCCAACAACCTTTTCAAGAATACGAAGGATTCGAATTAGTTTGTACAGGATTTTTTGAAAAGGCTGCTGATGATATCATCGATTATCTTTTTAATGATAAAAAAGAACCGCCAAAACACAAAATGATACACAACGGTAGAACTATGTTGATAAATGGTGATACTGACTATCCGTCTCATAGTATGCCAGACTTGACTGTGCGTTACTCTTACAGTGATTATATATCACCACATGAAGCACTGACAATTGAGTTAAGTCGTGGTTGTAGGTTTAAATGTAAATATTGTAGCTATGCTTTTTTAGGATTGAAAAACAGCACATACAGAAACAAAGAAAATGTAAAAGCAGAATTAATTTACAACTACGAAACCTATGGAACTAAAAATTACATTATAGCTGACCCTACTGTAAACGATGACGATGACAAGTTACGCATGTTGGGAGAGGTAGTATCGGAGTTACCCTTTGTGCCTAATTTTTCAGCATTTGTTAGAGTTGATTTAGTTGTAGTTAGACCTTACCAAATGGAACTAATGGCAAAGGCACGTATTTGGGCACATTTTTATGGTGTCGAAACCTTTCATCCAGCAGCAGCTAAAGCAGTTGGTAAAGGCATGCCGCCACAAAAAATAAAAAAATGTCTAAAAGATATGCGTAAATATTTTTTAGATCATCTTGGATTGTATAGAGGAACAATAGGATTAATTGCTGGATTACCAGGGGAAGATAAAAAAAGTTGGCAAACCACACAGCGTTGGATGAAAAAACATTGGAAAACAGAATCATGGCATTGGTGGCCTTTAGATATAACAGATGATAGCGACAACGATAATATCAACAGCTTGTTCAGTCGTAATCCAGAAAAGTACGGTTATCGTCCTATGAAAGACAAAAATAAAATAGATCTTATCAAACATCAGTTTTCTCAATTTGGTAAACTTACACATCATAAAGTAGACGATGAATACTTTTTTTGGCAAAATGATACCACTGATTTCTACGAAGCAGTCTACTGGTGTAGTGAAATGTTCCAACCTGAAAATATTTTTACCTATGATGGAAATTTTTACTTAATGAATAGATTAAGTAGTGTTGATAAGTTACAAGATGCTTTAAAATTAAAACTTAACATATGGGATGGCAAAACAATAGATACATCTACAGATCCTGAATCTCATACAATTTATGTAAAACGCAAGATAGAAAGCAAGCATAACCAATGAGAGTTGATCAAAAAACAAACATGTTTCAATTAGCTTGCTACATAGGCGGACCATTGGTGTTGATTTTTAACTTCAACGCAGCATACTTATTTGGTTCGTGGTTATTTTCATGGATAGTAGTACATGTTGGAATCAGTATGGGATTACACCGTTGTTTTTCACACAAATCTTGGGAACCAAAAAATAAGTTTATTCTTGTGGTGTTACATTTCTTGTCTGTAATTAACACAGTTGGTCCTAGTATTCCGTGGACTGCTACACATAGAGTACATCACAAATATTCAGACACTGATAAAGATCCGCACTGTATTAAAGATTCTACTGTATGGCAAAAATTTAAATTATGGCATAATTTTGTTCCTTATCATCATGTAAGTCCAAGGATAGTGATTGATTTACTAAGAGATCCGTATCATAAATTTTTTAACAAGTATTATTTTCATATGTTAGTTGGCTGGGGACTGTTATTATTTGCTATTAGTCCTGACCTGTTTATGTATGGATATCTAGTAAGCACAATGTTTTGTTTACATACCATATCGTGGATTACAGTAGGTGCCCATATGTTTGGCCATAAAGATACTGACACACACGATGATTCTAAAAACACATTTATTATGGGGTTATACTCTTGGGGAGAAGGCTGGCACAACAATCATCATGCGGCGCCATGGAGTTATGCGTTTGGATGGAACCGTAAGCAACCTGACTTTGGCAAATGGTTGATTGAAAAATTAGCAAAACCTGATTCGCTTAAAGGTGTGAATTATTATGATAAATGAAATTGTATCTTCGGGTAGAGTAAGATTACATGTATTTGATCATGACAATGTTGAATTTGAAAAAGTAAGACAACAGTGCCTACAAGAAGATAATTGGCTACGTGAAAATTACACAAAAGATCGTTGTGTAATTGAAGATCACAAATTGTTTTGGATCGCTTACTTAGACGACAAACTTTGGCATTTCAGCGGTTTGCTTGAATTATCTCCACATGTAGCTAGAATACTCAACAGAACTTATATGTTTCCTGAATGGCGTAGTCCAAGACAAATTACATATCATCATGATCAACTAGCTAACCATGTAATTCCATTGGTAGAACAAGTGTTAGGCTTTGAATATGATTTACTGTTTTTCAGTATGCAAAGACGCAAGCGTGGATATCAAATTGAAAAACAACCTTGGTGGGAAAATGTTAAACGTAGTTGGATGAGCGTCACAGACAAATGGCAATCGTTTGATGATGGGCTAGTTAGAATATATCCAGACGAACAAGAAAGTTGTTATCAAAATGTGATTTATAAAAGCAATGGATATACATTAAAGGACTGGGGTCCGCGAATTATTACATATAATGAATATATAGAAAAATTTTACAAAAAAGATGAAGATTTTTTTGTTTCTTGGCAATAAAATGGTTGACAACGGTGTAATAGTTTGCTATATTATAAACATAACAAAGACGACGGTCCTAGTTAGATAGTGCAAGGAAACGATGCTTACCCAGGCATTAACTTGACTCACACGCTGTGGTGGCGCTGTAAGACTTTGGAGACAAAGCATTGCAGAAAAAGTAGGATTAACCATTCTATTGTGAGGTTCCGTGTTGTTTTGAGCCTGATGGGGCATAACGCGGTTGTTGGTAATCAGTAGTCCAACCTATCACATATAAATACAACGAAGGAATTTTAACATGTTCAAGACTAACACAATATGTATAATATGTTGGCCACCAGGAGATTGGGGTATGTCTTGACATGACTTTATAAAAAAGTTATTTCAACAGCCCCTAGCATTAAATTTGTTAGGGGCTTTTTTTATAACTACACTACACCTTACTGCAATAAGGTGTCGTTGCAGAGACAGAGGCCTCGAAAGGGCTAAAGATAGTGTAGTTTTAAAAAAAGTTTTTAAGCAGGTGCGCTACAGTCGGAGAGGTAGGCTGGTCTCCAAAACCAGTGCGTTAGCTGAGCGAGTTCGAATCTCGCCACCTGTGCCAATCGGGGCTTGGGAAAGTCTGGTCAATCCGCCTGTTTTGGGAACAGGAAATCGCTGGTTCGAATCCAGCAGCCCCGACCAAATAATGCGCTTGTAGTTCAGTGGTAGAACCGTCCGCTCATAACGGATCAGTCGGGAGTTCGAATCTCTCCGGGCGCACCATATTTCCTTAATAAATATTGGCATGTTCAAAGCAACCAAAGAAACTATTTGGCATCTCACATGTATAAAATGTAAAAACTGGTTCACATATGCTACAATGGAAAAAATGTGTATAGACAGGTACACGTTTCATTGTCCACATTGTGGATCAAAGGGTAAAGTTACTCCGGAGTGATAATGTCAAAATGTATTGTACCATGGACGCAAATTGAAATTTGCGCTACAGGATTCTGCCGCCCGTGTGCTGAATATGGAACTGATTTAAAATGGGATGACGGTAAACGAATAGATTTTAATGATAAAAATACAACTTTAGATAAAGTTCTTAAATCAAACGACTATAAAACTTTACGTGATCAATTTAGAAATAATGAAAAACCAGAGGGCTGTAGAAAGTGCTGGAAACTTGAAGAACAAGGATTGAAAAGTAGAAGACAGCGAGAACTAGAAGCGCATGAACAACATCTTGATTTAATCTCTACAGATGAAACAAAAATAGTTTTGTTTGACATAAAGCTAGGTAACCATTGTAATTTAAAATGTAATATTTGTAACAGCGAATACAGCAAGAAATGGGAAAAAGATGAAATGGATTGGTATGGACAAGTCATCAATCCAAGTTACGGAAAAGACTGGTTAAGCAATCCACAGCATTGGCAGGATATAAAGAAACAATGTGACAGTTTAGAAGTTTTATATCTTAGCGGCGGCGAACCCTTTCTTACTAAACATAATGACGAACTTCTTACACACCTAATTGATATAGGTAGAGCGAAGGATGTTTGGATCAAATATCATACCAACGGAACCTATAAACTTACTGAAAAACTTATAAATCAATTTAAGCAATTCAAACGTATACAATTGATGTACAGCATTGATGATATAGGTAGGCGTTATGAATATCAAAGACCTCCGGCTAAATGGCATCGGGTAGAATCAAATTTTATACATGCGTTAGAACATGGTTTTATTGATACAAAAATTTGTTATACAGTGAGTTTGTTTAATAGTCTTAGCGGACAAGAGATGGAAACGTGGTGTGCTAGTGTTGGTTTTAATTTAGATAACCTAGAAGTAAATTTTGCTAGAGATCCTATACACTATGATTTAAGTATGCTCGGCGACGAACAAAAAACTATGTTACTAAACAAACTAGGACATGGTAAAATTGATACTGAAGTATCAAAATACATTAAAAGTTCACATCAACCCACATTTGATGAGACTGGATGGCCAGTAAAATCAAAAAAAGAACTTGACAACTTGCGTAAGTATGTTATAAGTAAGGTAGACAGTAAGAGCAACATGTCTCTTATGGATGTCAGTCCTGAAATAGAAAAAGTGGTAAATTATGATGAAAACTTGTGTATTACAACGTAACGAACGTTCCATTACTGTAGATTTAACAACAAATGGCGCTGTATTCAACGAATACGAAATGTTAGATTTTGAAACATCTAAAGAGTTTCATGATAAAACTAAAGCAGAACAATATTTTTTGGGTTTGAAAATTAAAGGATTCAAAGAGGCACTTGCGTCATGAAGATCTACGATCTCACAGCAGAACAATGCAAAATGCTTGATCAAATGTGGCAATGTGATAGTGCTGAAGAAATCTATGATTTTTTTCAATCACTTGACAAAGACAAATATCTCATGGCGTTGACACTTCATGAACTGATGCTACAAGAACTCCAAGAGCAGGATGAAGATCCAAGCAACAACGTTACACAGGCACGTAATATGTTGTATGATATAGGTGTTAAATGCTAGATGATCACGCAGCAAATCTGTTTAAGAAAAATATAAACATGATGGTGCCATGGTATCTCATGGCATCATACGCATATTACGAACAAGATGATGCTATCTTATCAGATGGCTTCTTTGACGACATGGGCAAAACCATGTTGGCAGTTTGGGATGACATTGAACACTTCCATAAAGAACATATCACTTTAGACGATTTGAAAGCAGGCACTTTCTTAGGAAAGTATCCAAGTCGTGTCAAAGATGGACTGGCAAGTTTACGTGAAGCATACTACACAAAAAGCGGAACAGTCAGAAAAAAGCCCCATATCAAGTAACTTTGATAAAACAATAATATATAGTTACAGGAGGTAACATGGCAAAAGGTGTAGTTAAACGTAAAAAACCAAGAGCAGCACGTAAGGCAAACGAATGGGAACTGATCAAAGAAGACTGGCCTTGGCAAAAAGCTCAATACTATATCCATTATGAAATTGACAGTAAACAATGGTTAGTAAAAGTAAAAGATTATATAAAAGCAAACTATGATAAAAAAGTAGTTAGTGCTATTAATAGACTTCCGGATTGGAAAGTAGGCGGCAAAAGTCATTATGCTACAGCAGCACATTTTGAAACACATTGGCCGGACAAAGTTATTGAAGGATACAAGGGCGCATTAAATCGCTGGATACTAGGGTTGGCAGAAGAAGGTGCCAAAATAGTAGAAGAAAAGAAAGCAGAAGAAAAAACCAAAAAGAATGTGTATGTGCCAAGCATACAAGAACGTATCCGCGAGCAAGCAATTGATGTTTGCGAAGACATAGACACATGGTTAGATGGTTTTATCACTGACAAGAAAAACTTTGATCCTAAGGGATTTGACTTTGCTAAACATTTTGCCAAGCACAAAGTAACACAAGCACATGCTAGAAAAATAATTGGTTTTTATGCTGGCGAACTTGAGGAAGCAAGGGTAATACAAAAGCTGCCAACGCCTGGTGAAATCAATCGTTGTAAGGACGAGTTTGAAAAAGACCAATTACAGCAGCTACGCGAAGGCTACAGCCACCTTACTAAAAAGGACGCTAAAGCATACTTGACAGCATTAGAGCTGCTACACGGCGCTTGTAGCGTGGTTATAGACGCTGCTAAAGCAACACGTAAGCCACGCAAGAAAGTAGCGCCTAGCAAAGAGAAATTGGTAGCCAAAGTCAAGTATTGTGAAAAAGATGATAAGCTACAATTGGTTAGTGTTAATCCGTTAGAACTGGTTGGCGCTACAGAAGTTTGGGTATACAATATCAAGACACGCAAACTAGGCAAATACATCGCAGATGAAGCTGCTACAATACAAGTAAAAGGCACTACACTTTTATATTACAATGAAAAAACCAGCATCCAAAAAACCCTACGCAAACCTGCCGAAACACTCAAAGAGTTCAAACAAGCGGGCAAGGTCCAATTGCGTAAATTTATGGATAACATTAAAACAACTGATATAAAACTAAACGGTAGGCTAAACGCAGACACAATTATTCTAAAGGCAACACAATGAACAAGGTAGCAGATACTGTGGCAGCTCTAAAGGGCATCCCCACACGAGAAGAATTACAAAAACTATTAGTTGAAGAAGTGGTTTACATTACGTTTAAGAAACTGGATGGTGCTGAACGTAGAATGCAAAGCACACTAATACCAAGCATGTTACCGCCAGCACAACGAGATGACAAACTTAGTCAAACCAAAATACGCAATCTAGAAGAAAAGGTATTTGTGGTTTGGTGTGTGGATCGCAGTGCTTGGCGCAGTTTCCGCTATGACAGAGTTACAGCAGTAGAAGTAGATCATATGTATGGCAATGGAACTGAAGACACTGCCAATTATTAACTCTGTATATTAAGCAATATGTTAGCGCAATAAATACTGTATGAAAAATATTACACTTGAAGCATTGGAGCGTCAAGTATTGTTATGGAATCGAGCAGCAATACTGGCGCCCATTTTTTTTACTGGCTTGCTTATGGTCGCTTGGCTACTGAGTTTTTGTAGCACACAAACACTGTTCTTCATTGCTTGTGGATTGTATTTCCTCACAGCAGTTATTTGGTGGTGGTGGACAATGAAAAGTATCCATATGTTGGTAAAGATTTTGTCTAGCACAAACAAGGGTATAAAAGAAGTTAGTGTAGAACTTAAAAATATTCGAGAAGAACTAAAGGTTGACAACCAATCTGATAACTAGTATTATAAAACTAAGAGGACTAATGTGTTCGCCCCTCTATAAACATTCCGCACACTCCAGTAGCCAAGGAGTATAATATGAGTTACTACAGTACAAAAACATACGGGCACAACATAGGATTGAGTGCTTGCTTTAGACAACCTAAAGCACATAGCCATTGTAAATTTTTACATGGATACAGTTTACAATTTAAATTTACATTTGCGGCAAGTGAATTAGACGAACGAAACTGGGTCGTAGACTTTGGCGGATTAAAACCACTCAAAGCATGGCTTGAAGATACATTTGATCACAAGGTTGTGCTAGATGCGGATGATCCATTTATGTATCATTTTGAAACACTTGCGCAAGCAAAACTTGCTGAGCTTACAATCCTAGATGGCGTAGGCGTAGAGAAGTTTGCTTATCATGCTTGGAAGTTTGCTAACGATCTTGTTAAAGAAATGACAGACGGACGTTGCTGGTGCGAGTCTTGTGAATGTGCAGAGCATGGAGCCAATAGTGCCATCTACAAAGCATTGGACTGAATCCAAAGAAGTACGCAGGGCAAGAAAGGCACTAGAAAAAGCTAAAAAAGCAGAAGAAGAATCTAGTGCTAAACCTGTTGTAGAAAAAATTCTAAATAAAAAAACCAATAATAGACACATAGTATGCCTTAAATGGGGCGATAAGTATACGTATGATTATGTTAACAAATTACATAATATGTGTAAAAGGCATGCTCAAGAAGACTTTGAGTTTCATTGTTTTACAGAAAATGCCACAGGTATACAAAAAGGCATAAAAATCCATAATTTGCCTAAAATTAAAAAACTACAAGGTTGGTGGTTCAAACCTTGGTTCTTTAGCAATGAACTCCCATTCACCGGCACACTTTTGTTTCTTGATTTAGATATAGTAATATGTAATAATATTGACAGATTTTTTAATTACAAACCCGAAAAAGATTTTCTAATCATTAGAGACTTTAATAGATCAATAAGAAGTAATTGGGACAGAGTAAATAGTAGTGTGTTTAGACTTACGGTGGGTAGCAGAGCACATCAATGGGATAATTTTTTAAGTCAAAAAGATGATACTATAAGACGTATGCCAGGAGATCAAGATTGGATGTATAGAAATACAAAACCATATTGGTATTGGCCAGACGAATGGGTAAGAAGTTACAAATGGGAAATGCGTGACAGGCGTGATCTAGAACTTAAAAACGGAGTTAGGCAATTCAAAACAATTGGCTATCCAACAGTAGAAAAAGAACAGAGTATAGCTGTGTTTCATGGTAAACCTAATCCAGCAGACTGTAAAGACCCATGGGTGTTAGAAAATTGGCAATGAATCGTTTAAAAGATTTTAAACTATGGTATAGACATCTTAGAAAAGAAGGTAAACGCATGTACGGAGACAATCAGGTTGACATAGCATGGTATGCCAAGTATAATGTAATTAATTGTGCTTTATGGGCATGGTATAATAGTAAGCACAACACATTGGATGGAAAATATAAATGATGAATGATTTGAAATTTACCAACGCAGGAGATTTTCTAAAATCGCAGCAAAGACGTATTGGATTTGCTTGTAAATATCTACACCCTGATCAAACACAGAAGAATAAAGTGCTCGAAGAATTACAGCGTCCACTTACAGAAAAGTGTACAACAGTCGCTTGGCTAAATAGACAGAGTAGAGACGTTGCTGAACAAAGGCTGTGGGACATTATGGAACACAACGCAGCAGCAGCGAAAAGGTTAGTAGAATATGTGGGAAGCCTTCCTGAACATCTTCGTATGGTCCGACTGGGTAGCAATCAGCTTCCTTGTGCTACCGAGCCTAGCTGGCGCTATTTTTGGTCTCGTCCAGATGTGGTGGCGTACTGTGAGAAGCACTACGCAAAAGTCGGTGACGCAGCCAGACGCTTGGATGTTAGGCTCTCAATGCACCCAGGACAATTTACAGTCCTTGCTTCGGATAACGAAGAAATTGTAGAACGGAGCATAGAAGAATTTGAATATCACGCCACTCTCATCAGGTATATGGGCTACGGTAAGAAGTTCCAAGACTTTAAGAACAACGTCCACATCTCCGGCCGCAAAGGTCCCCAAGGTATCAAAGACGTCCTCCCAAGACTATCGCCAGAAGCAAGAAATACTATCACGATCGAAAACGACGAAAACAAATGGGGTCTCGAGGCTAGCCTAGAACTTGCTGATGATGTTCCACTGGTGTTAGATATACATCACCACTGGGTAAACACAGGAGAATACATTGAACCAGATGATGACAGAATTTACCGTATTATCGATAGTTGGCGTGGTGTGCGTCCTGCTATGCATTACAGCCTTTGCCGTCCGGAGTACCTTGAAGGACATAGATCTAATGTTAGACCAGATATGGAAAAACTTTTAGAAGCAGGCTTCAAAAAACAAAAACTTAGAGCACACTCAGATTACTGCCATAATGATGCGTGTAACGACTGGGCATTAGAACACTGGGAATGGGCTGACATTATGGTCGAAGCTAAGATGAAAAACTTGGCAAGTAGACAACTACTACAAAGATATTATATGAACAAGGATCCGTTTGCTGGCAAACTAGCAGCATAATGTTTTTAAATGACACGCAAAAAATAGTAATATCAGTGCCTATGAAATGCGGTACTGAAACTTTTGCTGAAATATTTAAACATGACAAAAATTGGATTGACATTTATAAAAATAAAACTTTAGATGATATTGAATTATCAGGATTAGATAAAACTTTAAAAGTTTTTGAACTTACAGATAGAAATTTAAATAATTATACTCATTATGTAATTGTTAGACATCCAGTACAATGGATTGTAAGTGGTTTTAGATTCTTACAATCATTCAAACAAAATAGGAAATTATTCAAATACCATACTGATTTCTACAAGCATTTAAAAGATGTAAAAAAAGAACGTGATTTGAATGTTACTGTGTTTAACTTATTTTGGAGCGATCATTGTAGTGTAATGCCCGATCGTTACTGTAACGAAAATGCGCTACCAAGACAAATTGAAAACTTGGATGCTTTTTTAAATGAATTAAACATAGATACAGAAATTCCTATATTAAACAAAACAGGATCTCATATTCCATACCCTGATATAAATATTCGATGTAGAACATTACTACAAGACATATGTAAGGATTACTGTCAACAATATGGTTACACTTTTTAATTTAAAAAGAGGCATTGGAATAATAGGTCCATGTAAAAGTGGCAGCAGTAGTCTACAACGTAATGGTATGAATGGCAACTATTTAGATTTAGGATGGGCTCAAGGACCTGAATCAAGAGCGTTCCAGAGAAAAAGTCTTAATCACATCGAATTTAAACCTAAAGTACAAGACCTTCAGTGGTATATTTTATCACGTAACCCTGTTCACTGGTATATGAGTGGACGATATATGGTAATGACTACTAGAAAAGATGTACATCTATTTTCAGCCGAGGTCCGTTATATAAATTTAGTTGACTTTTTTAAACATGTACAAGAGTGGACACTAGAAAAAATATCAGTAAATAGTAAAGTTGAATACCAAAATAATTTTATTACTCATTGTGTTATGAGTCCTTATCAAATAAAAAAGTCAATTGTAAATAATACCAAAAAACTTAGTACTATAAATATTGAAAATAAAAATCAAAGATATCTAATTACAAAATTAATAAGTGGCAATTTTCCTCATGTGAACAAAACATCATTCAAAAATAAAGAAATTATTTGTGATAAAAGTGCCGATATTTTAAAAGACCTTTGTAAAGATTGGGCAAGCGCAGAAGGATATAATATTGAAGAATCAATTGAGAATTGGAACATAAATACAGCATGAGAAGTAGTAAATTTATAAGATCAATGTATGCTCGAACAACACCTAGTGTATCTGAAAAAAATCCTAACAGAGTTTTAGGAGGATTAAAAGGACACGGTGCTGATCATTATAGTGTATTAGGTGAAGATGGCACACAACGTGAAGTGCCTACTAGAGCGTATGTCCAAGGTTTAGAAGAAAAAATTAGAGCGCAGGATACACGTATATTAACTCTAGAGAAAAAAGTAAGGAAATTTAGCAATGATTAAAAAATGGATTGATGCTCGATTAAAAGAACGAACCTCATGGGACGGAGCAGCACTTATTGCGCTCGGACTTATGGTTTTATTTTTAGCACCACTAGCAAAGATTGCGGCAGGTCTTGCGATAGCATATGGAATTTGGACTATCTGGAAACAGGACTAAATGAAATTACAACAGCGTATTGTAATAAAAGCCAACGATATGGTGGATTGTTGGCGAACTGAGAATAGCGGACAATGTAGCACTTGTTATCGTAATTGGCATGACAAAGGAAAAAGTTTTGAGGAAAGTTTAAAAACTATACCTGAAGATGATTTGAGTATTTTGTTAGAAATGTTTACCGATATTGAACACGAAGTTTATTCTGATCCAAACAAAATACAAGAAGTATATGGAGATTCTTGGAACTTGCCTTCGGGAGAAAAAACCAGTGACAAAAGCCGGATGCCTAGGACTATTGTAATTATAGAAAACAATGTTCCAAACGCTGTGATTGCTGGTAGAGTTATTTTTGCTGGAAACGTTTTAGGACATTCATCTGGTGTATTATTGCGAGATAAAATCATAGTCGGTTTGAGCTATAAAGACAGAGGCGGCAAAGAACCAAAAGATGTAGACAAACATGTTTGGTGGGAAGAGTGATATTTTACAGCAAGCAAAGAAATTTATCTGTAGTAACTATAGCAAAAAATGGTAGTGAAACAATTATCAAATCTATACGTGATGATTTTACCCAAGTCAAAAATCCTAAAAACAAACAATTAGTAATCATTAGAGATCCATTATCTAGATGGATTAGTGGCATAGTAGAACAAAGTTTGTACGGTCCGCACGTTAAAGGATTACGATCAATTGAGTCAATGCTCAAAAGTTGTGCTATAAAAGTTTTTCAAAATAATGTAGCACATGAAGATTACCATACAGAACCTCAAGTTAGTTTCTTGTACGATTTGCCAACAATATATTATTATATGACACCAACAGTTTTTGAGGATATTAATCGTGATCATAACATATTTAAAGGCATTACACATTTACATACTAGCACAGAAGGCAAAAGATTAGAATATACACAAGCATTAAAGAACTGGGTAGTAGCCAATCAAAAAGCAGTTGATGATTGGGCAAAAGTTGTATATCAAGACGATTACAATCTTATAGAAAATTCACATTTTGTTAATAGGTAATGTACTACTGGCTTTAAGTTGCCAGACTTTTCGTTTGTCTACACCTTTTTGTTGAGCAAACTTTTTAGCATCACAGTTTTCACAAACATGAAAATAGTTATTTGTAAGTCTTTTAGGATCCATGGAACCACGTTCTCTTGTGAATTCAATATCGCAGCTATCACAACGTAAAACTACCATTGTTTTTTTACGACAATAACCGTGTTGATTGCCAAGTTTACTACGGCGCATGTGCCAAGTATCAATTAAAAATTCTTTTATAAACATAACTATATTTACATTAAGATTATAAAAAGTAACGATAAATATTAGAAAGGAACACTATGAGCATACTAACTTTAACTCCAGCAGCAGAAAAACAAATAGATCTTTTATGCGAAGAGAACGAAGCCTATGGCATTACTCTTAACATCAAAGGCGGTGGTTGTGCTGGATTTGAGTACGAATGGGGTACTATTGCTAATCCAACAGACCTAGAAAAAGATGATGAAGTAGTTAAAACAGCAAACGGATGTGCGTTTGTTGTTGGCGCACATAGTTTAATGTTTTTAATCGGTACTGAAGTAGACTATGTTAAAAGTCTAGTTGGTGCTAACTTTGAAATTAACAATCCAAACGCACACAGTAGTTGTGGTTGCGGAGTAAGTGTTAATTTTGATATGGATAATTTAGTACCACAATTTTAAAGGAAATAAAAGATGGCAAAGCAAGAAGTTGATATTGGCGTAGAGGGTAATGATGGCACAGGCGACAGTATCCGTGAAAGTTTCAAAAAGGTAAACGAAAACTTTACCGAATTATATGCTATTTTTGGACTTGGTGGTCAAATTAGTATTACTGATCTAAATGATACACCAGCATCTACTACTGGTGAAGCAGGCAAAGTTCTATTAGTAAATCAAGCAGGAACCGGCATAGATTTTTACGAACTGGTAAGTGATGCTGGAAATTCAGATCCTAATGACGGGCAAAACACAGTAGCATTTAGTGTTGATGGCAACAAATTAAAAATTAGTGTTATTAACGTTAATATTGAATCTGATCCTGCTCCGATCTTAAGTAATCCTTTAAAAATGGGTGCTGCTCTAGCCTATGGTGAAACCACTTATGATAAAGTTATAGTTGACAGTGAAAGACAAACACTCATTGATAACTGGAATCTAGTACACGAACCAGACGTTGAGATTGATAGGATGATTGCTCCTACTGGATTAAACCAAAGACAATTTATTGAAAAAAACACCCCTGGCATGGGTCCAAGAGTAGCAGACATGCCAACAGACGCATCTGGCTATACAAAAACTATTGCTAGTTATAATGTAGCCGGAAGAGTAAATATGCCAGCACACGGCTTTACAGAAGCTGTGACAGGCAGCAGATGGAAATACAGTTCTGATACTACAGACGCTACCAACTTGGTTACTGACCAATTTTATTATGTAAGAAGAGAAAATGCTGATCAATTAACACTTCACCCAACAGCAGCAGATGCTTTAGATAACACAAACCAAATTGTGCCAAGCGGAGGCACTGGTGTACAATCTCTAATAGATGCATCATATAACGATACCTTAGAAGGATTTTGGACAGAAGATGCTATCCTTCCAAGAAAAGAAATAGTTCGTAGAACTGGCGATACTATGACAGGTGCTCTAACATTACATGATCATCCTGCTCCATTGGCAGGTGCCGGCACTCCAAACACTGCTGATGACTTACAAGCAGCTACAAAGTATTACGTAGACAGCCAACAATATACACTTAGCGAAAATGTCTATGTAAGCACAAAAGGTGACGATGCACAAACACAAACACCTCCAGGTAGAGAAGGACGTAGTGAAACTTATGCTTATAGAACTATAGCAGCGGCATGTGCTAGAGCAGCTCGATTACAAGAAGCAGCAGATATTGATGTAGGACCTTATGTACAAACATTAACATTCACTGATGGTACAGGTACTAACAACGGCTACGTTGATAACTTTTCAAATATTGGATATACAGCAGTTAGTGCTGAAGTAACAACAGTAGCAAATACTATCGCATCAAACCGTCAGACAGTTATTGACGATACAATAGCAGCTATTGCTACAACTTATCCAGATTTTGTTTATAATGAAGCAACTTGTAGACGAGACTTAGGTTTAATTTTTGATAGTATTAGACTGGATATTCTAGCAAGTACTGTAAGTATCAAGCATAATTTTTTAACTAGATATGCTGGATTAAGATATTATGCTAATGCTAGTGGCGAAATTGCTATCGCTCAAGGAGCAGGCGGACAATACGCACAAACTAGATTTGCTATTGTAACAGCACAGATTGCTATGTTAGCTTTGATTAACACAGCACTAGGAGGCAGTGCTACAGGTAACCAATGGTATCTTGCTACTGATGCTAGGTTTGATGATATTTTAGCTATGATAGACACAACTACATCAGATGTTGCTATTGTAGAAGCAAGTAATGATTATCAACTGTATATCTATAGTGGATCTAACAAATTTTTAACGCAAGCAGGTGACCCAGCAAATGGCGCTGATGCTAATATTGATATTTTTCCAGGTAAAATTGTTAGAGGTAAGAAAAGTGGAGCAGTTGGTGTAATCAACAATTATACCCGAGGTGCTGACACAGTAGGCACTCCTACATATGATACATTATCACTTAAACTACTTTTACCAATTGAATTTATTGATGAAGAAGAAATTGAATATGGTGCCTTTGTTAAAAAATCACAAATTAGTGTTAGAATCGAATCAGGTACATATGAAGAACAATTGCCTATTAAACTACCTGCGAACGTTAGTATCAAAGGTGACGAATTTAGACGAGTAATTATACGTCCAGCACCTGGTCCAAGTTTAAGTGAAGCTGCTAATATATATTTTTACAGAGACGCTACAATTGACGGCTTAACAACCGCAACAGCAGGTGAGGCTTATGTTAGTGATCTTACACTAGCAACAGAAGGTTACTTTGGTCGACATTATTTGACAGATCCTACTAGTCCTATGAATATTAGTACTTTTGCGGCGTCTAACCCAGGAAACTTTAACCAAGCAGCAGATTTAATTAGACTTAATAGACAATTTATTATTGACAGGACTATTAGCTTTATTACTACAACTTATCCTTCGTTAGTTTACGACGAAGACAAGTGTCGTAGAGATACAGGTTATATTGTAGATGGCATTATTAAAGACTTGATCAAAGGTGGTCGTGTCAATAGTGCTGTAAATCAAAAATCGTATGCCGCAAATGTTGTACCTGGTCAAGAAACTGAAACAGAAGCAGCTATTAATAACATCGCTGTTATTATAACAAGTGTACTAGCACAAACAGCATACGCCGGAGCCGGTGGTGATACTGGTAGAGTAACAAACAGCAGTCTAACAGCAGAAGCAGCAGCAAATACAAATGCTGGCGAGTTGGTAAGTTTTGTTTCTTATGCCTTTAACGGATCTTATAATCCAGCACTTGATAATAATGAAATGGACATGTTCCTATGTAACGATAACACAATTATTAGAAACGTTACAGCACAACGACAAGGTGGCTTTATGATGGTTCTTGATCCAGAAGGATCAATTTTAACTAGATCACCGTATGCCCAAACATGTTCTAGTTTTTCTAGAAGCACAAATGAAAAAGCATTTAGAGGTGGTATGTTTATTGATGGCTATGTTTACAACATGCCAATGACAGTCATCCAAAATGGTAATACAGATCCATTTAGAATACAAGTTGAAGCGCCAAGCACAAGTGGATTAGGTATTAGAAAACCACTAGTTCCGTGTAGTTTCTTTGAGTATGGTAGACGCTATCAAGTTAATGCCATTGTTGATTATGTGCCGAATAATGGTAGTGGAGTAGCAACTGCCACACTTGTTTTAGATCCAAGAGCAAATAGTGGCAACGGTTTAGACGACGATATGGATTCAGCAGGCGGTCCAGTTCCAATCATCCTTCAAGGTGCTGGTAACAAATCTATGTTGGCAAACGACTACACACAAATTAACGATCTAGGATATGGTGTTATTGCTAACAATAATGCACTAACAGAACTTGTTAGTGTGTTTACATATTATGCTCATACTGGATATTTGTCTAGAAACGGGTCACAGATTCGATCACTAACAGGTAATAACAGTTATGGTAATTTTGGTATGGTTGCCGAAGGTAGCGATCCAGATGAAGTAGCAAGAGATGTTACTTTAGCACAAGACTTAACACAACCAGTAAAAATGTTTGTTGTTGATCAAGAAGTTGAAATCACAGGTAATTCCAATGGTATTGCTAGAAACGATGTACTTAGACAATACAATACAACGACTGACAATATTGCTAGGGCTACAGTAATCTTCAACGACGATAATAGTACAAATAGTACGATTAGTGTAAACAGATACATTGATTTCCAAACATCATATGAATATACATTTAATGCTACAGACGAAATAACTGTAAACTCACCTACAAACGGCACCTCCTTGTTATCTGGTACTAGATATGTCATTGGTACTATTGACGGATCAGACTGGACAACAGTAGGCGCAGCAAGTAATACTGTAGGATTAGCATTCACAGCAAATGCTACAAATGCTGGCGGCACAGGTGTTGCGTATCAAAGTTTTGGAGTTCCAGTTTCTGTAAATAACGTTGGCTTAGGAGGAACCAAGAACCAAGCAAGAGCATTCATTTACGATTGTACAGTTCTTCCGTTGAACGCATCTCAACTAGAAATACACCATGACGATCCTGATGAAACTTTCCAGCCATACGAAGTTATTAACGTAAGTGATACTGGAACAGTTATTCCAGTAGATTATACTGATACAACATTAGCAGATGATCTTGGATCAACATCAGATTTTGCGAACAAAGTATGGAGATTAGAATTTACATCTGGTACTGGCGGCGCAGTATCAACCGAAAGCACTGGTCTTCAGTTTAATGTAAACCATGCTCAAATGGCTGTTATGACAAGCCAACAAAACTTATTTGTAAATGGTATTAGTAGCGATGTTGTCACAAGACCTTCTACTGCTTTGATTTTTGATGAACAAGAAATTGTTACCTATAGAACATTAGCATTTGAAAACCTAATTACTCCAGGCTATCCAGCAGTAGGATCTCAGACCCGTATTACAATTGATGATAATTTTGATTATGTAGATCTAGTAGTATCAAACGATTTTGCTGGACAAGCACCTGGTACTTATAGTTTAAGTGGCGGCACTACATTAGGTGATACACAAGGTGATCAACACATTGCTGTATCAACTGTATTAAGTGCTAATGATACAGCAAGGCTTAACAGTAGTGATATTGATATGATTTTTTCTTGGAAAGGTAAAGTACATGTCATTACAAATTATCAAGTTGTAACAGATAGTGGTTCGGGCACACAATTTGGTATCATAAGTTTTACAGACAAATATAGTATTCACGATAGTTATGTAGGAAGCGGTATTGCTGGTCAGGTAAGTGGCCCAACTGGTGATAACATTACTTTACAAGTAGGTTTACAAGAAGCCGAATCGGGTAATGTTACTGTAAATATTAGTACATGTCGTGCTACATCACATGACTTCTTGGATATTGGTACAGGCGGATACAACACCAGTAACTATCCTGATAGAGTTTTTGGCGGTCCTGTACAACAACCAGTAACTGATGAACAAAGTATCGATAGTGAAGGCTTTGCCAGCAAGGCACAAGTACAAGAACGTACTAGAGGAAGGGTGTTCTTTGCGTCAACCGACCAAGATGGTTTCTTCCGTGTTGGTAGATTCTTTACAGTTGACCAAGGTACTGGTAGAATTACATTTAACGCAGCACTTGTTCTAACAAACATTGATGGTATTGGCTTCAAACGAGGTGTGCGTGTCAACGAATTTAGTGCTGATGATACATTTACAAATGCTACAGCAGATTCTGTACCAGTTGAAACAGCAGTTGAAGGTTATATCGACAGACGTTTGGGTATGGATCGAAATGGTACAGCACTAGCAGGTGCTCAAATCATACCTCAAGGTACTGGTGGTTTCTTAGCATTAAGCGGCACAGTTCCAATGGCAGGCGACCTACGCATGGGCGGACAGCAAATTAATGACCTTGCTACACCAACTAGCGGAAGTGACGCAGCAACAAAAGCATATGTAGACGCAGGAGACGAAGCATATGATACACTTGAGGAACTTGAAGACACTAATATCGATGATGAACAGGCTTTAGCAGATAACCAATTCTTGGTATATGATGCTACATTGTCAAAATGGACCAACGCAGCATATGATACAAATGTGGGCAACAGTGATTTTGTTGTAACATACAACGAAAGCAGTAATGTTCTAGAAGGTCAAATTACAGCAGGTGCTATTGTAAACGCTGACATTGCTGCTGGTGCTAACATTGCTCAAAGTAAATTAGCGTTGGCTTTTGCTTCTGCTGCCGCAGATGCTGCTACTGCTGTTGAAGGCATAGCCAGCTTTGATAGTGCTAACTTTGAAGCAGACGCAAACGGATTTGTAGGTATTAAAGACAGTGGTATTAGTAATGATGATCTTGCGGGTAGTATTGCCAACGGTAAACTTGCCAACAGCAATATTAATATTTCAGATGGCGGTTCAGCAACATCATTATCACTAGGCGATACACTTACTATTCAAGGTACAGGAAGTGAAATTGATGTTTCAAATAGTAGTAACACAATTACAATTGGATTGCCAAACATTATAACTGCTGATCTAAACGGTGACGTTTACTCCTCAAATGGAACTAGTAAAGTATTAGAAGCTGGAAGTGATGGAACTGATGCTACATTTACCGGTAACGTTACTGGTGATGTAAGTGGCAATGCTGGCACTGCCGATCAAGTATTGACTGTAAGAAATTCTGGTAACACAACACAATATTTAACGTTTGTTAATAGTAACAACGCCACAGGTGCGTATGAATCTTTGCGTACTGATGCTGGTATAACTTACAATCCAAGCACTAATGCTATGGTTACTGGAGGAGCATTGACTATTGACGGAAACTTCCTAGGTGCTACAAATACAAGTGGTAATACTACAGGCGACAACGCTACTAGTATAGGAAGTAGCACAAGACGCTTCAACACAGTGTACGCTACTACATTCAACGGTGTAGCAACTGAAGCATTGTACGCTGACTTAGCTGAAAACTATAAAGGCGATGCTGTATACGAACCTGGAACAGTATTAGTATTTGGCGGTAATGAAGAAGTTACTACTACTGATGTTAAAGGTGATAGAAGAGTAGCTGGTGTTGTAACCACAAATCCAGCACACATCATGAATAGCGCATTAAAAGGTGAACATGTTGTTGGTGTAGCACTACAAGGTAGAGTTCCTACGAAAGTGCTTGGTCGGGTAGAAAAAGGAGACTTGCTAGTAACCAGTGCTCGACCGGGAGTAGCTATAGTAGACAATGATCCTAAAATTGGTACTATTATTGGTAAAGCTCTTGAAAGTAAAACTGATGATGGCTACGGCACAATTGAAGTTGTAGTAGGGAGAGTATAATGGCACAGAAAACTATAAACACTGGCACACAAGAAAACAGTGGAGACGGAGATCCAATACGTATAGCGTTTGATAAGGTAAATGAAAACTTTACTGAACTATATAATGATATTGATAATGTGAGCCAGTCTGGTATTATACAAAACCAAGAATATGAAATTGACATTAATGGTAGTGTAACATCGGCAACAAGCACTTTGTTGGTAGACGGAGTCAATGGTGTTATACCTGGAGCCAATATTACTGGTGTGATACCAGGTTACATTAGTTTAGTTACTTTACAAACTGAAGTAGCAGCAAGCACAGATTTTGCTGACTTTCAAGCAAGAATAGCAGCATTAACATAATGCTAAATATATAAAAGAACAGGACGTATAACATGGCAAGTAGATTTCCACTCATATTAGATGAAACAAATAACCAGTTAAGAGAACTGCCAGTAGGTGACGATCTTGATCTAACTGGTAACAATCTAACTGGACTGTCAACATTATCAACCACAGGTGGAATTACAGCAGGCGGAACTATAAACGGGGCTTTAATTACAGCAACCAACGCTACAGTAAGTGGCAATGTAGAAGCATTGACCTATACAGTAGGTGGCACAAACTTACTTGAATCAATTGATTTTGCTGACATCCAAAATGCTCCTACTATTCCTACAGATGTTAATCAGCTAGGAGATGTTGACGAATTACTAGGTGGCGGATTTAGTGGCGACTATAACGATTTAACAAATTTGCCAAGCATTCCAACTGATATACAAGACTTGACTGATAATAATAGTTTGATTCCTGATGATATAAATGATCTTACAGACGTAGATGGATTGCTAAGTTCAGGTGGAGCGTTTCAAACATTATCTGATACATTCCAATTTGCTAATAACGCAAACAAATTAGTAATAGTGTCAGCAGATGAGCAATCACTTGCGCCTATTACTATACAAACAGTGCTAGACAATATTAGTTCAGCACAGATAACAGGTGCGTTAGGATTCACTCCATATGATGATTCAAATCCAGACGGGTATATAAATGATAGTCAAGGAGTAGTTCAAGCATTAGGATTTGCTCCATACGATGACGCTAACCCTGCAGGATATATAAGCACAGTTACAGAAGCAGCAGTAACTGGCGCACTAGGATTCACACCTTACAATAATACTAACCCAGATGGATATATTAATAATGCCGCAGGTGTTATCAATGCCCTTGGATATACACCTTATGATGGTGCTAATAATTCCGAAGGATTCCTAACTGCTGAAGCAGATAACTTGGATAGTGTTGTAGAAAGAAATGATACTACTACAAGATCAATAAACACAGGAGCAGTAACTTCTACTGGCGCACTTACTGGTACTAACTTAGTAATGAGCAGTGGAGGCATAAATTTTAACCATAGTAATGCTGTAACTATAGATTCAGCAAGTGGCAACACAATTACACTTGGTAGCAACGGCGGTGCTGGAGTTGTTTTAGATTCGCCAACTTTCGTACAAATTAACAGAGAACTCCGCCCTAGTGGCACAGTAGGTTTAGGAAATGCTAGTAACTTCTTTAATAGTGCGTTTATTACTGATCTTACACTAAACACAATTAGTAGCACAAATACAGCATTAAGTTTGTCAACTACAGGCGCAAATAGTGTACTAACTTTAGACGCACAATCAGGTGTTAGAATAGGTCCTAATGCTGATTATGTAGAATTACCATCAGGAACAACTGCCACTCGTCCATCTAGTCCTAACGTTGGCTCATTTATGTATAATACTGACGTCGGACGCTACTTTGAGATTTATGATCCAAACAGATTCTTCGTTAACAGTGGAGGCAGTGGATATAATCAAGGCGGCTGGATGCAAGTTTTTGTACCTTACGGAGGTACACCGGGATTAACAGATACATACAGAGGCATGTTAGCTGTAGCAGATGGTAGCTCATGGGATCCAACTGGGAATGGTGACGAAGCACTGATGTGTTTTCTAAACGATGCTTGGGTAACAGTAGCATTTTAAGGGGCAATAATGGCAATACAAACAATAAACATAGGATCAGCAGCAAATGACGGAACAGGGGATGATTTACGTGAAGCCTTTGTTAAGGTAAATGCTAATTTTAGTGAATTAGATTTAGTTGCGGTACAGACAGCACAAAACGTAGGATCAAGCGGCGGACAAGTGTTCAAAGAACAAGTAAGTAACACTATGAGCTTTAGACGTATCGTGGGTGGCTCTAATATTAATATAACAGAGTTAGATAACACGCTAGTTGTAGATGGTACTGTACCAGATCAAAGTTACAGTGTTGTTGCTGACAACGGTTCTATATTACTAGGAAATGGCCAAAGTTTTGCTATATATGGCGGCGAAGGTGTAACAACTAGTTCTGATAATAACGCTAGTCCTAATCCACAAATTATAATTGATGCTAGTTTAGAAAACGATTTGAGTCCAGTTCTAGCAGCATCCTTAGATGCTAATAGTCAAAACATAACTGGTGTGAATAATTTATCAAGCACCAGTAGCTTGACTGGAACACTTTCTGTATCTACTACAGGAACTATAGGTACACTTATTCCTACTAATATTAAAACCAGTGGTACTGAAAGTGTTAACTATGAAAACAACTTGGGTAGATTTCTTACATGGGATTTAGGAGATATTGGAGGAGCATACGAGGGGGCTTTACAGTTTATTATAGGAAATCAAGATGTTGATCTTGGTACCTTTACTTCCCCATCGCAAGGAGAGATCGATCTTGGGAGCATATAAATGGCACTACCACAATGGACAGTAAATAACGGCCATAACTTTGGCACGTTTGCCGAAAGAGCTACGCAAAATATACCTCTTCCTTTACAAAGTACAGAAGGTGTTACTACAGCATTAATAAGTGGTAAGTTACCAACTGGTATGCGTATAGAAGATAATGCTGTTAAAGGCACACCAAACTTTCTTGCTGAAATAACAACTTTTGCCTTTGTAGTTAGAGCTACCTCAGCTGATGGTATAGCTGATAGAACTTTAAAAATTACAATAGATGGTTATGATGAGCCGCAATGGATTACAGAACCAGGATTGTTACCAGTAGGTAATAATAAAACTTATTTTATATTAGATAGTTCCCCAGTTGATTTTCAATTAGAAGTGTTAGATGATGACACACAGGTTGGAGAAGTGTTAGAATACTTTTTAGGAACAGATAGCACAGCATCTGGTACATTACCTCCTGGCTTAACAATGTCTAAAAGTGGCAGAATTACTGGTATTATAGATCCTATACGTGCCTTAGACATTAATGAAATCAAACTGGGATACGATGCGGGCAGATATGGCATAACATTTGATTGGGGTGCTAGGTCTGATGATACTATTGAAAGTTATTACTATGGTGATATAGAATTAACTAATTTAGATTTGGTGCGTCCTCCACGTAAACTTAATAGGAAATATGATTTTGTTGTTACTGTTACAGATGGCACAGCATTTAGTAGCAGACAGTTTACAATATATGTTATTACAGATGAATTTACTCGTGCTGACAATACTATCATGCAAGTAGGGACTAATGTGTTTGTAAGTGACATGACATTTGAAAGAGTGCCTATTTGGGTTACTCCAAGTGATCTTGGGCAGCGTAGAGCAAATAACTACCAAACAATATATTTGAATATTATTGACCAGCCTACCGTATCAGGTGCTATTCGTTATGATTTACAGCAAAGAAATCCTGGTGTTTATAAACTTACTGCTACAAATGAAATAACCACAGGTTATTATGACTTAACAGGAGTACTTCCATTTTTTCCTGTAGCCAATAGAGGACCAAATAGCACTTTACAGGATGGTACACCTAATCCTATCACAGTAGATGAATTTACAATAATTACACCAGAGAGTGTAAGTGAACTACCTCCTGGGTTAGGACTAGATCCAAACACTGGTGAAGTTGCTGGTATTATTCCGTATCAACCTGCTGTAAGTAGAGATTATAAATTTAGTGTCAATGCTTTACGCTTTAACGAAGACACAGGATTAGTTACTGTATTTGGAACATTTATTGAAGATACATTATCAGGCACTTCTAGTATAAAAATAGCAAAACTTTCTACGGATTTGACTGATGGAATAGACGATTTAGCAGCGTTAGTAAATCAGCAAATAGAATTAAATGGCAGAAACTATACAATTACGAGTGTAAATGATACCAATGTAGATTTTGATTTACTACAAATAAGTCCAAATTTACAACCTTTATACAAATACAATCCACTTACAGTAGCAGAATCAGCACAGTCAACAGATTATTTTTATGTTGATACTTTAAATACTACCGATGTATTATTTTATAACGAACGTGAATTAAATTATAGTAATACAGAGAAATACATAATTAAAAACGCAGCAGCATATGTAAAATACACTGTAGAAACAACAATTGATAATAATTTAGAACTTAAAACAAATATTGCTCGTCCAGATAGTAGTGCTGAATCAATGTTAGACACACTTAATGACTTTTTAGCAGTAGGAGATTTACCTGCCTATATTACTGCTACTACAGGAATAAACGGAATATACAAACTGTTAATGTATGTGCCAGAAAATAGCAATACAACCAATACCTCTTATATCAAAAATTTATTCCACACAGACGATAGTGTTGAAATTACAGCTACAAAGTTAGCAAACTATACTCGTATTGGACTAGATGTTCCATTACAAAGAGTTTTGAATGTTGGAAATACAATCAGCCTTGGTGCTTCAAAAGCAGATAGTTTTAGTAAAAGTTTTACTCAAGATGAAAGTAATATTGTTGAAAAAATCAAAACATTTGATTTAAAGTTAATTGGTGAAATAGATAGCGTATTAAGTTGGACATCTAATAGTAACTTAGGAACTATACAACCTAACTTACAAAGCACGTTTGCTGTTGAAGCTAAAAGTACATACGCCGGGGCAAATTTATCTTATTCTTTAGCAAGTGGTAGATTGCCATTTGGAATGTTATTAAGTCGTAATGGGGAAATAGTTGGCAAATTTCCTAGTATAGGTACAGTTGAGAATCCAGGACTTACAAAATATGATTCTGATAACACAACGTTCGATGGCTTAACAACAACTAATGATAGAACTTTTAAATTTACTGTGTTGGCAAAAGACAGATTTGCGTACACTAGTATTTTACAAGAATTTACTATTACTATATCAACTGATGATACTAGACTATATAGTAATCTATATGTACAACCTTTATTACCAAAAACACAAAGAGAAATATTTACAACTTTTATTAATGATCCTAATGTTTTTGATCCAGAAGTTTTATATAGACCAAGTGATCCAGAATTTGGTGTACAAAAAGAACTTAGAAGTTTAATTTTTGCTGGAATAGAAACAAATTCTGTATCAGCATTTGGTGCTGCTAGTGTAAAAGGCGTAAAAAGAAAACAATATTACTTTGGTGACATAAAAACAGCAGTCGCAAAACAACCTGGAACAAATAATTCTGTATACGAAGTTGTATATATTGATTTAATAGATCCGGCTTTGCCTAAGAGTGGTAAAACTGCTGATTTCTTTTTCCAAAAAAATAGAAGCAAACGTATTACAGTAGACAGTATTGAAGTGGAACCAATTGATGACACATTTGGTGGAGGCGCTGGTGGTGTTGATTTAAGTATTCTTAAAAAAGATGGGACTACATTTAAATTAGACCTTAGCAATCAATCTCTAAGAGTAGTTAAAAGAGGCGGCGGTATTGTAAATATTTCAGCTGTAAACACAATAAGTATATCAACTAGAGCAGGACCAGTAAGCATTGCCATTTCAAGTGTTGTAACTACAGACGGCCTAGAAGAAACTTGGAGACTCCGTCCTGATTGGACAACAATAAAAGTTGATAGTGATGCCGTACAGGTCAGCGAAGAAGAAGATAGAAAAAACTATATCTCGAATATAGAAAAAATGAGAAAAAACATTAACTCTATGGGTACTACTAGTAAAGCATTTTTACCTTTATGGATGCAGACAGCACAAGGCAATGATTTACAAGAACTAGGTTATACTTTTGCTATTCCGTTGGCATATGTTAAACCTGGCAATGGAGAACAAATTAGAAGAAATGTTTTAAATTATATTACAACCACAGGTTTTGATATTAAACAAATTGATTATGATATAGATCGGTATATTGTAAATTCAGTGACTGATGATTCTCTAGAACATTATATAATGTTCGGAAACTATCAATTTAACAATTGAAACCGATAAATAGTTAGAAGGAATTAACAATGGCAAGCGCAATAGATGTAACAAATATAGACGAAAATTATCCAATCGCTGGAATAGACAATGATAGTCAAGGCTTCCGTGATAATTTTACAGTTATTAAAACAAACTTAACTACAGCAGGACAAGAAATTAGCACGTTACAAACTAATCGTGCTAGAACAGATGCTGATAATAATCATGTTGGCAATAAAATTATTGATGCTGAGTTTGATGCGACAACTAAGTTAACATCACAATTTGCTGATACAACAAATACGTACACAGCAGATTTTGGCGTGGGTATGGTACATAGTGTAACACTTACAAATCCAGCAGGAACTCCTACTGTTAGTTTTCAAGGTTGGCCTAGTAACGGTAGATATGCTGAAATGCGTTTGTTTTTAACCATTACAAAATCAGTTCCTGTTGATACTACTTGTACGTTAAATGCTACTAGTTATAAAGTTTATGGCGATTTGATTCCTACAGGTCCAACTGCAAGTGATGGTGCTGCTAATTTCTTTAGTAGTAACAACTTTACTCATCCATGTGACGGGTCAACTGTTGTAATAGATATTTTTACATTTGATTTTGGTAGCACACTTTATTTCAAATATATAGGCACGTTTGCTTAATGCATCCAATAAGAGATTTTACCGATCTTTCTGATCAAGAGTTAGAAAAAAAATTAGTAAAATTAAATAATACTTATTTTATGACTGATTCTGATTATGTAAGACAACAAATGATTCTATTAATTGATAGTATGAAACTAGAATTAGACGACAGAAGACGCTCAAATATAAAAACAGTAAAGCAAGACCCTGAAAGTCCTCTTGACGATTTAATAAATATATCGTAAAATACACGTATGCTTATGAAAACAGATAAACTCGGTATCCCGCGATTTTCTAACCGTAATTTAATCGATATGATCTATAGTGGTCATGCGGATAAAGTTCATGTGGTATTGTGCGATACAAACGACGATGTAGACAAATTCAATGCCGCTATGGAAGAACAAGGCTTTGACAAACTACAAAAATATATCCCATTAGATGTAGATCAAAAGACTTTTGACGGTGTATGTCAAAGTGAATGGTTTATGCCTGATGAATACAAAGAACTAGATGTTGTTGCACATTTGTACAGTTTATGCGAAGGCGATGACAAACGTTTCCACAGAGTAAATGAAGAACTAGCAGAGTTCCAACGTAGAGAAATGTTTGATTTGTTGCGTTATATGATTTATCTTGTAGATTTTATGCGTGAGAACGACATTGTGTGGGGTGTAGGACGTGGATCAAGTGTAGCAAGTTACGTGTTGTACTTAATTGGTGTACACAGAATTGACAGTGTCAAGTATGATTTAGACTGGCGTGAATTCCTAAGATGAAAAACGTGTATCTTATACAGGTAAGCGATGCTTATGGGCCTAATAAATTTCTGCCTCTTAGCATTGCCTATCAATGGTGTTATGCTGACACCTTTGATTACACTTTAAAAGATACACTAATAGAAAAAATAGATCCTAGTACATATGTTCAAGGTATGGATAATCCTTTTTTAGTTGCTATGAGCAGTTACATATGGAATTGGGAATATAATAAACAACTCGCAACATTAATAAAACAAGCCTATCCAGATTGTACTATTATTACTGGCGGCCCACAAATTAGCAAACATGATCCAAAATTTTTTACAAAGTATAGTATGTTTGACGCTGTGGTACATGGCGAAGGCGAGGAAGCATTCAAAAGTATATTAGCAGGTGAAGATTGGAATAGCATACCTAATGTACAAACACCTACAAAGATGCCCAAACCCGCACAACGTAGAATGGACATAAGTGATATTCCAAGTCCTATACTAGAAGGTTTTTATGAACCTATTATGGCAAAGTATCCAAAGGATACACTATGGCAAGTTACGTGGGAAAGTTTGCGTGGTTGCCCATATCATTGTGCTTTTTGTGATATAGGTGACAGTTATTGGAATAAACTTACACTCTTTGATATTGAACGTGTAAAGTCTGAAATAGAATGGATGGGCAAAAACAAAATAGAGTATGTTAGCGTGTGTGATAGTAACTGGGGGTTACTACAAAGAGATGTTGAACTTACTGATTATGTGTTACAAACCAAACAAAAATATGGTTATCCAAAATGGTTTGATGCTACATGGGCAAAGAACAATGTAGAACGTAATTTTGAAATAGCTATGATGAATAAAAGATCGCCGGTAAACATTTTTAAAGGCGTTACTTTTGCTATGCAAAGTTTTAATGATCCAACGTTATCAGCAAGTGAGCGTTTTAACATTGATGAAACAAAAGTACAAGAATATCTTGTAAAATACAATGATGCTGATATTCCTACATATAGTGAACTGATATGGCCAATGCCAGAAGAAACCTATAATAGTTTACGTAATGGTATACAAACATTAATTGATTTAGGCCAAGATAGTTTTTTAATGATACATCCACTAGTTATCACTGACAATGCTACAATGGGTAACCCTAATTATCAAAAGAAATACGGAATAGATACAAAAACTGTTCCACTAGATACTTATTATTTGAGTACTGACGATCTTGAAAACTATATTGTTGAATACACAGGTGCTGTATATAGCACAAAGACTGCTAAATGGAATGAAGTATTACAAGGATTTATGTTTAGTTGGATAAGCATTTTAATGTATTACTACGGTTGGGGGCACTATCTTGCCAAATACATGACAACTAGAGGTATCAAAGAAACAGACTTTTTTGAAGATATGTTACAATGGATCGTTGACAATCCTGACACTTTATTGTATAATGAGTATAATATCACACAGCAGCACCATATCGATACATATCATAATCAAAAGTTTTGGGGTAGAAAAGTAAGAGGTGAAAATGATATTTACTGGGAATATAAAGGAGCAAGTAGTTTAGTACTACATGACAACAAAGATATTTTACAAAGTGAATTAATAAAATTTTTACAAGATTGCTATAGTTTAGATAATGCCGAAGACATTGTAGATTTAAATTTAAGCATGACAAGAGATAAAAACAAAGATTATCCATATGTAAAGAAAGTAAATAGAAGTGTATCACAGGATATGTTAGGTATAAATAGTGATGAATTACTAATTGATCATCACGATAAAGAAACTCCTGACGATTATTGGTGGTACCATAAAGCATATCATTGGGATAGAAAAAGTCGTTACTGGAGATGTAACGTAAAACCAGTGATAAGTAATTAAAATAGGAGATAAACATGGCACAAAATCAAGGTCGAAAAATATATCGCACCGCTAGAGGAAAGCAAGTTGACCTTGATCTATTGATTAGTCGCAACGAACTAACACCTGCTGTTGGTAACGCTAGAGTAAATGCTCGAGGAGACGAATTAAGTCCTCAAGGCGAAATCATTAGAAAAAGGGAAGACGTGCTTAAAGACTACTATCAAGCATCACGAGGTATGAAACACGAAGATGCTGTACCTGTAGCGCAACCGCAGGATGAACCGGCGCCTGAGGTTAAAGAAGCGCCAAAGAAACCCGCACCAAAGCCTAAAACAGAACAAAAAACTGTAAAAGAAGATGATGCGTGGATCGAAGACGAAGACGGTAACTTTATTAGAAAAGGTGAATAATGGCTATTAACTTGAATACTATTAACGGAACTCTAACTCCTGTTGGCAGTAGAGTGATTGTAAAAAACATGTATTTTGGAGAACAAAAAACCAAGTCTGGTTTAATTATTTCTGACGATAACGGCACATCACGTGGCATTTATCCACGTTGGGGTCAAGTACATGCTAAAGGCCCAGATAATGAAGAACCGTATGCTATCAATGACTGGGTACTTATCGAACATGGACGCTGGACACGTAGCGTAAAAATCGACGAAGGCGAAGGTGAAGTAGAATTAAGAATGATCGACGAAGAAAATGTGTTGATGTGGAGTGATACAAAACCTGAAGACGTTCATATGGCAGCAGAGGTTTAAATGACTAATCCATTTACAGATATTGAACGCTTTGGCTCAGCGTGTGATCAAGAGCCATCAGAAGCAAACTATAAAATGTATCTTGATTTGATCCGTGAAGAAACGGATGAACTAGAAGAAGCTATCCTAGATAACGACAAAGTAGAACAGTTAGACGCACTAGTAGACATTCTAGTTGTTACTATGGGTGCTATTCGTGCCGCAGGCTGGGACGGAGAAGGTGCTTGGCGTGAAGTAATGAACACAAACTTTGCTAAGATTGATCCAGACACAGGCAAAGTGCGCAAACGTGAAGACGGCAAGGTACTGAAGCCAGAAGGCTGGAAGGCTCCAGAACTTGGACAATTCATTTAAAAACTTTGAATGGTACGACATTCCTGTTGTACTGTTTTTTTCTAACCTCCTAGGCAATTTAGCTTTTGCTACTTTGTTCGGCGGCGGATTTATTACAGGTATAATGCTTGTTTTTACCTGGGAAGGTTGGAAACTTTACGAAAAATTTCGTGCGAAATCAGTTGACAACTAATACAATTAATGTTATATTAAGATATAACAAAGAGGCGCACCGATGGCTAAGTATGGACCTAAAGTATATCCAAGCGATACTATCAATACCAAAAAGCACTGGGCAGTAGGCACTGTATGGTCTGCTCTTGGTAGTAAGGGCAATGAATATCAAATAGAAATGAAAGACACGGGCTTTAGTTGTGACTGTCCTGCTTTTAAAAAGTGTAAACACATTAAACATATAGAGGAATTATTTTAATGGCTGTACATGCTATGATTGACTTGGAAACACTTGATGTAACTCCACAAGCAACTGTTTTAACTGTAGGAGGTGTAAAGTTTGATCCTAATTCAGATGCGGAACCGCATAGTGAGTTTTACTTTAAACTTGATTTGGAGGCACAAAATAGTCGCAAAATAAATGATAGCACTATTGCTTGGTGGGGACAACAAGATCCTAAAGTTCAACAAGAAGCATTCAGTGAAGATGATAGAACACATCCAACAGTATTTTTAGACCATTTACCTAAATGGATGGTAGGTGTAGATGTTCTTTGGGGACACGGCTATGGCTTTGATATCACTATTATTGAAGATATGCTACGGCACCTAGGAAAACCTATTCCGTGGCAGTTTTGGCAAGTCCGAGATTCACGTACATTGTTTGCGTGTTGTAAAATAGACCCTCGTAAAGCAATGCAAAGTGATTTACATAATGCTTTAGCCGATAGCTACTTTCAAGCCAAAGGTGTACAAATAGCATATAAGGAATTAGGAATTATATGATTATAGACAAACCTTGGAAACATGAAGTCATTGATGATTTTTTAGAACAAGAAGACTTTGATTTCTTATCAACTGTTGATATGATTACGCCCGTAGACGGTGGGATGGAGTTGAGCAAAAATCAGATTTGGAGAGACGGACAACTAAATTCTAGTTTTCCATACGATTTCTTAAAACGATTTGAAAAAAGATATTTTAAAAAATGTATTGATATCTTAGAACAACACGCTCCGGATAAGGTTGATAGTGTAAAATATATGGAATTGAATGTTGTTGTCACAGGCAAAACTTTTGTATTTCCTGTTCATCCTGATTCTGAAGATAAACTATTAAGTTGTGTAATCTATTTACAGCCAGAAGAAAACATTGGTACTATTTTGTATGACGCAGAAGATGGCGATCCTGTGGCAACTTGCGAATGGAAACAAAATCGTTGTATGATTTTTTCACGTAGTAATCAAACATGGCACAGTTATAAAAGTGATGGCAAAAGCGAAAGACGAACGTTAGTTTTAAACTTGAGAGGAGAATATGAATAGCCCTATTAATACACTACAACAGTTGATGTGTATCACAATGGAAGAGTGCGGTGAACTTACACAACGCTGTAGTAAAATAATGCGCAAGTATGAAACTTTAGACTTGATCGAAGAAGAACAACGTGTTAAACTAGTAGAAGAACTAGGTGATGTATTTTGTATGATGGAACTAATGGTTGAACACAATATCACAGACTGGATCGAATTACAAGATCGAGCAGACGTAAAATTAGAAAAACTTAAAAAGTGGAGCACACTTGTAGAATGAAAGAACTATGGGTAGAAAAATATCGTCCAAAAACAGTGGACGGTTATGTATTTAGAGATGACGCACAAAGAAAACAGATTACTACGTGGATTAAAGATAAAACTATTCCACATTTGCTCTTCAGTGGTAACGCTGGAATTGGCAAAACTACTCTTGCTAGGTTGCTTTTTAATGAGCTTGATGTTAATGACTTAGACATATTAGAAATAAACGCAAGTCGCACAAATAGTGTAGATGATGTGCGTGACAAAATTGTTAATTTTGTCCAGATGATCCCGTTTGGTGCTTTTAAGGTAGTATTATTAGATGAGGCAGATTACTTATCTCCAAACGCTCAAGCAGCGTTACGTGGTGTTATGGAAGAGTATCATAGCACAGCACGTTTTATTCTTACTTGTAATTATCCTAACAGGATTATTCCGGCTATTCATAGCAGGTGCCAAGGTTTCCATATTGCCAAAATCGATCAAACTGAATTTACTGCTAGGGTCGCTCAGATTCTCATCAATGAAGGTATCACTCCTGATTTGGAGACACTCGATACATATGTTAAAGCAACGTATCCAGACTTGAGAAAATGTATCAATATGGTACAGATGAATTCAGTTGACGGTAAACTTGTTAGCCCACAAGAAGGTGACACAGGTGAAAGTGACTGGAAACTGGATATGGTAGAACTGTTTAAAGCAGGCAAGATTCACGATGCTAGAAAGTTATTGTGTGGCACTGTACGAGCAGAAGAAATGGAAGAGATTTACCGTTGGCTTTATGACAACATTGAATTGTTCGGAACAGACGAACAACAAGACAAAGCAGTGCTAATTATTAAACAAGGCTTAGTTGATCATACATTGGTTGTAGATCCAGAAATTAACTTAGCCGCAACGTTGATAAGACTAGGACAACTTTAGTGCTTTACATAATATTTGGGTATCAAACTACGGTGCTTGACCCTAATGGAGAAATAGTAGAAGAGTTTGATGACTATAGATCAGACGGTGTAAACTTTTTAAAAGACAAGTGTGGAACAAATCTAGTTGTTCAATTTGGTTTAATTGAAAACACTGCCAAAGTAAGAAAAATATTACAAAACCTTTTTTCTGGACAAAAAGTTGATTGGTTTGCTTTTGAACCTATCTATATGTTACAAAAAGATCCTGAAGATGAATTTAGAGATTACGCAGGCGAATTTGAATTTGATTTTTGTGACGAGTACGAATTTATTTCAACTTTAAATTTTAATGTAAAATTTTACGTACCAAACAAAGGTATGGAAAATTTTTGTAAAGATACTTATTATCTTGATCCTTACTTATGGTATGAAACCAGTAGATTATCTAAAGAACAAACTTCTTACACTACAAATATAGAAAACAGTTTCTTTTGTCCTAATTATAAAGACAAAATACATAGACGAGTTTTAGCAAGTTATTTGTATTCTAAATATCCTAGTACAAGCAAAGTTAGTTATTATTTTAATGATAATAATTTTACAAATAAAGAACTTGATATTAAGGATAATAAAAATCTTATTAATAACCTTCCATTAGCACTAGCATACGACAATGGTGATCTTTTACATCATCATATGGAAAACCTATACAGAGAAAGTTTTTGTACAATCATTACTGAAACTTTCTTTGAAAGTAACTTTGCTAATTTTAGTGAAAAAACTTTGGATCCTATTTTATATGGAAGACCATTTGTATTAGCTGCTCCTCCTTATACTTTAAAACTTATACAGGATCTTGGTTTCAAAACTTTTTCTAAGTGGTGGGACGAAAGTTATGATACCGAACTTGACAACAATAAAAGATTAGCAAAATTAAAAATTGTTATAGACAATATTGCTAACCTAAACTATAATAAAACTCTTGATGAGATGTATGATGTCTTAATACACAATCAAAAAAATATAGCAACGCTTGAAGGGAAATTTGATGACTTATATCGTAAATGACGCATGTATAAAATGTAAACATATGGATTGCGTCGAAGTTTGTCCAGTGGATTGTTTTTATGAAGGCGAAAACATGTTAGTAATCAAACCAGACGAATGTATTGATTGCGGAGTATGTGAACCCGAATGTCCTGCTGATGCTATTTTACCTGATACTGTAGACGGAGCAGAACAATGGGTAGAGTTCAATGATAAGTATGCTAGTATTTGGCCAAACATTACAGTTATGCGACAAGAAGATGTGCCACCTGATGCCGAAGATTGGCAAGGAGTCGAAGGCAAAATGAAATACTTTTCAGAGGAACCCGGACGTGGAGACTAAATTGATAAATGATCTTGTACGAATTGATGTTCTAGAAGAAGAAATTAAATATTATAAATCATTAGTACAAGAACAAGACACAGGATTTATTTACACCACAATTTCTTTTTTAGAAAGCAGAATAGAAAATATAAAAGGCAATCACAATGAATGGCCTTTTAGATAAATTTGATTTAGCTCTTACAACAGATATTGATAGACTACCAGAAGATCGCAGACTTTATGAAATAGATAGCTATGATTGGTTGTCTGCTTATCCTGCACATTGGAACCCTATTAGTTTAAGATTACGTTTACTTTTTGAAGAATTATGGCCAGGCAATGGACCAGAAGAACTTCTTGATACTACAGAATGGAAAATCAAAAATGTACCAAATGCCAATGGATACAAAACTATACTTTCTGTCTATTTCTTATTACAAGAACAATATTTAGAAGATCCAATTACTATAAATTATTTGAAAAGACCAGCAACTGATCCGCAAATAATGATAGAGCCTGGAAAATTACGTGTTGATATGTTGCCTTACATGCCAAATCACAAAATACGTATTGCTACATTTGGGCTAGGGGATTATCTACCTAAAGAAAATCTAATTTCATTTGACAATCTTGTTGATTTAGGATATTATGTAAGAACAGGTTTCGCACAACCCGAAAACGATGTATACCTTAAAGGTATATATAAATCGCACGATGTTGTATCTTATTGGACTAAATGCCAACAACAAGGCATTGTAATCAAGTACAATAAAAAAGGTATGTATATCAACGATAAACGAATAGTTAAACGTAAGAACGATGGCTCTTACTTGTTAGACGCACCATTACTATATAAAGGAAAATAAATGATTAGATTAGTAAGTTACACAAAACCAACCGCAGAATTTGTAAATGAAGGTATTCAAGATAATAATCTTCTAGACCTTGTAGCGTTTTGTGCTAGAGTAAGCAATCCAGCTAATCAAATGAACAGCGAAACAAGTGAGAAACTTGTAAAGTATTTAATAAAACACGCACACTGGAGCCCGCTAGAAATGGTCAACGTGTGTATGGAGATTGATACTACACGTGATATTGCGCATCAGATTGTTCGACATCGTAGTTTTGCTTTTCAAGAGTTTAGTCAGCGTTATGCTAATCCAGAAGAAATGGGAGATCAGTTTGTAACTCGTGAAGCAAGATTACAAGATCCTAAAAATCGTCAGAATAGTATTGATACTACAGACATTGAACTACAACAGCAATGGGAAGGTTATCAGCAAACTGTGATCAATGCGGCAAAAGCAGCATACAACTGGGCTATTGACAATGGTATTGCTAAAGAACAAGCTCGTGCTGTTCTACCAGAAGGCAATACGAAAACACGTTTATATATGAATGGAACTTTGCGTAGTTGGATACATTATATTGAGCTAAGAGGTGCTAATGGAACACAAAAAGAACACATGGAAATCGCTTGGGAGTGTGCTAAGGTCATCGCAGAGATATTTCCTCTCGCAAAGGAACTCAATGCCGCAAACATTTGAACCTGCTTTAGAATGGAATGAAGACTACGCATGGTGGCCTGTGCGTAGTAGTTGGAGTAAAAAGCGTATTTGGTTAAAGAAGTTCTGGAGAGGTAAAATTTACTATGATGTAATGGGTAGGCCACCAGTAAAGGGTAATTGTTGGGAGATTATTTACAGCGAAAATGAATACTTGTTATATCTAATGCGCAAGGAAGAATCCAACGACCATGTCCCTGTATTTAAGAGTGTAAGGGGGAACAATGCCCCCCGTACTATATAAAGTTAAGCGTCTCCGTATACTTCTAAAACTTGTGTCACCGCTTCATGTCTTTCAATGTCCTTGTGATGGAAGTTTATTGCACTAATACGTGTTGCTTTTGATTGTTTCAACTGGTTAGAAAAATCGATTAATCCATTATCTTTTAATCTATCAGCCTGTGCTAAATCTCCTGTTACTGCCATTTTACTATTTTCACCAATACGTGTAAGCAACATCTTCATTTGATTAGGTGTTGCGTTTTGCATTTCATCAGCAATAATAAAACTATTCTTAAACGTTCGACCACGCATGTATGCTAAAGGTGATATTTCTATCACGCCCTCTTTTATCATACTTTCAATTTCGTTTGCGTAAAAATATTCACGAAACACATCAAATATTGGTCGTGTCCATGGTGCCATTTTTTCTTCTAGTGTGCCAGGTAGAAAACCTAAGTCTTCATCAGCACTAACGGCTGGTCTAGTTACAACTATGCGTTCTACTTCACCATCTAAAAATGCTTTAACAGCAACTTGACACGCTATCATAGTTTTACCAGTTCCAGCTGGACCTATCCCGAAGACTATGTCTTTATCCCGGTTCATTAGTTCTAGTATATATTTTTCTTGACTACGATTGCGTGGTAGTATTTTTACTTGTCGTGATTTTTGTGGTAGGAAGTTTGATAATTTTACAACATTGTTGTGATTGCTTGTGATGTGTGCTTGCCTTTTGGCTCTAGCTTTACCCATTAAGGTCCTCCTATTGTACACAGGGGTATTAGCAGGTTCCCCTGCAATGGTATTTAGTCAAAGAGGTATATTTAAATCTGCGTATATTGGTTAGCCAATACGATAAATAAGTATGTAAGTTTAAGGACGTACCATGAGTATACTAGATGAATTAGATGTAATCAAAAACATAGAAAGCATATATGAAAGCAATAGTGCTTTTAATGTTCTAAAAGATTTTGAAAGAGTTCTTGACGAACTCGATATCTATGTTTATAAAAATTGGGAAGATGGTGAATTAGCAGAAGGCCCAAAAATTGATCGGCATTGGGTAACAGCTAAATTCTTTTGGCCAAGAGAAAATATGCCAGATCCAATGGGTGGAAAGCGTTTGCTTGATTACGATTGTAAAATAGGATACCAAAAAGGTAGCATGTTACGTCCAAGAAAAATCATGACTCCAGACGATATTCGTCCTGGTACCAAAAAAGGCAAAATGGACAGACATCCTATTTGGATTGTAGAAGTTACAATGCCAAAGAAATTACTTGCTGACCTTTACGGCGCAAGTTTTGAAGATTTAGATGTACAAGATGAAACTGGGCAAGTAGACGCTGCTCCACAACAAACACCTCAAGACACACCTGAGTTAGAAGATACAGAAGTAGGCGGAGAAGTATAATGGGATTACGACCTAATGATTTAAAAGATCTAGTAAAAAATGTTTTTGAAGTAGATAGTTACCAGAGCAAAATGGGCAGTGATAAAGATATTGTTGTATTAAGTTTTACAGTGCTTGAAAAACCTGCTGCTGATGACCTTGTTCAATTTATCGAAAGTGGCTATAATTTTGTTTTAGATGCTGACGCTACAAGCGGTGAACAAAGTGATGGATACTACAGAGTATATGTAGAAATGGAACGTGATCAAAAAATTCCTGAACAAATTATGGAAATAGTAGATGGCGTACAAAAGCTAACAGGTAAAAAGTTAGGCTATAGATATTATAAAGCATTTGAACCACATCCTGCTTCGTATGAAAGTTTAGCAGAAACAATTCCTTTAGATGACGAATCGTACGAAAAAACAGTAAATGAAAACAACATGAATAATTTTAAAAACTTTTTTACAAAAAGCTATGTAGATGATATTATGATGGAAGACGATGAGCTTATAATAAAAAAAGCATATGCTGATCCTATTGGCTTTGTTGTCAAAGGATTTGGACCAACACATGAAGTCTTAGAAAATATCGAAGATAAAATAAACATGAACGACTACGCAGAAATAATGTTCCTAACAAAATATTGTGGTGATTATAATATTAGTAAATTTGGAAAAAAGACTTTAACATTTGAAAATGAAGGGCATATGCTAGTAGTAGAAAGAATATGATACCATATACTTACTGTCAAAACTGCGGAAGAACATCACATTGTGGAACCTCACAATATATGGCGTTGGAACGCACACCTGGAACACATGAGTCGCCAACTATAACAAAAACATGTAACACTTGCAGATGCGACCACTGCGCACCTAACAACAAGGAAACATAATTATGGGTAAAGAACATTTTGATTTTGATTTTGAACCGTGGATGGCAGAAGAACTCATTCACCGCAGCGATTGGAAAGATTGGTATGACGCTATGCTTGAAATCTTACCACTATGGGAAATTAATACTATTCCAAGAGTAGCAGGATTTATTGCTCAGTGTGGACACGAATCAGGAGGATTCCGTGTAATCACTGAAAATTTAAATTATAGTGCTAAAGCACTTAATACTATTTTTCCTAAGTACTTCAAGAGAGCCGGAAGAGATGCTAATCTATATCACAGACAACCTGAAAAAATTGCTAATGTCATTTATGCGAACCGTATGGACAACGGAGACACAGAAAGCGGTGATGGCTGGAAGTTCCGCGGAGGCGGCCTTATTCAGCTTACTGGACGATACAACTATACAGAGTTCGCCGAAGATGTAGATATGACAGTTGACGAAGCAGTTGATTATGTGCGTACCAAAAAAGGTGCGTTGGACAGTGCTTGCTGGTTCTGGGACGAAAACAACATCAACAAACACTGTGACAACATGGACATTTTAAAAATGACCAAACGCATCAACGGTGGTACTATTGGTTTAGAAGATCGTAAAAAGCATTGGGCACATGCACTTGATGTGCTAGGTGGTGATTATGAAGAACCAGAAGTTGAATACGACTTAAACCAAGTATTAAGAAAAGGTTCAAGAGGACCGCTGGTAGCAGAGGTTCAAGAAAAACTTGGCATAGCACCAGCAGACGGTATCTTTGGACCAGGAACAGAAAGAGCAATCAAAAGTTGGCAGTCTAGTAAAGGTTTAGTAGCAGATGGTGTATTAGGACCTAAAACATTGGGAAAGCTCTTCGGGTAGGTGGTATGGGCGCTAAATTAGCAATAGTTATGTTTATGTTATTGTTAGGTGTCGGTGGTATTGGCTACTGGTATTATAACGATACACAAGAACGCTTGGCTATTCTTACATCTAATAATGCTAAACTAAACACAGCAGTAGAACTTAATGAACAAACTATTAGTTCACTAGAAAATGACTATGAGAAAGCTTCTAGTGAACTTGCTAGTTTAAACGAAGCATACATTGCTATACGCAGGCAGAACCAAAGACTTGCTGATAAGCTACAGGAAATAGATTTAACGGCAGCAGCAATAGCAAATGCTGAAGGTATAGAACGTGCTGTAAACAGAGGCACTGAAAATGCTGGTAGATGTTTTGAACTTCTATCGGGGGCAGAACTGAATGACAAAGAAAGGAACGCTGAAAATGGCATCGCTTTTAACAAAGAGTGTCCTTGGCTTTACGATACTTATAAGTCTCGCGGCCTGCTCAACCAAACCACAGCAGATTGATATATCTACTAGTCCAGTAGAAAAACCTACCCTTACCTTACCTCCTGTTGACGAACTTAACATGCGTAATGTAGAATGGATTGTGCTTAACGAAGGCAATGTAGATTCCGTAATAGACAAACTACAAACCGAAGGCAAGGCATTTGCTTTGTATGCGTTAACAGGTGAAGGCTACGGCAATTTAGGTTTAAACTTTTCAGACATACGAGCTTTAGTACAACAGCAGCAAGCAATCATAGCAGCATATGAAGGCTACTACAAAGAGGCAGAAGAAGCACTTGATAAAGCAGTTATTGTGGACGAGTAGTATACTTGTCGTTGCTGGTTGTAACAATGTACCCAAACCCGATCCAATTGTTTCAGCACAAACTTATATAGGACTAGAAGAACGGCAAGATCGTAGTGAAATACGTGAATTAGTTGGTGTAGATCCTGTACGTACAGAATGGTGTGCGGCATTTGTAAATGCTATATTAGAAATAGATGGCATACCAGGTAGTGAAAGTGTAAGCGATGTTCCACTTATGGCTCGTAGTTTTCTCAATTGGGGCGAGCCAGTTCAACCTGAAGATATTCAACGTGGCGATATTGTAATCTTTCCTAGAGGAGACGAAGGATGGAAAGGTCATGTTGGATTTTTTATAGAAGAAAAAAACAAACGTTGGGTAATATTAGGCGGTAATCAACGAAATGAAGTGCGGTATGATTTATATATACCTAACAGAGCAATAGGTATACGTAGAGCTAAATACACACATATAAAGAGGGGCAACAATGTGGGAAATGATCGAAAGGATGGCGACGGATAGACTGTGGATTTACACAGCAATCGGTGGCAGTGTGCTTGGTGCTATATTTGTAGCATACATTAGTACAACACGTATCGGTCTATGGGGCTATGCCCAAGTAGATCGTGCTATTGACTATCTTGTAGAACGTTGGGGACTTACATGGCTAGAACAGCCTGAAGACGCATGGCGAAAAAAGTATCCAAAAATCACAGCAAAGATAGATGACTTAGAGGGCAGATTACAAAAATTGGAGGGTAAAAATGCCAAGAAAAAAACTTGAAGACTTAGACGCAGCGCCAGCAGCAGAACCAAAGGCAGATGCTGAAGTTGTGGTTCCGGCAAGTAGCAGTGGTGCTACTAAAAAAGTAAAACTAGACTTAGAAGTAGATACAAGTGTAAAAGATCTAGGACCTAATCCTTTTGCTAAAATGATTCATTTGGCACGGGCTGTAGATGCTTGGAGAATTTTTCCACGTATCTTTATTACAACTTATATCTATTTGTTATATCAATGTGTAATGTGGTACATGGAGTTACCAAATCCTACACTAGAACAATCAGGGCTTATTAGTGTTGTTGTAGGTGCTGGAGCAGCATGGTTTGGACTTTACGCCGGAACTAGCAAGAAGTAGACACTTAGCAAATAAGTAATAGTATGGACTATTACAGTATACTTGGTATAAACAAACAAGCTAATCAAGATGAAATTAAAAAGGCTTATCGCAAACAGGCGATGGCCCATCATCCTGACCACGGCGGTGACAGTAGCAGGTTTGCTCAAATCAACGAAGCATACGAAACACTTAAAGATCCAAATAAAAGACAAGAATATGACAATCCTCAAGTTAGGATGAATGTTAATTCTTCTAATTTAGATGACATTATGAATGCGTTTTTTGGACAACGTCAACAACGGCCACAAGTAAACAGAGATATAAAAATTTCTATTACCATTGACTTAGAAGATGTTGCTGTTGGTAGAGATGTTTTAGCAACTTATAAACTATCAAATGGAATGGAAAGTAGTGCTAGTATAAAAATACAACCAGGTATTGAACATGGACAAGCATTAAGGTTTAGAGGGTTAGGAGATGCTACAGATCCAAGACGCCCGCGAGGAGACTTAATAGTACTAGTTAAAATTAGACCACATACCAGATTCAAAAGAGATGGTAAAAATCTTTATACTAATATAAAAATAAGTGTGTTTGATTTAATGTTAGGCACAGATGTTATTGTTGAAAAAATTGGAGGCGGCCCTTTACGAGTTAATATACCAAAAGGCACACAACCGTCACAAGTTTTAAGTGTAGCTGGATACGGTTTACCCGATCCTAGAACTGGACGTACAGGACATATGTATGTAAACATACATGGTGTTCTACCAAAAATTGACGACCCTGAAATGGAAAGAAGGATAAAAATCTTAAATGATGAACTTAGTACTCGCACCTAATACAATGCTGGAGAATCCAGTTAAAGTATATGATTTAGAACAAATACATCCTGCGCCAATTGCGTTGGATATGATTGATGTAATGAAAAAATATGGAGGTGTTGGCATCAGTGCTAACCAAGTAGGGTTTAATGGGCAGATATTTGTGATGAAAACTATATTAAATAAGAAGTATGGTGATCCTATGGTTGTTATTAATCCGCAAATACAAGGTATTAGCAAAGAAACAGAATTAGGACCCGAAGGATGTCTTAGTCACCCTGGTTTGATATTGCGAGTAAAACGACCAATTAGTACTATTGTGTCATTTCTTACCTTGACAAATGACTATAAAGATGTTATAACTGTAGAGATGAAGTTGGATGATATTGATGCTAGAATCTTTTTACATGAATATGATCATCTACATGGCATTCAATATATAGATAGAGTGAGTCGTCTTAAGGTCAAACGAGCTGAAGAAAAAAGACTTAAAGATATTAAGAAAGCATTAAAAAATGGTAGAACCAAGTAGCGAATTACAATTAGTATTTGACAAAGCAGTAGGAGATGCTAAAAAACTTTCTCATGAGTATGTTACCTTAGAACATCTTCTCTTTGGTATGTTGTGCGAAGAAAAGTTTTTTGATCATTTAACTGAATTTGGCATTGACACAGAACTACTAAAACATAATTTAGAAAATTATCTAAAAAGTAAATTAGAAAATATCAAAATTGATATGGAGACAGTATCAAAAAAATGGAAGCCTAAGAAAACACAGACAGTTGAACGTGTGCTTAATAGAGCTTTTGCGCAAGTTCTATTCCAAGGAAGAAATACTATTGACATACCTGATGTATTTTTAAGTATACTAGGTGAAAAGAAAAGTTATGCATATTTCTTAACAACACAAGTTGGTATCAACAAACAAGAATACCAAAACTATCTGAGTATCGAAATTGGTGAAAAGGAAGAAGAAGAACAAATACAAGAAAATGCTGGAGCAGCAAATCAAGCCTTGCGTCAATTCACTGAAGATCTAAATTTTCAAGTACGCAACGGAAAAATTGATCCAGTTATTGGAAGATTTGAAGAATTAGATGCTGTCGCACTAGCACTAGGTCGTCGTAGTAAAAGTAATGTGCTTATGGTAGGTGATCCAGGTGTTGGTAAAACTGCTATAGCCGAAGGTCTTGCTTGGAAAATTGAAAATGGACAAACACCTGAGTTCCTTAAAGAATACAATGTATATGCTTTAGATATTGGATCAATGTTAGCAGGATCAAAATACAGAGGTGACTTTGAAGAAAGATTTAAATTAGTTTTAGCTGGTTTACAGAAAAAAGGTAAAACTATTATGTTCATTGACGAAGCACACATGATTTCAGGTGCTGGCGCAGGAGGCCAAGGTAGCAGTAACGACTTGGCTAATTTACTTAAACCAGCATTAGGTAAAGGCAACCTAAAAGTAGTAGCAAGCACAACTTGGGAGGAGTACAGAAAGTATTTTGAAAAAGATCGTGCCTTAATGAGAAGATTCCAGCGTGTAAGCATTGACGAACCAAGTGAAGAAACTACCATTGAAATTTTACACGGTATTAAAAAATATTACGAAGAGTTTCATAATGTTGAAATTACAGATGAAGCAATACAAGCAAGTGTTAAGTTGAGTGTAAAATATCAACCAGATAAGAAATTACCTGATAAAGCTATTGATTTAATAGATGTTGCTTGTAGTAGATTTAAAGTTAAAGATCAAACTGATGATTTAATTATAAAAGAAGAAAATATTCAATTTGAACTTGCTAAAATGGTAAAAATACCTGAAGAACAAGTTGCGGAAAGAGAAACAGAAAATCTGGCAAATCTTGAAAAGAATCTTCAAGGCAGTATATTTGGTCAAGACAAAGCAATTACAGCACTCGTTGACAAAATCCTAGTTGCCCAAGCTGGACTTAAACCTGACAATAAACCAATTGGCTCGTTTGTGTTTATGGGTCCAACAGGTACAGGTAAAACAGAAACAGCAAAGCAATTGGCACATCATTTAGGTGTAGAACTTGTGCGGTTTGATATGAGTGAATACCAAGAGAAACACAGTGTTGCTAAATTTATTGGAGCACCTCCAGGTTATGTAGGATTTGAAGATGACGCTGGTCAGTTAATTGTTAAATTACAAGAAAATCCTAACTGTGTGTTGTTGCTTGACGAAATTGAAAAAGCACACCCTGATGTTTCTGCTGTCTTACTACAACTTATGGACAACGGTATGGTTACAGGCAGCAATGGTAAAGAAGCAGATGCTAGAAACTCAGTGCTTATATTGACAACTAACTTGGGCGCACAAGAAGCTGAAAAACACAATATTGGCTTTGGTCAAAAACTTGAAAAAGAATATGAAGATGAAAGTGTCAAAGAATTCTTTAAACCAGAATTTAGAAACAGACTTGATGCTGTAATTACATTTGCTAAACTAGGTAAAGAAGTTATGCTTAAGATTGTTGGCAAATTCTTAAAAGAATTAAAAGATCAAGTCAAACAAAAAGATGTTGTAATAACTATTACAGACGAAGCATTGGATTATCTAGTTGACAAAGGATTTAATCCTAAAATGGGCGCTAGACCTTTACAACGAGTTATTGACGAACAAATTAAGCGTCCTTTGAGTAGAGCTTTATTATTTGGAGATCTAAAAAATGGTGGCACAATTAATATTTTGTTTAAAGAAAAAATTGAGTTGGAAATAAATGCTAAAGTCTGTGAAGAAGTTTGAAACTACTAAACTACATTATGGAAAATATCTATATAAAGTTACCATACGTTCTCCATTGGCTCATATATTTAGAACAGAATTACAACGAAAAGGCAATTTAGCATATGCTAGTTCAGAATTATTTCGATATGATCAACTTTACAAAGCTGGAAAGACACTTGTAAAAAAATCGTGGAGAAGTATAGACGTAGTTTCTGTAGAAGATTTTTTGTGTTGTCAAAAAATATATAGATTTTTAAAAAATTCTAGCGACTATCTTGTGCGCTGTGAATATAACACACTTAACATTTATAGTAATAATAAATCATTTATTCAAAAATTTACCACACTTAATACATGTACAGAATATTACGAACCTGATCCTACAGCAATTAATTTTTTACAAAACAACACTAATGTTATAGTAATTGATAAACCTACAAATTTTCCTATCAAAGTTACGTTTGGACGTAAGCAAGCTAAAAAAGAATTAGGAAAATGGTTAATAGCAAATACTGATAAAGCAAGAGTAGGACCGGTTCTACTTGACAATTGTTTAGTAGAGGCAAGATGGATAAAAGGACAATATATTTTTATTAGAGATGAAAAAGTATTGTTTATGATACAATTAATTTGTGGTGATAATATTAGCCGAATCGACAAATTAGTCTACAAAGAAGATATAGATAAATAACATATAATAGAAACTAAGGAACACCAATGGCTTATTTTGTACGTTTAGTAATGGAAAAACAAGAAGTTTCTCTAGATGAAAGTATCTTCGCAGAACAGCAGATTTATACAGAGAACGATAACAGTTATATAGAAATCCCTTTAGCAAGAGAGTTAGACGAAAGTGAAGCAGATGAGTATGCTGGCAAATTAGCAAACTATATGTTTGAAATGGGCCATACAGACTTTGACATCGAAATTATGGGCGAAGGCGATGTAATTGATGAAGAAACTTACGACGGTGACGAGTTTCATGAAGCATATGGTACTATGTGGTTCAATGAGGACGACGAGCTCGACGAAGCAGAATATCAAGGTCGTAAAGTATCACTTGGTAAACCAATGCGTGGCGATGTAAAAAAGTTTAAAGTATATGTCAAAGATCCAAAGACTAAGAATGTTAAAAAAGTAAACTTTGGTGATCCTAATATGAAAATAAAAAAATCAAATCCAGCACGTAGAAGAAGTTTCCGTGCTAGACACAATTGCGACAATCCGGGTCCACGTACAAAAGCACGTTATTGGAGTTGTAGAAAATGGTAATGATTAACGAAATCTTTGACAAGAAAGCAATCGAAGATTTAAAAGTCGGTGATCAATTACCATTTGATATTATTGAAGACTTAAATGTTTTCATGAAAAATGATCCAATGTTTTACCGCAAGCAAACATATCCGGCAATGTGTGCTGTACAAAAAGCAGTACAAAACGGCGGGAAATATAATAAAAAAGACCTACTACCTATGATTGATAAAGCAATTGAGTCTTACTGTACTGAATTCAAAATTCCAAAGCGTCCGGCAGACATGCTCACTGATGCTGAAAAAATGGAATGTGTATCAAGATTATTAAGAGGTGAGGTAGAGAATTTTCGTAACGGAGAATACTAATGCGTTACAGCGAATTCAAGATACTCACTGAAGCCAAAGTAGGCAGAGAATATAATCATTTAGAAGATCTTGTTTTTATTGATGGTAGTGCGGGTGCTACTAAAGCAATCGATATTTTACGTAAACTTGGCAGCGATAGCGGAGACGTAGCTATAAAATGGGATGGTTATCCTACTATGTATTATGGTCGTGAACCTAATGGCGAATTTGTTTTAGTAGGTAAGAACGGTTGGAGTAAAGGACAAACTGCTAAATCTCCACAAGAACTTTACCAATTCATTACAAACACAGGTAAAGGCGAAGACTGGCGTGAAACATTTGGTAGAGATATGGCTGCTATATTCAGTATAATGGAAGCATCTACTCCAGTTGATTTTAGAGGATATGTTTATGGAGACTTGTTATATCATCCTGGTAATCCTGTAGAGTCAACAGCAGAAGGAATAAATTTTACACCTAATTTAGTAACCTATACTGTAGATCCAAACAGTCAATTGGGTAAAAGAATTGAAAATAGTAAAGTAGGTGTAGTTGTACATACAAAGTATCCAGCATTTGGCGATCCTTCAGGCAAGCCAATTAAGGATGTACAGGAATTAAACAGTAACGATGCTGTTGTCTTAGGACAAACATATGTTACACACCAGCCTACTATTGATACTTCTGAAGTAGACAATATAGAAAAATTTGCCAGCCAATATGGTCAAAGCATAGATAACTTTCTAGCACCAGTAGCAGGGTTAAGTGATATGAAAAATATAATTTACACTTATGTAAACCAAACTAGCAGAGCAGGTAATCTAAAAGGCTTAGAAAAAGGATTCTTTGATTGGTTAGCTGGCAGTAAAGTAAGTGCTAATAAACAAGCAAAAATAAATGATATGGCAAAGGCTAATCCTAATGCGTTACCTGCTGTGTTTAGCTTAGTTAAACAAATTATGAAAGCCAAGGATCATATTATTCAACAACTAGATGACGCTCCTTCAGATGTTAAACAAAGCACTAAAGGAGAAAAAGGCGGTGAAGGTTATGTGGCGCTAGGAAGCAAAACAAAATTAGTGCCAAGAACAAGGTGGACGCCGTCATGAAATTCAAAGATATAACAGAAGCACCAAAAACAGCAGTTCTAGCATTTGGACGCATGAATCCACCTACAATAGGACATAAAAAATTAGCAGACAAAGTAGCAAGTTTACCTGGCGATCCTTTTATCTTTGTAAGTCAAAGTCAAAAGCCAAAAACAGATCCATTAAACTTTCCTGATAAACTAAAATATGCTAAAGCCAGTTTTCCAAATGTAACTGTAGGTAGTAGCGATGTAAAAACAATTATACAAGCGTTACAAAAAATAGAAAGCATAGGTTATGATAATATTATCTATGTTGCTGGCAGTGATAGAATACAAGACTTTACTACCTTGATTAACAAGTACAACGGCAAAGAATACAATTTTAACAAAATAGATGTTGTAAGTGCTGGCGAGCGTGATCCTGATGCTGAAGGTGCTGAAGGCATGAGTGCTAGTAAAATGCGAGCGGCCGCAGCAGCAGGTGACTTTGATAGTTTTAAACAAGGTGTTGCTAATCCAAAAATTGCTCAACAAATGTTTACTGATGTAAGAAAAGGAATGGGCATCACAGAAATACTAGGCTTTGCTACTCGTACACCTAAACGCACAAGTATAAAAAAGAAACCTGAGAAGTTTGAACCAAGTGTACAAGATAGAATTGCTGCTCGAAGAAAAGCAGCAGCAAAGGGTGACAAAGATGCTTGGAAAAGTAAAAAAAAGGTTGACGAAGGTTACAAATTACAACTAGAGCGTGACACTGATATGATGGTATTACATATTGTTGATACTGAAACAGGCAGACGTACAGAAGTTCGTGGCAAGCTAGGCTATGAATCAGGCAACTATGATCCTAATGACAAATTACACATGCTACTAGATAAAATTGGCAAAAGTGCTGATATTTCGCAGCTAATGAATGGTGAGCCTGTAGGCATTAATCCAAAGCACCCACAAGGTGCTAGTGCTAAGGCTGCTACTGACAAAGCATATAATGAATCAGACGTGCCGTTGGGCAAGTATCTATTCCATGTAACATATGCAAGCGGGTTAACAGGAATGTTAAGAGATGGTCACTTAGGTGAACCAGATGAATATTTTAGTATGACAGCAGATCCAAAATATGTAGTGTCGGGCAATCCAGAAGTACAAATAGTCATCGATACTGCTCGTGTAAGCAAAATGGAAACATTTGAAAAGCATGTAGAAGATTGGGAAAGTACTCCAGGAGCAGGTGATTGGGCTAAAGGCGACGACGGTGATTTTGAAAGTGAGTACAGGGTAGAAGAAACGATACCTTGGAACTATGTAGTAGCAGTAAAAATCCTAAAGTCTAAAGCAACACCAGAAATAATAGAACTAGCAAAAAAACGTGGTGTGAAACTAGTTGGCAAAGATAACAACGTAACTGAAAACGTTGCATATAATGAAAGCACAGAGCTAGATAGTCTTAGAAAATTTGTTAGGTCTCAACGAGAAGCACCCGATCAAGTTCTTTATCAAATGATGATGGCGCCAGATACTTATGGACACGCAGCATCAAACTTTGTAAGAAGTTGGTATGAGAAAACAAAAGAAGAAAATGGTTTAAATGATGTAGATTCAGCGTTAGAAATAATGGTTGATCAACTTGGAATGAATGAAAACTTTGCTGATGGTAAAGTAAAAGGCAAAAGCAGACCAGGGCGTGTAAAGCGTTCAGGTGCTAGTTGTAATGGTAGTGTTACAGCATTACGCAAAAGGGCTAAAAATAGTAGTGGTGAAAAAGCGAGGATGTATCATTGGTGCGCAAACATGAAGTCGGGCAAAAAGAAAAAATAGACTGGGCAGTAGAATACCCAGACGGTTATAGCAGAACGTGGAGAGAACACGAAGACATGAGCATTGATGATATAGAATGGGCGCACTACATAGCCAAGTACAAAGAACACGAAGCAAATAGAACAAGCACAAACGAAAGAAACAAATACTGGAATGAATATAGAAGATCTAAATGAAGATGCTAGAATCGTAAAAAATGTTAACACTACCGCAGATGTTGATATTGATCAAATACCAGTGGAAGCAATTAAATTAGGCAACAAAGTCACAATAGACGGTGTGCCGCCATTTTTACGTGTAGATGGTAAACTAAAAGAACGGCGTTACACAGCGTATGAATGGAGTGTAATGGAGGGTGGACACAGTTTAGAAGAGCCAGAGGCAAAACCTAAACTGTTTGATTTCGATAAATACTAACATGTTCATTAGAGAGACTTTTAAAAAAACACCATTTTTAATGTTTATGGCTGATTTACGTATCAGACAAAAATTTTATAGCCAAGCTATAAAAGTCCAAACCAGTGCTCGTAATGTAATTGAAGCACGTAAGCAAATTATGGCACAATATGGTCCAGAAACAAAAATTATCTCACTAAGGAGAATCAAATGAATTTACGTGAGATTACAGGTGGAGGCAAAGATGCTCATCAAGCAAAAGGCAAAGATCCAATGCCTAAAGCAAAAGGTGGCAGAAAAAAACATCCTTTAAAGCATCAATTAGTAGGCGATAGTATAGAACATGAACTCGACGAAGCAGCACCTGTTATAGCCGCAGCTATATGGCTTATTAAATGGGCAGCAGTACGTGGCGCATGGCCTGTATTAAAGTTTATACTAAAAAGATATGGCGGTAAATTAGCATTTGGCGCAGGAGCAGTAGCAGCAATTGATCAAGGATGGGATTGGGTAATTAGTAAAGTTGGCGAAGAGTATGCCCAGATGCTTATTGATAACAAATTTGAAATTGGAATGGCAGTAGCATTAATAATGGGTGCTGTAGCATTACAAAAAATCTTTATGAAAAAGGGTGACGAAATTGTCGCTAAGTATCAAGAGTCAATTAACGAAATGACCAGTGCGGGCGGCATAGCAGCAGTAGCAATGCCAATGGGCACATTACAGCGTAGAGGCACAAAGCCAAAACGCAAAGCAAAAAAGAAGAACAGATAAATAGTAGTAATCGGAGAATACTATGACAACAGTAGATGAAAAATCAAAAGGTTTGTATTACAACGTAAACAAACGTAAGAAAGCAGGAACAAGTCGTCCAAAAAATCATCCTAAAGCGCCAAGCGCACAGGATTGGAAAGATGCTGCTAAAACAGCAAAAGAAGACAACCAAATGGGTATGGATCCAAAGCATAGAGAAATCGCTGGCTTAGGACGTAAAATGATCGACATGGCATCTAAGATGACAGGTACAGATGATAATACACTTATGATGGCAAATGCTTTATCTCGTCTTGGCGACACACTTACAAACTTTGGTGCTAACTTTGGTCCAAAGAGCATGGAAGATGTTGTAAGAATTACAGGCATGGACAAACCAGTGATCTCCGCACTGATTAAAAAAGCCAAAAGCGACACAGGTTCTTCAACTAACCAAGCAGCAGAAGGCAACGAGTTTGCTAAAAAAGTTGCTGACTTAAAAGCAAAAGGTGCTAAACCAGGAACTAAGTTTAAAACATCAGACGGTCAAGAACATGTACTTGAAGGTCTTGCTGATATGGCAGATATTGCCGAGCGTGATCACGAAGTACAAATGGCAAGAGCAGAGCTTTATAAGATTGCCAAGTATAGTATCAAACTACATGACATGATGAAAAGTATAAGCGAAGCTGAAGGTCTTGAAGGATGGATGCAGAGTAAAATTACTAAAGCAGCAGATTACCTAGGCAGTGTGTATCATACTCTTGATTATGATCAATCACCAATTGCTACCGAATCACATAAGTTTACAATGTCAGAAAACGATGTCACTGCGTATAAAAATACATTAGCAGAAAAGATGTCAAAAA